>ERZ835109.969-NODE-969-length-27402-cov-3.833876_pt1 | contig 27402 bp, 25 predicted proteins | sample MGYA00519946_ERZ835109 | MGnify/ENA primary metagenome ERZ835109 (study PRJEB31850, sample SAMEA3708771) | human gut metagenome | biome: human gut; feature: human-associated habitat; material: faeces | place: China | collected 2014 ...
TCAGTTTGGAGGTTTACACAAACTTTGGGATGCTCCCGTAAATTCGGCATTTCTTGGCTCATGTACATTACTCAAACTCCCCGCAGAGAAACTTATTATACCTGTGAAAGCTTGATTTTTAAAGCTTTTAATGGCTATTATTATACCTTTTATCACAATTATTTTATATTTTCAAAAATTTAGGTATCATATGGGTATCACGCTTTTGAATAAGTCCTCTCCATATAATCATCAATAGCTTTGACGATATATTCAGGAACTGTTTCAAATTTCACCATATCCAAATAATAAGCATAGTCATTTTCTATATGATAGCTTTCATTTATAAACTTCACTAATACATCTTCCTCTTTTATTTCCCTACTTGGATTCACTTCAAAAAGAGCTCTAAATAGTTGAATTTTCAAATAATGGTTCGTTTCCGCAAAATATAGCTCTGCTAATTTCTCTTCATTATAAACATCCCTATATAATTCATCATAATCAAAGTTCTGTATCCATTTCTTAATTTCAGTGCACCCCTTTTGAATCTCTGCCTGTGGCATTTCTGAATTATTAACATACTTGCACTTATCTCGACCATGTATTAATGAAGATAAAACATCATATGCCTCCTTATAGTTTTCTATCCTATTATGTTCATAATATTTTCTCAAAAAAGCAATTCTATGCACAATTCCTAATGTATCATCTTTTATGTAAGCTGCCAATGCCTGTACTACAGGTTTTATATCCTGTTTATAATCTATAGCTTTCTCAGTTAAAATTCCTTGATTATTTTTAATAAATTTAGAATTAAGAGCATCTTCTGGTAACTTACCTACTACTCCAAAATCAATAATTGGTTCAAAATCATGTGTCAACATTAGTACTGTTTTTTTGTAAAAACTTCTTGGCAAAATACCACTCTGTTTAGAAAACATTCTGTGTATTATTGCATATTTCTTATTTGTATCAAATGATGAAATAGGATCATCTAAGACAATAAATTTTGCATTTTCACTAATAGCATAAAACATAAATAATACTAAAGAAAAAGCATTACGCTCTCCCCAGCTTAAATGTTTCCTGATTTTATCAACTTCAACCAATTTCTTATTATGTATATATTGCAATGTCGCAATAGCTTGTCCATTTTCATCTAGATTAATTCCAACTTGATATGTTATACCTGCAGACTCAAGGAAATTATTTATATCTTTTTGTGATGTTGCAACAGTCTGCTTTAATACACTTTGTAGTTTTCCCATTGCAGCCTTTATATCAATTGCCTCTTTTCTCAACTCCTCAATAGAATTATTTATCTCATTAACTATTTCATAGAATCCTTCACTTGAGAAAAAATTAAAAATACTTTTTTCAAACTTCATATCTTCTAAAACTTTATCCATATCATTAATATTGGTTTTCTTAAACACATTTTTATCAAAATATGAAATTTTATTAAGCTGAGTTGAAATATGAACGTATTCGTTCATAAATGTTTTTAAAATCACACTTATTGCACTTTCTTCTTTCTCTTCCTTAATACAGGCTATGATAGAATCAAACTTGTCATCTGGAATATATTTATGAAAATTCTCAAATAAGTCTAACATATTTTTCAAATTCTGAGCATCCGATTTCTTATATGTTTCTTTAAATGTTTGTTTTTCTTCTGTAAATCCAGCATTTAATTCATCTGAACAGTATGGACATATGCCTTTAGTATCAAATGCCTCTCCTCTTGATTTCCAATCTATCCAATTAATACAAATTTGATCATCGGATATAATCGGAGAGTACTTTTTAAGTCCATCTGGAATATTATACACATTATTTTTCTTAATAATAGCCTTGTAATTGGTATTATTTTTTAAATTTTTTCCAGCCGCATTAAGCTCTAATTTCCCAGCAAACGCTGCAATATCATTTTTCAACTGAATTATTGGCGGTTTCTCATCTATGTCCACTTTTAGCTTAAGAAGTCTGTTATCCAAATTTTGTCTTTTTTGTTCATAGTCTGAGGTTCTAATAAATACATCAAAGGCATTATCAATTACTGTACTTTCCTTGAAAACCATATTATTAACAAAATCTTCATTAAATACTCTAACACCTTGAATATCCCCATCAATACTAATTGCAGGTATAATTTCATCGTCACTTCCAAATGGCTTTAAATCGTCCATAGGCTTGCCTTGACTAAATAGTGAAATTGCAGTTGATAATGTTGACTTACCAGTTCCATTCATTCCATATCTTATATTAAGTTTTTCTTCTTCTAAAGAAATTACTCCCTTAGAAATATTATTGCAATTTTCTATTGTTATTTTTATTTCTGCCACCCTCTCCATCTCCTTTATCAAAATTTTAACTATATAAATATCTTACAATTAAAATCTATGTCTAAGTAAATCATCTATTAACTTCTCATTATTTTTTTCAAATGCTTCTGAAATACCTTCTACCAATAAATCAATAATCTTAATAGTATATTCATTATCCAAGTAATATTTCAAGTCAGGATCAGACTCTATTTTTTCCTCCAATATTCGTTTTATTTCATATTTGCTCATTCCTTTTCTCATATATTCCTATGCCTCATATTTTAACAAAATCTGCTTTATCATAATGCTTAACATTTCTATCGTTTGTTTCTGTACTTCACACCACGCGTAATATCTTTTTCTTGTCGCAATAATAATCATATTTTCGTTACATTTAGTTAATATTTCTTCATTAAATATATTCTTTCTATTATTGTCAATATTATCATCTGACATCATAGCTTGATTATAAAAATCAATTTTTTTATTTTCCAAAATATCACTTGATAAAACCTCTCCTATATTGATTATTTCACATTTTGATAATCCATTTTCACTCAATGTATTATTCAATATAGTCTGAACCTCAACATTTGCCTTATATCTATACTCAATGTAATCATGGATTGTACTTTCTAATTTTTCAATTTGCTTCTTTAAACAATCTGGAACTTCTAAATATCTGGTATCAGATTTTATTCTTCTCCAAGCATCATACTGTGGATGCGGTAACATTGTTTGAGGTCCCTTTTTAAATTCAATATACAAAGGAAAAGGATTTTGTTCTAAAATATTATTTTGAATATTAATCAACTCATCATAAAGTGGACTGTAAATAATATTTTTTCTTTTTATGTTCTGAGCTGCTTTTTGTTGTTTATTATTTACCCAAACAGATCCCATTAAAGAAAAAAGACCACCAATAAATGCTCCTAATAATGTTCCTACCACTCCAAACAAACCTGCGTTTTCAGTAAGAGCACAAAAATCCATTTTAGTCATTCCAACTATGATCATATATAAAGCTACAAACGACATGACAAACACCAGTAATTTTCTATGTCTTTGAAGCCAAAAATTTATTTTCAATTTTTTCATAATTATCATTCTCCTCTACATTGCTGGCACTTCAACCAATCTTATGTCATTTATCATAGACAGTTCCGATAAACTCAATTTTAAATTAACCTGCCAGCCATTATTCATATATATTTCTATCTCATCATTATGATTTTCCATGGCTATTACTCTAGTTGGAGCTTTCCCTTCAATAATTATGCGATTATGACCAGATATACTTTGAACTATTTTTTCAGCAAAAAGCCAATTATTTTCCGTGCCGTTTAAACAATAACCTTCTCTATCCAAAGCATTTCTAATAAGAATTTCCAAAAAATGTCCTCCTGGTTTTATCTAAATCTAATTTGAAGATTTAATTTGATGAACATCTCACCATTTTCCTCGTACAAACTCATATAATCATGTCTACTTGTAGATGCACGTTCAAGAATGGTATTATCCAACAGGTACTGCTCAAAGAAATTTCTGTTATAAATATGATAAGCAAGAATTTCTCCGTCTGCTTTTACAATGATATATCCACCATTTGCTTCATCCAATCCATCCCAAGGCTTTGCGGATATCTGGTTTTCCCGGTAATTCTGTGTAATTCTTGCGATACCTGTAACCACGTCTCCATAGTTCTTTTCGAAGTTTCAATTCAATAGAAGTATCCTTCGACATAATATTTTTCATATTCTTATGGCGTTGTTCTTTAGTCAGTCTGTCCACTTTACTCACTCCGATTCATCAGGAACAATTTCCAGAATATCTTCAATATCACACTTTAGTGCTACGCATATCTTAAGCAATATGTCTGTATTAACATTTTCATTCCTTCCAAGTTTTGCAATAGATGCATTACTTATTCCCGCTTTTTCTGCAAGATCTTTTTTCATCATATCTCTATCTATCAACAGTTTCCATAACTTCTTATAACTAATCTTCATGTTTTCCTCCGAGTAAAAACATATGTTTGTTTAGCATAATATCACATCATGATTGATAAATCAATGCCTTTTTTTAATTATTTATGAGTTCTCACATTTTATTGTTCGTTTTGCTATTTGCACTTGGGTAAGATTACCTTATCTTTACCAATCGCCTTCCCCACACTCTCCAGAAACCTCTCCAACAGATTAACCCCATCAATTACAAACTGCTTCATAAACTCATACGCCTTCTCCAACAGTTCCTTTAATGTAGTATTTTCCTCTCTAAGCTTCTGGTTCTCATACATTACATCAATAAGCTTCTCCCTGACATCATCAGTTCCACCCTGTCGGAACATATCATATACGTTCTCTGCAATTTTTGTTCTTTCAATCAGTTCACTTTCCTTAGAAGAAAGAAGTTCCAGATTATTCTTTTTATCCGTAATCATATCTTCATATTTTGCATATTCCGTTTCTGCTGCATTAATACTACTCCTGACTGTCTCCAGCCTGTCCTCATCAGCAGCTATAACATCCAGATTTCTACTATGGCGTTGTTCCTGTGTAGCAATCTGATATGATATGCTTGCGTTATTGCTTCTCAGTTTAGTGTTTTTCTCCTGCTCTTCATTGTTCTGCTGCTTTATATCAGCAAGCTTCCTACTCTCCTGTGCTACCTTATATTCCGTCACAGACAAGTCATGGTTGCGACCTTTTTTCTTCTCTGCCAGCTGTTCCTTGAAATAACATTCAAATCCATAACTTGCCTCCGCTCTCAATTTATCTTGAAGTGGATAGGCTACAATTAACTGGACAGATTTTTTAAGGTCATATAATCTATAATAAATACACAAAGGAGCACTCATTATGACCGAACCAAAACAACGAAGAAAACCTCGTAAATATACCGATGAATTCAAACAGCAACTGGTGGAACTATATCGTTCTGGCAAACGCAGATGCGATATCTGCCGTGAATATGACATTGCTACTTCCCTGTTTGACAAATGGGTAAAGCAGGCATCCAATTCCGGCTCTTTCCATGAAAAAGATAACCGGACTCCAGAGCAGGAAGAACTGATCCGGCTTCGGAAAGAAAACCAGCAGTTAAGAATGGAAAATGATATTTTAAAACAAGCAGCGCTGATCTTAGGACGAAAGTAAATGTGATCAAATCAAATGCTCACAAATACTCTGTATCAGCAATGTGCCGCGTCCTACAGGTAAATAGAAGCACTTATTATTATGAAGCAGCAACAAAAAAAGATGAATCAGAACTTACTGTAGACATTCAGGAAATTTTTAGAAAAAGCCGGAACCATTATGGTACACGAAAGATCAAGAAAGAACTGGTTGATTGCGGGAAACAGGTATCAAGACGCAGGATTGGACGGATCATGAAACAGGAAGGTTTGATATCAAGCTATACTACAGCTCAGTTTAAGCCGCAAAAAGACAGATGTAATGAATCAAAAGTGGCAAATGTGTTGAACCGACAATTTCAAAACCAGCCATACCGTAATGTGGTGGTAAGTGATTTAACTTATGTAAGGGTAGGAAACCACTGGAATTATATCTGTATACTGATAGACCTTTTTAACAGGGAAATCGTTGGATACAGTGCAGGAGAACATAAAACAGCAGAGCTTGTAAAACAGGCATTTAGGAAAGTAGAAGGCAATCTGTCGGAAATCCATATCTTCCACACAGACCGGGGAAATGAATTTAAAAATGAGACGATTGAGGAACTGTTAGAAACGTTTCATATAGAACGTTCCCTGAGCCATAAGGGATGTCCTTATGATAATGCAGTGGCAGAAGCTACGTTCAAGGTCATTAAAACAGAATTTGTGTGGAATGAAACATTCCATACACTAGAAGAACTGAAGATAAAACTATGGGATTATGTAAACTGGTATAATCATCACCGTATACATTCCTCCCTAGGGTATCAAACGCCTGTACAATATCGGGAAAATAACCTAAAAAAATTTGTCTGAAAAAGTGTTGACAATCCAGGAATTTTCTTTTTATAACACTCTTTAACTCATTCACAACATAAGATGATAACACAAGTTCATGCTGTGTAAATATGCAATTCATCATTGCATTCATCTTTGCACCGGGAAACAGTAATGCGGATATTAATACATTTGTATCAAGCATAATTCTCATTTACTTCACCACACTTTCTTCCCGAAACTCCTTTATCATATCCATAACATCTTCATCATTTTTTAACCCAAGTCTTTCTGCTTCTCCCGCAAATTCTTGCTGTGCTTCACGAAGAGCGTCCATGGAAGAGTTCATTATATAGATTCTGCCGGATTCTTCAATAAACAGTACCTTATCTCCATTTTTAATTCCCAATTTTTTACGAATTTCTATAGGTATAGTAACCTGACCTTTTGATGTAACTTTTGCTAATTCCATATAAAAACTCCTTTCAACAGTAATGTATTCCTTACTTTCCTTACATATTAAGTATATCCCTTTTTATAAAAACATCAACCCTTTATGTGTAATTTGACACCAATTTTGACACCATTTTTTTGATTTTTGTCGATTTTTAATAAAATCAGATGAAATCTTAAAATCCCGCAATCCCAGTCAAAATGGGCATTCACGGCACTCCATACAACTAGATAAATTTCACATCATGAAAACAAGAGGTGAGTGCTAATTTTTTGAAAATCCCTGCGTTTCACTTATCGGCTAACCGTCCAAATACGTTCCTGTCTTAGAAGCGGGAGTTGTACCACTGATTGCCAACCATTAGCTTTAGTAAATATCTCATGGTGATTGGATACGTTTCCATAAAAATCTGTGGTGTCGTAATCTCTAATTACTGCATACCATTCTATTATAAAACAAGTGGCTCATTGTGACCGGAATGATGGCTCACGGCAAAATGGAATCGTGGCTCACTTGCAACGGACAGGCGGCTCATTTGGGCGCAGATTATTCACTTATTTTCTGTACAAGTGTTGTAATTTCTTCTTTTTTCATAAGTGCACTCCTTTTTTTCAACGTCTTATTGAGTTATCTATATATCAGACACGCAGGGTCTGGAAAAAGTTTTATATTTTTTAAAAATTTTTTTTGCGATTTGAATACCCAGTTTATGTATTATCTTTATTTTAACAATATAACATTTCAATTTAAAGCACAATAAGAACATCACAACCGCAACATTGGAAACGCTGTGTGATATATTATCCTGTACCCCCAATGATATTATTGGTATGTCGCATAATGTGAGCAGATATCTTTGATAACAATTTTAATCTCTTTTGTGTATGAAAAAAGCAGTCAATCATAAATGAAAAACTGCTTTAAATCATATCCTTTATTGCTTTGTGTAGAAATTTAACTGATTGTCTATGTCCCGTCCGGCATACATTACTCTAAGTATTGTTACAACTTTTTTATCGCTGTCCGGAATATAAAGTACTACATAATTATCTACTGGTAATACACAAAGTCCACGGCTTTTCCACGGTTCTTTTTCATATTTTCGATAACGCTCCGGCATCGTATCCAGACTTAATATCTGTTCTTCCAGACGGTCAAGCTGTCCGCTTGCATTTTCCGGCGATTGTAATTCAAAAGCAATATATTCAAAAATCCCTCTCAAATCACTGTCAGCCTGTTCGGATACTTCTACTTCATATATCATAAGCCATAATCCTTGCGAATGTCAGCAAAGGCTTTCTTCGCATTTTTTGTCCGTCCAGCCTGCATATCCGCATATCCTTTCTCCAATTCTTCATTGAACTCTGCTTCTGATAATGTGCCGATGTCAACAGGTCTGGCAGATGGTATTTTTACTTCAAACGGAAGTCCTCTCTGTAAGATAATCTGTTTATAAAACATATTGATAGCACTGGAAGCAGGGATACCAAGTGTAGACAGGATACTTTCTGCTTTTTCTTTGACATCTGGTTCAATCCTTGCATATAAATTTGCTGATTTTGCAGCCATATAAAGCATCTCCTTTCGTGAGTAGTGTTTCCATTTATCTTTATTATATGCAAATGTCCGTACAATAGCAATACCGATTTTACGTTTCAATAATCTTATTGAATAACTGTAACAATACTTCTTTTACGCCGGGCGCATTGAATACAACAATTGCCATCAGCGCAAGACTCTGTACCAGTCTGAATTTAACAAAGAAAATCCCACAGGTCGTCATTTCGCAGCCTGTGGGATTTTTCACTCAACTAATATGTGTGTTTTTTATGCTTTGATGAAACTTCCTGCTCACCTTCCATATGGTTTGCAGTTGCATTCACCTTCTGTACAACTTTCTTCTTTTTTAATGGATGTTTTGGATTCTTATCCATAACAATCGCTTCCTTTCATATTCATTCATTTATGTTGAGCAGTTTCATATAAAACTGTATCAGCCTTTAATTGTAAAACATCTGCTGTTTTCAACTTACTTTGCTTTCTCTTTTGTTCTATCTGTACTATAGCACCTATTATTAGTAATGTCAATACCGGAGTGCCAATTTTTTTAAAAATGGAGCAGTTCCATATTGGATTTCTGCTCCATTCCTATGATTTTATTATATTTTACTGGCAAAACCGCTATTTACCATATACCATTGTCCGCCATCATTATAGCTTCCTGTGTACTCAAAAGCGATTCTCCCGTCCTTAAAGAACCAGTCACCGTATTCATTACTGCCAATACCGGTAAATCCTAAATCCAGCTGTCCATTCTTAAAATACCACCAGCCATACTCATTTAAAGCCATTCCGGTATAGTTAAAATCCAGTGTGCCATTGTTAAAGTACCACCAGCCATATTCATTTAATGCCATTCCGGTATAAGTGTCACTGATATATCCATCTGTAACATATACCCATGTACCACCATTTAATGTCATACCGGTAAATCCCGTATTTAAAATACCGTTTGTAAACAGCCATGTACCATATTCATTTGCGGCAAAACCGTTATAGCCAAAATCAATCTGTCCGTTGTTAAAATACCACCAGCCGTATTCATTTACCGCCATCCCGATATATGCAAAATCAATTCTGCCATTTTTAAAGTACCACCAGCCGTATTCGTTTAATGCCATTCCGGTATAATCTGTCAGTACCTGTCCGTTCTGAACATAGAGCCACTCGTCATCCGGAATAATCATCCCTGTAAAACCGAAATTTAACTGTCCGTCCGTATAGAACCATGTTCCATATTCATTGTTTGCAAGACCGTAAAATGTCGTATCCAGCTGTCCGTTGTTGAAGTACCACCAGCCATACTCATTGCATGCCATACCTGTATATGTAAAGTCTACATCACCATTCTTGATATACCACCAGCCGTATTCATTTACTGCCATGCCACAGTAATCCGCAGCAATAGTATCATTTGCATAGTAATGCCAGTTACCATCTGCATCCTGACGCATTTCATAAATGACCTTTTCATCTGTTTCCGGCTTCTGTGTTGGGGCTTCTGTCGGCTTTTCAGTCGGCTTTGTCACCTCTGTTGGCGCTTCCGTCGGTTTCTGCGTTGGCTTTGGCGCTTCTGTTGTACTTTCCGTTGGCTTTGGTGCTTCCGTTGTACTTTCCGTTGTTGGCTGTGTTGCGTGTACAATTGTAACGCTTACCTGTGTACGGTTTCCGGCTTTATCAACGGCTGTGATTGTATGCGCTCCTTCAACATCTGTGACCGTATAACCTCCGTTTTCACGACCTGCTAAAACACCGTCAATCTCCACATAGTCCAGATTGTCATCGTTTACCGTAAACTGAACACTGCCGCCGTATGTTTCATTATGCTTTACGCCGCTAATAACCGGTGAAGAACCGTCAAATACCAGTCCGTCTGTAGACAGATAGGCTGTATTACCGCCCTTATCTGTAATTTTAACATAAACAATACATTTTTTATCCGGATCAATTGCAAAACGCTGTTCGTAAACCGTCCAGTCTGAAGCCTGAATATTTTGCACTTCTTCCAACGTCTTTGCTTCCTCTGAAATCAGATAAAAAACCTTATCGATACCCAGCCCCAGATCATCTGCATGAATACCGACTTCCTGTCTTTCCTTGAAAAACTTTCCAAATGTCACTGCATTGCAGAATACGTTCCACTTATTTGTCGATACGGTAATCTCTCCTGTCGGAGCCGAAATGTCTTTATATTCTGCATTGATTTCGACATCACCGTCCGGCATGATAAATACAGCTGTCGCTGAATGGCTGTCCGTGTTCTCTGTAAAATCAAGTGCAGTATTGCCTGCCCACCGGTCAAATGCCATACCCTGTGCCGCACCTGCCGCAGTTATAGTGACAATGTCGCCTGCTGCATATTCTCCCGAACCGGTTCCATTGCCTACAATCACCTGATGCTTCTGCACCGGTTCAATATCTTTATCGGTAAATTCCACCGTACATTCTGCAAATATCTTATCTTTCTGGGCTTTTACCGCGCCGACTGTTTCAATATTGCCTTCATCATATCCGTTCGGGAAAAATAAAAAAGTATATGTTCCCGTCTTTGCCCCCGGATATGCTTCTAAAAAATAACGGTTTGGATAATTTTCTCCGTCCGTTACCAGCGCGACAGCTTCGCCCCAATTGGTTTCATTCAGACTTTCCGCATCTTCACTTTCCCAAAGTGACGTTTTCATAACCAAAACGCTGCTTCCAAGCCAGTCGGTCACATCAGCACCGTCCATTAATACTCCCTGACTGTTATAACAGTCAATATCAAAATACACCGTATCATCAGGAATTGAGCCGTCTTCCTTTTGGAAAATGCGGTTGATATTTACCGTTTGCGGTGCAGACTGAATCACCAGTCTGCCAACAGATAAGTCTTCTTCCTCCGGCTGCTTTGTCGTTGCTGTCCAGTTTGACTGTGTATCCACGGTATATTTAAAAAACCAGCCTGCTTTTGCCGGTGCAAAGCTTTCCTTAGCTGCCTTGCCCTGCGCCGTTATATAAGTATAACCTTCCGTGAAAACGGATGGAAACAGCTTATTACCGACTGCCGCCTTTGTTGTACCTGTTACATCCTTATCAATAATGACCTGATTATCCTTTTTTAATACAATATAGCCGTCTACGATATTGTCTGACGTCTGATTTCCGGTGAAATTTCCTTTAATTTCAACGAAGATACTTTCATCATACTCTGTCAGATTTAAAGAGGCTTTGTTTTTTACCTCTATATTTTTTAAACCGCCGGATACCAGGCACAGTTCCGCTTCATCATCCAATATAACATTTTCAACATTCTGGATATTGCCGTCTACAGAACATTTCTGCAAGGTCAGACTGGTGTTTTCATTGCCGTAAAAATCTTTTATTTTCGCACTGGCAATAATACTCTCTCCCATGCCTTTCAGCGTAATATCTGCACAGCTGTTATTTTCTGTATGAATTCCTTCACGAATAACCGTTTTTGCATCTGCATAAACTTCTGCGCTGCCTGTATATGCGGTTTTCCCGTCACTCCCGGAATCATGGCTCATGTAAACGGCCTGAATCTTTGTATTTTCAACCGCATTGGTAACAGTCAATGATGCATTTTGTCCGACAACCGTATTTTTAAATCCGCCTGCATAGACTGTTGGGAGCAGTTCTTCTTCTGTTCCCCCAAAACCTCCCAGTCCGGAACCTGCACCACCTTTAACATACGTATCCACACTATCCAGTACCAGACTGTGTCCAGCCAGAAAAATCTCTCTATGTACGACGCTTTGTAAAGCATTCGTGGAAATAAAATGCAATTTTACATTTTGAATCGTAACATGATCACCGGTAAGCTGTACTGCACCTCTGATAATCAGTTCACTGCTGCTGTCCGCCCCTGTTATCGTCACATTTCCCGGTATCATAAGAGGTGTTCCCGCAGCATCCTCTGCAACCGTAATACTCCCACTGACAACAATTAAACTGCTGCCCGCCTGCAATGCCTGACGAAGCTGGCTTTCACTTGTAACAGTAACTGCCCCTGCACGTATATTCGCTGTATCTGCGTATGCATAAGTCATAAATGGAACAACTGTATTGGTTGTCATACACACTGCTGTCACTACGGCTGCTGCCGCAAAAATTCTTTTTCCTCTTGTAATGTTTTTTCTCAATAGCGCCTGCCTTTCCATACATTATTGTACATGTTTTATTCTTTCGTTTTTATAGTAGCAATTTAATATACCATATCTATTGATTGGTGTCTATAAAAAATTATTATTTTTTATCCTAATTTTTTATCCTGAAACATATTTTGCTATCGTTTCTATCAGCTTATCCGCATCCAGCGGCTTTGACACATGCTCATTCATTCCCGCCGCTTTGCAGTCTGCCACATCATCCGAAAAAGCATTGGCCGTCATTGCTATGATTGGTATCGTCTTTGCATCCGGCCGCTGAAGCGAGCGGATATTTTTTGCCGTTTCAAGTCCGCTCATAACCGGCATCATCAAATCCATCAATATAATATCAAATGTGCCGAGTTCAGCCTGTTCAAACAACTCCAATGCTTCTTTTCCGTTCCATGCTTTTGTAACAATCATGCCTTCATTCTCACAGATGAAATCTGCAATTTCCATGTTAAGCACATTGTCTTCCGCAAGCAGAACTTTCATGCCGTCAAGTACAACAGTTTTTGCTTCTTCATCCTGCACTGTATACTGTTCCTTCTTCTTATCCACCTGAAACGGCAGTCTTATTACAAATGTTGTGCCTTTCCCTTTTTCACTGGTATAATCAATTGTTCCCTGCATTACCTCTACAATTTTTTTGACAATCGGAAGTCCCAGTCCCGTGCCGCTGTAAACGGTCTGCATCATCTCTTTTTCCTGAGCGAACGGTTCAAACATATGCTCCTGAAAATCTTTACTCATACCAATTCCTGTATCCTGACATATGAATTCCAGCATGACTCTGTTAAAATCAGATGTACTCTCCGTTTCTGTCACAGATGTCGTCACCGAACCACCTTCTTTATTATACTTAATGGCATTTCCCATAATATTTAAAAGAATCTGCCGCAGATGTAACGGACTGCCGATTAAATGCCAGTGCATGAGCTGTGTCTGTATCGGATAAAAACAGACATTTTTCTTTTTTGCCTGTACCGTTAAAATAGACATTACTTCATTTAAAATATCCTGCAAATCAAAAGAATCTTCTGAAAGCTGGATTTGTCCGGATTCGAGTTTATTCATATCCAGAACATCATTGACCAGGTCCAGCAGAAAGCCGGAAGCCTCCCAGACTTTTTCACGACAATCGCTCTGTTTTTCCAAATCATCCTTATAATACCTTCCGATTTCTACCATACCCCTGATTCCGTTAATCGGTGTACGGATATCGTGGCTCATTCTGCGTAGAAAATCTGTCTTTGCTATATTAGCACGGACTGCTTCTTCCATGGACTGCTTTAATTTTAACTGATATTCCACCTCTTTTTTCTGCTGTGCTTCAATAATCTTTAGCTGCTCATTTAATTCCCGCATATGAACCCGCCCGGATTTATTTCTTGCCACCGTTGCAGCTGCCCAGATAAGCATAGAAATACATAATGCCAAAAGAACTGTCCTGCGTGTTGCCGCAAACACTTCTTTCTGTGGATAATATACGTATAAATTATAATCCCTGTATCGTCCTTTTCCGCCACAATAACGGTGTCCGTCACTTGTAAAATATACCAGATTATCTGAGAGTTCTGTGGAACGTAATTCCTGTATAACCGGAATTTCCGTGGTTTGACAATTCTCGTATTGCGCATCATTTGTTCCGTAAATTTTATCATCAGCTGCTATAAAAAGGGTACCATTCATATCCATGGCATATCCGGCAAGCAGATTATTGACTGCCGCATAACTGTCTGTCAGACGGTCTGTATCCTGATAACAGTAGCAAAATACAACTCCCGGACTGTCTGTTCTGGATATCGCTGCCAGATCATACCATTTTTCGTTTTTCTGAATCCGTTCTGCATAGATTTTTTTAGAATATTTTGTAATCTCGCTGATTTTTTTATCCCGAATCAGTTCTTTCCAGGCATCATAATCCAGTCCGACATTGCTGTATTGACATTCCGGCTGCATATCTTCATCTAAAATGATAATACCTGCCATCCGCTGTGCCTCTGTATAGTTCTTTAAATATACTGAATCAATTAACTCAGAATCTCTATGGATATCCGTTCCTACTTCAACTGCCTGTTCTGTCAGCCGTACCAGGCTCTTAATTTTATCTGCCTCTACGACCTCATCATAGCTTAAGCACTGACTTTTTAAATAAGTCAGTGTATTGTCAAAGGTCTTCTCAATATTTTTTTTATCCGAGCGGACCGCCAGTATCAGAACGACAATAACCACTATAATGACAACCACGAGGAGTCCTTCGTATAACTGCACCTTCATTTTAGACTGTCCTGATTTTTTCATGGTGTAATCCCCCCTGCTGCCACCCGGTCTTCCATCCCATATTTTTCCAGAATACACTGAACCGTTCCGTCTTCAAGCATCTCCGCCATTGCCTGACGAAGCTGTTCTGCCTTCTGGGTGTCTTTATTTTTTGAAAAAGCCACACCCAGTTTTGAATCAATAATTTCCTCATCTAAAATGCGGTATTTCTGACCGGACTGCCTTAAATATTCCTGCATCACAATCTCATGTCCCGCACAGGCATCAACGTATCCCTTGCGCAGTGCAGCAAATAATTCATTCATCTCTACAAAGGAATACACATTTTTCACCTTGGGAATTATATCGTAACCCTGCCCTAAAAAAATCCGTTCAGGCTGTGTACTGGACTGTACCGCAACATTTTTCCCGGCTAAGTCATCCAGCTTATAAATATCACTGTCCATCCGCACCATCACAACTTCCCTGCTGTACATATAAGGTCCGACCCAGATATAATCATCCTCCCTGCCATCCATTGAGAAACTGCCCCACGCACAGTCAACTTCACCGTTTTCTAAATAAATATCTTTATCATCCCACTGAATCTGTTTAAAGACCGGTGTATAGCCTATCCGGCGGCACGCTTCTTTTGCCAGCTCCACATCAACACCTGCATAATCGCCATTCTCATTCTGATAATTATACGGCTCATAGTCATCGCTTCCGATAACCAGTTCGGGCTGTACCGTTATAGCTTCCTTTTTCTCCCTGCCACAGCCACACAGTGCCATACTCATCAGACATACAATACCAAAAGGCAGTACACTCCTTTTTATCCAATATTTCATTATTATCCATCCCCCTCATATTTACACTTAAACTGTTTTTATCATACTATATTTTTTATAAAAAATCAACATTCTGACAAAATCCGGTTTTTGATAAAAAGACACGAAAATGTACCTTTTATACATTTCCGTGTCTTAGCTGCATTCCGCCCTATATTTTAATCTTCATGCGGCAGATGCGGAATGATAAATTTTTCCCGAATATGAACTTTTTATAAACTCCTAAAGAAAAAGTTGACATTTAAAAATCTTCTCCCTATAATATCAAAAGTTAGGTTGCTAACCATTTCTTTAGAAAGGAGTGTGATTGGATTGCAGAATTTTGATGAAAAATCCGCTAACATGCACATGGGACGACTGATTCAGATGCTTTCCCACCAGATGAAACGAAAAAACTGCATTGTCGCTATGATTGACGGTGACAGTCTGACGGTTATGCAGAAGCACATTCTTAAGTTCATTCTTTTGGAAACACTGCATCGGGAAATTTATCAAAAAGATATTGAAGAAGAGTTTCAGATCCGCAAGTCTACTGTAACCGGCATTTTACAGCTGATGGAAAAAAACGGATTTATCTACCGCGAAAGTGTTGAAAAAGATGCCAGACTCAAACGGATTGTGCCTACCAAAAAGGCAGAGGCGCTTCGTCCCAGTATCCTGTACCACATCAACGAATCAGAAGCCCAGATGACCCAGGGCATTTCCAAGAAAGATGTGGCAGTCTGCAAGCAGGTGCTCCTGCAAATGTTACAAAACCTTTCTGAAAATAAATTATAAAATTAAGGAGAATCAAACCATGAACAAAACACTGTTAAAGTCCGTGCGTGAATATAAAAAGCAGTCCTTTCTGGCACCGTTTTTCGTTATTCTCGAAGTTTTAATGGAAGTTCTGATTCCGCTTGAAATGGCTAAAATCATTGATGTGGGCATTGCAGACGGAAATTTAAACTACATTATCCAGCGCGGTATTATTTTAGTTGCAATGGCAATGCTTGCCCTGTTTTTCGGTGTGACTGCCGGTAACATGGCGGCCGTTGCGGCGGCAGGTTATTCCAAAAATCTGCGCCACGATATTTTTTATAAAATCCAGCAGTTTTCATTTAAAAATATCGACCACTTTTCTACTTCCGGTCTGGTAACCCGTATGACAACAGATATTACCAACGTACAGATGGCATATATGATGAGTATCCGTCTTCTTGCCAGAGCGCCGATTATGATTATTTTATCATGGGTTATGACACTCGTTTTAAATAAAACAGTTGCTATGCTGTTTTTAATCGTTATCCCACTGCTTGGCGGAACACTGATATTTATTGCCAAAAAGGCGCACCCGCATTTTATCAAGGTATTTGATGAATATGATGTTTTAAATAATTCCGTACAGGAAAATGTCAATGCTTCCCGTGTGGTAAAGGCATTTGTCCGTGAAGATTACGAAATTGACAAATTCCACATCATTTCCAAATATGTATACAGCCTGTTTACAAAGGCGGAAAAAATCGTTGCATGGAACTCTCCTGTCATGCAGTTTACCATGTACGTTGTTATTTTAGTCATTGTTGCGATTGGCGGAAACAGCATTGTTACCGGTACAATGCAGACCGGTGAACTGACCAGTATCATCGTCTATTCACTTCAGATTCTGATGTCCCTGATGATGGTAACTTTCGTATTCGTTATGATTATGATTGCAGAAGCTTCTACCGACCGTATCGCAGAAGTTTTAAATGAAGAGCCTGAAATGCAGGATTCTGATGATGCTGTAAAGGATGTTGCAAACGGAGAAATCATTTTTGACCACGTAAACTTCAGCTATGCAGGTAAAGATGGTACTCTTTCTTTAAAAGATGTCTGCCTTCACATTCAATCCGGTCAGACCATCGGTATCATCGGCGGAACGGGAAGTGCCAAATCCACACTCGTACAGCTCATTCCAAGACTGTATGACGTAACCGGCGGCGCTGTCAAAGTCGGCGGTGTCGATGTACGCAATTACAATCTGGAAGCCCTGCGTGACCAGGTTTCCATGGTTTTACAAAAAAATGTTCTTTTCTCCGGTACTATTTATGAAAATATCCGCTGGGGAAATGAAAGTGCAACCGACGAAGAAGTACAGAATGTATGTAAACTGGCACAGGCTGACGGCTTTGTCCAGGAATTTCCAAACGGCTACAATACACAGATTGTCCAGGGCGGTAACAATGTATCCGGCGGTCAGAAACAACGCCTTTGTATTGCAAGAGCGCTGCTTAAAAAACCGAAAATCCTGATTCTGGACGATTCGACAAGTGCAGTTGATACAAAAACCGATGCGCTAATCCGTAAAGCATTCCGTGAAGAAATTCCGGATACCACAAAAATCATTATTGCACAGCGTGTTTCTTCGATTGAAGATGCCGACCAGATTATCGTGCTTGATGACGGTAAAATCATGGGTATCGGTACTTCTGAAGAACTGTTAAAAACCAATGAAATTTACAGAGAAGTTTATGAATCACAGGTAAAGGGAGGTGCTGAAAATGAGTAATGAAAAGAAACCAAAAAAGCCGTCCCGGCTTTCAAAAAACACACTCACAACAGCCAAAAGACTGCTCAAATATGTGACCGAAACGTATAAGTTCCGTTTTGTGCTGGTATTTGTGTGCATTTTAATCAGCTCCGTTGCTTCTATTTCTGTGTCCCTGTCACTGAAATATATGCTCGATGATTTCATTATTCCGTTAATCGGACAGGAATCACCGGATTTTACAAGATTTTATCAGGCGCTGGCTGTTTTAGGCTGTATCTTTTTAATGGGTGTACTTTCTACGTTTATTTATACACGAATGATGGTATACATTGGTCAGGGTGTGTTAAAGCGTGTGCGTGACGATATGTTTGAACATATGCAGACACTGCCAATCCGCTACTTCGACCAGAATACCAACGGTTCTGTCATGAGCCTTTATACGAACGATACGGATACCCTGCGCCAGATGATCAGCCAGTCGATTCCGCAGGCGCTGATGTCCTTTTTTACAATTATTGTAACATTTATTGCCATGCTGGTGTTAAGCCCTCTGCTGACACTGCTTGCAATTGCCGTTATCGGTATCTTAATTCTTGTAACAAAAGCTATCGGCGGAAACAGCGGTAAATACTTCGTACGCCAGCAGGTAGCACTTGCTGACGTTACCGGTTTTGTCGAAGAACGCATGAACGGTCAGCGTGTGGTAAAGGTTTTCAACCACGAAAGAAAATCCGAACAAGAATTTGATGCGTTAAACGAAGCTTTATTTGAAAGTGCCGCAAATGCCAATAAGTATGCCAATATCATGGGACCTGTTATCGGTAATATCGGTAATCTCCAGTTTGTTTTAACAGCCGTTTTAGGCGGCACACTCTCTGTTATGGGTGTCGGCGGCATTACACTGGGTGTTATGGCTTCTTATTTACAGTTTACAAAAAGCTTTACACAGCCTTTCATGCAGGTCGCACAGCAGTTTAACTCTATCGTTATGGCGCTTGCCGGTGCAGAACGTATTTTTGCGCTGATTGATGAAACTCCGGAAGCGGATGAAGGAACAGTTACTCTTGTCAATGCAACAAAGGATGACAACGGCACCCTTCATGAATGTAAGGAAAGAACCGGTATCTGGGCATGGAAGCAGACGGCTTCTGACGGCACGGCTTCTTATACCGAATTAACAGGTGATGTCCGTTTTAAGGATGTGACCTTCGGTTACAACCCGGATAAGATTATTTTAAAGGACATCAGTCTTTTTGCAAAGCCGGGTCAGAAGCTTGCCTTTGTAGGTTCCACCGGTGCCGGAAAAACAACGATTACCAACCTGATTAACCGTTTTTACGATATTCAGAACGGTGAAATCCGCTATGACGGCATTGATATTACAAAGATTAAAAAAGATGACTTACGCCGTTCACTCGGTATTGTTCTTCAGGATACGCACCTCTTTACCGGTACGATTAAGGACAATATCCGCTACGGTAATCTTGATGCAACCGATGAACAGATTTACAATGCGGCAAAGCTGGCTCACGCAGACCAGTTTATCAATATGCTTCCGCACGGTTATGATACACTGTTAAGCGGTGACGGCGAAGAATTGTCACAGGGACAGCGCCAGCTCATTTCCATTGCCCGCGCCGCTGTTGCTGACCCGCCGGTTTTAATTCTGGACGAAGCAACTTCAAGTATTGATACACGTACAGAAAGTATCGTACAGAAGGGTATGGATAACTTAATGAAGGGACGTACCGTATTTGTTATTGCGCACCGCCTTTCTACTATCCGCAACAGTAACGCAATTATTGTATTAGACCACGGTCAGATTATTGAGCGCGGCGACCACGAAGATTTGATTGCACAAAAGGGAACGTACTATCAGTTGTATACAGGAAAGCTGGAGTTATCATAAATTACCAATCCAAAATCCAATCCATGCAAAAATACCCGGACACGCTCTTTACAGACGTGTCCGGCTTTTTTTCTCTACCCACTCGTCTGCTTTTTCAACCAGCAGTGTCAGGTAGCGGAATAAGGATTCTGCCGCAAATCCGAATACGATTAATAACAGCATACAGATTGCCGACAACTGGCTCATTGCAAACAGGTGATTCAGCATAATACCGCAAAACAGCAGTCCTGCGATATTGCCAAATAATATAGCATATTTCATCTTGTTAAACGGTTCACTGATTTTAATTAAAATCATAAATCCGACAACCGCCAGTAACAGTGTCGCCGCTGTCGCAATATCCGCTGACGGCAGTGAAAAGACATCGCCGCATATCACCAGCGCACCAACCACAAAGACATCGGTCAGTCCGGCTGGCAGTGCTTTTAACAAAACTTTTTTGATAAATTTCCCTTTGATTCGTTCCTTGTTTGGCTCTAATGCCAGCAAAAATCCCGGAATACCGATTGTAAACATACTAATCAATGAAATGTGTGCCGGTTCCAACGGATATGTAATCATAAATACCGCCGAAAATACTGACATCAGCAGGGAGAAGATGTTTTTTACCAAAAACAGGCTTGCCGAGCGTTCCACATTATTGACGACACGTCTGCCCTCCCAGACAACCGAAGGCATATGGGCAAAATCCGAATCCAGCAGGACAACCTGTGCCGCCTGCGAAGCCGCTTCACTGCCCGATGCCATTGCTACACTGCAATCCGCATCTTTCATGGCAAGAATATCATTGACACCGTCACCCGTCATTGCAACTGTGTGTTTATCTTTCTGGAGTGCCTGCACCAACTGCTGTTTCTGCTTTGGTGTTACCCTGCCAAAAACCGTATACTCTCTGACCGCTTCTTCAATTTTAAATTGTGAATCTAACCGCGTGGCATCAATATAATTTTGCGCCCCCTCAATGCCTGCCTGCTTTGCAATCTCCGAAACCGTTTCCGGGTTATCTCCTGAAATGACTTTAATCTGTACACCCTGTGCTTTAAAATACGCAAATGTTTCCTTTGCGTTGGCACGGATTGGATTGGACAGCACAATAAAACCCAATGGTGTCACTTCTTCCGTCAATCCGTTTTTCAAATCCCTGCCTGCATAGCGGGCAAATATCAGCACACGGTATCCTTTCTTTGTATAAGGAAGCAGTTCCTGTTCTACCTCGGAAAAATGGGACTGCATGACAAATTCAGGCGCCCCCAGTACATAAGCACCGTCGTTAAATACAACACCGCTGTACTTTACAGCCGATGAAAACGGAAAGACTTCCACCACCCGTCTGTTTTCTGTATCTGTATTTTTATAATTGACAGCATTGTCATTTTTTCCAATATTCTGCGCCATATATGCTTTTAATGCCTGCATGGTCGCATTGTTATCCTTTGATGCCCGGACATAATCTGCCAACAAGGCTTCCAGCTCTGTTTCATGAAACCGCGTGGACTGTTCTGCTTCATCAAACCGGCTATATTGTCCTGCTGTATGCTCATTTTTCCCTGAAAATGCGTGAATCTCTTTGACACACATGGACGGCTCTGTAATTGTTCCCGTCTTATCCACACACAGCACGTCTACTCTGGCAAGCGTTTCAATACTTTTCATATCATGCAGTAACACTTTGTTTTTTGCAAGCCGCATGGTACTTAACGCCAACGCAATTGTCGTCAGCAGATACAGCCCCTCCGGTATCATGCCAATGATTGCCGCAACAGTTGACGTGACACCTTTTTGCAAGGTTGTGTGATTGATATAAAAACTCTGGTAAAATAAAATAATGCTAATCGGAATAATTATAATACCAACCCATTTGACAATCTGGTTAATCGAGCGCACCATTTCTGACTGCTCTCCACTACCCATGGATTTTGCCTGTGTCGCAAGTCTTGAAATATACGAATCCTTTCCCACTTTATCAAGCCGTGCGTAACATTCTCCCGCAACCACAAAACTGCCTGATAACAGCGGCATGCCTGCCTTTTTTTCAACTTCATCGGCTTCGCCTGTCAGAAGCGATTCATTGACCTGCACATTTCCCTCAAGCACTGTCGCATCGGCACAAATCTGATCGCCCGCGCGCAGTACCACAATATCGTCTTTTACCAGTTCTTCCGATAAAATCTGCTTTTGCACGCCTTCTCTTAATACGGTTGCATGCGGCGCGTTTAACAGATTCATTTTATCCAGAATCTTCTTTGCACGCAGTTCCTGTACAATGCCAATCAGCGTATTTCCGATAACAATCGGCAGAAATGTCAGATTCCGGTATGATTTTACGCATAGCAGCAATATTGAAATAATTAAAAATATTAAATTAAAATATGTAAATGCATTGGAAAAAATTATTTCTTTGATAGATTTATCCGTCGTCGTATCGGCACGGTTATCCAGTCCCTGTTCTACCCTGAGTTCCACTTCCTGTTCGGTCAGACCTTTAAGTTCTTTTACCGGCTCATTTGTTTTATCCCTCATTTTATCCCCCATGTCGTCACCTCGTTATTTATCACATATTTTTATTATAATCCGCCGCTTTCTCTGTTGGTATCAAAAAATTTATGAAATTTATTAAAATTGTATGTCAATTCTTACCATTTTACATATGGTTTCTTCTGTGAATTTTTACAGAAAACAAAAGCTACTCCCCAAATGTGACATATGCCGCAGATACGTTCAAAAAGGGACCGACACTTCATTTTGTGCCGGTCCCGTAAAATTACATATTATCTTTTAAAATATCGTGGTCACGGAGTAATTTTTCAATGACATTGCCTTTTACAAGCTTTAATAAAGGCTTCTTTAAGGCATTGAGTGGTCCAGGCAGCTGAATTTCAAGCGGAGATTTTCCGTCCATCAGCTTTACGGAGCTGTCAAGCAATTCACGGACATCGTAAACACTGCCCCATACTTCCGGTACGCCACGGTCAACACCGAGCAGTCCGTAAACCGCTTCCATTGCCGTTCTTACAGAATACTCTGTTGTAAATACAGTATCTCTTGGTGTATCCGCAAATTGTCCGAGGAAAGCAAAGTTTACACAGCCGTCCGGAATAACGTCCGGTCTGTCTCCCTTGGTTCTTGGCATAAAGAATGCTGTAATATATGGCATCATTGTCGGTACGCAGACTGCACTGTTTTCAGCGAGGTCTTCGATTTCTTCAACTGGCACACCTAAGTGATACAGCCATTCTTCTGTGATTTCCTTACCGGTACACTCTTTCATCGGCTTTTTAACATAATCGCCCGGTACATCGGTAAACAGTCCATATACCCATACGCAGACCTTATCTTTATCCTGGTCCTTAAACTGTCCCTGTCTGTTAATCGTCCAGCTCAACAGCCATTTAGAATCCTGACAGCTTACAATACCGCCTGTTACAACTTTTCCGCTCTTTGGGTCTCTCTTACAAATCTTTGTGATATATGGAATAATCTTATCATCAAGTGTTGTAACCGTTGCAGATTCCCAGTTCGTCTTTGCTACATCTGAACAGAACTTTTCAGGATGTCCGAATGACGGGTCCTGCTTTGCAATATTTTTCCAAAGGCTCCAGCAGCCGCTTGTGCGCACTTCTGCATCACCGTTTGGTGCATGGTTCTGGTCGCCGTAAATCGTTCCCTCCGTACAGCTTCCGTTTGTAACAAATACAAGGTCATTTTCAGTCAGGACAATGCCCTTTTCAACGCCTTTTTCCTTACACTCAATCGCCGTTGCAATCTTTTTGCCGTCCTTATGCTCAAAAATAACATTTGTTACTTCTGTATTAAAACGGAATTCTACGCCGGCATCTTCCAGATATTTCTTCATCGGCAGAATCAGGGATTCATACTGATTGTATTTTGTAAATTTTAACGCACTGAAATCAGGCAGACCTGCGATATGATGAATAAAACGCTGGAAATACAGCTTCATTTCCAATGCACTGTGCCAGTTTTCAAATGCAAACATCGTTCTCCAGTATAACCAGAATGTCGAATCAAACACTTCGTCATCAAAAACATCTTCAATCGTCTTGTCGTATAAATCTTCGTCCTTGGTCATAAAGAGCTTCATGATTTCCATACAACCCTTCTGGCTTAAATTAAATTTGCCGTCTGTATGAGCATCCTGTCCCCGGTTTACCGTTGCACGGCATAATGAATAGTTCGGGTCTTTTTTGTTGAGCCAGTAATATTCGTCCAGCACGGAAACGCCCGGTGTTTCAATTGATGGAATACTGCGGAATAAATCCCACAGGCACTCAAAATGATTTTCCATTTCACGGCCGCCGCGCATTACATAACCGCGGGAAGCATCGTAAATACCGTCACACGCACCGCCTGCAATGTCCATAGCTTCTAAAATGTGAATGTTTTTGCCCGGCATCTGTCCGTCACGTACAAGGAAACACGCCGCCGCAAGTGAAGCCAGCCCGCTGCCTACAAGGTATGCATGCTTATCGTCAACACCTTCCGGTTTTTCCGGACGGGCAAATGCTTCGTAGTTGCCGTTGCTGTAATAAATACCTTTGCTGTTTTTTTCATACTTACCGCGTTCTGTATTGCGGTACTCGTTTCGTTCCTGTGTTTCGTCTGCCTTTTTTCCTGTCTGTCCGTTTTTTGCCTGCTTGTTTTCACTCGCCTTTTTTGCATATAATGCGGCTGCTCCTGCGCCGACTACGATTGCAGATGCAACACCCAGTTTTGATTTTTTTGCCATAATGATTGCCACCTTTCTGAATTCTCTAAAATTTATTATGAACGTTCCTGATGGTTTTATCATAAAGAATCGGCAAATCTTTTTCAATTTACAAAATCATAAATTTGATTAAAATTTTATCAAATAGGAGGTTTTGTAAGGTTTCCGGCAGTGAAATATCACAACTGCATTTCTATATACTTATATTTATAATTGATGGTTGGGAATCTGAAAATATTTGATTTTTTCAAATGAAACACAGAAATTAATTTCAGCAACTCTTACTTAGACTGTTTGTTTAAAACTTTTTCGATATACTCCTGATAACCGGCTTCTAAAATATGAAAATCGCAACTATTATCTGTCAGAATCTGTTTACGGTTTGTTGTAACCATTTCATATATTTTATTTGCTTTCTTTTGAATCCGTATGGTATTGTCCATGCAAAACTGGTATTCTTTATTTAATAAAGTCCGATATTTTTCATCTTTAATGTCTTTAATTATCAGCTTTTGAATACAATCATCAGGAACTGGAACCATATAATTAAATCTCAACGAACCTTTTACTTCTTTTTTATCTCCCGGTATGCGAATTAGGATATTGGCTTCCTGCTTTTTATCAAAAGAAGATACTGCCACATAATAATTTATCCCATTTACTTTCATAACCGCGCCAAAAGCAAATTTATCACGGTCTGCGTATTTAAGATTCGGAACTTTCGTTACTCCTCTTTTTTCCTTTTCATATCTTTGCAAAAACTGATTATACTTCTCATCTATACGGTAAAAATCCATACTAATCCCCATTCCGCAGGCATTTTAATGCCGGAGGAATCGCGAGCCAAATCTTATTTGGCTCTGCGATAAAAAGCGACTTTGTGACGCCTGCGGCACAAAGTGCTCACATCAAGCTATGCTTGACGTGAAGAATCTTAGATTTAAGAATTCTTCACACTCCCCTCCAAAATGACATATGCCATCGGGCATATTATAAAACAGGGAGATAAGAACTTATCTCCCTGACAATTAACGATTCGCATTTTAAGCTGCGAAGCACTTAAATTAAAGATTCACATTCAAAGCTGTGAAGCACTTAAATTAAAGGTTTGCACTCAAAGTAGCAACGCACTTAATCTGAGCTAACTCTTTTGCTCAGTTATATTATATACAATTACTTATAAAAAATCAACACAAAAATATACTATTTAAAACTAAAATTTTAAAATTATTTATGTGCTTTATCCGTCAAATTTGCAAAATTTTGAATTGAATTCGTGATACTGCCGTCCAGCGTGACACTCATTCTGTCTGTAATCTCTGTGTAATCCTCTTTCATTCCCTTGCCAATCCAGTCAAGCATGACACCGACAAACCCATATTTGTAAAAATCGGCAATAAAACTTTTTTCTTCTTCAGTAACCTCAAGTCCTTTGGATTTTTCCTCAACAACCCCCATGAGCAGATTGTGTGTCAGCATAAACAGATAATTTTCTATCTGCTCCCGGCTCAATGCCCTGTACGCATTCATGATAAACGGCTTATTTTCAAGAACCGCTTCAAATATCTGCTTTAATCCCTCATGCCATGTGTCGTATGTCTTTTTCCCCTGCAATGCCCGCGTTGCATCTTCCATGCAGGACCATTCCACCAAATCATAAATATCCTTAAAATGATAATAAAATGCCATGCGGCTGATTCCGCAATCATCTGTCAAATCGCTGATTGTTATTTTATCCAGCGGCTTCTTTAAAAGCATCTGCTTGAGTGAATTTTCCAATGCACGTTTGGTTGTGTTTGACATAGCTGCTCCTTTTTGTAATTTCAAAAAATATTATCCGGCAGGCAGTTCAGATACATATATATGGCATCTGTATTATTCTCTAATACATTCATTAATTTATCAGAAGGTTTTGCATAAATTGTTCTATAATCTGCCTCGCCCATATTTGTCCGTACAACAAAAGCTAATTTTTCCGTTTGCAAATCAAATTGCGCGTCTACTCCCTTTTTGTTTCCTCTTGCGTCCAGCCGAATCCATTTATCCATTGACTTTATATAAACAGCATTTAACGCATGAATACAAAAACCGGTATCCGGTGTATCTCCTAATGTAAGACGCTGATAACAAATTCCTGCTGGTATTCCGCAGGCTCTTAACAATGCCGCTAAAAGATTTGACTTCGCCCAGCATATGCCAACACCCTGTTCCAGCACTTCCGTTGCAGATTTTGTCACCCTTTTATCCTGTATATCCCATGAATGTTTTATCTCATCACGTACAAATTCATATACTGCCTTAATCAAAGAAATCTCATTTGTGTATTTCTGTTTAAATTCATTTGCTTTTGATACGATTCTTACATCATTTCCATTGATATATTTTGAAAATGTCAAATAATCATTCATGCTATCATTTAATAACAACTTTTCCACTGTTTTCTCCATAAATTATAGTTCTGTATATTATTTTTAACACCAAGATACGCCTTTTGCGACTGTCAGGTATTCTTCCTCATTCTTTTGTCCGGCACAACTCACTGTTTACACTCATTATAACAGAACTCCCCACAAAAATCACCCGCATTTTCACCATAAAAAACGACTTTTAAACCTCATCCTCACCTATGCCAAAGCGTAAAAAACAGCCCGCATACACCCACCGGATATTTCCCCCGGCAGGCGCATACAGGCTGCTTTGCCACTTATTTACTTTGCCG
>ERZ835109.983-NODE-983-length-27118-cov-59.801870_pt1 | contig 27118 bp, 24 predicted proteins | sample MGYA00519946_ERZ835109 | MGnify/ENA primary metagenome ERZ835109 (study PRJEB31850, sample SAMEA3708771) | human gut metagenome | biome: human gut; feature: human-associated habitat; material: faeces | place: China | collected 2014 ...
TGAAACCCGCATAAACACTGGCTTTTTTAAGCAACTCGATTTATTCAAACTCAATAGTTCCCGGTGGCTTACTGGTCAAATCATAGAATACTCTATTGACTCCCTTTACCTCATTTATAATTCTGCTCATCACTGTCTGAAGTACCTCAAACGGTATCTCGGCTGCTTCGGCTGTCATGAAGTCCACGGTGCGGACTGCACGGACTGCAACGGCATAATCATATGTTCTCTCATCACCCATGACACCTACTGAACGCATGTTGGTAAGGGCTGCAAAGTACTGGTTTGGCATCCATGATGGTTCCTCGCCGTGGGCCTCTTTGTACTCTTTTGCTGCCTTTTCCACTTCGCTTCTGTAAATCCAGTCTGCATCCTGGACAATGCGTACCTTTTCGGCTGTGACTTCGCCGATGATACGGATTCCAAGGCCTGGGCCTGGGAATGGCTGACGGAATACGAGATAGTCAGGTAATCCGAGCTCCAGTCCGACCTTGCGGACCTCGTCCTTGAAGAGGTTTCTGAGTGGCTCCACGATATCCTTGAAATCGACATGCTCCGGGAGACCTCCTACGTTGTGGTGTGATTTGATGACTGCAGATTCTCCGCCGAGTCCACTCTCCACTACGTCCGGATAGATGGTTCCCTGTGCAAGGAAATCTACCTTTCCGATTTTCTTGGCTTCTTCCTCGAATACACGGATGAATTCCTCACCGATGATTTTACGCTTGCGCTCAGGCTCTGTGACGCCTGCAAGCTTGCTGTAGTAGCGCTCCTGTGCATTGACGCGGACAAAGTTGATGTCGAACGAACCGCCTTTGCCGAATACGCCCTCTACCTCATCGCCCTCGTTCTTGCGGAGAAGTCCGTGGTCTACGAATACGCAGGTGAGCTGCTTGCCGATTGCCTTGGCAAGGAGTGCTGCGAGCACTGATGAGTCTACTCCACCCGAAAGTGCAAGGAGCACTTTGCCGTCACCGACCTGCTCTCTGATTTCTTCGATTGTGTTTTTGACGAATGAATCCATCTTCCATGTGCCTGCACATCCACATACGCCACGGACGAAATTGTAAATCATCTGTGTTCCGTTCTTGGTGTGAAGTACCTCCGGATGGAACTGTACTGCATATAATTTCTTCTCAACATTCTGTGTTGCGGCTATTGGACAGTCTGCAGTGTGCGCAACTACCTCAAAGCCCGGTGCAGCCTCTGCAATTCTGTCGAAATGACTCATCCAGCATACTGATTCTGATGGCAGATCCTTGAACATCACGCCGTTTGCAGAATATGTGATTTCTGTCTTTCCATACTCTCCAACCTCCGGTGTGATTACCTTTCCGCCTAATTTATGCATCATAAGCTGTGCACCGTAGCAGATGCCAAGCACCGGTATTCCCAGCTCAAACAGCTCTTTCCGGTATGATGGAGAATCCTCTTCATAACAGCTGTTTGGACCTCCTGTAAGGATGATGCCCTTTGGATTCATTTCTTTGATTTTCTCAATGTCTATTTTGTATGAGTAAATCTCACAGTACACGTTGCATTCGCGGACACGGCGCGCAACAAGCTGATTGTACTGACCACCAAAGTCTATGACTATGACCTTTTCCTGATCCATGTTTTCCTCCTAAACGTTTATTCGCCATGCTGCTGACTCATTGATTACATAAAAGCAACATGTTTTCTTATGTCATTATAGATTACGGAGTGCTTATCTGCAAGCGATTTTGTTAAATTTCTGTTTTGATTTTATGTGCAATTACGTTATAATGAATTATAAACACTTTTATAGGCTGGGAGGTTTCATCATGAGTTTTAAAATAATCACTATAAGCCGAGAGTTTGGCAGTGGCGGTCGCTTTATCGGCGAGCAGATTGCTCAAAAATACGGCATTGAGTTTTACGATAAAAAAATAATTGAGCATGTGGCAAAGGAGCTCGGTATCTCTGAGCAGATTGTCGCAAACCAGGGCGAATATGCACCTGCCGGAAGTATTTTTTCATATGCATTTGTTGGGCGCGACATCACAGGAGTTTCTCTTTCCGACCAGATTTTCAATATTCAGCAGAAGCTCATCAAGGATATTGCGCAAAAAGAGCCATGCGTTATTGTGGGACGTTGCGCAGACTACATTCTTTCTGACAGGGATGATGTGCTGAATGTTTTTATAGAGGGAAATAAGCCTGAGAAGGCTGCAAGAATAAAAAAGCTCTACCATAAGAGCGATGACGAGGTCAAAAAGCTGCTAAAGGATATCGATAAGAAGCGCTCGGTAAATTACCGATACTTCACCGACAAGGAGTGGGGCAACAGAAAAAATTATGATCTGGTGCTAAACAGCTCTGTGCTTGGATACGATAAATGTATTGAGCTCATCGCATCCGCATACGCTTAATTCACTTAAGATACATCTTTCCTGCGGTTAAGAAACCGTTTTCTTATTTTATTACGAAAAACGCAAATAGAATTACAACCTGTGTGTAATATTAAAAATACTCCCGCATAAACTGTAACAACAGAATATGCAGGAGTATTTTTTGAAATCATATATTGAGACAAGGGCGGTGGAAATCGCCAACTACATAGTTGAAAACAATGCCACGGTTCGCCAGGCTGCAAAGCAGTTTGGCATCAGCAAATCCACTGTGCACAAGGATATCACGGATGCTGACAGGCTGCTTCGCATTGACCCGGAGCTTGCCGCAAAAGCGCGTCACATTCTCGATATCAACAAGTCCGAGCGCCATATCCGCGGCGGACTTGCCACCAGAGAGAAGTATCTGCATCTGCCTCATGTGCATGCCGGCTGAGCGCATTGAGGCTTCTATCCCGGCATTAGCAGGTGCGCCGTTTTCCGTACATCTTGAGGCTTTTAGTTAATTCAAGACCTGTGTCACATGACTTGTGAGCACACCGTACAGCCACTTGCCCTCATCGCTTAGATCCTCATAGGTAAAGCCGCTTGTCTTATCGCAGGCAGGTGTTAGAAGCGCTGATTTTTCGTCCTTATTGGACAGATTCCAGCACACATAGCTGATGCCGTAGCTGTCGAGCAGGCTGATCCAGCTGTTTGCGGAATCTATGTCCACCTGACCGTTTCCGTCGGCGCTGCAGATGCCAAACTCTGATACAAATATCGGCAGTCCGGCGTCTGCCGCCGATTTTAGCTTGTTTTGCAAGTCCTCCTTGTGGGTTGCGGCATAGAAATGCAGTGTATACATGATATTATCATAGCCTGTGACAGGGTCCTTGACCGCCTCATCCACATCCTGGCTCCAGTTAGGTGTGCCTATCAGTATGACTGCATCCTTGTCGTAGCTTCTGATTGACGGAATGACCTCGCTGGCATAAAACTTCACATCTCCCCAGGTCGCACCTTTGCACGGCTCATTGCAAATCTCGTAAATCACGTTGTTGTATGAGGCATACTGCTGTGCCATTTTGGCAAAAAAAGTCTTTGCCACATCACTGTAGCGGTTTGGATTGCCCTCGTTTAGCACATGCCAGTCGATAATGACATACATGTCGTTGTTGAACGCGTACTGCACTCCGTTTTGCACAAGTGTCTCAAGCTGCTGCCTGTCACCATCTGTGCAGTAGCCACCGCTTTCGTAGGTGTACATGGCGAGCCTCACCACGTTTGCTCCAAAGCTTTTCAGCGTGGCAAAGCAATCATTGGTCACATACTGTGGATACCACGCAAGACCGTGTGTGCTGACTCCGCGAAGCTGCACCTCGTTGTTATTTTGATCAACGAGCTTGCTGCCCTCCACATGCAGCTTACCGTTTACTGACGGACAGGCAAGAACTGAGCTCTCCTGTCCGTTTTCTGTGGTGAGCTGCTCTGTATCAGCCACATTCTGATTTTCTGTACTGTTTTGCGTACTGTCCTCAGTATTATTTTCTGCAGAATTCACCGACTCAGTGGCTTTCTCATCTGTCTGTGATTCTGTCTCTTTGTTGCCCTTGTTACCACATCCAGTAAAAATCCCAAGCACCAGCACTGCAGCCAATACCAATGCTATATATTTCTTCATATTGTTATACTGTCTGACTGATTACTGAATGGATGTAACCTTGTAGTCCTCAGCCTCTACAGTCTCCTTTAATTTCTCATCAGAAATGTCAGAGCTTAATGTCACTACTGCAGTTCCGCTCTCATGGCTTACTGCTGCCTCACTAACTGCATCAAGCGCCTCGAGTGCCTTCTTTACTCTTGCCTCGCAGTGGCCGCACATCATTCCTTCGATATTCATTGTCTTTGTCATTGATTTTTCCTCACTTTCATTTGGTTTATTTGTTTTGTTTTTTCTATCTGGTGTTGCTTTTCTGTCATGCTTAGGATCATACACCCTGCACAGATTCAGCCGCAGGGCATTGGTAACAACGCAGAAGCTCGACAGGCTCATCGCCGCCGCTCCAAACATCGGATTGAGCTTCCATCCTAATAAAGGATACCACAAACCGGCCGCAAGTGGAATACCTATTACATTATAGAAAAATGCCCAGAACAGATTTTCGTGTATATTTGTCAATGTAGCACGGCTTAACCGCACTGCTGCCGATACATCTATCAGACGGCTCTTCATCAGGACAACATCCGCTGCATCTATTGCCACATCACTTCCAGCACCGATTGCAATTCCCATATCTGCACGTGTGAGCGCCGGTGCATCATTGATTCCGTCACCAACCATGGCTACCCTGCCCTGTTTTTTTAGCTTCCTTATGACAGCCTCCTTACCATCCGGAAGCACACCTGCGATGACTTCGTCCACTCCCGCCTGCTTTCCAATAGCATTGGCAGTCTGCTCGTTGTCACCGGTGAGCATAACAACTCTGATACCCATATTTTTAAGCTGTCTGACAGCTTCCGGACTGTCCTCCTTTATTGTATCCGCAACGGCTATGATACCACAAAGCCTGTCATCCGCGGCAAAGAACAGAGGAGTTTTTCCTTCCTTTGAAAATTCGACAGCTTTCGCGCGCATATCATCTGACACTTTAACAAATTTGCTGACAAAAGCAAGATTTCCTGCTTTTATCATTTTGCCTGCAAGTATTGCAGTCAGACCATTTCCCACAACAGCGCTAAAATCTGTCACCTCTGCAACAGCGATTTCATCCGTTTTAGCGTGCTCCATAATGGCTTTTGCAAGCGGATGCTCGCTCTTGGCCTCCACTGATGCGGCTATTGCAAGAAGCTTTCCGGCATTATTGCCGGTTCCCTCAAAAAATGTCTCATCCGGCACGATATCCGTCACCTTCGGCTCACCGCTTGTTATGGTGCCTGTCTTATCAAGAGCCACAATCTGTGTGCGGCCTGTTGCCTCAAGGCTTGCCGCTGTCTTGAAGAGTATACCGCTCTTTGCGCCCTTGCCATTTCCTACCATTATCGCAACAGGAGTTGCCAGTCCAAGTGCACACGGACAGCTTATCACGAGCACCGAAATGCCTCTGGCAAGCGCAAAGCCTACGGTCTCACCGGCTATAAGCCAGGCTATTATTGTAATGATTGCAATTGTAATAACCGCCGGCACAAATACTCCCGATACCCTGTCAGCGATTTTTGCAATAGGTGCCTTTGTCGCTGCGGCATCAGAAACCATCTGTATAATCTGTGAGAGTGTGGTGTCTTCGCCTACTCTGGTTGCGCGGCATTTTATAAAGCCTGACTGGTTCACTGTGGCAGCGCTTACTGCATCTTTCGGCTGCTTATCCACAGGGATGCTCTCTCCTGTGAGTGCCGATTCGTTGACAGCGGTTGTTCCATCTATTATTTCACCGTCCACAGGGATATTTTCCCCGGGTCTGACCACAAAGATATCGCCCTTTTTCACTGCATCCACAGAAATTTCCTGCTCCACGCCATCCCTTACAACGGTTGCTGTCTTTGGGGCAAGCTGCATCAGGCTCTTTAAAGCATCTGTTGTTTTGCCCTTTGAGTGCGCTTCAAGCATTTTTCCGACAGTAATCAGTGCCAAAATCATGGCTGCGGATTCAAAATAAAACTCATGCATATATGCCATGACCGCATCCATATCGCCATTCACCTGCGCAGCAGTCATGGCAAAAAGTGTATACACGCTGTATCCAAACGATGCCGCAGAGCCAAGCGCAACAAGCGTATCCATGTTGGGAGCGCCGTGAATCAAGCCCTTAAAGCCGCTGATAAAAAACTTCTGGTTTATGACCATTACCGCCACTGTAAGCAGAAGCTGCAAAAGCCCCATAGCCACATGGTTTCCATTGAAAAACTCAGGCAACGGCCAGCCCCACATCATATGTCCCATGGAAAAATACATGAGAACAACTAAGAATATGAGCGATGATATAAGCCTGTTGCGCAGTTTCGGTGTCTCCCTGTCTACAAGCGCATCCTGCGCTGCCTTTAGCTGCTCTAAGCGGTTATTCGCTTTGTCATTTTCTGATTCTGTTGCTGTGACTTTTGGACTCGCTCCATAGCCCGCCTGCTCTACTGCCTCCACTATCTGCGCATCTGTCGCGCTTCCCTCGACTCCCATCGAGTTGGTCAAAAGGCTGACAGAGCAGCTCGTCACACCATCAACCTTAGAGACCGCCTTTTCCACTCTGGCAGAGCATGCCGCACAGCTCATTCCTGTAACTGTATATTGCTTCATACTGTCTGTATTTCCTTCTTTCTACTATTCGAATCTAACTATTCAGAAGCCTTTTCTAAAATCTCTCAATTCCTGTCACCTTGAAATCCAGTCTTTCGATGGCAAATGTGATTTCCTCATCGCTTAGCTCTCTGGTTGCCTCAACATGTGCCACGCCATGTTTTAAATCCACAGCTGCCGATACTCCGCTCATCTTCTGAAGTGAGCGTGTGACTGAGTTCTTGCAGTTCATGCAGTGCATTCCGTCTATGTGCACATCTGCTCTCGTAACTATCTCGCCTGTAAGCTGTACTGTGGCTTCCTCGTCCTCCTTCATGGCTCCACCGCCACAGCAGGCGCCCTCGCCCTTTGAATGCTTAATAGTCTCCTTTAAGCCCACAATTACCAGAGCGGCAATTATTGCTATTATTAATATTGTGATTATTGTACTCATTTTTATACCTGCCTTCTTAATAATACTACTTCATAAGCTTCTGCAGTGTGTTCAAAAGCTCATCTATTGTCTCATCCTTGCCGGCTCTTATGTCATCTGCCACACACGTCTTTATATGATTGGCCAAAAGGACTTTATTGAAGCTGTTGAGCGCAGCATTTGCGGCCGCCACCTGTGTGATGATGTCAGGGCAGTAGCAATCCTCATCCAGCATACGCTTGATTCCACGGATCTGCCCCTCTATACGGCTAAGTCTGTTGATGAGATCCTTATATTCCTTTTCTGACCGCTCTTTTTTGCGGTTGCAGCAACAGCATTTGGTTTCTTTTTCTACCATGGGTGCCTCCCTTCTTTCTTCATTCGTAACTGTTCAGTACCTTCACAGTTGCATTTGTTGCACATGTCTAACCATACCCCTTATGGGTATCCGTCTTCAAATGCATTATATACCCCGGCGGGGTATATTGCAAGGGCAGATTTCCTTATTGAGAAATTTTCAACAGTATGGCAGAACGTTAATCACACGTCCATAAGGCGCACAGGTCACACATGCACTACTCCGTTCGCTGCACTACGTCACTAAATAAAGCAGTAACTTCATAAACAAGTCACTGCTTTAAAATTCAGTCATAAATTATAGTAAATCTAATTATAATTATTTATCTATGCTGTTGTAGTTGCATATACATTTCCACTGGAAGCTCTAAATGTAACTTTTAATGTACATGTAACTCCTTCTATCAGATTTTTTGCTACATATTTAACGCACTTGAATATGCATGTCACCTCAGTGCAATCTGAACTTTTCGAATGCGTCATGCTTGTTGGTTTATAGCATGGATATGTGCTATTATTATATCCATAATGATTAATGCTTGCATAACGCTCTTTTCCGTCAGCCGAATATAATGTTGAATCTATATAAAAATAATTATTCCATTTTGAATCATAATAAAATCTTTGAATTTTATCATATGCGACTGTAGAGATACTATCTTCCATATTTTGAGCATAATTTAATCTAGAATATATACCTAAACGCTCATTTCTGTAGGCCTTTTTTACATACTTTATAAAGTCATTTATTCCCATACTTGTATAAAAATTTATTAGATCATTATACGACTTATTTTCAGCCTTTAATTGTTCCTGTGTAGGAAAAGAATAATGTGTACCTAACTCTTCATTAATTTTTTCCAATGTTTCACGATACCGATAAAGTTCATCCTCCGCAGCTTTTACTGTAATAGATGTATGTAAAATTGTACATAATAATAACGTAATTGCTATACTTAACGAAATAATTTTTTTACGCATGTTCTATCCTCCATCCTTTATTGTTTACTATAATCTATAACTTTTTCTATTTATTAGGCAAAATTCAATTTTCAATTTTCAAATTATCTTCTGCGCCTCCCTCATGCTCTACAATAACCTGGTCTGTGATATTCTCCTTATTTTCTCCATCAAGAATATAATACTCCCCACTATACGGCACTTTATAACTCACCTTAACGTCTCTGCTTATAGCTCCCAGTTTTTCAGCTTCTTTTGCCTCCGCTGGCAAAATATATACATCCTCATAACCGGTATATGAGTATATGCTTACCGTTTCATCTTTTTCCAAATAAACAGTCGGACCGCTATATTTTCTATACACCAGATCACGTGCCGAATCATTATTAACATCAATTAATGCCTGAATATGTTCAATCATATCGGCTGCAAATGACCTCACCGGCGTGATACACATACACAAGACAACTACAGTCACAACCGCTATCGCAGCAAAATATGCAGGATATCGTTTTGAGCTGTGAGTGGTATGTAATTCCTCGATACATTCTTTTCTTACCTGCTCAATATCAGGCATTTTATGTTGCGCAGCATGTCTTAAAATATCATTTTTCTTCATTCTGTATCAATCCTCCTTATCCAGATTTTTCCTAAGCTCCCTTAAGGTTCGATATAATCTGTTTTTTATGGTTGATTCCTTTACAGAAAAAAGGAGTGCTATTTCTGAAATATTTTTATCCATATAGTAATATAGATAAAATATTTTTTTAGTAAGTTCATCCTTCGCAGAAAGATATGTAAACACACTTTGTACTGTTTCTTTTGATATTGCTATATCGTCAAACGAAGTCTGTTGTACAGCTATATCATTTTCATCTGCCGACAAAATATTATAATCGTTCATTTCCTCAATGCCACGAAGCTTTTCTTTTAATTTATAATGACGAAAAATTTTTCTCTTTGCTATTTGCATTACAAGTGCATCCGGCTGCTTAAAATATGATATTCCATGTTTTCGTATTATTTTAACAACCTCTGTATAGGTTTCCTGAAATATATCTGCTACATCTTCAGTTTTTCCACATTTTACAATGATGTACGCTAAAACCTTCTGATTGGTTGAGGCATATAGCTCATTAAAAAAGTCATCCTGTGCCTTATTAATCAATCTGCATCCCTCCCTTCACTATATATGTGTACCACACCATAGAAAAAGTTTCATGTTATACTATACTTTTATAATAAAAGCATGCAAGCTGTGTCCTGTCCCTCGGCTGCAGCTTTTCAAGTATGACACTGATATAGTTTCGTACGGTTCCCTCACTCAGATACAGCTCATCCGCTATTTCCTTGTTGTTTAGTCCTTCTGCAACCAGCTCTATGATTGAAAGCTCCTTGCCGCTTATATCATAGCTCTTCATTGCGTCAATGAACCGGGCCTGACCGGTGCCTGATGAAGCTTTACCATCAGCTTTGAACAGGTGTGGTATCCTGTCCATTATCTGTGTTCCAAACACTGTCTGTCCGTTGTTTACAGCTCTAAGTGCCGGGGCAATACTCTCAAAGGCCTGTTTTAGTATATAGCCCTTCGCCCCCAGCGAGATTGCTTTTACTATGTATTCATCATCCGAAAATGTGGTCAGAAGAAGTATTTTGGCATCCGGATATTTTGCGAGTATTTTTTCTGCTGCTTCAAGACCTGTCATGCCCTGCATCCTTATATCCATGAGCATCACATCGGGCATATGCTCCTCGTACAGCTTTACCGCCTGCTGCCCGCTGTCTCCAACCGCAGACACCTCTATGTCATCCTGTGCGCTCAGTATTGTATTCAGCGAAAGTGATACGAGATTATCATCATCTATTATTACTATTTTCATGTCCTGTTCCTTTCTTTTTCAAGCCTTGATTTTTATGTATATCCTCACTTCTTCATGAGCGTCACAAATATCATAAAACCATCGTCTGCCTTTATACGCATGGTTCCTCCTATCGCTGCAACACGCTCCTTTATATTTTTTATGCCTATTCCATCTCCTGTTTCTCCCGAAAGTCTTCTTTCGTCAGCCGATGTGCCGTTGTCCATTATCTCAAGCTGGTAAAAGGCGGGATGCTCTCTGACTATTATCCTGATTTCATCGCCGTTACTGTGCTTAACTGCGTTGTTTACCGCTTCCTTTGCAATTGCAATAAAAGCATACTTGACATCTCTGGGCACATCATCCTCACAGTCGTATTCGAGTGAAAATGCAAATGCACTGTCTGTAGGCTTAAGCTTCGCAAGCGCCTGACGCAAATCGACCGATTCATCATACAAATCATGAACGCTTTTTCTCATGCTGTCCATTGCCGTATCGAGTGTACTCTTTAGGTCTGCGATAGGCGCTTTAAGCTTTTCATCGGTATTTATCACACCGATTGCTCCCACCTGCAAAATAGAGCGCGTAATCATGTGACCCACGTTGTCGTGTATCTCCCTTGCGATACGGTTTCTCTCCTTTAGCGTGGCATTGTATATCTGCGCATTCTGCTTCTCGATAAGCTGGTGATTCACCTGCTCCATAAGCATGTCGTGCTCCATGGACGCATCTCTCATACTGTGCAGCTTCATCTGATACCCCAAAAGCAGCTCTGTGAAATACGAAAGCATTACCGCCAAAGCCATGAGTATCGCAACCTCCGGGATATAAAAAATCCCAGATGCTCCATGTTTTATTTTTAAACCACAGACCACCAATTCTGCTATCCACACTAAGGTTGCAGCCATCCTCGACACTGTGTATTTTTTCTTTCTGAATACCATCGCTGCATACGGCAGCATAAAAAATGATGGTGCAAAAAATAATCCGGACAGAATATAAACCGCCAGAATCAAATCCAAAGCCCGGTCTGCCGTTTCGCTCTCATTAGCATGACTCATCTGCGGCACATCCTGCATGTCTATAAATGTGCACACGATTATTCCTGTAAGTATGCACGCTATCATGACGTAATCGACCTGAAGGGATACCACCATAAGCATCACGCATGATAGAACTATTAAAAACTGACTACATATCTTATACATCAAAAGCCTCCATTTCCGTAAAATAAGCTTACAACAAATTCCATCAAACGTCACTATGACAAATGTCATTTTTTACACAACAATGCCTCATCCAAACATAAATACGAATGTGACATTTGACACTTACTTTCCGGCACGCCATATAGTAATCTGTTATTGAGCCAAACATCAGGCTTGCAACTGAAAATACAACATTATGGAGGCAATTCAATGGATACAACCAAAAATGCGATAGAAGTAACCAACCTTGTAAAACGCTACAAGGAGCTTGTGGCACTCGACCATTTCAATCTGACCGTTAAAACCGGCGAGATTTTCGGATTGCTCGGACCAAACGGTTCCGGAAAGACCACCACTATAAACTGCATACTCTCTCTGCTCACATACGACAAGGGCGATATAAAGGTATTCGGGCAAAAAATGCACTCAAACAGTTACGATATCAAACGCGAAATCGGCGTAGTCATGCAGAATGTGGCCGTGTACGACGAGCTGACTGTATATGAAAATATCGACTATTTCTGCGGTCTTTACGTAAGTGACAAAAAGCTCCGCGAAAAATATGTAAAGGAAGCAATGGATTTCGTGGACATAGCGGATTACAGCAAATTTCTGCCAAAGAAGCTCTCAGGCGGACTTTTGAGACGACTCAACATCGCGTGTGGCATAGCACACAAACCAAAGCTCATCTTCTTCGATGAACCGACCGTGGCTGTCGACCCTCAAAGCAGAAACAAGATTCTGGAGGGCATCAAAAAACTAAACCGTGATGGTGCGACAATCATCTACACCTCACACTACATGGAGGAGGTTGAACAGCTCTGCGACCGCATACTCATCATGGACAAGGGCAAGGCTCTCGCACTCGGCACAAAGGACGAGCTAAAGCGCATGATCAAAAATACAGAGACCATAAACGTAGAAATCGCAGACCTGTCAGAAGCACAGCTTGACGCATTAAAGCAGCTGCACAATGCATATCAGGTCAGCTTTGAAAACGGACAGCTTCGGATTTATTTCAGTGGCGGACGCCACAATATAATCCATGTGCTTGATTATCTAGAGCAGAATAATCTGTCCTTCGGTCAGGTGTACACGCAGCTTCCGACTCTTAACGACGTATTCTTAGAGATTACCGGAAAGGAGCTTAGGGATTGATGAATGGACTAAAATTATTTTTTCACAACGCAAAATACACCATGCTAAGCATGTTCCGCCTGAAAGTCACGCTGTTTTGGACACTTGCATTTCCACTGTTGCTCGCCACCTTTATGTATATGGCATTCGGAAATCTGTTTGAAAAGGATGAAATGTTCAAGACAATAAATGTGGCAGTGGTTGAATCTAAAAACGATGACACTCTGATGAGCGTGCTTGAGTCTCTCGATGTAAACCATACTGATTCCGTCAGTAAATCAGACGACAAGTCCGATAGCACAAATTCATTTTCAGACCTCATAAACATGAAGCTAATGGATAGCTCAGCAGCCAAAAAAGCACTAAATAACAAAAAAGTGACAGGCATTATTTACACAGAGGATGCTTCTTTAGTCGTGGAGGAAAACTCATACAATGCCACAATCCTTGAATCCATCCTGACACAGTACAAACAGCAAAAGGACGTATTTACAAACATAGCAAAGACTAATCCGGCTGCGCTTGAGACTGCAATTGCCGGGCTTTCTGAAACCGCATCAGAGTATAAAGAGATTTCACTTTCATCGGGAAATCAGGATGAATACACCAATTACTTTTACGCTGTTTTTGCGATGAGCTGCCTGTTCGCCTCATTTTCAGCCGTAAGCTCCACCTGCAGGCTGTTAGCTGATACAAGCCCTCTCGGCATGCGAAAAAGCCTTGTGCCGGCATGCAAAAACACCCTTATCTTTTCAGAGTATATCTCACTCTTAAGCATCCATTTTGCTGTTGAGCTCATAGCACTTGCCTACATGACTCTTCTTGGCGTGGATTTTGGAAATAAATATCCGGCAATCATCCTGACACTGTTTTTCGGCTGCATGATCGGACTTTCAATCGGAGTTATAATCGGTGCCATTCCTAAGCTCACAGAGGGCAGCAAAATCGGTATCTCTGTCGGAATCGGCATGGTGCTTTCCGTGCTTGCGGATTTATGTGCCAACGGTATAAAGGATATGGTCGAGCACAAGCTTCCTATTGCCAACCGCCTCAACCCAGCCTGTCTCATATCCGACTGCTTTTACTCGCTCAACGTATATGACAGCTACGACAGATTTTTCAGAAACATATCAATCATGGCAGTAGAATCAGTGATTCTTTTAATCATTGCCTTTGTACTGCTTCGGAGGGAAAAATATGCAAGTATTTAAATCATATTTCAAAATACTCAACAGACATATGGGCCAGATGATTATGTACCTGTCCATATTCATAGGTGTCATGGTCGTTCTCACTGCGACACGCACAAACAAAGCTGAAGATGATTATGAAGCCACCAAGCCCAAATTTGCGGTGTTTGACTATGACAAATCATCAGAAAGCAAAGCTCTGACAGCCTATCTTAAAAAGACATGCACACAAAAAAATATTAAAAATGACAAAAAGGAAACTATGCAGGATGAGTTGTTTGCCAGAAACGTAAACTGTGTTCTCATCATAAAAGAAGGCTTCAAGCTTGATGTTGTGACCATACCGGGTACGCAGGCAGCGACCACCTTTGAGTCTGCCATAAACAGCTTTACGAAAACGTACAATACTTACATTGCTTCCGGCTACTCTGAAGCTGATGCTCTAGCCGCAGTAAATACCTCGCTAAGCCAGAAGGCTTCTGTCTCACTGCTCAGTGGCAAAAATGTCACCTCGCACTCAGGGATATACTACTGCTTCAGTTATCTGGGATGGGTGCTCCTTGTCATGATGATTGCAGGTATAGCTCCTGTTCTTCAGGTTTTCTCCAAAAAAGAAATCAAGGAGAGAATATCCTGCTCATCCTATAAATTTGCAAACTACAACCGCGAGCTGCTTTTGGGTGTGATTTTAACCGGACTTGTGGTATGCGCTGTAATTTTTGCCTCAGCTACAATCATGTTTAAAGGCAGCACATTCTCGTTTTCAGGTTTCCTGTTCACACTCAACATGCTCTGCTACATGCTCGTTTCACTGGCATTTGCCTTTTTCATAAGTAAAATCACCTCAAACAGTGAGATACTGAACATGTTTGCAAACACAGTGTCACTCGGCATGGCATTCCTGTGCGGTATATTTGTGCCGGAGGAATTTCTAAGTGATGGCATCATAAAAGCCGCTCACTTCCTGCCTGCCTACTGGTACAACCAGGCTGTAAAAAATATTGACTTTCATCCGGTCAGGGAGCTTGGCTTTATTTCAATATGCATGGGAATACAGCTTCTGTTTGCTGCCGCAATAATTGTCGTTGCCCTTCGCATCACAAAAGCGCCTGACGGCTTCAAAAAGCATACAGCAGCTGTAGCTGCTCATAAATAGCTCTGCCTCATATAAATATATACAACGAAAAAGCCGGTACATCATGCTTCCATGAATGTACCGGCTTTAAATACTTAGCAGTCCGTACGGGAATCGAACCCGTGTTTCCGCCGTGAGAGGGCGGCGTCTTAACCGCTTGACCAACGAACCGTGTATTATAATATCATGGTCAAACGAATAATGCAAGTATTTTTTTAATTTTTTTCAAAAAAATTTTCCGTTCATTTACCTTAAACATTTTCCCTTTAAATGCTTCTGGCTTTAATTCCATTTTCGTCCCTATGTATGCTCTGCGACAATCTATCATATTCCGGCTCCTTATCCCAAAGCACACGTTCTTATCCTCATATTTTATTTATACGTTTTCCTCTTGAGTAAGATTATACACTACTTTGGTCACACAACGGTCACACGGAGCACTTTTCCACGGATTTTGTAAAAAGTATACATTGAAAATGCCGAAAACTGTACAATTTTAGACAATTTTCGGCATTTGCGTATTTTTTATTCGTTATAATCAACTATTATTTATTATATTTTTTGTATATCTTTTCAAACGCAGGCATGGAGCGCTTTATCATTTCCCTGTCATCCTCCTTTGCCTTCTCGCAGAATGCATTGCTGTCATCCTCGAGAGCCTTTACAAACATATAAAAGGAAAATCCACTGCGCCTCGCGGCTGTCAGCAAAAAACTTTATGAATTCAACCATAATGATTTTCAGTGTCCCGGTTAGCAGCTTAGCTAGTCCAAGAAATCGTCCGCATGCCCCTTTGATGTTTTTACATTGGCCTTCACAACCTGCTTAATTGCCTTTTTTCGTTTGCCTTGATTAATTTCATAAGATTGCATAAATCAACCTTCTCCTTCCATACCTTTCCTCCAAGAATTTATTTAATGTTTAAATATCTAAACCTGTTTGCATTTTTATCTATCATCCTTATTTTCATAAAAGGCTTTTTCACACCTTTCTTATAAATCACCCCACATTCACTATTGGGACTGCCTTCGAGAGTGATTTTGTCTATTTCTGAAAAAGCGATTACTTTTTCTTTTCCAAACAGCCATTTATATCTGATTTTTCTGTTTTCTATAGTATATTTGTATGTGCATGTATGTATAGCTGATATGACAGAAAAAACTAGGCATACTACCCAAAACAGATATAAATCTGGTCTGTTATCTGCAACTACAATTGTCATGATTAGGAATCCTAAAAACACCAATACTGTTACTATGGATCCCCCTTTATAGAAGTTTGGTCGATAAATCACAAATCGTTCTGTATTATTTATATCTTCGGGTGGTGTTAAGTTATAGAGTTTCATCATATCCTTTTCAAACCAATCTTTGAATTTAATAGAATGTTTACTTAATAACGTAAGTCCTATTCCGTACGCCGCAAAAATGGATAGCACAATAATCATTATTACAAATCCAGTGAATGCTCTGGGCTCATTAATATTGGATGGTACAAAGAAAGCAATTAATAGCAAAATTGCAATCAAGCTTAAAGTACATCCATAAATAATACGCCCCATGAAAGTTCCTATTTCTGTTTCTTTCTTTTTCTTCTTTTTTGTATCTTCTTTATATAATTTATTACTCATCTTATACCCCTTTTAAAACAAGCTCATTATGCATACAATTCCTATTACCAGGAAAATTGAGCCAAATCCATAACCGAACAATTTTGCTTTCTTTTCCACAGAACCATTGGGGAACTCTTTATCATCAATGTGGATATAAATAGTTTTCTGGAAATTTAGATTATCAGCTATTTTGGTTACTATGGTTTCTTTTTGGGAATCATCGTATTTAAAGCAGACTTTTCACCCAAAAATCATTTATAAAGAATACCTGTATAATTGTTCAACACATCATATGGTTGTATTACATTCGATACCATCGAAATCTCCAGTTTGTAGATAGTATTTAAATCGCCAACTGCTCCTTCAACCGGAGTATATCTGTCAATATAAACATTTGTCTTCTTTTTTGTCGTAATAATCAATGCCACATAGTCATCCGTAGTAACCAGTTTATAATAAACATCTTCATCTGGAAAACTCTCACGTGCTCTGCTCACTATATTAGCAAAATTATAACGCTCGGATTCCTCTCCTAATGGTTCTTCTCCACCATCAATTGCAGTCTGAAGTTCTTCAAGTACCTTCACTGTTCTGTCGTCATTTTTTCTGTTGTCAGCAATTGACTGAATAGTGGTTCCCAGACAGATTACTAGAATGATAGCAGCCATAATAGCTAATGCTGAAACAACTCCGATTACGATTTCTCGTTTCTTTTTCTTCTTTTCCATCTCCGTTAACTGTGTAGCTGCAAACTGCCGCGAAAAAGTATCAGCATGCTCATTTCCATAGGCAATAAATGCCTCTTCTGTATTATATCCTGGATACATCTGGTAGATCTGGTTTTCTGAACAAAACTTCTCCATTCGCCAATAAAATGGAATATACCATGAGGTATATTTTCTACGTCGAACAAAAAATATAAGCAGCCCTATTACAATTATAGAAAAATATCCTGTCATAAGAATTGCGTCTTCCAATCCTTGTATACGAGAGGCTTCTTTCTCCGGTATAACTGCGATGATACTGTAATCTCCACTATCTTCATCCTTAGACCAGTAAGTGTTAAGACGTCCTCCGTAAGACCATCCAGTGGGATCTACCCCAAGATCAGTCAATGAATAGACAACGTGCTTTCCTTTATTCGGATCCTTAACAGATAATGTAAGTCCATCCTCCTGAACTACACCTGTCACAGTCATAGTTCCTTTTAATTGCTGGCCTGTTGCAGCTTTAATCGCATCAAATCCAAGACCAAACCCAAAAAACCATACACATGTAAGGACAAAATTAAGAACAATAAAACGAATCAAGCTTGCCCAAAGATTGTATCTCAAAGATTTTTCTAACTGTTCCTTTTCTGAAGAAGGGATGCCTGGCATGGTAATATACTAGGAAGCAATCATTTCTCGTCTTGTTTCATTTTCATTTGCGCGTTTGATATTAGCAGCATCTCGTACAGTTGTTGCCACCCCCATAAGCACACTCCTTTCACATATTTTTCCTCAGTATCTCTATTTTATGGCAATACTAACTTTATCTAACCAATTCTCGGTTAAATCAGTTAAATCCCATAAACATTTCCTCATCTATATAACAGCCAGCCTTGTCATACTCCGTGAGATTTATGGCACAGTCAAACGAGCCTATCATGCCTTCTATCGGCTGTATAAATCCATTCCAACCCTCGCCCTTCATGCCCTGTCGCAGCCTCTTCCAATCTGTAAACATACGCACCGCAGGACGACCATGTTTACCCTCAATCGTAGCCAGTGCAATGGTCGTATCCTTCTCAATTACCACCTTGCCATTTTCGTCGGGACTTGGCATATCGTTGTCTGCCTTCATTGGAATTAAAAACTTTGCTTTCACAAGCTCTCTCGACATGAAAGAAAAATATAGCTTATAGATCAGCTCCTTATCCGGTGTATCTGGGTGTCCAAGCTCCGCTATCAGTAAAATCCATCTCTCCAGATCCGGATTCATAACCGGTCTGTTTATCTCTGGAAGATTGCTAAAATCCGGCTTTTCGACTATCTTCTCTGCCGATATCGAGGTATTACTATTGACCACACGCACTCCGCAGGCTCCATTCATATAAAAAATGCTTCCAAAAAAGTCGCTTATCGCATTGCTCTGATCGTTTTTTATCTCTCTTATTTCGTATTTTTCAGCTGGGAATGTTGCTCCTATCACATCCTTATAGGGTTTTGTGAGTATCCATATATCCGGTGGTGTACACATATAAGTACCATCTTTCTGATCAACCGTTTCTGAAAACATGGCCGGTTCACCGGTTATTTTGCTGTATACACAATATATCTGTGATACAGAGAGCATTTTGGTCACAATTGCCTCTGCAAGCTTTGCTATCTTCTGCATATCTTTCGCTCTATCTGCATCAGTAGCTGTCGGCAGTACCTTGCATCTATACCAGCTATACAGTCGCCACATTTCTGCACCGTCCGTGATGCTCATACGGTCAAGCTCGTCCTGTGTCAGCTCGATCTGTCTGTGAAAGACCATCTGATTACCCAACGCCTTCACATATGCATCATGAACATCGGATACGCTTGCCTGTCTCGAATAAAGCACAGTACCACATCGAAACGGAAAATCTGCCGCGCACTCCAGCTTTAATCCCACATGACAATCCTTGGCCTCATCTGCCCTTTTCCCGGGTTCAAGCTCTATTCCAAGCACTGTCGTCAGTAATATTTCCCCCTCCTCGTCATCCGAGAAGTTGGTTACGTAGACTGCTGCCCCCACTCTCACAGTTCCCTTCACATAGCCCACGACCACAATATCCTTTGTGTTCAAGAGAGCAAACCTGTCCTCAACTCCAAGCACAAAGCTTGCCGGCTCATCATTCTCCTTCTTTTTAAACGCATCAAAAATTCCCATAACTTGATTTCCTCCTGTATTCTCTTATATGTATGTAATCCTGTTGTCAAATAGAGACCGCCACTATGAGCTGGTCGACATCCACTCCATAAAAAATCTTTTCACGTCACTGTAATTTTAGCTTTAATATCTGGTATTTCTAACTGATTCATTTATCATCCTCGTTATGAAGTTTTGTTCTTTCGTATACCTAGGGGCAAATTTCGCTTTAACCTATGAATTCCTCTACGGAATTCTGACTCAATTTATAGTAATCGGTCACCGAAAAGTTTTGCCTTCGGCAATGGTTATGGAGGTAGTTGGATTTATTAGATTTTACTTCTAAGAAAGTCCTAAAGTATAACCATAATTAAGTATAATATATGTTAATACTACTAATATTGCTTCTAACGTCATATTCTGATACAATCTTTCCCCATTGATATTTTTCACCTTGAAGTAATCCCATTTCTGTTAAAATTTTATCATGTATCTTTTTTCTGTCTCTCTCGTTTGATTCAGAAAATTTTTCATCACAACAAATTAAAGACACCATATAAATTATTCCATCTCGAAAGAATAAACTCATAATAAATTGCCTGCCATAAATCGTTTGATGCTCGTCTAAATAAATTATTCTAACTCCATCTTGTCCATTATAAAATTTTGTTGTTTTAAATTTATCAAATGAATAATTGGGCCCGATAACTAATCCTTCTCGCGTACTTACTTCACCATTCGTAACATCTATCATATCTAAAATTCCTACTTTCTTAATGTAATATTATCAACCTTAACTAAAATGCCTTTTTGTATATAATCATTTGCATTTGGTACAAAATATTGTGGCAACCCTCCTTTTCCAAATTGCGGATTTGCATTAGTTATTCCATATGCACTCGCTATTTCCTCATTAAAGACATATCCTTGCATCTCCCCCCTATACCCATGTATAGGATGCTTTTCAACCTGCAATCCTTCAAAAACATTAGTTGCATCTCCTCCAGATTGCTCAATGGCATCCAATGTTGTAAAATACTCTGTTCCATTTGGTTCTCCTCTGTACAGTATTGTCCCTTTTTTAACAACAGTATCTACATAATCATCAACTCCTATGTATTTTCCAGTTCCTTGCCAACTTCGTGCCAACTGAGATGGCGTTGCATTTTCCCATACTACTTTGTCTGAGCCATAAGTTTCCCTAAAATATCTACACCATTCTTCTCCTGAATAAGAAGATGTACTTCCACCCTCTACAGCCGAACCCACATCCGCATCATTTAATACTGCGCCACCGTCAGTTCCCACATCTCCAAGCTTCGGTTTCGCCAGTTTCTTCGCTCCTGCTTCAATTCCATTCAGTCCTTTCGCAGTTGCCATACTTGCTGCCATACCTGCTATCATTCCTGCGGTCTGGTTTCCGGTTAAATCCGTCGTATACTTCTGGGCTCCTGCACCTGCTGCTGTTGCAATTCCTTCTTTTGCAACGATTGTTGCTCCACTTCGAAATGTCAGGTTTCCTGCTGAGGCCGCCTGACCGATCGGAATCATTGCGGATGCTGCAAATGCAAAGACACTTTCTGTCAGATAATATGCTTCCTCATTTCCTTGGAATACCGCATATTTTAAATCATTTACTGCGGTACTGTCAATATCTCCGATGCTTCCATAATAAATATCCTGGGCACCTTCCGCAGAATCTGCGACTCCATAAATAGTCATTCCGGTTCCCATAGCTACTCCAACCGCTGCAACAATGGGCGACGCTGCACCTGCAGTTGCAATAATACATGCCACCCCAACACCAACCAATACGACTCCGGCAACGGTCTTCCACACTCCCTGCGTCTCACGTTCTTCCGCTGCATCCTTTAGGTTCTGTTCCGCTTCACAGATTGCATCATATACATCTTTATTGTCTTCATGCTGCTGATAAAACAATTCACTGATATTGGCAAGTGCATACACGTCCTTATCTGTATAAAAGCTGTTGCTTTCATAATTTGCAATTGTTCCCTGGTTCAACCCTACTTTTGCAATACAGCTGTTCAGGCTCGAAATTAATAAGTCTACAGAATTCTCCAGCGCTGTTACGGTACTACTTTCCTGATTTTGGATTGTTGTAATAAAATTCAATAGCTCCTGATCCAACTGCTCATGTAAACCAATTATTTTATAACTTGTTTTTCCTCATCAAGCTTTACTATATTTGAATTTAACCATCCCTCATATGCATATTTGTCAACTCGATCCAACTTCAGCTTTTCCCCTATCTTACAGTCATTTGTACTAACCAAATATTCTCCGTTTTTTTCCTTTATAATTGAAACCCTCTCTTCATTCACCTTTCCATAAGTTGCAATTTTGTAAATTTCATCTACATCTGATATATTCACTAATTTACTGTATACTCCTGTATTATATTTATCTTTAAATGTACAATCAGTTTTCTTTAGATCTGATGTTATAATAATATAATTACCATCAGCATCTCTTGAAAATTTATATTCATTTCCTTTATAATAAGCATATTTTCCATTTTTTATCATTTTTTCACCTCTCTGAAATGTTCGCCATCAAAAATAGCTACGATAGAATCTTCTGAATCAATTACCCTATGCAATTCAGCACCTTCTATTGGTTCCAGGTTACCATCAACTGTCCTTTAAATAATATTTTATATATAATTGCTTATGCAATCATATCAGTTTTAATCTGAGACCAGTGGTATCCTTACCTTACTGACCTCATCCTCGAATATATAATATGCATCACCCGGTTCGATTTTCTTTTGATTCTTTCTCTTTATAGCCAGCGGTATATCCACTATCTTGCAATTATCCAGGTTATCAAAAAACAGTATGCTTTTAGTCTCCTTCATCATTTTATATATATCAGGCGAACCATATGCTATCTGTGCATTTGGTACTGCCCCAAACAGGAGATACACATTTAATACCTTATATTTGCCCATAATATTTTTAAGAGCATTAAGAGCATCCTTGCTATCTGATATCGCTGTATATACCTCCTGACTGTTTATTATGATCAGGGTGTTTTCTTTTTCCGGATTTTCCTGATGGATGAGTCTCTTATATTTTTCCTCTAAGAGAACCTCTATCATTATTATTTTCTGTATAAATTCATCCGGATCCAGATCATAGCTTACATTTTCCTGACCGATATCAGACAGCTTGCGCCTGAAATCATCAGCTATATATATATGAGTATCTATTTCGCTGTTTAACATCTGCAACGCAAAATATTTTATAAAATTTGTTCTGCCCATATTATCAGCTCCGGAGATAGTTATGATATTGCATTTATTATGATCTGTGTAAACCGGGGCGACTGTGTCGTATGCAATTCCTATAATATTCTCATCATTTTTTCTTCTGAATGTGTGATCCACATAGTCCGGTGTGAGCAATTCAGGAATTTCCGGTATCTTGTCAGCAGTGATATCCCCATATACAGCATTTATCTGATCTACAAATGCATGCATATTATTAACACGTTCAATTTCCTTAGTTCCCTCAAACGCTAAAAATGTCTGGCACTCGTATATTTCCCCATCAATTTCTGTCAGGCACCTGCCAGCAGTCTCATCCGGTCTGAGTTTACAGCTTCCATAAAGAGTCATATACTCACTTGATTCATTACAAAACATAGCTATTCTGCCGGAAAAGTTTGCCAGATACTTATATCCCAGTCCTGTTGTCTGTAAATTTGAAATAATGAAACTTATTCCTACAGAGCCACCTTCTCTGCACAGATTGAGCAGTATGTCACTATCCTGCAGATACAGTTCTTTTAATGCAGTATAATTGTCTATGAGTACCACTATCTGAGGTATATCTGTAAATCCCGCCTCGCGATATGATGTGTATGAGCTTACTCCCGCTTCAAGCAGTCTTTCACGCCTTTCTTCTATCTGTTCACTCAGATATTTAAACAGATTCTTCAACCTTTCATCGTCAGATGGGCATACTACACCTCCTACATGAGCCAGCTTCTCAAAATTTTTAAGTACCATTGATGCAAAATCAATAATATATATGCTAAGCTCTTCCGGTGAATAGTTTTCTGCCAGATTCCTCACTATCAATTCGAGAAGATTGGTCTTGCCAAACTGCGATGCTCCTATGATAATAGTATTTTTGTTACCTATCTCTATTACTGTCCGCCCCTGTCTCTGCCTGTCCGGATCGTCGTATATTCCTATTACAGCAGTCATAGAAAGAGGGGTATCATTATGTGCCAGTTCAGCATCATATACTATCACTTCTTCCAGCGCAGGCAGACATATATCCGGCAGTTTTTTTACTCCATCGGCTTTACAGTATTTATCTACATATTCGACAACCGCCTCCAATTGTGACCTTGACTGCTCTGAATTCTCGAGCTTATGCTTATATACCAAATTCTTTTTTCCCGAAAAATCAAGTTCATATATATCAAACGGTGTATCATCTTCACCATTTATGCTCTCGGGGCTGCCGGAATATCCCGACTGAAACAATTCAAATATCTCATTATTTCCGACCTGCAAATAAGCCCGGCCCGGTTCTTTTATTTCTGCTGCTAAAGGAGATTTCAAGACTTCATTACTATCCTCCTGCGTCTGTACTTTAAGACACAATTTGAACTTTGAATTACTCCAAATCTGGTCATTAACCTGTCCTGCCGGTTTTTGTGTTGCCAGTATCAGGTGAACTCCCAGACTTCGTCCTATTCTGGCTGCACTAATCAGCTCCTTCATAAATTCCGGCTGCTCTGCCTTTAACTCAGCAAACTCATCTACAATAATGACAAGGTGTGGTAATGCCACTTTTGCTTGTCCCTCTTTATATGCCTTTATATATTTATCTATATGATTAACATTAAGCTGTGCAAACAGATTCTGTCTTTTCAGCAGTTCAGCCTTTATTGACCTGAGTGATCTGTCTATTGCCTTTCCATCAATGTTTGTTATGGCACCAATCAAATGAGGCAGCTTTCTAAACTGATTAACCATTCCTCCACCCTTAAAATCAATTATCACAAAACCTATTTCATACGGATGAAATAACGTTGCTGCCCCAAGTATAAACGTCTGCAAAATCTCACTTTTTCCTGAGCCTGTTGTTCCGGCCACAAGTCCATGCGGACCGTGAAATTTCTCATGCAGATTTAGATAAACAATCTCATCCTTCACATTTACTCCCAACGGAACTGCCATTGTTTCATATATTTTTGATGAATTCCATCTCTCCTTCAAATTCAATGCCTGCACCGAGTTGATTCCAAGCAGCTCAAACAAAGATATGTTCTTACGCAAAGAGCCTGCCAGGCTTATTTCTTCACACTCCACCGGTTCCAAAATGCTGACCGCCTTCTGTACACGCCAATCAGGTATATTCTCATACTCAAAATATTTCTTTTGCGTCTTATTGACCGAATCATATATCATAGCACTCTCATTGTCGAATATATCAATTATTCTGCTACAATATAATGGCAGCAAAGACGTCTTTGATTCAAAAAATATAAAAACAGTATCGAGCTCTGATGCATGCTCTATAAATTTTGAAATAGGATGACTCTTTATGCCATAGTCCTGCATTACAATTATTATATTAAATCTGCCATGTACTTTTTCATCTTTTCGTATAGAAAGCTCTTTATACAAATTTTCAAATACTCTGTTTTTGCTTTCCTGATCGCAAACTATATTTCTATTGCCATTCGAGCTATTCAAAGCTTTTATTCCCCTAAGCCAATTATACTTTCCGATATTATCATCAAGTAATGCATATATACAGATATCACCATAATACTGTCTGCTGATAATATCCATAATCATATTCTTCATCATCGAATACAGCGAATCCGCATCTCCGACAACCCCCACCGCATTAGCATCCTTCAGACTCATCACAACCGGGGCCTTTTCAATATCCATATATTCTCCTGCCACATGCTCAGGCAGACTGCTAAGATCATCTCCAACCTCAAGTTTCTCTTGTTTTTTATAGTCTACCTGCCGCAATGACTCAACGTTTCCCCTACCCAGATACACTTCAAGGAAATCTTCATCTGTAGATATACGATCAAATAATACCGGGTCAAAATTCTCTATATGTTCAATATCCTGCTCTATGCTATAATACTGGGCATTTAGACAGTCTAACTCCTCTCTTCTTGCAGCTTCTATCTCATTACGTTTTTTTGCTATGTATTCAAGATATGTGTCTCTACGTTTTACAAGGTCTTTCTTATACTTCTTTTGTTTATTTATAATACCAAATATGGATGTAAAGACTCCAACACCCATGGAACATATACTAAATGCAACAAAAGCTCCATTTGACTTGCTCATCACTCCTCTAAGCAGCACTACCAGAGCAAACATAATAATCGAAGGCATCAATGAAGTAACCAGATTGAGTTCCGGTTTTGTCGGAATAGTGCCCGGATCTAATATCTCTATTGGAGTTTTATCTCTTTTTGCCTGTATTCGCGTATTACGAATAAAGACAGGATATGTTGTATGTATATCCAAGCTCTCCGGTCTGACCTCAACTCCATTTGTTCTGATAGCTCCATAATCAAAGAAAAGTTTTCCATTATTGTAATATGCAGTAAAATCTCCTATTGATATGAAATCATGATTTTTTACTGTTGCAATCCTTTGAATACTTTTTCCATTTACTAATGTGTTGTATGACGAACTATATTCCGATAACATAGCACATGATATATCATCTTTCACCTGCAATCCTACTCTCACAGCTCTACCATATGCACTGTCAAGCTGTATATGTGCATCAGGTGCATTCCCTATTATCAGAACATATCCCGGATTTAATTCTATTGACCATCCATAATTTTCCATTTTCATTTTCTCCCAAATATAATTGTCGAACCATTCCTAACACCAAAATCCTCAAGCATCCTGTTCCCTTTCAAAAATGCAATGGGCTGCTCACAGGCCATATAACATTCATTCTCATTGGCTTCATCAATTTGCAGATTATATGCTTTGTTTAATGCAGTCACCAGAGCTTTGGCTGTTATATTCAATGGGATTTCCAATTCATGCCTTTTTCCATTATTTTCATTCACAAAATTAACAATAACCTTTTCACTATCTTCCATTACTATGCTCCTCTCAGTTGTTTCTTTTTTTTAACTTAATGTTTCTTCATAATAAATTTTTCTTCCGTATACGTTGCATTCATGCCTATTTATTGTTATCTCCATATCCATGCCGAAATAATTGGCAGCTACTATCATATCCTGACTGAAAATTAGTAACTACATCCTTGAATGGGTTCGAACTGCCCTTTTCGTCATTATCGTTCTGTATTTGTTCCCATAATTTTCCAATCGCTTCATCAGAGGCTATATACTGCTCTAACGAATTATTCAATACCTCATATGTATTATTAAATAAATCCTCCACGGCAAATGAAATCGTTGTCAGAAAAGTATTTATGCTCTCTATTTCCGGCACGCTGTCTCCTTTGCTGTGTATCTGGGTTCCCTGTATTTCAACTATCTTATTAGTCAGCTCATTTCCTGATTTTAAACTCTCCATTCTCTCCAGCGCATAGCTAAATTCCTTAAGTCTTATTTCTTTACTGTCTCCGCTTTTTATCATGACTTTTCTGTCCTCCTGTTAATGTATAAAATTATGGTCTTATTTTAAAAGCAGCTCTGCTGCTCTTGAAATAAAGCCACAATA
>ERZ835109.986-NODE-986-length-27011-cov-14.497218_pt1 | contig 27011 bp, 26 predicted proteins | sample MGYA00519946_ERZ835109 | MGnify/ENA primary metagenome ERZ835109 (study PRJEB31850, sample SAMEA3708771) | human gut metagenome | biome: human gut; feature: human-associated habitat; material: faeces | place: China | collected 2014 ...
TGGTGTCCCTGTGGGATGCCAATATGGATATGCTGAGTCCCGGCTCCGGACTGAACCTGCTGGATCGCCGGTGGCCTATTTACAGCCGCACGCCCTCCTGTCCCCCGGCCTATGTGGGAACCAAGGCGGACATCGGCAACAGCGCCGTGGCCAAGGGCTGCGAGGTGCTGGGCGAGGTGAAGAACAGCGTCCTCAGCTACAACACTCAGGTGGGGGAGGGGGCCGTCGTCTCTTACTCCGTGCTGATGCCCGGCGCCGTGGTGGAGTCGGGAGCCGCCATCGTGGGTGAGAACTGCCGCATCGGCAGGGACGCTCAGGTGGGCGCTCCGCCGGAGACGGCACAGGATCCGGATGACTGGGGCGTGGCGGTGCTGGGACCCGGTACCGTGATAGGGGACGGGGAGATCGTCTCCGCCAAGACTCTGCTGGACCGGCATCACGGGGAGGTGAAGGCATGAACCACACCATGCACGGCATCATCTTTTCTTACGGAAAGCCCACGGGGCTGGGGGATCTGATCGCCCACCGCATCCCCGGCTCCATGCCCTTCGGCGGCAACTACCGGGTGGTGGACTTTATGCTCTCCAGCATGGTCAACGCCGGGATCCACGATGTGGGCGTCATCATGCACGGCAAGTGCCAGAGTATGCTGGATCATCTGGGCAACGGCCGCAGCTGGGATCTGAGCCGCAATCGGGGCGGGCTGACGCTGCTGCCGGCCTTCGCCTATGCCGAGAGCCGCAACTCTGCCGGACGATTCCGGGGGAAGGTGGAGGCGCTGGGCTGCGTGCTGGAGTACCTACGGGAGATCCGGCAGGAGTATGTGGTGCTGGCAGACAGCGATCTGGTCATCAATCTGCCGCTGGAGCAGGTATTGCAGGAGCACATCACCTCCGGGGCCGACCTGACGGAGGTTTGTACGGCGGAGCCCGGCGACCCCAGCGATACCTATCTGGAGATGGATGAACAGGGCCGCATCGTGGATGTGGCCTACGACGTCCACACCCCGGCGGGCTATCGCTGCCTGAACGTGTGTATCCTGCGGCGGGAGCTGCTGGTGCAGCTGGTGGAGGAGTGCATGGCCCACAACCGGTACAGCTTCCGCCACCACATTTTGCAGGATCAGAAGGATCGTCTGCATCTGCACGCCTATGTGTGGCAGGGGTATGCCGCCCGCATCGATACGGTGCAGACCTACTATCGCCGCAGCATGGAGCTGCTGGATCCGGCTCAGCGGCGGCTGCTGTTCGACCCCCAACGGCCCATTCTGGCCAAGGAGAACGATGCGCCCCCGACGTATCTGGATCCCGCCGGGGTGTGCGAGAACTCCCTCATTGCCGATGGCTGCGATATTCAGGGCAGCGTGAAAAACTGCATTCTGTTTCGGGGTGTCCGGGTAGAGAAGGGAGCGCAGGTGGAGAACTGCGTGCTCTTTAAGGGCACGGTGGTGAAAAAGGATGCCACCCTGCGCTGCGTCATTGCCGACAAGGCTGTGACCATCCGGGAGGGGCGCATCGTGCCCTTTGCACAGCCGGAGGAAGGCGAGGAGATCGTGGATGCCAAGGGCGCTTACGCTCTGCCGGGCCTTGTGGACATCCACTTCCACGGTGCTATGGGCAAGGATTTCTGTGACGGCACCGAAGAAGCCATCCAGACCCTGGCCGATTTCGAGGCCGGTAAGGGCGTGCTGGCCATCTGCCCCGCCACCATGACTTTCTCGGAAGAGATCCTGAACGGTGTGATGGATGCTGCCGCCGCCCATCAAAACGGCAGGGGCGCAGACCTTGTGGGCATCAACATGGAGGGGCCCTTCATCAGCCCCAACAAGGTGGGTGCCCAGAACCCGGAGTATCTCCACAAGGCGGATGTTGCAATGTTCCGCCGCCTGCAGAAGCGGGCAAACGGCCTGATCAAGCTGGTGGATATCGCCCCGGAGGAGCCGGGTGCGCTGGAGTTCATTGCTGCCTGCCATGACGAGGTGCGCATCTCCATTGCCCACACCTGCACCAGCTACGACACCGCCAACGCCGCCTTTGACGCAGGCGCGACCCACATGACCCACCTGTACAACGCCATGCCCGGCATCACCCACCGGGAGCCCGGCCCCATCATTGCGGCGCTGGAACGGGGCGCGGAGGTGGAACTCATCACCGACAATGTCCACATCCACCCGGCCATGGTGCGGTTCACCTTCAACACCTTCGGGGATGACCATGTCATCCTGATCGCCGACAGCATGATGGCCTGCGGCCTGCCCGATGGCCAGTACAGCCTGGGCGGTCAGGCGGTCACGGTCAGCGGCCCCCGCGCCACCCTGACCGAGCACCCCGGCACCATTGCGGGCAGTGCCACCTGCCTGTACGACTGCATGAAGCGTGCCGTGCTGGAGATGAACGTTCCGCTGGAAAGCGCTGTCCGCGCCGCCAGCGAAAACCCCGCCAAGAGCATTGGCATCGACAATGATTACGGCAGTCTGGCTGCAGGCCGTTACGGCAATGTGATCCTGGCGGACAAGGAGCTGAACATCCAGGCTGTCTACCAGAAAGGGACCCGTATCGTATGAACCCCGAGAGCCTAACCTGGCGGCTGCTGACCGCCGAAGAGCTGACGAACGTTTACCTGAACGAGATGCGCCGGGATTTTCCTGCCGGAGAGCTGAAGCCCCTGAGCATGATCCTGAACAGCGAGGCCGCCGGTACCGCCCACACCTGGGGCGTGTATGAGGACGACGCGCTGGTGGCGTATCTGTTGATGGTGCGGCCCGTGGGCTGTGAGGTGAGCCAGCTGGACTACTTTGCCGTTCTGCCCCAATACCGGGCCGGCGGCATCGGAGCCGCTCTGCTGGCCGCCCTGCCTGACCACGAGAAGGGCGCGCAGGCCATCCTCATTGAAGCGGAGTGCCCTGAAAAAGCCGAGGACGAGGCCATGGCTGTGCGCCGCCTGGGCTTTTACGCCCGGTGCGGGGCCAGGGACACCGGCTGGACAGAGCATCTCTTTGATGCCTGGTTCCGGGTGCTGGTGCTCCCCTGCTGCGGCGGAAAGGTGCGCAGCCCCGAGGAAGCCGTGCGGCAGCTGGCAGACTGCTACCGCCGCACCATGGGCGAGCCCCAGTGGCGCAGGAACGTCACCTTCTACCGCCCCGATGGCGTGGAGGTGCAGTTCTGAGAGGTTGAATTCTGTCCCTTGACAGTCTGGGTAAATATGGTACTATGGTGATAGGAACAAACCAGATCTGAGATGGGAGGAATTTCTGATGCGCAATGTTTTTTCCCGCCGTGATTTTCTGAAAGCCTCTGCCGCCGCTGTGCTGGCCGCTTCTGCCGCCGGTGTCCTCACCGGCTGTGATGGGGGCGGCAGCGAGATCCCGTCCGCAACCATCGGGCTGGGTGAGTTTGAAGTGACCATGACCGGCAACATGACCGTCACTGGTGATGAGGTCGTGGGCAATGAGAACGCCAACGGCTACCTCTGCAAACCCAATGTGCGGATTCGGTACAACGGTGCAGCCAGCGAGATCAAATACAATTTTGCCGGAGTCTTTGCGGCAAAAATTGATAAGACCGCGCTGGAACTGACCAATGGAAAAGAGGAGATCTCCTCTAAACTGACAAAGACTTATGTGCCGCAGTTCCGTGCAAAGGCCAGTGGGTACGGTTCTTTTAAGCAGGGCGTACCCTTCAAGCTGTATGTGACCCTGCAAGGCAAGACAGCTGAGTTTGCTCTGACGAGTGACGGCAAGGTGACAGTCTCCGCTGTCGATAAAGTCTAATATCCCCCAAGAGCCCGAGGTGCACCCGCACCCCGGGCTTTTTTGCGCCCAAATTTTACATTGGGGCAAAAACATGTCCGAACAATTTACCTCGATTTTTCCCGCTTGTGGTCGAAGCGGCTTACCGACTGGGATACAATAGTGCCGTACCCAAGGAAAACACGAGAACAAGAGCCGGGAGCGGAAAACCCGGATGTTTGGAGGACAAATATTATGAAAAAGATCACGCGTCGTTCGTTTCTCACTGTCTGCGGTGCAGTTGCTGCCGCTGCTGCCCTGACCGCCTGCGGCGGCTCTGCTTCTGCCTCTGCCTCTACCGCTGCAGGCTCTGCTGCTTCTTCCACCGCTACTGCTCTGTCCGGCAATGTTGCTGCCGGTGGTTCCACCTCCATGAAGAACGTCATCGCTGCCCTGACCGAAGGCTTTGCTGAGGTTGAGCCGGGTGTCACCGTCAGCTACGACCCCACCGGTTCCGGCGCAGGCATCACCGGTGCTGCCGATAAGACCCTGGACATCGGCCTGTCCTCCCGTGCCCTGAAGGACGACGAGAAGGCTGACGTGGAGGGCACCACCATCGCTCTGGATGGCATCGCCATCATCGTCAACAATGCAAGCAAGGTGGAGGATCTGACCGTTGACCAGCTCAAGCAGATGTTCACCGGCGAGGTCACTAACTGGTCTGAGGTGGGCGGCGACGACGGCGAGATCGTTCTGATCGGCCGTGAGGCTGGTTCCGGCACCCGTGATGGCTTTGAGAGCATCGTGGAGGTCAAGGACAGCTGCAAGTACGCGCAGGAGCTGACCGCTACCGGCGCTGTCATCAGCGCTGTGGAGGCCAACCCTCTGGCCATCGGCTACGCTTCCCTGTCTGCCGTCGGCGACACCGTCAAGGCTGTGACCGTCGGCGGCGTGGAGTGCAGCGAGGAGACCGTCAAGGACGGCAGCTATGAGGTGCAGCGTCCCTTCGTGTTCGTCACCAACAAGTCTGTCGCTCTGTCTGAGCAGGCACAGGCCTTCTTCGACTTTGCCACCAGTGCCGATGCTGCTGACCTGATCCGCACTGCCGGTGCTGTTCCTGTGAATGAGTAATTGCGGAAAGCAATGATGCTATGAACAACAAAAAGATTTCTCTCCCCAGAACTCCTGCTGAGTGGCTGGAAGCGGTGATGAACTTCATCTTCTTCCTCTGCGGCATCCTGGCGGTGGGCTGTGTGCTCCTGATCTCGGTGTACATGATCTTCTCCGGTGTGCCTGCCATCCGGAAGATCGGGCTGTTCCGGTTCCTGCTCGGCACCCGGTGGGCTTCCACCGCCGCCGACCCGGCCTACGGCATCCTGCCCTTCATCCTGTCCAGCGTTTACGGCACGCTGGGTGCCACCGTGATCGGTGTGCCCATTGGCCTGCTGACGGCGGTGTTCCTCTCCAAGGCCGCAGGCCCGAAGGTGCGCACCGTGGTCGTGACCGCCATTGAGCTGCTGAGCGGCATCCCCAGCGTGGTGTTCGGCCTGCTGGGCATGCAGGTGCTGGTGCCCGCCGTGGCCAGGACCTTTGGCAAGGCCTCCGGTGCCTGCCTGCTGAGCGCCATCGTGGTGCTGGCGGTGATGATCCTGCCCAGCATCGTGTCGGTGTCGGTCACAGCGCTCAACGCTGTGCCGCCGGAGTATGAGCAGGGCAGCCTGGCTCTGGGCGCAACGGATGTCGAGACCTGGTTCAAGGTCAGCGTCCCCGCTGCCAGGAGCGGCATTGCCGCCGGTATCGTGCTGGGCATCGGCCGCGCCATCGGCGAGGCCATGGCCGTGATGATGGTGGCTGGCAACAGCCCCAACATGCCGGACAGCCTGTTCCGCAGCGTCACCTTCCTGACCACCGCCATTGCCAAGGAGATGAGCTACGCCAGCGGCCTGCAGAAACAGGCGCTGTTCAGCATTGCGCTGGTGCTGTTCGTCTTTATCATGGGCATCAATATCCTGCTCAATGTGGTGCTGAAGGGAGGAAAGCGCGATGAATAACAGTGCTTCTGCCTCCCGCCGCACCTGGAACCGCGTGATGAACGCTCTGGTCCGGGCCTCGGCTGTGCTGGTCATCGTACTGGTGGCGGGCATTCTGGGCATGGTGCTGGTGCGGGGCATCCCGCACATCAGCTGGAAATTCCTGACCACCACCGCCAGTGTGCTGAAGGGCACGGACGGCATCCTGCCTGCGATCCTCAACACGCTGTATGTCATCCTGCTGACGCTTCTGATCGTACTGCCGCTGGGTGTGGGCGCGGCTGTTTACCTGACCGAGTACGCCCAGAACCGCAAGGTCATCTCGGTGATCGAGTTCACCAACGAGACGCTGGCGGGCATCCCCAGTATCATTTACGGTCTGGTGGGGATGCTGGTGTTCGCCCAGACGCTGGGCTTCCAGACCTGTCTGCTCTCCGGCAGCCTGACGCTGGTGATCATGAACCTGCCCACCATCATCCGCACCACCCAGGAATCCCTGAAAACGGTGCCCCAGGGCTACCGTGAGGGCGCGCTGGGTCTGGGCGCGGGCAAATGGCACATCATCCGCACCATTGTGCTGCCCTGCAGCATCGACGGCATCGTGACCGGCTGCATCCTGGCCGTGGGCCGCATCGTGGGCGAAAGCGCCGCGCTGCTCTTCACTGCCGGTGCCGCCGAGGTCATTGCCAACGGTGTGCTCAAGGCCTACACCTCCAACGGTGCCACCCTGTCGGTGCTGCTCTACCTCCGTGCCTTTGAGGACGGCGATTTCGATTCCGCCTGGGCCATCGGTGCAGTGCTGCTGGTGCTGGTGCTTGCCATCAATCTGGCAGCCCGGCTGGCCAAAACCAAACTGAAACAGAAGCTGTAAATAACTCCCTCCGTCATCGCTGCGCGATGCCACCTCCCTCACGGAGGGAGGCTTATCCTGCCCGCAACGCAAAAGGCTCCCTCTCAGAGGGAGCTGGCGCGGCATAGCCGCGACTGAGGGAGTCAATACAAGAGGAAAACTATGGAAAACGTATCACCCATTATCACAGCCAAAAACCTGAACCTCTGGTACGGGGATTTCAAGGCGCTGAAAGATATTTCGCTGGACATGGGCGAGCGGGAGATCACGGCCCTCATCGGCCCCTCCGGCTGCGGCAAGTCCACCTTCCTGAAGACCCTGAACCGGATGAACGACCTTGTGCCCGGGATCCGCATCGAGGGCGATGTCCGCCTGAAAGGGCAGGATATCTTTGCCCGCGAGATGCAGCCCACCGAGCTGCGCCGCCGGGTGGGCATGGTGTTCCAGAAGGCCAACCCTTTCCCCATGAGCATCTACGATAACATCACCTACGGCCCCAGGCTGCACGGTGTGCACAACAAGGCGGAGCTGGACGAGCTGGTGGAAAGCTCCCTGAAGGGTGCCGCCCTCTGGAACGAGGTCAAGGACCGCCTGAAAAAGAGCGCTCTGGGCCTTTCCGGCGGCCAGCAGCAGCGCCTGTGCATTGCCCGCGCCCTGGCTGTCAAGCCCGAAGTCCTGCTGATGGATGAGCCCACCAGCGCTCTGGACCCCGGCTCCACCATGAAGGTGGAGGAGCTGATGAGCGAGCTGAAAAAGAACTACACCGTGGTCATCGTGACCCATAACATGCAGCAGGCAGCCCGTATCAGCGACCGCACCGCCTTCTTCCTGCTGGGCGAGCTGGTGGAAGCCGGCCCAACGGCGCAGATCTTCAGCACCCCGCAGGATAAGCGCACCGAGGATTACATTTCGGGCCGGTTCGGCTAAGGAGAAAAACGCAATGAGCAACCGTACACAATACGAAAACGACCTTGCCGCCCTGAAAACGGCCCTGACCGAGATGGGTCAGAGCGCTGCCGATGCCGTGGAAGCTGCAATGGAAGCCCTCTGCGCCGCCGATGCCGGGGCTGCCGCCGCCGTGGCGCAGGGCGATGGCCGCATCAACAACATGGAGCGGGACATTGAGCACCGCTGTATGACCCTGCTGCTCCGCCAGCAGCCGGTGGCAGGTGACCTGCGCCGCATTTCCACCGCCATGAAGGTGGTCACGGATGTGGAGCGCATCGGCGACCATGCCTCCGATATCGCGGAGATCATTCCCCATCTGGTCACTGTCCGCAAGGAGGGCGACCCTGCTGTGAGCCAGGCCATCAGGATGGGCCAGAAGGCGCACAAGATGATCCTGGATGCCTTGAATGCCCTGACCTCTGAGGACGAGCAGGCCGCCCTCAGGGTCATTGCCGCCGACGATGAGGTGGACTATGATTTCAACGCCATCAAGCATACGCTGGCGCAGGAGATCGCCGCCGACCCCGGCAAGGTGGATGCCGCCCTGGATCTGCTCATGGTCATCAAGTACCTGGAGCGCATCGGCGACCACGCCGTGAATCTGGCCGAGTGGGTGGAGTTCGTCCGCAGCGGGCGTTATCATAACGAAAATATGTTCTGATCTCTTGTTTCTGTAAAAATTTGAGCTATTTGCAATTATTTCTGTGCCCCGCCCGTATTATAGGCAGAAAGGCTTCCCCAGAAAGCCTGATGAACTGGCTGCGGCGGGGGTCCGGCATCCCCCTGTCCCCGCCCGCCGCTGCCGCAACGGAGGGTTTTACGCTATGGTACAGACCAAGAATTTCCCGCTGGAAACGCGCGGCGAGGCGGTCAGCCGCGAAGCGCTGGTCCAGGCGGCATTACAGGAGATCACCCAGAATTACCGCGAAGCAAGCCTTTCCAATGTGGCCCGCAGCTACGGCGTTTCGCTGGCGTATGTCAGCGAGTGCGTCCGGGCCCAGACCGGAAAGACCTATAAGGAGCTGCTGCAGAAGCACCGGATGGAGACCGCCGCCCGTCTGCTGCGCCGCAGCGACCTGAACATCCAGCAGATCATCACCCAGGTGGGCTACGAGAACACCAGCTACTTCTACCGCCTGTTCCATGAGCGGTATGGCCAGAGCCCCCGGGAGTACCGCCGGGCACGCAGCCAGCGCACATAAGTGCATCCGTGAACGACCCTCTCCGCCTTTGCAGCAGGCTTTGACGGAGAGGGCCGTTTTGTGTTATATTAAAGCAGAACGATCAGGGCGGGCAGCGGCCTGCCGGAAGAGAGGTTGGATGAAGATGTTTCGTGGAGCAAGACGTGCAGATCTGGATGCGATCCTGAAAATTTATGCCCGTGCCCGGCAGGCGATGGCGGATTCCGGCAACCCCACCCAGTGGGGAGACCATTTTCCGCCGCAGGAGCTGCTGGAAGAGGACATTGATTCCAACCGGCTGTTCCTCTACCTTGTCAACGGCGAGCTGGAGGGCGTGTTTGCCTTTATCCTTGGCCCGGACCCCACCTATGCCCGGATCGAGGATGGCAAGTGGCTGAACGATACCCTGCCCTACGGCACCATCCACCGGCTGGCTTCGGCGGGCAGGCACCCCGGCGTTGCCGCTGCTGTGATCACCTGGTGTCTGGAGCACTGCGAGAGCCTGCGGGCCGACACCCACGCCGACAACAAGATCATGCAGCACCTGCTGGAAGAAAACGGCTTTACCAGATGCGGCATCATCCATGTGGAGGATGGCACGCCCCGCATTGCCTACCAGAAAATGTCCCTTACCCTGCCTTTGCACCGGGATTGAACCGCAAAAATGCGCCGCCCCACCGGAAACGATGGAGCGGCGCTGTTTTTATGTGGAGCTGTCAGGCGTGGAAGGGAGCGGGTGCGCCTGTGCTCAGGAAGCGGCAGCAGCTGCCGGAGCTTCCGGGGCGGGCTGCTCTGCCGCAGTTTCTTCCGGCGTGGGCTGGAAATACTTCTCGTACAGCTCCATGCCGATGCGGTAGCCCTGCCACACGATGACTGCTGTGCCTGCACCGGCCACGCCGATGATGGCGGCAGTGCCCAGAATGCTGGGCTCGCTCTCGATGGTGGCATCCCGGTACTGGGCCTCCACGGTGACGATGCTGCCCTTGGCCACGGTGCCTGCCGGGATGGTAAAGCTCTCCTGGTTGTAGGCGACCGCCGGGTTGCCCAGCAGGCTGGCTTCATCCATGGCCCACAGGTCGAACACCATGCCCTCGGGCACGGCGCTCTGGTTCAGCGTCACCTTGACCTCGGCATCCACCGGCACGCTGGCGCTGGTCATGGCTTCGCCGCCGTTGTAGGTGAACGTGCCGCCTTTCACCGTCAGGGTGTAGGTGGGGGCTCCGGGAGTGGGATCAGGTTTGGGTTCGGGCTTCGGGTCGGGAACAACGATTTTGGTCGAGTTCAACTCCACATCGCTGTCGGGCATCTCAAAGCGTACCACTTTTTTGTTGGTTTCACCGTTCGGGTAAATGCTGTGGAATGCCTTGCCGATTTCCTGACCGTTGATATTTGTAATATCTACATTGGATTCTACGGTGAGGACGGTGCCTGCATAAGAATACAGATCCCATGCGGTGCCCTGAACCAAATCATAGGTGGTCTCATTGTAAACAAGAGGAAGCGTATCGTTTACCTTCACGATGGCTCCACCATTCACGGTAACAGAGCGATAATTTCCACTCAGCACGGTTCCTTGGGTGAAAATGCTGTCTTTTCCGTTGAATGCACCGCCGGTTATCGTTCCGTCATTATAAAGCAAACCGGCCGCAAATGTGCCGCCCTCGATTTTATGCGTTTTAGTGGGATCGCCATTAGGCCAACCATTTGCTACGGCATTATGGAAAACACCATCTTCAATGATACTGCCCTCATTGAGGATGCCGCAATTTACGGAACGCAAATTTTCGCCCTTCTTGTTAACAGGGTCAGTGTAGAGGAAATTATAGTTGCCGCTTTCCAGATATACGTTGTCGGTGTCGCCGTTTAACGCCTGGGAATGCCAACCGTTGCCAAAGTAGGTATGATGGTTTCCATCAGATATGCGTGCAAGGCCAGTTGTGATTGGTGTGCCATCATCAGCCATTTTAAGGGTGGAATAAGTCCCTTGGTTGAGGACGATATTTGTGTTGTTCTCTTCGATATATCTATGATATTCAAGCCATCCAACATTGAGAAGAATGGTGGAAAGGTCACCTTGAGTAGGATAAACAACATCATCATATATTGCCTTGAGATTGATATCCCGGATAGGCTCACTGGCGGTAATGGTATTGGCCCCTGTCGGAACTGCATAAAGGGTTTTGCCCCAATCGGACGCAAGACCATTGACTGCTGTAATAGAACCGGTTCCGTTCAGGGTGACTGTTTTGAATGTGCCTGCACCTTTGGGCTTTTTCGCAAATGCGCCGCCGGTCAGCTTGGCACCGGATTCAACCACCAACTGGACATTCGGGTTCAGTGCGTTTCCCTTACCGGAGAAATCATAACTGCCGTTTGTCAGCGTCAGCGTGCCATTTTCAAACTTCCAGCCGTCGCCGCTGTAATCCCGGGTGCCGCCCTTGGTGCCAACGGGGTAGCCGGCTTTATCGATCACCAGCCGGGTCAGCATGCTCAGGGTAACGGTGGCCGCAGTGGCGGGTGGTGCGGTGAAGGTGACAGAAAAACAACCTCTACCATCATCGTAATATCTTACACTTGCACTTGGTGCCCAATCTTCTAACAAACAATGTGTGTCGTTTGTGTCTCCGAATGTAACATCAATAGGAAATAATATTGCTTGACTGTTTTTAAGAAAAATATAGATGGTGATGCTGGTATTATGGTTGGAATTGGGAATGACATAACCGCTGTTGCCGAAATAATTGATTCCTGCATCGATACACTCATAGCTGCCATTCTCCGGGAAATTCACATTCAAGGTATAGCCGATATGGACAGTGCCACCTGTTGGTTTTTCACGAAAAATGCCGCCCTTTATGGTGCCATTGTTGGTAACGGTAGAACTAAACGTGCCGCCGGTAATTATACCATGATTTACAACGGGCATTGAGTAAACGCCACTCGTTATAGTGCCATAATTGGTAATACTGGAACCAGGATTTCGAATGTCCCCAAAATCACCATTTTCAATCGTTGCGTTTTTCTCTATGATGGCAGAACATAAAATACTGTTTTGATCCTGACGGATGTTTCCGCTCTCTTTCAAATCATAGGTAGTAGGAGTTGAGGGATCGAGAGTAAGCGTTTGTGTAGAACCGTCATAGCTCCAGCCATCACCAGAACAATTTCGATCATGGTTCTCACCGGAACCGACAGGATAGCCATATTTGATTCTTAATGTAGTTGAGTTGGAACTGCTCTCCTCCGCCCACGCTGTAAGTGCCGACACAGGCAGGAGCGTTACCGCCATGCACAGCGCCACCAGAAGGCTGATAAGTCGTTTCTTCATAGGGGGTCCCTCACTTTCTTTGGGCCGGAAGTGGAGCTCCGGCAAAAATGGATGCTCTTACTTCCTTAAATACACGCCGCGCGAAATCCTTTCACCCTTTTTCAAAAAAATTTGAAAAAAAAAAAAAAAAAAAAAAAAAAAACGAACTGCAAAACAGTCCGTTTTCGGGTCATCTTTCGTAATGTGTCCAAAGGCTTAAAATCTTGATGGTTTGCTCTTCTTCAAAAACATCATACACAAGGCGGTGCTGTACGTTGATGCGCCTGCTGTACGAGCCGTTCAAATCGCCCACCAGCTTTTCATAGGGCGGCGGGTTCTGGAACGGATTTTCTTTTATAACGGAGATCAGCGCCTTCGCTTTTTTGTCAAGATGGGCGGATTTCAGCTTTGGAATGTCCTTGAGCGCGGTTTTCGCATAAACAATCTTGTACATTTACCACTCCACAGCCGATTCGTCAACACAATCTTCCAGCGGTTCGGCCTTGGCCGCCATGAGCTTTTCCCGCATTCCCGGCACGGAGACGAGATAAAGCGTTTCCATAATGCCGCTGTAATCTTCTTCCGAAAGCAGAACAGCGTTGCCGTCTTTGGTGCAGATGTTCAGCGGTTCATTGTACTTTACGGTCTGCTCTACATACTGGAAAGCATTCTTGCGAAAGTTCGTGATATTAGTGGTCGTCATCGTGCATCACCTCTTATGTACATAATAGCGTACATGCTGCGCGGTGTCAAGACCTTTTTTGCCGAACTGGGGGCTTGTGGAGCGGGGGCAATCGTTCTATAATACAAGCTGTGAAATGAATCACAAAAGGGGTGGAACGTATGGACAAAAAACTGAACGAGGCCGTGGCGGCGCTGCGGCCCCAGATGGTGGCGGCGCTCCAGCGGCTGGTGCGCAGGCGCAGTGTGGAGGCCGACCCGCTGCCGGGCAAGCCCTTTGGCGAGGAGGTGGATGCCTGCTTTGCCGAGGCGCTGACCCTCTGCCATGAGCTGGGCTTTGAGACCACCGACATGGATCGGTACATCGGCTGGTGCGAGATCGGCACCGGGGACGAGATGGTGGCGGTGCTGGGGCATCTGGACGTGGTGCCCGAGGGCGAGGGCTGGCATCACCCGCCCTACGCCGCCGAGATCGAGGGCGGCAGGCTGTATGGCCGGGGTTCCATTGATGACAAAGGCCCGGTGGTGGCCAGCCTGTTCGCGCTGAAAGCCATCCGGGATCTGGGCATTCCGCTCAACCGCCGTGTCCGGCTGCTGTTCGGCCTGAACGAGGAGACCAACGACCGGGACGTGCTGTACTACAAGGCCCACGGCGGGGAGATCCCGGTGCTGGGCTTCACCCCGGACGGCGAGTATCCGCTCATCAACGGCGAAAAGGGCATCCTGAACGAGAGCTATGCTGTGCAGCTGCACCAGACCGGGGCCTGGCAGCTGAACAGGGTGCAGGGCGGCGTGGCCGGCAATGTGGTGCCGGACTACGCCTGCGCTGTGCTGACCGCCCCGGCGGGGGCCGCCCTGCCGGAGGCGGAGCACATCACCGTGACAGCCGTCCCCGGCGGCTATCAGGTGGAAGCGGTGGGCGTTTCGGCCCACGGCAGCCACCCGGAGCAGGGCGAAAACGCCATTGGGCGGCTGGTGTGCTACCTTGACCGGCTGCCGCTGGAGGGGGATGCCAAGCAGGCCGTGCACTTTCTGGCTGAAAAGCTGGGCACCGACCCCTACGGTGAGCGTCTGCTGGGCCACCGGCTGGAGGATGCGCTCTCCGGCCCCATGAGCTGCAACTGGGGGCTGATCGAGGGCGACGCGCAGCATCTGTGGGTCAAGCTGAACTACCGCTATCCCGTGACCATGGAACGGGCAGACTGCCAGCCCGCTGTGCAGGCCGCCTTTGAGGCCGCAGGCTGGGCGCTGGATGGGCAGGTGCACAAGGAAAAGCTCTACTACCCTGCCGAGACCCCGCTGGTCAGCGCCCTGCTGGAGGTTTACCGGGATGCCACCGGCGACAATGCCCCGCCCAAGTGCATCGGCGGCGGCACCTACGCCAAGATGCTGCCCAATGTGGTGGCCTTTGGCCCCCTGTTCGCGGGTGACCCGGTCACAGAGCATCAGCCCGATGAATGCATCGATCTGGAACGTCTGGTGCAGAACGCCCAGATCATCGCAAACGCCATTGTCAAGCTGGCAAACCTGCCGCTGGAATAAGAAGGAGGACGGGACTATGAAGATCACGCAGGTGCGGCTGGGCCGCATTTCTACCCCGCTGCGGGTGCCGTTCAAAACAGCACTGCGCACTGTGAACAGCGTTGAGGATGTTATCGTGGAGCTCCACACCGATACCGGTGCGGTGGGCTACGGCGAAGCACCCCCGACTGGTGTCATCACCGGCGACACCACCGGTGCCATCCTCGGTGCCATTCAGGATCATATCGCCCCTGCCCTGCTGGGCCGCGACCTTGATGAGTTTGAGGATCTGACCGCCGTCGTGCAGAAGGCGCTTGTCCACAATACCAGCGCCAAGGCCGCTGTGGACATGGCCCTGTGGGATCTGCTGGGCCAGAAGTACAGCGCCCCTGTCTACCGGATGCTGGGCGGTGCCCGCAGGAACATCGTGACCGATATCACCATCAGCGTCAACCCGCCGGAGGAGATGGCCCGGGATGCCCGCACCGCCGTCCAGCGCGGCTACGACTGCCTGAAGGTCAAGGTAGGCATCGACCCTGAGCTGGATGTGGCCCGCCTTGCCGCGGTGCGGCAGGCCGTGGGCCGGGACATCAGGCTCCGCATCGATGCCAATCAGGCCTGGAACGCCAAGCAGGCGGTCCGCATCCTGAACCAGATGCAGGAGAAGGGGCTGGACATCGAGTTCGTGGAGCAGCCCGTGCCTGCCGCAGACCTTGAGGGGATGCAGTATGTCACCCGCCATGCCGATGTGCCCGTGCTGGCCGACGAGAGCGTGTTCAGCCCGGCAGATGCCCTGCGGATCATGCAGACCGGCGCGGCCGACCTGGTGAACATCAAGCTGATGAAGTGCGGCGGCATCACCAATGCCCTGCGCATTGCCGCCGCCGCTGAGGTGTACGGCGTGGAGTGCATGATCGGCTGTATGCTGGAAGCAAAGATCTCGGTCAACGCCGCCGTGGAGCTGGCCTGTGCCAAGAAGATCATCACCAAGATCGACCTTGACGGCCCGGTGCTCTGCAGCGAGGACCACATCCTCGGCGGTGCCGTGTTCAACGAAAAGAACATCACCGTCTCCGACGCGCCCGGCATGGGCATTCAGGGCTTTGTACCCGGCAAGGTGTCCTATCTCGACTAAAACAGGAACAGACCGCATCCCGAAACCCACGGGGTGCGGTCTCTTTTTGTAAAAGTGTATTTTATGTGCGGACAGTGAAAAAAGTTCGTGTCAGTATGCCTTGAAGTGAAAAACCAAAAAAGCGGGGAAAATCTTTGACTTTTCGGCCTGCAGGGCGTATAATCGTACTTGTTCCGTGTAGAGGAATGGGAAAACTGTGCGCAATAGGCGCACAATCTGGATAGGGGAGTAGAAAAGTTATGAAAACGTTGAAAGCGGTTGCGGCAAGGTACAACGACACCAGCCTGATCCTGCGCATCGTCATCGGCCTTGTGGTCGGTGCTGTGCTGGCACTGGCGGTGCCCGGTGCGGGCTGGGTGGAAGAGTTCGGCAGCCTGTTCGTGGGTGCCCTGAAGGGCATTGCCCCGGTGCTGGTGTTCGTTATCGTGGCCAGTGCGCTGGCGCAGGGCACGTCCAGGCTGGACCAGCGCTTTGGCACGGTCATCTGGCTGTACATGCTCACCACCTTCCTGGCCGCCGCCATTGCGGTGGTGACCAGCTTCCTGTTCCCTCAGACCGTCGTTCTGGCCGAGGCGGCAGAATCCGAGGTGGTGCCCCAGGGTCTGGGCGAGGTGATGAACACCCTGCTCACCAACTTTGTGGCAAACCCCGTCAGCGCCCTGCTGAACGGCAATTACATCGGCATCCTGTTCTGGGCCTGCCTGTTCGGTCTGGCCATGAAGAAATACGGAGCAGACAGCACCAAGCTGTTCCTGGCAAACACAGCGGATGCAGTTTCCCAGATCGTCCGCTGGATCATCAATCTGGCACCCTTCGGCATCATGGGCCTTGTGTACACCAACGTGTCCAGCAACGGCCTGTCCATCTTTACCCAGTACGGCAGGCTGCTGCTCCTGCTGGTGGGCACCATGCTCTTTATGGCACTGGTCGTCTCGCCCTTTATCATCTTTGTGTATCTGCACTGCAACCCGTATCCGCTGGTGCTCCGCTGCCTGCGTGAATCCGGCCTGACCGCCTTCTTCACCCGCAGCTCTGCCGCCAACATCCCGGTCAATATGGATCTGTGCGAAAAGCTGGGGCTGGATAAGGATATGTATTCCGTCTCCATCCCCCTGGGCGCTACCATCAATATGGATGGTGCCGCCATCACCATTACCATTATGACGCTGGCTGCGGCCAATACGCTGGGCATTCAGGTGTCCCTGCCCGCCGCCATCCTTCTTTCCGTGATGAGCGCTCTGGGTGCCTGCGGTGCTTCCGGCGTGGCTGGCGGCTCCCTGCTGCTGATCCCCATGGCCTGCTCCCTGTTTGGCATCTCCAATGATATCGCCATGCAGGTGGTCGGTGTCGGCTTTATCATTGGCGTGGTGCAGGATTCCGTGGAAACTGCCCTGAACTCCGCCGGTGACGTGGAATTTGCCGCCACTGCGGAATATCACCAGTGGCGCAAGGAGGGCAAGCCCCTGCCGGCGTTCCTGTGCAAGTGATGCGAAACTGAAATGGCTTTTCAAAGGCTGCTGTGCTGCTGGCACGGCGGCCTTTTTGTTTGGAACTTTTTTCTGGGCATTTTGCACAGGAAAGCCCTCGCCCTGTTGGAAATTGACGGATTCTGACGGATTTTGCATGAGAGTATCCCCTTTTGCAGAAGAAATTCTGGGCAAAACGGAGAGAAAATCTGAAAAAACTTTCCAAACAAGGCTTCAATTGTCCATGTATACAAGAACTTTATTTTTTATAAAAAACGTTTTGTGCTAGTTGCGCAAAGAACGAAAGAACGTTAAAAATGTATCACTAAATTCATAGTTTGTTCATAGAATTTATAAAACGATTTCATAATTGAGTGGCATAATATGGCCATCCTCAGAGAGGGGAACAAAAGAACGAAGGGTTCTGAAAGGTTCCGCTCTGAGGATGCAGGGAGATAGAGGCCCTGCCAAAAAACACAATGACATTTACCGATATACGGAGGATATTTATTATGATGAACAAGAACACTGCTATTCTGGACAACACTATGATGGACGCTTACCTGACTGTCACCGAGGGCGTGTCCGATAACTGCGGCATTGGTCTGGCTTTTGCAAGCCTGCTCGAGAGCGCAAAGAAGAACTTTGTCAACCAGAGCAACCGCCGCGCTGTCAATGTAAGCTTTGCCGGCTGATCTTCTCCAATTTGCCGGTTGAAGATTCTCCTTCTTTTTTGTTACAGCTGCTGCCACACTGTAATATGAACTGAAAAGCCCGGAACCACCTGCCGCCATAGCAGGTGCGGTTCCGGGCTTTTTTGCTGTGTGGGTTCGGTCAGCGCAGGGGGGTTAAGTCGCCAGCTTTGCTTTCTGCAGTGCAGCCACGATCAGCGGAATGAGGATGAGCTGCGCCACGATGCCGGGCACGGCAGTGAGCACCGCACCGGACAGGAACGCGCTGAACGGGAAGCCAGAGCCGGACAGACCGGCCAGCACAAAGCGCACTGCACCCCAGACAAGGCGGCCTGCCACCATCGAGGTAACAAGGGTGGCGTAGATCATGGGCAGGGTGTGCTGCACCTTGCGGTACATGAAACCGGCCACAGCGCCGTATGTGGCCAGCTCAAAGGCCATGGCGATGGCAATGGGGTACATCGGGGGCATCCCGAACAGCACCGAGCGGAGCAGCGGGGCGGCAAAGCCCAGTGCCAGGCCCCAGGGGCCGCCCAGCACAAAGCCTGCCAGCAGCACCGGGAAGTGCATGGGGCAGAGCATATTGCCGATCTGAGGCACATGGCCGGTGATCATGGGCAGCACAAAGGCCAGTGCCAGAAACAGTGCGGCCAGCACCAGATCACGGGTCGCGGAACGGGTCTTGGTATTCATCAATGATTCCTCCTGAAAATGCGCAGACAAAAAGGGCCTGCCGCCGGCACGCGCGCCAGCGGCAGACCCCTTCATGGTGTCTGTTTTAAAATAGTGTTTGCGGGGAGAAACACGGGCTTCGGCCCGCAAAGCCCCGGCTTCAGCCGGGAATTGTGCAAAAAGTATAGCAGATGCAAAGCCGCCTTGTCAAGCTCAGCGGATGATGATGGTTACGGGGCGGTGTTTGCGGATTTTTGAAATTTGTAGATGTAATAAAAGGAATCTTCACCGGGGCCTTCTGCAAATGTACTGTTACAGACATTGGTGTGAGAATAACCATTGTCGGAGGCTGCATTCAATTCGGCATCAGAAAGCGCATGTTCCATAAAGAGCCAGATCTCAGGCTGCGAAGAAGTGAAGCACTGAGAAATATCGGAGGATTCGATTTGAGCATGGACACGTCCCGGAAAGTAATAATCAAAGAGTGTCCAGTTCAGGAAGTAGTTCGTTGTATAAAGAACTGCATCCTGAGAGGGGGTAATAACTTCCAGACACTGGGTGGTCGCAAGGTCGATGCGCTTTTCCCGCTGATAGGTTTGGTAGAGATCCGGTAGACTGCACACCAGCGTGCCCAAAATCAGAATACTGGACAGAATGGTTCTCCAACGGACTTTAGACAGAAGAAAGCCAAAAACCAGGTAAACGACTGCGGTGAGCGGATAAAGGTATCGAACGAGAAAAAGCGGGCGAAAGGCATGTGAAACGATCAGCCCGACTGCGGAGGTGCCGGCGGCAGAAAGCAAGCCAGTCAAAAGCCAGATCGTATCAGGGGCGAAGAGCCATTTAGAGGACGACTTGGCCTGTGCTGTGAAATAAAGAAGGAATGCAAGACCGAAAATGAGGACTGTCCAAGAAGGATTGAAGAAGAATCCGATACAATTGATCGGAGAAGGAATGAAGGTGGACCACCAGTCTGCCGCAGCACGTTTGAAAGTGGGAAGCAATACCAGAAGCCAGGGAAGGTAGACGACCACTGCGGCACAATAAGTGATAAGGATTTTTTTGAAGTTGCTCTTATCCTGCGGAAGCAGAGAAAGCAGAGCCAGATAGAAAAATGCAACGGAAATCAGGGCATAGTAGTGCGTATAAGCGGCACAAAGAGAGGCGACGCTGAAAATGACCCAATCGGAGGTTTTACCGGAATGAAGAACGTTATGGAGTGCCAGATAGGCCGCTAACACAAAGAAAGCGCCGAGTGAATACATTCGGGCCTCGACATTGAACATGATAGCGGTATCAGTCAAAGAGGCAAAAGTGGAAACAACAACTGCGGGAATCAATCCGAACTGTCTGAAAATCACTGTACAGGCAAGAATCAGAATGAGTCCATAGGGAATCAGAGCCGACAGGTGGTAGACATATCCGTGATTGCCCAGAAGATGATATAGGAGCTGTGTGAAAAGATAGTACAGCGGCGGATGGTTATCTGCCGCTGTGACTTGGAGCATTTCAAAAACATTCATTTGGGCAAGGCCGATGCTGAACCCCTCATCTCCCCAGAAGGAGTTATCAAAAATGCGGACAAAGTGCATGGCGAACAGCACAAGGGCATACAGGTACAGCAGCCAGGGCAAAATCCTGCGGCTGCGCTGTGCCCGGGATGTGGGTGCGGAAAAAGACATAGGAACCTCCCAAAATGATAAAAAAAGCAAACAAATTCATCTTATTATATCATACAGCGGCAAAAGATGATATTGCAAAGCAGCCAAAAGCTGCAAAAATGTTTTGCGGGGGCAAAATGACCCTGCATTTTCAACAAAAACGGGAACATTTACAAGCGATTTTGCCAAGGGATGTACATTTTGACGAAAGAACCTTGACGTTTTTGCATAGAATAGATAATATAGACTTGAGAAATAGCGCATCGGGGCGTATGGCCCGGGTGCGTACCATATCCGATGCAAACGCTGAGGTTCATACGGGAGGACCAAAGATGACAAATGCAGAAAAACTTACCCTGGCAAAACACGCCTGCCACATCCGCATGGGCGTGATCGAGGGCACTCACAGCGCCAAGTGCGGCCATCCGGGCGGCAGCCTGGATATCGCCGAGGTGCTGGCGTACCTCTATTTCGTAGAGATGAAGGTGGATCCGAAGGATCCCAAGAACCCTGACCGCGACCGTCTGGTGCTCTCCAAGGGCCATGCGGCTCCGGCACTGTACGCCGCGCTGGCTGAGCGTGGGTTCTTCCCGGTGGAGGACCTCAAGACCCTGCGCAAGATCGGCAGCTACCTGCAGGGCCACCCCAACATGAACAGTGTGCCGGGCGTGGATATGTCCACCGGCAGTCTGGGTCAGGGCGTGAGCGCCGCCTGCGGCATGGCACTGGGTGCCAAGCACGCCGGTAAGCCCATCAATGTTTACACCATCCTGGGTGACGGCGAGGTGGAAGAGGGCGAGTGCTGGGAAGCCTTTATGTTTGCTTCTCACTACGGCCTGTCTAACCTCTGCGTCATGCTGGACCGCAACCATCTGCAGATCGACGGCACCACCGAGACCGTGATGAACAGCGCCCCGCTGGAGGAGAAGCTGAAGGCCTTCAACTTCAACGTGCTGACCATCAACGGCCACGATTTTGATGCCATTGAGAGCGCCATCGCCGCTTTCCGCGCTGAGAACGAAAAGCCCACCTGCATCATTCTGGATACCCTCAAGGGCAAGGGCGTTTCCTTTATGGAGAACTCCGTTGACTGGCACGGCAAGGGCCCCAACGATGAGGAATACGCACAGGCCATGCAGGAGCTGAATGCAGCTTACGCCGCGCTGGAAGAGGAGGACAAGTAAGATGGCAGAAGTGAAGAAGATCGCTACCCGTGACAGCTACGGCAACACCCTGAAGGAGCTGGCCGCCGAGGGCCACGACGACCTGGTGGTGCTGGACGCTGACCTGGCTGCCGCCACCAAGACCGGCATGTTCCGTAAGGCGTACCCGGACCGTCACTTCGACTGCGGCATTGCCGAGGGCAACATGATGGGCGTGGCCGCAGGTCTGGCCACCATGGGTTATGTTCCCTTTGTTTCCAGCTTTGCCATGTTTGCCGCAGGCCGTGCCTTTGAGCAGATCCGCAACTCGATCGCCTACCCCCGCCTGAACGTCAAGATCGGTGCCACCCACGGCGGTATTTCTGTGGGCGAGGACGGTGCTTCCCACCAGTGCTGCGAGGACTTTGCCCTGATGCGCAGCCTGCCCGGCATGACCGTGATCTGCCCCGCAGACGATGTGGAGGCCCGTGCCGCTGTGCGTGCCGCTTACGCCATGCAGGGTCCTGTTTACCTGCGCTTCGGCCGTCTGGCTGTGCCTGTGTTCCACGATGAGGCCACCTACCACTTTGAGCTGGGCAAGGGCGAGCAGATCACCGAGGGCAGCGACATTGCCATCATCGCCACCGGTCTGATGGTCAACGAGGCCCGCCTGGCTGCCGAGCAGCTGGCTGCCGAGGGCATCCACGCCCGGGTCATCAACATCCACACCATCAAGCCTCTGGACGAGGAGATCGTCCTCAAGGCCGCCAAGGAGTGCGGCAAGGTCATCACCGCCGAGGAGCACAGCGTCATCGGCGGTCTGGGCGAGGCCGTCTGCGCCGTCCTGAGCGAGAAGCTGCCTACTCCTGTCCGCCGCGTGGGCGTGCAGGACAAGTTCGGCTGCTCCGGCCCCGCATGGGACCTGCTCAAGCTGTACGGTCTGGATGCAGCGACCATCTGCAAGACCGCTCACGAGATGCTGGGCTGATCCGGAAAGTCAATACCAATAAAAGCCGGTCGGCGGATGCCGACCGGCTTTTTGCGTGCAGAAAACAGGGTCACATCGCGATCCAGCCCAGTGCGTTGGCGACCGAGCTGGCCAGGATGATAGCCGCGAAGATGGGGCAGAGATACCGGAGCATAAAGTTGAACACCGGCTTGCGGCGGAAGGGCTGACCTTCCCGTGTGACCTCTTCCTCGATCTTTTCCACACCGACGATCCGGGAGACCAGCAGGCAGGTGGCAATGGCCGCAATGGGCATCATCACCGAGTTGGTCAGGAAGTCGAAGAAATCGAGGAACTGCATCCCGAACACGGTCACACTGGCAAGGGGGCCGTAGCCCAGCGCGGAAAGGCTGCCCAGTGCGATCATAATGCAGCCGATGAGGATGGTGGAGCGGGTGCGGTCCCAGCCCAACTCGTCCTCAAAGGTAGAAACAGCACTCTCGGTCAGGGCAATGGAGCTGGTGAGGGCCGCGAACAGCACCAGCACAAAGAAGAGCACGCCTACGGCAGTGCCCATGCCCATGCTGGCAAAGACCTTGGGGATGGTAATGAACATCAGGGCCGGGCCCGCCTGCAGGGTGTCAGGGTCGCCGCCCGAAAAAGCGAACACGGCGGGAATGATCATCAGGCCCGCCATGATGGCAATGGCGGTGTCGAAGATCTCCACGTTTTCCGTGGACTGCTCAATGGACACGTCCTTTTTCATGTAGGAGCCAAAGGTCACCAGGATGCCCATGGCAATGGAGAGGGAGTAGAACATCTGCCCCATGGCGGTCACGACGGTCATCCAGGAGAAATTGGAGAGATTCGGCACGAGGAAATACTTCACGCCCTCCAGCGCACCCGGGCGGGTGACGGAGTAGCCCGCGATGATGACGGACAGCACCACGAGGATGGGCATCATCACCTTGGAGACCCGCTCCACGCCGTTGCGCACGCCTGCAAAGATGATGGCGAGGGTGAAGATGGTAAAGATGACAAAGCATATCTCCGCCGAAGCACCGCTGGAAATGAAGGCCGAAAAGTAGCCGTCTGTGGCCAGCTCACTGCCGTGGCCGCTGACGTAGTCGGCCAGATACCGGATGACCCAGCCGCCGATGACCGAGTAATAAGGCACGATGAGGATGGGGATGATGGCGTTTATCCAGCCGCCGAAGGAGCGCCTGCCCTTGCGGACGGCGGCGAATGCGCCCACCGGGCTTTTCCTGGTCATCCGGCCCAGCGCCGTCTCGGCAACGATCATGGTGTAGCCGAAGGTGAAGGCGAGGATGATGTAGATGAGCAGGAAGATGCCGCCGCCGTACTTGGCCGCAAGATAGGGGAAGCGCCAGATGTTGCCGAGGCCCACCGACGCGCCTGCCGCGGAGAGAACGAAGCCGATCTTGCCCGAAAAGGCGCTCCGCTTGTGCTGTTTTTGATTCATTGGATTTTCCTCTTTTCACAAATTCAATACCCCCAGTGTATCACAGCCGGGGAGGGGATTCAACCGATTTTTCGATAAGAAGCAGAAGACCCCTCGAAGGGATCGAAAGGCCGTATCAAAAGATAAGCACAGAAGCAGAAGCTCCTGTGCTCAGAGGGAGGCAGCGTCAATCCACCACCGGCACATCCAGCCCGAATTCCAGCGGGCGGAAACGGGGGCAGACGTTCTCCGTGATGCAGATGACCGACGCGGCCAGGCGGCTGCCGATCTCACAGGACTGGGCCAGATTCTTGCCGTAGGTCAGGCCGATGACCGTACCGGCAAAGAAGGCGTCGCCTGCGCCGGTGGTGTCGATGACGTCCACCTTCTTGGCGGGTACGACGCCGCACTCGCCGGTGTGCTTGGCGTACACGGCACCCTGACCGCCCATGGTCACCACCATGCTGGGCATGTTGGCGCTGTGGACGTTCCGGGCCAGTACCTGAGCCATCTGGCTGGGGGCGAGATGCTCGTAGTCGTCCGAAAAGAGCAGACCGGCCTCTTGCTGGTTGCAGACGAAGCAGTCGATCTGCTGCAGATAGTCGCGGCGCTCCATGGCGATGCTCATGTTGGAGACTGCGGCAAAGACCTTTTTGTTGTACTTCTTGGCATAGCGGAGCACCTGCTTGACCGTGTCTTTCTCTAGGTCCAGCTCGATGGCGATGGCGTCGCAGTCCTTGAAGATCTCGTCGCCCTTCTCCTCCAGCAGGGTGGTCAGCGGGGTGGTGTCAGGGCGCTTGGAGATGGCGGCGTGGACGTCGCCGTCGTTGTCAAAGATGGCCAGCCAGGTACCCATGCCATCGGGGACCTTCTGGATGTACCTGGTGTTAACCTTGTGGTTGTCCAGCTTGTCGATGACGTCCTGACCCATGCCGGTGTCGTCCACCAGACCCACGAAGGTGGGGCGCAGCTCCACATTGGCGATGTCCTCCGCCACGTTCCGGCTCACACCGCCATGCACCTGTTCAATGCGGCCGGCGTTCCGTCCGCCGGGGATGTAGGTGGAGAAGGGATAGCCCTTGATGTCCACGAAAACTGCGCCGATGACTACGATTCCCATATTTGAAATTCCTTTCCTGAATAAGAACTCTCTTTGACTTCTATCCTGTTTACGCTTCTTCTGCCTTTTGCGCCCGAATATCGTCACCCATAAAGAGGAAGGGAACAAAAGAGGAGAGGCGGCTGGAGATCTTTTCGGTGTAGAGCTTTTCCAGCAGAGCGCCGTCGGTGATGTTGGTGGTGACGATGGTGGGCAGTTTCGCGCCCAGACGGTTGTTCAGCAGGCTGTAAAGGGTGCTGATGAGGAAGCTGGAGTTGAACTCGGAACCCAGGTCGTCGAGGATGAGCAGGTCGGCCCCGGCGGCGGTGCGCAGGAGCATCTCTTCCTCCCCGGCGGGGTCGGAGCCGAAGTGCAGGGCCTCGAGCTTCGAGAAGAAGTCGGGGCTGGACACATAGATGACGTCGAAGCCCTTTTCCAGAACCTCTCCGGCAATGGCCAGAGCGGCATGGGTCTTGCCCAGACCGGCGTTGCCGAGGAGCATCAGGCTCTCGCTGGTGGTATCGAATTCGTCGGCGTAGCCGCGCAGGTCGTCCAGAAGGGTGGACATATAACTCCGCACCGGCTCGCCGAGGGAGGCGTCCATCCGGGCGGGGTAGTAGCGCAGCTCCATGGTGTCGAAGCTGGAAATGGAGAGGCTGGACAGAGCCTCGATCTCCGACCGGCGGAGCTGCTGCATCACCTTGTGGACGCAGCTGCAGGTGTGGCCGTCCACAATGCCGGTGTCTTCACAGAGCCTGCAGGTGAAGTGCGGCTCCAGTGCGTCGGCGGGACGGCCGCTGGAGGCCAGCAGGTCGGCCAGCTTTTTACGGGCATCGGTGAGGGCCGCAGCGGCATCGGTGCGGTCCTTGCCCGCCGCCCCGGCCAGTGCGCAGCGGATGCCCCGCACCCGCACCTCTTCTTCGGCGTGGCGCAGCCCGGGGACAGCGGCCTCGGCCTCAGCGCGGGCGTCCTCTGCTTTGGCCCGTGCGGTCTGACGACGGCGGGCGACGGTGCGCAGGGCTTCCTGATACAGTTCGTTTTTGGTACGCATAGTGTCTCCTTATGCCGGGGGTCACTCGGACTTTTTCTTGAGGGTGCGGCGGCGGGCAGCGTTCTTGAGAAAGTCGTTGCCGCTGGGGGTCTCGCGGTCTACCCGGATGTTCCGGCTGGCGCCGGCAGCAGCCACCGGAGTGCGCACATCGTGGATATTGCGCAGACCCTTGGCGTTCCAGGTCTTGAGGATGCTGTTCCAGTACCACAGGTCACGCTTCGGCCCGGCCTGCACAGCGGCCTCCTGCACCATGGCATCGTCGTAGCCGTAGACTTCATACCATCGGGCGATGGCTTTCCGCCCGCCGAGGGTGAGCTCGCTGTCCGGGATGCCCAGCAGGGAAGCAACATACTGTTCCCGGGTCTGGCGGAGGGCCAGCAGCTTGAGGTGGGCGTCGGCCTGTTCGCCGGTCTCCACGCCCTCGGCCCGCCAGACTTTCAGCTCGTGGAGGACGGCGGCCATCGTCCGCTTGCCCCGGCTGGCCACATAGGCCACGCAGAGCATGACGGTCTCGGGGGCAAAGCCCTCCTGTACGTAGAGGTTGACCAGCTTTTCCATCTCGCTGTGGGTCAGCGGACGGGCAAAGCCGGTTTGAGCGCAGTCGATGAGGCTCGAGATCATGGGGTCGGTGCGGCTTGCGGCGGCGATCTCCGCCCAGGTCATGGGGGCAGGAGCGGAGGGCTCTGCTCCCGGCGCGGCGTTCTCGTCGTAGCGCTCGAGAAGCCCCGCACCGGCCCAGAAGGAGAGGGCGCTTTCGGCAGAGATGCGGCTGCGCAGTTTAAGGTCGGCACAAATTTTTTCGGGGTCGGTGACGCCGGTGGCCAGCACATACAGCGCTACCCGGACGTTGTATTCCTCGGCGATGCCCAGCTTGGAAAAGATGAGCTGCGGCACCGGGATGGTGTCGCCCTTGAGCTCTTTGAGACGGTATATCATTTGCTTTCCCCGCTTTCTGCGTCCTCGTCCTTCGGCGGCGGTGACCAGGGCTCACAGTCCAGGATGGAGGGCCGCTGCTTCCAGAGCGCCAGGTCAGTGCTGTAGGCAGAGGACAGATACTCCGCCGCTGCGGCCCGGCCCTCGTCCGTCAGCGGAAAGATCATCTGCCGGCGCAGGGCGGGGTCTGTGCGGTCCAGCGCCCAGGGGTCGGGCCAGATGTCCACCGTGAGGATGGCTTCCTCTTTCTGTGCGCCCTCGCCGCCGTCCGGGTCAGGCACGCTGCGCTTGCCGGGCGAGAGCAGATAGCGCATCCCGTCTTCGTTGCCGCTGTATTGATTCTTGCACTTGAAATAGTGCAGAAGGGGTACAAAAATCATGACGTCCCTCTCAGTTTTAGACTTGCTGAAATGATAAAAGCGCCAATTCTTGACGAATCAGCGCTCTTTTTGTGGAGCAGGATACGGGACTCGAACCCGCCGCCTACTGCTTGGGAAGCAGTCGCTC
>ERZ835109.1003-NODE-1003-length-26538-cov-24.650757_pt1 | contig 26538 bp, 21 predicted proteins | sample MGYA00519946_ERZ835109 | MGnify/ENA primary metagenome ERZ835109 (study PRJEB31850, sample SAMEA3708771) | human gut metagenome | biome: human gut; feature: human-associated habitat; material: faeces | place: China | collected 2014 ...
GGCGGCTGTCAATTCGACATAATTTTCTTGTGATACTTTACCGTACATGAGCATTCAAACATGGCTTGTAATAGTGCATAATGCTCCTTTGTTGGTGGTCGTTTTGAGTGATATGCGCATTAAAACATAAATTCAATTTCATTGCAATACCGCCAAATTTCGCGTAGAAGCCCGCCCAATTCAGTATTGTTGAAATGAAGTCCCTTGCGTGAAAATCCATCTGGTGTCATCTAGTGATATCCAGTATCACGTTTTTACATCCGTTTACTTGTATTATCATTGATTTCGGGAGGGATGCACGGCTGTTTTATGGATTGATGCTGCACAATTTTGTTTGAAATTCTGTTGATGAAATTGAATCATCGAAAGAGTGAATTTTAGTCACCGCTTAAAAGAGCTTCTAACGGCACATCCAGAGCTTGAGCAACCCGGCGGATAGAATTTTCATTGCAGGATTTACCACCACGCAAGGCGGTAACAGTTGCACGGGATACGGTTGCTTTGTCTGCCAGCTCCTGCACTTTCATATCCCGCCGGGCCATCTCTGCAATGAGCTTTACTCGGTCGATTCGCATTTTTATCCATCCTTTCAAATGAACCATTTGGTTTACACGAGTATATATCAACCTTTTGGTTTTGTCAATGATTGAAATAAACCTTTTGCTTTACAATTCAGCTGTCTTGCGATACAATAAGCCAAAAGGAGTGAACAAGGATGGCAACCGCAAAAGAAATTGGAGCAGGGATAAAGAATGCGCGGCTTACCGTTGGTATTACGCAAGCAGAATTAGCTCATAGACTTGGCGTTACACCTCAAGCTGTCAGCCAATATGAGCGGGGAATAAAAAAGCCCAAAATTGAAACGATTGAAAAAATAGCTGATGCATTGGGTGTAAGTTGGTTGCACCTGTCTCATCTGGAAAGTTTGGCAGCAGCGTCTAAAGAAAGAGAGCTATACCGAAAAGACAAAGTAAGAGAGGCAGCACGGCCAGCGGTTGTAAAGCTATTAGCAGCAGTTTATGGAAAATGCGATTATACCTCAATTTACCAGCTGTACAATGGATGCCATGTTTATGGGACGTATTATGCACTGGACACACTTGACGAGGACAAAAGGGCGCTTGATCAATATGGTATGGAACAAGTAATTGACCGTGTTGTTCTTGCGTTGTCAGAAAGCGTGAACAAGTATGTCAATACTGAAATGACGTTGCAGGGAAGAATTTTAGGTGAAATTGAAGAAAACATCGAAGACTTCAGTAGTGGAGACCCTAAAAAGCTTGATTTTCTTCCAGATATTGAGAAAGTGTACCAAAGCACAACATTTGATTGTGAAATTCCAACAGATGAATTGAATTTTGACTCCGCCGGGGATGATTCCAAAGAAAACACCCCCACAGAGAAAGCGTGAATCTATGGCAAAAATCATAAAGCGTACCAAAAGAGACGGTTCCTGCTCCTACTGCCTCCGGGTTTCCAATGGATATGACCGGGAAGGGCGGCAAGTGCTGGTAAACCGCACCTATACACCCCCGCCGGGCTTAACCGGGCGCAAACTGGAAAGAGAGCTGCAACGGCAAGCGGTCGAGTTCGAGCAGGAAGTGCGCAACGGCCTGAACCTCGACACAGATATGAAGCTGGATGATCTTCTTGACCGCTGGTTTGAGCAGTATATAGACAAGAAGTGCAAGCCAAAGACTGCATCAGAGTATCGCTATCTAAGGCCGCGTATCTCTGCGGCACTTGGGCACCTGAAAGTCAGCCAGATAAAGCCCTCGCACCTGATGCTGTTCTACAACGATTTGGAAACCGCCGGGGCGCGCAAGGATTCCACCTATACGGCAACAACGGCCCTGTTAGAACTGCTTCCGCGCGGCCAGCGGCAGGAAATGACCAAGGCCGCCGGAATTGGTGGCCGCTCTATGACCTGCATTTGCGCCGGGCAGGGTGTAAGCCGGACAACCGCGGAAAAGGTTTCCAACGCCGCCGGGCTTCCGCTCTCCAAGGCCTTTGCAGAACGCGCCAGAGAGGGTGGAAAGCTAAATGGAAACACGGTGCAGCATTATCACCGGATGCTGTCCAGCGTCTTTACCAAGGCTGTACAATGGGACATCGTGCAGGATAATCCGGTGAAAAGGGCCGAACCACCCAAAGGTGCGGCGGTATCGGTATCTTACCTCGAAGAAGCAGACGTTGCGAAACTGCTTGCCGCTTTACACGATGCACCGCCCCAGTACAGCGCAATTGTGCAGTTGGGTTTGTTTACTGGTATGCGCCGGGGCGAGATATGCGGCTTGCGCTGGTCTGACATTGATTTTGAAAATTCCACGATCTCGGTCAACCGCACTATGGAATACATTCCGCACCAAGGTCTGATCTTCACGGAGCCAAAAACCAGAGCGTCAAACCGCACATTCAAGGTAGGGTCCAATTGTCTGGATATGCTGAAGGAGTATCAACTATACCAGCGCGGCCAGCGCATGAAGATAGGCACGGCATGGACAAGCACTGTGCAGATAGAGAACGGCAAGACCGTGCCAAATGACCTGCTTTTCACCCGGTGGGATGGTTCGCCGCTGGACCTGAACAAGGTGACAACATGGTTTCCCAAGTTCATGCGGGAGCATGATCTCCCGGCGGTCACGGTTCACAGCCTGCGCCACACCTATGCAAGCTTGATGATAGCCGCCCATGTGCCCATTGTGACGGTTGCCGGGCGTCTTGGCCACGCTCAGACCTCTACCACAACAGATATTTACGCAGAGTTCATCAAATCAGCGGATGCGGCCGCTTCTGACGCGATGGACGTTGTTTTTGACCGTATCAAGCAAAAGACCAACGCATAACAAAAGCGGCTCACAGAAGCGTTTACCGCGCTCTAGTGGGCCGTTCTCTTTTGTCTTGTCCCTCTGGAATGTGCCTTATTTTTGCCTTATTCACCGATGTAAGCCAAACACGAGCGCAAACGAGAAACAATAAAACAACGATGTTTCTATATAAAGCTGTATAATCTCAAACGTTCCAATACAACGATTCCATGATTTGGGAGCAGGAGGCCGCGAGTTCGAGTCTCGCCACTCCGATCCTGCAAACGCACGTTGATTCGGTAAGGATCAGCGTGCGTTTTTGTTTTGCTTGTGAAACTGCCGGTAAAAATCCGAATGTGTGCAAAAACTGCGCACACTGCAAGACCGTTTTCCAAAAACAGAGCAGCCTTTTTCTATTTCCTCCCCTTTTGCGGGATTGATAAAAGCCCACAAGTGCGGTATACTGAATAGTACTTTATTCGAGCGAAGTAAGGAGGTGCGGCCCATGGCGATCGGTGTGCCCCGCCCGCTGGCGATAGAAAAACCGCAGGCCGTAGATCTTGTACAGGCGGCGCGGTATTTCGGCGCGCACGGCGAGCCGGACGCCGCCACGCTGGCACTGCTGCAAAAATGCGCCGTGCCGCTGCTGGCGGCGGCGATGCCCCGGGCGGTGTGGCTGCTGGCAGACACCCCCGCCCTGACCGAGGCCGGGCTTCTGCCCGGCGAGGATGTGCACAAGCATCTGGCAGGCTGCGGGCAGGCCATTCTGCTGGCGGTGACGCTGGGTCCCGGGGTGGATGCCCAGATCCGCCGGGCGGGCGTGGGCGATATTGCCGCCGGGGTAGCCTCCGATGCCTTGGGCAGCGCACTGGCCGAGCAGGCCGCCGATGCTGCCGAGGCGCAGCTGCGCCAGTGGGCGGCCACGGAGGGAAAGTATCTGACCGGGCGCTTTTCGCCCGGCTACGGCGATTGGGACATCGCGGTGCAGCCGCTGGTGGCAGCGGCGCTGGACACGGTGCGCAAGGCCGGGCTATGCGTCACCGACACCAACCTGATGACCCCGCGCAAGAGCGTGACTGCCCTGCTGGGGGTCAGCGACCACCCGGTAAAAGGACAACTGGCCGGGTGCGGCCATTGCGTGCTGCGCACCCGCTGCGAATACAGAAAGAGGGGAAAGACCTGTGCAAGTGAATGAACTTTTCAAGCAGAGCAATACCATCCTGCTGGACGGCGGCATGGGCACCATGCTGCAAGCTGCCGGGCTCAAGCTGGGCGCACGCCCGGAGGAACTGAATATCACCGACCCGGCGCTCATCGAGGGCATCCATGGGCAGTACGCTGCGGCGGGCAGCCGCATCGTCAACGCCAACACCTTTGGCGCTTCTGCCCACAAGCTGGCAGGCAGTGCTTACACGCTGGAGCAGGTCATCACCGCAGGCATTGAAAACTGCAAGCGCGCCTGCGCGCCCTACGGTGCGCTGACCGCGCTGGACGTAGGCCCGCTGGGCGAGCTGCTGGAGCCCAGCGGAACGCTGGCCTTTGAGGATGCTGTGGCTGAGTATGCCCGCATCGTCAAGGCAGGCGAAGCCGCCGGGGCAGACCTGATCTTTTTTGAGACCTACACCGACCTGTACGAGTTGAAGGCCGCCCTGCTGGCTGCCAAGGAGAACACCCGCCTGCCCATTCTGGCCAGCATGAGCTTTGAAGCAGGCGGGCGCACCTTTACCGGCTGCACAGTGGAAAGCTTTGCCGCCACCGCCCGGGGCTTGGGGGCAGACGCCGTGGGCATCAACTGCTCGCTGGGACCCAAAGAGATCTTCCCCATGGCAAAGCGGCTGGCCGAGGCCGTGCCCGGCAACTTCCCGGTGTTCGTCAAGCCCAACGCCGGTCTGCCCCGGGCGGACGGCAGCGGCTACGACATCACCCCGCAGCTGTTCGCCTTGCAGATGAAGCCCTACCGGGAGCTGCACCTGTTTGCTGCCGGCGGCTGCTGCGGCACCACCCCGGAGTTCATCAAGCTGCTCAACGGCACCTTTGCAGGCTGCACCCCGGGGCGTCCCGCGCACCGGATGCCCTCGGTTCTGTGCACCCCGGTGGACACAGTTACGGTGGACGGCATCACGGTGGTGGGCGAGCGCATCAACCCCACCGGCAAAAAGCGCTTCCAGCAGGCACTGCGGGAAGGCGACATGAACTATGTGCTGGAACAGGCCGTCAGTCAGGCAGAGGCCGGTGCGCAGATCCTGGACGTGAACGTGGGCGCACCCGGCGTAGACGAGCCGGTGCTGATGGAGCAGGTGGTCAAGGCGCTGCAAAGCGTGACCAGTTTGCCTTTGCAGCTGGACTCCTCCAACGTGGAAGCGCTGGCGCGGGGTCTGCGGGTGTACAACGGCAAGCCCATCGTCAACTCCACCAACGGCGAGCCGGAAAAACTTGCCGCCATCCTGCCGCTGTGCAAGAAGTACGGTGCCGCCATCGTGGGTCTGGCCATCGACGAAAAAGGCATCCAGCCCAAGGCCGCAGACCGTGTGGCCATTGCCCGCCGCATCACCGAAGCGGCGCTGGCAGCGGGCATTCCCCGGGAGGATATCTACATCGACTGCCTTACCCTGACCGCCAGTGCCCAGCAGGAGGATGTGCTGGCCACGGTACAGGCGCTGGAAGCCTGCAAAAAGGAGCTGGGAGTGCGCACCGTGCTGGGCGTGTCCAACATCAGCTTTGGTCTGCCCTGCCGCACCTACCTGAACACCACCTTCCTGACCATGGCCATGTACGCCGGGCTGGACCTTGCCATCATGAACCCCTCCAGCGAAGAGATGATGGCGGCGGTGTATGCCTACAACGTGCTGACCAACCGGGACAAGCAGAGCACAAAGTACATCGAACGCTTTGCCGACCGCATGCCCGCCAGCACCGCGCTGGCACAGGCTGCAAAGACCGTGCCTGCCGCCAGTGCCGCCGAAGCAGAACTTACCGGCCCCTACGCCGCCCTGATGAAAGCGGTGGAAAAGGGCTTGAAGGGTGACGCCGCCGCCCATACCCACGCCCTGCTGGCAGAAAAGCAGCCGCTGGAGGTGGTGGACGAAGCCTTGATCCCCGCTTTGGACATCGTGGGTGCCAAGTACGAAAAAGGCACCCTGTTCCTGCCGCAGCTGCTGCAGGCTGCCAGCGCCGCCCAGAGCGCCTTTGAGGAGATCAAAACTGCCATTGCCCAAAAGGGCGAGGGCAGCGCCAGCAAGGGACGCATCGTCCTTGCCACCGTCAAGGGCGATGTGCACGACATTGGCAAGAACATCGTCCGGGTCATTCTGGAAAACTACGGCTTTGAGGTACTGGACCTTGGCCGGGACGTACCGGTGGAGACGGTGGTGGACACCGTGCGGGAAAAGGACGTGCATCTGGTAGGCCTTTCGGCGCTGATGACCACCACCCTGAAAAGCATGGAGGAGACCATCGCCGCCCTGCACGCGGCGCAGCTCGACTGCAAGATCATGGTAGGCGGTGCCGTGCTGACCCCGGAATACGCCGAAAAGATCGGCGCGGACTGGTACGCCAAGGACGCTAAGCGCAGCGCCGACATCGCCAAGGAGTTCTTTGGGGTGTAACGCGGAAAAATTACAGATTCGGACTGCTGAGAAGCGCGGACTTTTCAGCAGTCTTTTTTCATGGGCAGGGCGTTTATTTGCAAACTGTTCAAATTTACCACAAAGAATTGCCACGATTGTCTGGCATAATAAGGGTGCACTCAGGGAGAACGGAACGGACATCCCCCATAACCTCCGAAAGGTTCTCCCCGCAAAAGCCCATGCAGGCACATTTCCCTGCGGATGCGGCCGCAGCAGCGGCGCACAGCAGGCCCATAAAAAACTGTCTCCCGTTTCTATGCGAGGCAATAGCCAGAACGGCGGACAGACTACCAAATCCCTCCTGACCAAGCCGCAATGTTCAGGGGTTCCTATACAGCAGGCAGTGTCGCTTTCCTCCTCCTTTCCACGACACTGCCTGCTTTTTGTTTGCGCATTTTTCCTGAAATGCCAGAAAGCGCAAGGTCGGAGGAACTGCCCTTGCCCCCGCCTCCTGCATACAAAACCGCCCCGGCTTCCTGCTATGGAAACCGGGGCGGTTCGTTTGCTTTAGGGACGCTTTTTCAGGCGCTCACGCAAAACCTTGCGAGGGGTCTTTTGGTAAGCCCCGCGGATGCGGGGAAAAGCGGTTGTCGCCGTAGCCAACCGGATGCAAGCCGGGATCACCCCCGCGTATGCGGGGAAAGGGCCACCTGACGCTTGCAGTCAGCCATATGCATAGGATCAACCCCGCGTATGCGGGGAAAAGAAAGCCTTTACCTTTGCGAACTTCTCGTCGCCGGGATCATCCCCGCGTATGCAGGGAAAAGTGGAAAATTTGTCCGACACGTTGCTCAGACAAAGGATCAACCCCGCGTATGCGGGGAAAAGTAGTCCATCATGCCGCGGAAGTTGGCGTTGCAGGGATTACCCCCGCCTATGCGGGGAAAAGCTTGAATTGGATGCACCCCACACTTCAACACAAGGATCAACCCCGCGTATGCGGGGAAAAGACTAAAAAGATCCCGTAGCACCGTGTCTCCCGTTGCTATTGTACCGCTGTTTCCTTCAGTTTGCAATAAACCTGTTGTATCAAATGGCAATCCGGCAGGGCGCGATGCTCCACTTTTTCTGCCAACTGAAAATACCGTGCCAGCGCCTGCAGGTCCGGCCGGATCATGCCCGGCATCTCGTTCCTCTCAGTTTCCTCCGCGCATAACGGTCATCAGCCCAAGGCCATAGGCCTTGCCGCGCCCCATGCCCTGACACAGCAGTGCCCGGAACTGCTCTGCATCGGTCACCTGTAAAATGCCCTCATAGGTCACTGCCAACAGGGTCACCGGCCGGGTGCCGTGCTTGGCAAAATGCTGCCACTGCACCCGGGTCACGGTAAATCCCTCGTCCCGCAGGGCAAAGCCGTGCTTTGCAGCGCGCTCTAACAGCCACTGCTTCTGGTACTGTGTTGCGCAATGTGCGGCCACGGTCCCCCGCGCTGCGGGGTTTTGGGGGTCTTTGCAGCTTTTGGTGGGGTTTGCGGTCAGCCGGAACTGCCAACAGCTGCCCGGTTCCACCCGCTGCAAAAGCGGGTCGTAGCTGCGGGTCTCTGCAGCCGCTCCGGTGCCAAACTGCTCCACCACGCCGGACAGCTCCGGTGCATCCTCGCTGAGCAGCAGCAGATACAGCCGCTCTCCCAGACGATCCAGCCGCCACAGCCTGCGGCGGCGCTCCCCTGCAAAAGCGCTTTCCACTGCGCCATGCAGTTTTTGCGGTGCCGCCAGCGCAGCCATGGTGCTGCGGCGGGTGAGATCGAGTTCTACCCGTGATAAATACATTTTCTCGCCCCCTTTTTACAATTCCCGGAACGGGTCGTGCTCCGTAGTCTCCGGGCTGTCCGGCACTTTTTGCCAAAGCTCCCGTACCGAGCGGTAGCCGTACTGCCGATGATGCGGGTCAAAGCTCACCGGCACATCCCGCTGCGGAGCTGTGCCCGGCTCCAGCGGGTCGGCGTCCAATAGGATCCGGCTCTGCCGTCCCAGGCACAGGGGCGGTTCCGTTTGCAGCACCTCCTGCAAGCTGCCCGGGCGTACGCCCAGACAGAGCGGCAGGGTGGGCGGGCAGCAGCGGCGGCCGAGATACAGCGGAAACGCCGGGTGCAGCAGCGCCTGCTGCAGCTGCTGCAAAAGGGCGGTGTCGGTGCTTTCGATCCCGGCCAGAAACACGGCATCCTGCAAATAATGGCGGTAGGTCACATAAGAGGTCTTTTCGTCCTGCGTCTTTGCCGTGTGGTAGTCCACCAGCAGCTGCCCTTCCCGCTCCACGCGGACGCCGAACCGCAGCCCGGTCAGCCGGGTCAGCGCTTCGCGCTCGTCCCGCCGCAGTCCAAGGGCTGCTGCCAGAAGGCCGACCACGCCGCTCTTGGTGGGTTCCCTGCCCGTCTTGCGGGTCTCAAATTTAGAGTCCGCGCCCCACGCCTGCAAAGGCGCTGCCAGCCGAAGCAACAGCGTTGCCATTACCCCACCTCATTTCCGGCAAGCGCATTCCGGACAGCCTTTTCCAGTGCGTCCAGCATCGCCTTTGCCGTCTGCGCCGGAGCCAGCACCTCCAGCCCGCTGCCCACGGTAAAGCTTTGCGCCGGAGCCTCGGCAAAGCTGCTGTACATCTGCTGCGCATACTGCGCCAGTGCCGCCTTGGAAGGCGCGGCGTAACCCTGCGCACTGCGGAGCACGGCACGCTCGAATGCGCCGCACAGATTCACCGGCTGATCCTCCCGCAGAGTCACATATACCGCGTCCGGCAGAGTGCGGTTTGCAAAGGTGTTCTGTTTGCCGGTGGGCATGGAGAAGAGGAATGCCTCACCAAAGGCCCGCACCGTCTCCGCTGCCTGCGCTGCACCCAGCTGCCCGGCCAGCTCCATCACGTTCACTGTGGCATAGCGGTACAGGGTGGAGGAGTTGTACTCCACCGTGCCCAGATGGCTTGCACCGGCGTTGTCCTCTGCCTGACAGTCATCCACGGCAGTAAAGTAATCGTACTCGTTCTGCACAGCATGAGTGGAGATGCTGTGCGCCACCTGTGCAGCGGCGTCATAGTTCAGAGAAGGGTCATCTGCCACCATGCGGCCAAACAGCGCCATGTCCATCGAGGGCGCCGCTTTCAGGGCATCCCGATACTGCTTTTTATCCGCAGAGCCCTCCACAGCCAGCTCTGCCAATGCCTTTGCCTGCGCAGTGCTCATGAAGAACAGTGCCTTGGTGCCCTTATCGTCGCTCTTGATGCCCGCATTCTCCAGCGCTTTCTTTGCCAGCTTGTCCGCATCCAGTTCCGGGGCCAGTGCAAGGATCTGCGCCTTCACCAGTTCTGCGGCCTTTTTGGTGCGCTTGCCCACGTCCAGCTGAGCCTTCCCCGCAAAGGCTGCGCGCATGGCGTGCTTCCATGCCTGCGAGGATACCCGGGCACGGAGCACACCGCCGTACACGGCTGTTTTGGGGCTGCCGGTATCGTCCCGGTTGATGCAGCTGGGCGGAACGGTCTGCAAAATGTGGAAATCAACATACAGGCGCTTATTCATGGTCAATTCTCCTTTTCTTTCTCATCCGGTGCAGGCTTCGGGTCGCGGTACAGGTCCTGTCCCCACCGCAGACGGACATTGGCGGGGGTCTGCGCATACCGCGGGTCGGTGCATTGCAATTCATACAAGTCTGCCGCAAGCTGCGGATAGTCCAGCGGGATGCCGCCATCCTTTGCCGCACTCAACAACTGGATCATGCCCCGCAGATGGTGGCTGATCTCGGTAATTTCTTCTGCGGTGGCCAGCGCATTGAACCGCCGGAGCACACTGGCCTCGGTCCAGTCCTGTCCGGCACTGTTCCGCTCTGCCAGCTGCCGCACCGCACGCCCCAGCGTGTTGCCGGGGCAGTTCATGGGGCGGTCATTCCCCTGCTGATGCACAGCATACAGGGTCAGGGCAAGGTAGACCGCCCACTCTGCCGCCGAGGGAGCACTGCGGCCCTGAAAGCTTTCCGGCATTCCCAGCAAAAAGCATCCCCACAGCTCCGGCAGCTCACCGGGTGCGTGGCCGATACCCCGCCGCAGCTTTGCCAGTTCTGCCCGCCGCTGGTTGTCCGGCAGAACCTGAAGCCTGTGCAGCTGCTGCGCCGCATACAGTTTGACATCCTGTGTTTTCATACAATTCCCCCTTTATGGTTCTGTTTTGGGATAGATCTCCCAAAGCCTTGCGCGGAAATGATTATAGGCCTTTGGCGCGGTATACAGGATGGTGCGCTCGGTCTTTTTATCCTTATCCACCACAATGCGGCGTCCCTTTAGGGCGGCATTTCCGGCCTCCATCACCATCTGCTTTCCCAGCTTTTCCGCGATGCTGCGCGCCCGTGTCTGCCAGCGCAGTGCTGCCTCATCCGGGTCGTCCTGCTCCGGGTCGATCGCCTGCAGCCACTGCCGGAAGGGCTGGTCCACCGCAAAGTAGAATTGTGCACGAACCGCGCCGCCTGCATTTTCATTCCGGTCACCGGCGGCAATTGCCAGCTCCTGTGCAAAACGCCCGATCAGCGCCGCTGTCTGTTCGCAGCGCTCGATTTCTCTGACGATCCGGCTCTGCCATGGACGCCCTATCTCATCCAGAATCCCTGCTTGAAAGGTCAGGCTGTCGCTGAAAGAATCATTTACAAAGAAGTCCTTATCGCCATATTGGACACCGGAGATGCGGAAATGTACCTTTCTGCGGGGATCCAGAAGTTTCAATCTCTTTTCCTGCAACTTTTCGATCCAGCATACAACGCCCGGGCGATGCCCGCTGTCCTGACAAAAGACCGCCGGGAACTCCCGCCAGAATTGTTTAGCCGGGTCATGACGACAGGGTACAAACACCACCGGTTCATTTTTCTTGATTGGCATCGTGCGCCAGATGGTCATCTGTTCGGCAAAGACGTTTTCTCTGGGGAAGAAATCTCCTCCCAGCAGACAGAACCCATCTACATTCTCCCCTGTCCTGTGCAGCAACAGCCTTCTGGATTGCAGGGTGAGCAGCTGTGCCGGGTTATCCGGGCAGCAAATTTCTGTCCGTTCCGCGCTCTTTGGTGCTTCCAATTCCCAACAGGGCTTGCTTTCGCCCCAGCATTCCCGGCCGTCGCGCAGCAGCGTCAGGTTCAGCATCAGGGTCTCGTACAGATTATCACCCTGTGCCTGAATAAAACCAATCTTGCCTAGCCACCCGGCTCCTACGGACGGAAGCCCCTTTCCTTTTGGCTTTGCAGAGGTGTCATCATAGCCGTTCACGCATAGCAGCCACCGCGCCGCCTGCGGATAGCTCAGCTGCTCCTTGCTCTGCCCCGCATACAGCGGAAAGAGCCGGAGTTTATTGCTGCTTTCCGACATTTCACCGTTGAGTTTGGCCGCACCGTATTCCGTGCCGATCTTTGCCTGCGGCACCTGCCAGAAGGGATGTGTCGGGTGGAACAGCCAGAAGCGGTCCTTCCACTGCTCCAGATAATCCCGGACAGGCTCTGCCGGGAAATGCCCCAGCTGCCACAGCACGCTCCAGCGCTCCAGTGCATCATCGCTCTGCATCAGCGGGCGGGGCGCTCCCTTTGCATCCACCCGGGAGAACACGGTGAACAGCACCGCCAGCAGCAGCCGCAGCACTGCGGCGTTCTGGGTGGGCATCTCGCCCGCAAGGTCCACATAATCCTGCGCCGACACCAGCGCCTCGGTCAGGGACACCTCTCGCACCGTGTTGTCCCGCAGCCGCACCCGTATCCACGGTTCGGTCAGCAGGTTGAATTCAATTTCCTTCATCCGTCTCCTCCTTTTGGTAATACAGGCCGTTTTCACGGTCATAACAAAGTTCCATGCCCGCAAGCCGGGCAGTCAGGTTTTCATCCAGCAGCAGGATCAGTTCTCCGTGCAGCAGCGGCGACAGCTGCCACGCCGCAAGGCGGCTGCGGTTGTCCGCTTCCAACTCCCGGATGACCCCGTCCACCTTCCACGCCTTGCCGAACACCGCCGGGAGCCGCAGCTTCTGCCGGGCGATCTTCAGTGCCGTTTCCGGCGGGGGCGGGCTGTCGACAGCTACGGCACTGCCGCCCTCCTGCCACGGCAGAAAGTGGATGCTGCCGTCTGCCCGACGCTGCATTACCAGCACCTCCACCGAGGGGTCGCCGTCCCGCACTGCCGCCCGGGCTGCCGGGTCGGAGCGGGCGCCCTCGTTCTGCATCCAGTCGTCCAGCGTGTTCAGCTGCGCCAGCCGGTGCGTTTCCGGCTGCGGCACAAGGTATGCTTCGGCGCGTGCTTTCATTTTCTCCTGTGTCCGCTCATATATGGAGCGCATTTCCTCGCCCTGCGCCCCGCCGGGAGCTTCCCGCTCCCAGCCGTAGACCCGCTGCACCAGCGGAGAGATCTCCTCCGGCAGCCGGATGCTCCGGGGCAGAAACTTCCGGGTGCGCCAGAGCAGCCACTGTCCATATACCGCCTCGCTGCCCGCATCAAAGGCATCTTCCCCGGTGTCCAGCACCGCGCAGCAGGCCTGCTGCAACGGAGCGGGGCGGCTGCGGTGGTGGCGGTGCAGCCGTCCAATGCGCTGCAGCAGCAGATCCATGGGGCAAAGCTCTGTGACAAGAACGTCCAGATCAATGTCCAGCGACTGCTCCATCACCTGCGTACCCACCACGATCAGGTCGTTCCGGCACTCCGGTGCAGAGCCCTTGCCGATGCGTGCCATCAGCTGGTTTTCCCGCGCCGCGCGGTCCGGCATCAGGAACTGCGCATGGAACAGCTGCACCTCTTTGTCCGGCAGGCTTTCCCGCAGCAGCTGCGCGATCTTCTGCGCTTTTTTGACCGTGTTTACGATCACCCCTGCACAGCCGCCCTCTGCCAGCTTCCGGCGCAGCAGCGCGGGCAGCTCCGGCTCTGTGAGCGTAGTCAGCTGCACCGTTTGACCGGGTGCAGCCGATGAGATGGCCGTCTGCTTTACCTCTGCGCCATCCGTCCATGTCAGCAGCGGATAGCCGCAGCTGGTTTCCCACGGAGCGTCCGGGGCGGCCTTTTTCTGCTGGTAGGCCTCGACCAGCTCTGTGCGCCGCCGGGCGGGCAGGGTGGCCGACAGCAGAATGACCGGCACCTTGTACCAGCCCAGCCATTCCAGTGCGCGGTCCAGATAGCAGTTCATGTAGGTATCGTAGGCGTGGCACTCATCAATAATGACCACCTTGCCCGCAAGCCCCAGATGCCGCAGCATAACGTGCTTCTGGGCAAGTGCCGCCAGCAGCAGCTGATCCACTGTGCCAATCACGAAGTTTGCCAGCAGTGCCTGCTTGTTTCCCCGAAACCACTGGTGTACCTGCACCTGATGCTCTTCCTGCGCATCTTCCTCCAGCTGCACCCCGCGCCCCTGTAACCGCAAATAGTTCTCGTTCAGTTCTGCCATGCCGTGCGCCAGCTTTATAGCCTGCGGCAGCGTCTCCTCAGACTGCGTGTCTGCCCAGCCAAGCAGCCGGGGAAAGATGCCGTTTGCCGTGGCCTGTGTGGGCAGCCCGAAAAAGACACCGCCCAGCCCGAACCGGCTGGCCATGATCTCCGCAGCGGCCAGCGCCGCCTCGGTTTTGCCCACGCCCATCTGTGCTTCCAAAATCAGAATGCCCGGTTCCGCTGCGGTATCTGCAGCTTCCAGAACAGCCCTCTGCACCGCATTGGGCGCAAAGCCGAACCGCACCGCAAACTCCTGCGGGTCTGCGATGCCCGGCTGTGCCTCCCACGGGAAGGGCAGCGCCAGCTTTTCCCACGCCCTGTCCACCCGCGCCGGGTAATCCTCCATGCTGCCCAGCTCCTCTACCGGGATCAGGGGGAAGTATTCCGTATTGCTGGCGATCCAGTCTGCCATGATCAGAAGTCCGGTCAGAAGCACTTCCTCCTGCGGGTCCAGATCGTACAGTTCCGCCGTATCATCAAAGCCGCAGTCCTGCAAAACAGTCATGAGCAGTTCTGTCCAAAAGCTCTCCCAGACCTTTTTTTGTCCCTTGGGGTAGTAGTTGCTCTCCCAACCCTCTAACTGATCATCGACCGCCGCGCAGCTCTGTGGCCTGCCGTGATGCGCTCCCACAATGGAGGCTAGCCCGCCGGGACAATCATCCCACAGCAGGATTGCCTCTCCCGCCCGGGCATGCGGCGACTCCCGGCGGTTCTGTTCAGGACAGTCCAGCGGCGTCAACATTTCCAGCCGCTGCCGCGCCTCCGGCAGAGTGCGCAGGATATTTGCCTGAAAGGCTACCGTAGCCTTGCCTATATCATGGATCCCGCCCAGAAACCGGGCATGCGCGAGCAACGCTTCCTCGCGCTCAAAGCCCATGGCCCGTTTTGCACTTTCCGGGAGCCACTGCCGGACCAGCCGCTCCATGATGCCCGCCGTATCCCACAGGTGCATCCAGAGCGGCAGCCACAGGCTGGTATTCTCCGGGTCCGTTTTACCAGCCAAAAGCCTTGTTTTATTCAACGTCCAGCGCATTTTTGCTCCTTTTCCGGTGTGTGTGCCTTCCGTGTACCGAGCATAGCAGATAATGTGTACTATAATCCGTACTTTTTGCATTTTATCTCCGCAAATGAAAAAAGCGGCACACCGGGTCGTGCCTCATCAAAACGAAAGTGTCCTTGCAAGGTAAAGAAAACTGCTATTTATGGCCCTGTTCTGCCTTCTGTTCCAAAGATACGCTTCTGCCCTTCTGCTGTCAATGACTCTGCGCCAATTCATCAAAGCTACAAAAAAACGATTTCTTTTTTGTATAAAAAACCGCCCCGGCTTCCATTGCGGAAACCGGGGCGGTTCATTCTGTTTATTGGTGTTCTTTCAGACACTCAATGCCTACCAACTGACATTCAGTTTTTGAAGTTTTAGTCATATCTGTATTTAGAGGACTTTCCGTACACTTTTCGGAGCGATTTTTTCAGGCTGACCACCGTTTCTTTGATGATCTTTGCCTCATCGGCAGAGCAATCTGCAAGCTGTTCGGTCATCCAGCTGTCGAACACCGGCTTTGCTTTTTTGATCTCGATACACAGCAGCTCGTCCGCCGAACAGTCCAGCGCGTTGATGATGTCGATCAGCGTTTTCAGGCTGGGCACTGAGTTGCCCGTCTCGATATGGCTGATGTGCGTGACCACCACGCCGACCTCATTGGCCAGCTGCTCCTGCGTCATGCCCTTTGCAAGGCGGCAGGCACGGATGCGTTTTCCGATGTCGGCGTAGTCCACCATAGTACAAGTACCCTCCGTTTTGTGAAGTGATACTTGTATTGTATGTGCAATCGACCGGGATTGTAATAATCTGAAAGTGCAGTGGACTTATAAATACTAATCGTTCAGAAATACTTTAACTTCCTGCTTTCCGTCAATCGTTGTCACAGCAGTAATGGCATCCGGGCGGAAGGAGTCTCCCGGATAATGCATTTCCAATTTCAGATTGACTTTTTTCCCAGCTTCCACTTCCTGTGCCAGTTTATTCTCAAAATTTTTGAATTCGTTCCGATTTAGTCCAGAATCCTGCGGAATGAGATTTTCCAAATCGTTTGCCCCATCAAAGCGATCTGCAATTGCATGACCTCGATCATCGGTACTTTTTTCATATCCTTTTCCAATGTCATGGATGCTGTCTTTAATTTGCAGACGACCATCATGCTCTTTCAGATGCAGGTCTCCTTCGGCTGTAAACAGCCTTCCAAGGTGATCGGTAGTGTACTCATATCCGTTTCTTTTATACTCTGCATCCGTCAAAAGATCCTGCTCCATACGGTACGGCATTCCATCATCGTTATTTTTGTATTCCAGCTCTTTTTCTAGCTCTGCAAATGACTTTTCCGTAGCAGCATCCAGTTTTTCTTCTGCCTTTTCTATCACGCCTTTCTGTAGACGTTCAAATGACCGTTTGACGACATCATCCAACCCAATGTGCATTTTTGCTTCCATCGGTTTCGCTTCTGAGATTTCTCGCCTCACAGCACACGACCTCCCTGCTGTTCAAAATTCGTCCTTAGATTATCTACAGCCTTTGCATCCGGGTTCAGGCTCATGCCCATGCTTATCACGCTATTTAGCACCCAGTCTGCAGCAGCAGCTTTCAGGCCGTACTGTCCCTGCAGCTGTTCCAGAAATTCTTTACGGGGTGTGAGCGATTTTTTAGCTGCGGCACAGTAATCAACGACTGTACCGATCCCACCAAAGAAATCGAACACAGCTTTCCGAGTCTTAGCCACATCCAGTTCGCCGCCTGCAAAAACCCGTTCCAGGTAGCGACTGTCCTCAGGCTTCAGCACAGTCTCATGGCGTTTCAGCCAGAGCTTCAGCTGCTCCATCTCCGAACTGCTCAGCGGTTCCAGCTCTTTGCCCACTGCCAGTTGTCCGAATACAAACTCTGCGTTGATTTCATGCGGCATTTTTGAAGGCTTGTGGTAAACAGCATTTTCCGGCATGGGATACGCCTCAATCTTGCAGAGCACTGCCTCCGGCCACTCGTTCTGGTAAACGGCAGCCACACCCAGCGGCAGCTTGGACAATTCGTCGATCTGTGCCTCCTTCAGGGCGGCAGACTTGCCTACCAGCTTGCGATCTTCTTCGTCCGGCAGGCGCAGAATAATTTTGGTGTTCGTGTTGCGGATGACCGACATATCCAGCAGTCCGGGTGCCTGGTCTGCAATGATAAACCCCTCACCATAAGTACGCATTTCCGCAATGGCATTTGCCAGCATTTCCACCGACTTGCCCTGCAAATTTGCACCTTCCTGTGATTGCTCTGCCGAGGTCTTGCGCAGCAGGTTGTGCGCTTCTTCCAGCACTGTGACATGGCGAAGCCTGCTGTTCATCCCGCTGCTGCACATCCGGTATTCCTGTAACTTCATCACCAAGATGCCCATCAGCAGCGATTTCGTTTCCATAGAGCCCACACGGCTCAAATCTACGATCACATTCTGATCGAACATTTCAGCATCGCTCAGCGCATCTTCTGCGCAAAGCACACTTCCATAAATACCGTTTGTCAACGACTTTACGCGGGTGCACAATGCACCCACATAATCGCTTTGGGTATCCTTGGAATAATGCGACTCTTCAATGACGCCCGGCAGAATATCCAGCAGGTCAAAGAAGGTTGGGAAAATTCCCTTCTCGCTCTCCGAATTGCGCAGATCCCAGCCTACTTTCTGATAGCTGCGCTCAATAGCATCCTTCAGCACCGCTGGCATGGCTGCATACATCGGCCAGCAGGCGTTGAATATCTCCACCAGACGGTCAATATGTTCCAGAATATGGATATTCTCAGGGAATGCAAAGGGGTTCATGCGCAGCAGCGGCGTTTCTCTGGGGTTTGTACCAAACACCTGCACATCTGTACAATTGCCGAACACGTTCTTGTATTCGCCCTTGGCCGGTTCCACCACAAGAAACGTCGTTTGTCCGTTCTTTGTGATCTCATCCAGCAGATGGTAGACCGCATTGGATTTGCCTGTGCCGGTCGAGCCAGTGATGAACGTGTGGGAAGCCATCGCCTGCCGGTTCAAGAGCAGTCCTGCCGCTTCCTCTTTGCCCATGTGGTAAATCTTGCCCAGATTCATCTTGTCCTCATCCGGCATCGCCTCATCCGGCACATTGCGGCCAAACTCCGCGTGCTCAATAATCGGCAAGCCGTGCACTGAGCGGGTGGGCAAGCCAAGGTGCATCGGCAGTTCCCGCCCGCTGACCAGCGTACCTGCCGTGTAAAACAGACTGTCAGCTTCATTCTCCCAGAGCTGGCGTGCAAAGACAGGGTGTGTAAACCGTTTGAGATATTCTCGCATAGCAGTTACACTTGCACGGTCCTGCCAAAGATTGGCCGCACCGCTTTCCACAGAAGAGCCTTCTCCAATCATCAGCGAACGATATGTATTAGCTGCAAGAAGAGCCTTGCTGGGGCGAGAGGACAAAAAATAAGCCGCACAACTGTAACAGCCGTAATCTTCACTTTCTTTGGTACGCTTGATTTGCTCGTCAATTCGTGTCAGCAGTTCTTCCACCGCCTTGTTGCAGACTTCTATCTGCTGCGTCCGCACAGTGCCGTGCGTATCCGTCGTCCCGTTGGAATGCTGTTCATTGGTGCTGTGCGCATTGCTGCGTTCCACCGTAGAGCTGTCTGTGTGCGCCGTGTTGTATCCCCGGCTCATCCCAAAGCCCATCGACTTTCCGATGCTCCGTGCCGTACTCCATGCAGTCCCATTTGTTTCATGTCCAGCCACCATAGGCACCACAGCGCCAAACAGCGGTCCAGCCTTTACCGCCGCACCAACTGTACTCGCCGCCGACACGATGGCTGCTCCGGCAGGCGGGAAGACTGCCGATGCCGCCACTGCTCCAAGCGCAAGGATACTCGCACCAGCCGCAACGCCGACCATCGTTCTTTTGCTCGGCAACCGAAGCCGTGTGACCGCGTGCGACTGTCCTATCGTATTCGTCGTTCCTTGGTTCATTCCAGCGTTAAAGTTAAATCCCGTGTTTCGGCCTTGTTCATCGCTGAAACCACTGCTCGTTCCGTCCGTTACCGTATCCGATGTGCCAGAGCAGAACGTCTCCATGACCGCATGGCTTTCGTTTTCTGTATAAGACCACGTTGTTTTGCGGAACGGAGACAACGCGCTATACAGTTCCTCATATCCATTTCGGATGCCAGCCTGTGTTTCTTCTGTAACTGGCTCTGCCAGAAATAACGCTGTATAAGCATCGCCATCCATTGCATCGATAAAACGCTCAATGCCCTGAATAAATGCTTTGTCCTCCGTCTTGGATTTATCTCGCAATGCCGCAACGCAGGAGACAGAAGCGATTGCCGATTGTGCCGAACCGAAAGAACCGTTATCGTCTTCCAGCAGCGCGTCAATTTCTTCCTGATGGAGTTCCTGTACTTCCGAACCGGGGAAGTTACTCTTCATCCCTTTTTCCAGCGCATCACCGGAAATTGCAAGGTCGCGGTTATCGATGCTCTGCCTGCCCGGATTCTGCCGCACCCCCAAATAAATATCTGCCGGTGCACCATCTGCCGGAACATCGATCATCACAGCCAGACTGCAACCAAGGGCCATGCTGGAATGATAAACGGTGGAGAGTTTTTGGAGCATATCCTCGCCTTTTTTCAGGGTCAGCTCCTTCATCTGGAACAGCTTGATGCAGGTCTTGACATCCAGCGTTTTCTTCATTTCTTCCGATGGCTCCACCAGCGAATAACTCTGCAATTCCGGCAGATATTTTTTGTACACCAGATGGTCTGCCAGCGTCAGTTGATTTGCAAGTTCTTCCATCGACTGCCTCTGGGAGAGATCCTGATTCGTCATTTGTAAATCGTTCATGTTGGTTTCCTCTTTTGACAGAAAGTCGTTTTATTCAAACATCGCTGCACCCATCACGTTTATATCTTCAACTGCTTTTGTTTGGTTCACCCAATATTTTCAGAAATCCATTTCCAATGCCATGCGCAGTCTTTTACGATTTGATGCTTTTTCTTTTGAGCGTTCAAAGCTTTTGTTCATCTTCAAAATTTCATCCATGGTCGTTTTGGTCTGCTTTCCTGCAAATACGTCCCTTGACATTTGCTTTATGGCTTTGCTCATCCTGCTTGCATCTTCCTTGGCCTCTGCTACTATATAGAGCACATCCGCGCGGTGCTTATCCTTTTCCACACCAATGCCATTCTGGTAGCAATAGGCCACATTGCTGTCTGCCACATAGAAACCATGATCTCCTTCACTCGCTGCCCCAAAATGGGCCAGAGCCTCTTTCCCATCTTTGGGTACACCAATGCCCCTTGCGTAGCAAACGCCAAGATCATTTATTGCCTTCATATATTCCTGCTGTGCTGATTTTTGGTAATACTCTACTGCTTGTTTCACATTTTGGGTCACAGCATTTCCGATAAAAAGACACGTTGCAAAAAGGTACTGTGCCTCAGCATCTCCTTGCTCCGCTGCCTTTTTATAGTACTTGACAGCTTCCGCAGGAAGTTTGTTTACACCCAACCCCTTCATATAGCATTTTCCAAGATTTCTCTGCGCTTCCTTCGAACCGTTCTCTGCCGCCTTTTGGAACAGTTCAAACGCTTTTCTCGTCTCTACCCCCACTCCAATATAATACTCGCCCAATTTATTTTGTGCGTCGGCATTTCCCTGTTCTGCGGCCTTTTCGAGCCATTCCATAGCCTTACTCTTGTCTTCCTCTACACCAATTCCTGCAAAGTAGGAACATCCCAAAAAGAATTGTGCTTCCGCCTTTCCTTGTTCCGCCGCTTTTTTAAACCATTCAAAAGCTTTACGCTCATCTTTTTCTGCTCCGATTCCCTCAGAATAAAAATTTCCCAAAACAACCTGTGCATCTGCATAGTCTTGCTCAGCGGCTTTCTGCACCCAGTAAAGTGCCCGCTTTTCATCTTCTTCAACACCCAAACCATTCAGGTAACAGGCTCCAAGATCATACTGTGCAGCAGCAAAGTCCTGTTCAGCAGATTTTTTGTACCATTCGATTGCCTTCTTTTCATCTTTTTCGACCCCATATCCATTAAGATAGATACCTGCCAAAACATATTGTCCTGCGGGATGGCCTTGCTCCGCAGCTTTTCGGAACCACTTTATTCCTTCTTGCTGAGCAGGGTCGTTCCAATCCGCGTCATCATTTGCTAAGGTCAAACCATATTTAACCTGCGCGTCTGCATTTCCTTGCTTTGCAGCCAGATAGAACCACTTTTTTGCTTCTTCTTCATCCTGCTGAACTCCATCTCCGTCGCTGTACATATCACCTACCACAGACTGTGCATCCGCGTCTCCCTGCTCTGCGGCCTTCTTCATCCATTTGAATGCTTCTGCATGGTCTTGCTCAACACCTTCACCATTGTAATAGCACTCTCCCAGATTAGATTGCGCATTTGCATAGCCTTGTATTGCTGAGTTGTAAAACAGCTCAACTGCTTTCTTCAAGTCTTTTTCAACCCCCTTTCCCGTTTTGTAATCTAACGCTAAATTGCATTGCGCCTTGGGATGGCCTTGTGCCGCTGACTTTGCATACCATTTGGCAGCTTCTTTTACATCTTTTGAGACACCTTCACCGCGATCATAGCGGACACCAAGACGATTTTGCGCATTTGCATAGCCTTGTATTGCTGAGTTGTAAAACAGCTCAACTGCTTTCTTCAAGTCTTTTTCAACCCCCTTTCCCGTTTTGTAATCTAACGCTAAATTGCATTGCGCCTTGGGATGGCCTTGTGCCGCTGACTTTGCATACCATTTGGCAGCTTCTTTTACATCTTTTGAGACACCTTCACCGCGATCATAGCGGACACCAAGACGATTTTGCGCATCTGCATTTCCCTGTTCTGCGGCCTTGCGGTACCACTTAGCAGCTTCCACCATATTTTTTTCATTACCTTTGCCTTCTGCGTAACAAAGGCCAAGCCGTAACTGGGCTTCCGCCGAATCATACTTTTCCGCAGCAACTTTGTATGCCTGAAACGCTCCTTCCTCATCGCAGACCTTTTCACACCGCTGTGCGCTTTCCAAATATACTTGCGCATTGTCCTCTTTGCTCGTCTCTGCAACCATTTCACCAAGACCGTACTGCTGCACACAATAGGCAAACACACTTTTTGGCATATCTGAGCCGTAGAAATAGTAGCTGTATTGGGTATCAGGCCCTGCATTCCGTGTCTGGAGTTTTACTTCTTCGCCAAGACCCTTCCAGCTGGCACGGCCCGAAACAGGCATAAACCATTCTGGAATAGGCTTGTTTTCAATGGCTGTCAACCCTTCCATCTCGCATTTGTCGATACGGATAGATTGCAAAGCATTATCCTGATAGAAAACTTCGACCCGAACCTTGTTCATACAGCAGAACTCCTTTTATTTTTTCATTTCCGATATAATTTTGATGTAATCTCCCTGACTTCTCACCCACATATTGATACCTGTACCGAACACCTCAGCTTCTACGATCCAACCTTTTTCTGTTACCTGCAAAACCTTTGCAGTGGGCAGTCGGTCGAGAACGGATTCCAGACTTGGCCCGGTATACTCGAACCGGATGGTCTGCAACTCGCCGCCGTACATAAACTGGATGCGCTTGCGCATCTCGCCCTCCTGAAAGCGGTCGGTATAGCGCTGGGCAAAGTGCCGGTCGAGGGTCTTATAGTTCTGAATGCGGTCGATGCGGTAAATCGTCGGGGAATTATCCTGCGGATTCTTGAAGTGCTTATCCTTGTCGATACCTTCGATGAACGCCGCCAGATAGAAATAATACTCGCTGAACAGGATACCCACCGGCTCAATGGTGCGCACACGGGTCTCGCCATCGTGGGTGCGGCAGTAGGTAATTTCCATAACATTGTGATTTTCTACTGCCGTGCCGATTTCCCACAGGCTCTCAATGAACTTCCGGCCGTGCTGCGGCTCGACGTAATGGAAGCGTTCGTTGCTGATGAGGTCTTTCACCTGATTCAACCGGTCCAGCGGGGTGCACACCTGCACCAGCTTGTCCAGAATGGGGAACATTTCCTCCTTGACCATGGAACGGCTTTCCAGCAAAATCTTGCACACTGCCAGAATCTCGCTGCTGGTGAGGAAGCGTGAAAGCGTGTCATCCAGCAGATAACCGCCTTTTGCGGAGTTGTATAAGATCTCCCGGCGCGGCTCGCTGTCTGCAAAATAGCTGCGCAGGGTATCAAGATCGCGCTGGATGGTTTTCTCACTGACGCCAAAGTGGTCCGCCGTTTGCTGTTTGTTCAGCACACCGCCCTGTACCAGAATCTGCTGAATATAGAGTATACGGTCTAATCTACTATTACGCACAGTTCATTCTCCTTCTCTGTTCATTGTAACACAGTGCAACAACAGCCGCAATTCTTTGTGTGAAATTTTGTTGTTTTGTGAAACAGCCACAAAATTTTTGTCTCTTTTGCACAACCCCCAGTATACAAAAAAAGATGGACAGCTTGTCTGTCCATCCTCCAAAAAGCCAAGTGCTTTTCTCACAAATTCCATCTGCGGTTCAGCCGGTAGATCACATCCCATACATCATCCTTAAAAGTGTACATTACCTGACGCGGTGATGCACTTCTGCTTGCCATGCAGACAAGCAGAAACAGTTCGGCGGCAAATGCCGCGCCCAGCAGAAACATCCATATTTTTTTCATTGCGCACTCTCCTTTGATGGCGTTTATGCCCTTTTGTCTGTCTATTATAACGATCCTGTTGGACAGTTTGCATGTCCTTTCTGTAAAAGATATTTTCTGCTTTTCCTGTACGTTGCAACACAAAAACCGCCCCAGCTTCCATTGCGGAAACCGGGGCGGTTCGTTTGCTTTATTTGTGCTTTTTCAAGCGCTCACGCAATCACTTGCGGGGGTTCTTGATAGCAGCCTGAGCGGGTGCCAAAATTACAGAGCGTTCGTTTTACTCCACCATGACATTAATCATTATCGAATGACCTTTCTCGAAAGAAGCACCAAGAAATAGCTTGTCATTGTCACTCCAGAGAACGCCTCTACCAATGAAACCATCTTCGTTGCAAGTGTAGCAGGAAAAAGATCGCCATAGCCTACTGCAAAAAAAGTAATGGCACTTGCATAAATGCACTCTAGCCATCCACTTACTCCTTGATATTGTAAACATGGTATTACATAATATGCCGTTCCGAATATTAAAATCAGAAGAATTATAGTTAAAAATGTTCGGCACGGTTTGGTTCCATATCCGCTAATCCAATCCAGCAGCCTGCGTAATCCTCTTATATAATATCTTTTTTCTTCTTTCGTTTTCGCTTTTTGATAATGAAGATGACAAATATCTTCATTATCATATTCCCCGAGCTGTCTAAAATTTTCCTTTAGCATCAAGAGTTGTTCATTCTTTTTTTCGGTAATCTTTTCAACTAGTTTAGGGAAGTCTTTAAAATAAATTCTCCCACTATTGATTGCATCCTCAAATGATACTTCTTCTGTATCTTCTAATGCAATCCTTAAAATATTTGTATTTATGCAATCATTAAATAGAAATCTTTTTATGCTTCCACTAAGATTACTCTTACCCAAAATTTCACAACGCAGCAATTCCAAGCAATCAAATCTTGCTTCTCTAATGTCTAATTCTTTTATTGACGCATTAGACAACTTTACTTGAGAAATATTTGATTTCACAAAACACAAATTTTCAAAAGTCTTCGGCAGCGGATCCAAGCAAGCCTCTGTTTCTTCTGTTTTGGCACATAAAAAATCCAAACTTAAAGATTGCGTCATTAGCATCGTTAAAATTTTCGACTTGCGGGCTTTTATGTAACGAAATGATACTTCTGGTGTAAAATATCTACTTCCGCCACACTCAATTCCTCCTAATGAAATCTCCGTTTCTATAATATGAGCATCGCTAAATTCAACATTTCCATTTACAAGGATAATATCGCATATATCAAGATTTAGATTATAAAATCCTGCATATGAAAAATCCAAATCTTCACTTTGAATCTTTAACTGCATAAGATGAATCAGTTTTGGCTCTTCAGAATAAAAAATCGCTGCCCTAGCTGTTATTTTTTCATATTCTCTATAAGGATTTCCTTCTACTTCATAAGGTGCTTTATCTCCAAGCCACTCAAATTCATCTATATACGTATAATCCAAACATATCTCTTTTTCTTGCCAATAATACTCCTCCAATTTTTTATAATCTGGAATTTCTAGTTGTGCAATCTGTTCTTCCTTGCCACTCTCGCTTAGTTGGTATACCGCAACGCTTTTCCCGGATCCTACGTTCGTTGTATTATGAGGGTAAATTCGCCCATCTTGTTTATTTGTGATTTTTTCATCCCAAATCCAGAATTTTTCTCAGGATTTGAAACTTCTTTCGTTATAAGTTTCATATTTTGCCTCGCACCTTTTTCATGTGCATCTTCCAATTTACTCCGGTTTCCCTTTCATCATCTGACCCAGAATCGCATTCTTCGTGCTATCACTCAAATAGGCCTTGTTTAGCGTTTTCTTAGTATAATTCAGATATGTCCCAGCCGCTTTCTCTATCAAAAGTGCCGTAAAGTAGCGCTCCCAGCTAAAATATTCCTTACTATCGATGTAGCCAGACGGTGTTTGCAAAATCTGTGTGGTCTCTGCATCTTTCAAAATTCCAGAGGAAAGTATCAGCCATTCAAAAGATTCCGGCAGATATAGTGCCAGATTTTTTCTTGTCTGCACCAACTGCAACACCCTGTCCATTTCCGGGCCAAAGGCGGCACCATCTGCAATCACCAGAATCTTTTCATCCTTATGCGCCTTCAAATAGGAAAACACATTTGACTTTCCATTTGCAGTATCACACTGTATTTGATGCTCTGCACAGACCGCGTCAAAAAACTGATAACCCGAATTGCTATCCTCGGTCAGAATTTTCTCCGGCTTAATATTCTCAGTCGTACTATCCGGGTAAATTCGATAGAACGAATGATAACTCTGTTTCAATGCCCCATACTTTCCAGAGGTTCGGATACCATACACTTCTTCCACACTGTATGGCAAGGCTGGCAAACCCTCTCTGATCACGATAACATAATAGTTATCCGTCTGCTGAATCGCACGCGCAAAATCTTTGGTCTTGACAAACTCGTTTCCTTCGTCGATAAAAACAATGCTGTCCTGAATGTTGTTGAGCTGTCCCTTCCAAAGATTTCCTTCTACCACATAGCAACCTTTATCACAATTTAGAGTGACCGGCCCACTTTCTCCATCGTTCATATGGGTACGAATCATATCCACGAGGGTCGTTTTACCCGTTGCGCTATCCCCGCGAATGATGGTCAGGTTGCGTCGCAGTTCAAATTCATATTTCAGGTACTTTGTGCCAACGACCACTTTATGAATGCCTTTCATTTCTGTCAGCCCCTTTACACAAACTCACCTGCGGATAAGATCAGTTCTTCCATACTGTGAACGATTTGATTCGTATTCAGCACTTTTATTGTAAACGGCTTTTTGCCAAAATCCATCAGGTGACGCAAATTCACTGTGCGATCCTCCTGCTCTGCAATTTTGAGCAGCCACTTTGCACAGTTGTCGCCACAAGTCGATGCGTTGAACACTTTCTCCGGCTCAAACTTTACCAAAATCAGTGTCTTTACGCCACCAG
>ERZ835109.1038-NODE-1038-length-25718-cov-9.405136_pt1 | contig 25718 bp, 23 predicted proteins | sample MGYA00519946_ERZ835109 | MGnify/ENA primary metagenome ERZ835109 (study PRJEB31850, sample SAMEA3708771) | human gut metagenome | biome: human gut; feature: human-associated habitat; material: faeces | place: China | collected 2014 ...
GTTGCATTACAAAAATAATAAAAGTGGGATTTACACACTTTTTGAAACACTATCAAAAAAATGGCTAAGGGGGTACGCAAAGTCCGAAAATGGCGAAGCGTTGTCCCAATTTGGCGATGCTGTTTGAAGCTCATTAATAACTAATTACAGTAATTTTGTAACTAAAAAATGAGCTTATGAGAAGTACATTTTCTGTCTATTTCTTCATCAAGAAAGACAAGCAAAAAGCCAATGGGAACTACCCAATCTTTGCACGTATCACGGTCGATAGTGTAGCCAGTCGTTTCAATACCAAAACCGATGTACCCCCTACCGCATGGAACGCAACGGCAGAACGAGCCATCGGGCGTTCGGCAGAGATTATACAGGTCAATAGATTGCTGGATGAAATCCGTGCATCACTGCATACCATCTACCACGATATGCAACGCCGTGATAATTACGTTACTGCCGAAAAAGTCAAGAACGAATTTTTGGGACACACCGAGAGCCATGACACGATTTTGAATTTGTTTCAGAAGCATAATGAGGACGTAAAACAGTTGGTCGGCATCTCCAAAAGCCCTGCTACTTTCCAAAAGTACGAAGTAACACGCCGCCACCTGAGTGAGTTTATCTATCGCAAATATAACGTGTCGGATATATCAATTAAAGAGATAACCCCTATGTTTATCAATGACTTTGAGCTGTACTTGCGTACTGCCTGTAAGTGCGGAGCAAATACCACTGCTAAGTTTATGCAGTTTTTCAAACGCATAATCCTGATTGCCCGCAACAACGGAATGCTTGTAGGTGACCCGTTCGCCAACTACAAAATCAGGCTGGAGCGGGTAGATAGAGGGTATTTGACCGAAGAGGAGCTGAAAATCATTACCAAGAAGAAACTGGCATCCGAACGGTTGGTGCAAGTGCGGGACTTGTTTATCTTCTCCTCTTTCTGTGGATTGGCGTACAGTGATATGGCAGCCTTGACCCAAGACAACATCCGCACATCCTTTGACGGCAACCTGTGGATTATCACCAAACGCAAGAAAACCAATACGAATGTAAATGTTCCGTTACTGGATATTCCCAAAATGATTCTCAAAAAGTATGAGGGCAAATTACCCAACGGCAAAATACTTCCGGTAATCAGTAACCAAAAGCTCAATGCGTACTTGAAAGAGATTGCCGATGTGTGCGGAATTAAAAAGAATTTGACATTTCACCTCGCCCGGCACACATTTTCGACCACCGTCACGCTCGCCAAAGGCGTTCCTATTGAGACAGTTAGCAAGATGTTAGGGCATACCAATATCGAAACGACACAGATATACGCCCGCATCACCAATAGTAAGATTGGCAACGATATGGAGGGACTTTCCGAGAAGTTTGCAGGTATTGAGAAGATATATAAAGAAGTGGATATGTAGCTGGAATTCCTATCTAACTGGTCACAACATATGACCAGTTAGACGTAATCTTATCATACACACTATTCCCATAAGAATGGCTGCGATTATTTAGAATAATGAGTGACAATCTTATCATAATTTTGCTTTTCCTTAAAAGGAACAATCATGTGAATTATAGTCTCATTATAGTCCACACTCTTTTTAATTATCTTGCATAATGTCTTTAGATTATTCTTTTGTCTGTCATTTAGTTGCTGCTCTAAAGAAGAAATACTACCATCGAATTCATCAAGAAATTTATAGAATCTACTGACTAATCCAACCATACAATCTGAAAGCTGTATCATAGAATCATCTTTTGAATCTTTGAATTCAAAAGAGGTCAATATGTTACCATCTTTTGTAAACTTAACCCTATTGAAATGATTTTCTTCTATCTGTTTCTCATGGTCGAAGATGTGTTTTGAATTTATAAATGTATATATTGGATAGTAATAAAACTGTGAAAGGTTCTTTAGCAATATCAAATCCTCTTCATCTTGAATAAATGGTAATTCAGAAATCCTTTCATCTTCCATTTTTTCAATTAGCAAGTCTATATATGGTGTGGTTTCAAGTTTATTTTGTGATATATATTCTCGAATTTCTACAAGAAAATTTGTAGCATCATCATGGCTTATATTGGGGTAGTTGAATTTGTATAATATGCTGTTAAATTGATTATGATTCGTTTTTGCTATTTGGTACAAGTCATTTTTTAAATGTATATGAAAAAGATATAATTCCTCATCAATGATGGAATCGATGATGTCAACCAATGAATAGTAGTATAAATTTATCACAGAGTAATGGATGTATACATCTTTGTCAAGAATCCAAGTCAGAAATAAATTTATATCTTTTCTGTCTAAAGCTTTTAATAAATCACCATTATAAATGTGCTTACTCTTAATCTCTTCTAATTCCTCTGCAATTTTGAGTTTTTCCCTTAATTCTTTTATATCTAAGGTTGTTGCTCCTTCCTTTAGCATTAAGCCGCCTAATACAAAATGTTTATCGATTTGTTCGTTTGTTCCTGTTTCTTTGAGATAGTATTTCCTCACATTATCTGTTTCATCGTAATAAAAAGTGACAGCAATATCGAATAAATGCTTCATTGGCAATAATGCGATAGCGCCTCTTAAAACATTTACTTCATATACGATTTCAGGTTGTGCGACATCGCACTCTTCTTCCTTTTTATCAATAATGGTTGTCATATATTTAATAATTAGCAGTTTAAACTCTCCAAAGATAGTACATAAAATTAATATTTTGTCTTATTCTAAAACCTTTTACCTGTTTCTCTTGCTGTAAACCACTCCCATAAGCAGTCATGCGGTGGGCGGTCATTGTTTTTGTTTCAATAGGCAAAGGTATTTCCGTGTTTTCAACGCCTTTGCAAGTTCAAGCCCTCCGGGTTAGAACAAAAATCTTCCTGCTGCCCTGCGGTTGAGCGTATTTTTCTTCAAAATCTTGCAAAGGCTAAACACTACCCTTTATAGCCTATGTGAAACGAAAACGACCGACCCGACCGAAAGACGCATAAAAAAAAGTCGGATTTACGAGAAACAGGAAAAAGGTTATGAAACTCAAACTCCCTCACCTCTCAAATCCGCATAAACTTAAAAAACAGGAAATTATGGAAGCGGTAACATTATCAGAAGCAAAAATTTATGTAGGCACATACGGCAAGTATAACGCAGGTTCAATCTTCGGCAAATGGCTCGATCTTTCCGACTATTCGGATAAAGAGGAATTTTACGAAGCGTGCCGGGAGCTGCACAAGGACGAAGAGGATGCAGAGTATATGTTTCAGGACTGGGAGAACATCCCGGACGGACTAATCTGCGAAAGCTGGCTATCTGAAAAGTTTTTCGACCTGCGAGATGCCGTAGAAGATTTTGACGACAGCCGCCAAGAAGCCTTTTTCACGTGGTGCAATTACAAAGGGTATGATTTTGACGACAAGGATGCCGCCGACCTTGTAAGCTCCTTTGAAGATGAATATCAGGGCGAATATGACGATGAAGAGGATTTTGCCTACCAAATCATAGAAGAGTGTTACGACCTGCCGGAGTTTGCCAAAACCTATTTCGATTATGCCAAGTTTGCCCGTGATTTATTTTGTGGCGACTACTGGATAGATAACGGCTTTGTTTTCCGGTGTGTATAATCACCCATCAGGGCGGGGCAACCACCCCGCCCACAATTCACCGAACAATGGAAAAGAAAAGCATATATAAAATCGTGCTGCGGCTGGTGCTGATGTTTATCCTGTACCGCTTTGCCAGCGTTGCCGGAACTGGTACAACGTTATTGTTATTTGCTGGCTTTGGCGTGGCGTGTTTCCTGTTGCGGGTCTGTCTGTCTATTCTTTACGGGCTGTGTGTAGCGGTTCTTTTCCTGTTGTTTCTTACTCTACTGATAGTATAAACCAATCAAATAAAACGAAAATGGAATCATTAAACAAAAACGGGGTGAGCATCACCCAAACACCCGGAGAAGAAAAGTATATCGAGTGCTGTTTAGGGGCATTCAGGGGTCAAATTTACATTCAATACGACTACCGCCACACCAACGGCAAACTCTTCTCGACAGTGGCTAAAACGCTTGAAATTTGCCGTCAGCGGCGGGATGAATGGCTAAAAAAAGCAAGCGGCAACGGTTTACGTCCTATTTCAAACCGACATCTACACAACCAAATAGAGCCGGGTTTGTTTCGGCGTTTACTCCAGCGAAGAACGAGCCATCGAAGCTGCCAAGAAAAACGACCTCTACACCCATCAGGCGGAGGTCGTTGTATTGGAATGTGATATTGATAACTTTTCGGAAGTTTAATCTACACCGGGCGGAAGTTCCGCCCGGCTACTTTCTTTCGTGAGCCTATGCGGGGAAGAAAGTAGCAAAGAAACCGTTTCCTTCCCATCCTGTCTCTGAAAATGTTTGTCAGTTTTGGCAAGCATCCCTTTTATTATATCTGTCTGTTTATCTCGTTTCTAAATTTAATAGGATTAGCAACAAACTTAAACGTGTTGGTTGCACCTCCTGTGGTAACAAGAATTGACCCGAAGCCGAAAATACGCCCTATCGCACTTTGGGTTATCCGTAGCCCCTCACATTTGTTCAGCATCAGTTCGAGAGCATCTCGACTTAGAATACCTGATTTAAGTATTACTCGTTTATTGGTAACAACATACTCCGTTCCCATTTTCAGAAGCACACTTTTAATTAGGTGAAAACCACCCAACACCAGCATAAACAAACCCGTATAGTGGGTTATATCTGTTTTGGTAGAGTAAAAAAGATAACCCAGCAACAATAGAATAGCAGGTTTGGCAAATATGAACCAATGTATATCTGCACGGTATTCCACTATTTCGTCCACTTGTAGGCTTTTATCAATATAACTCATTTATTTTTCTATTAATTCCCAGTATAATTTATCAAAGTGGCGTTTTAGTCGCTCAGGTTTATTCGTCGTAATAAATGCAAATTGTTCTTTTTGCCTTGGAAGCATAGTCTTATCGCTTATTAATGCCATTAATTCCTGTATTCTATAAGACGGCTTATTGTGCGACAGTTCTCTTACAACGTCTATATCCGTATCTAATATATTGAACAAAGTTCTAATTCCTGTTTGAGATAAATTAGAAATCATTAATCTATTATGAGTTTGAGCATCTGTTGCTACTCCGTAGTTATTTCCTACAAACGAAAGAATAATAGCTTTTACATAAGTGTACATCGCAGAAATAGGTACATCCATACCTAATGACGCTAAATCTTTAGCATATCCCGGTTCGTTATAGAAATTGTTCCACCCATTATGTGCATCAATAAGAAATTGAGCGTGTTTTTTAAATATAATTTCCTTAAATGATTCAGGAATAAAGTTTACGCCATCAACAAGTTTGAGAAAAGCTAATGCTTCATTTGCAGCATCCCTTCCTTTAACATCTCTTAGAGATGCAAATTTAGCAGCAATACTACTTTTGATTTCGTCAGAAACCAAATTCCACAAGCGGGGTGCAATTAATTTAATGTTATACTTAAGGTTTGGGTTACAATCTTGTTTTATAAAGTTAGAAAACAGATTGTGTAGTATTGGTCCGTGGATTTTAACGGATTGGCTTTCAATAATAGCATTGATGTCTTCGGCACTTTCTAATTTATCAAGAATAAGATTTTCTATCAAGTCTTTAATTTGCAAACCCGGTGCGGGTAAATCAAACGTCAATACATATTTAATACAGTTTTTAATAAAATTGTATGTTTCAAGCTTATCTAATTCTCCTAATGGATAATGTGCTGTTGAGAAATTATTTCGTAATTCACGACATTGTTCAAGAAAAAAATGAGCTTCCGCAGGTATTATTCCTAATGCAAATGCACCTGAGATTAGCTGGTGGTCTTTTATCTCTCTTAAATCATCTACTGTTTTAAGTGGTTTACCATCCCAATTTATTGCACTTGAAAAATAGTCCACACCATATACGATTATTTTTCTTTGTAAATCAAATATGGCAAGATTCCAAATATAATTTATTGCGGCATCATTTAATCCAGCTTCAATAGCTGTTCGTGCCTTATCAAGGCTTATTTCATCTCTACAATCAGGTCGGATGGCAAGTTTAACAGTTTCCCATCCAGCAACAAGATTGTCAACTTTTTCTAAGTGACCAAATCTCGCAGGTAATGCCAGTTGTTTCATATTAGTATAAAAGGATTTTTTATTATTATTCTATTTCGCTCAGTTACTCAATTATGCACAAAGTTAATAACAAAAAAACACCCAACAATAAAATGTTGAGTGTTTCTTAACACATTCATTCAAAAAGGTTTATTCCTCGTCCTTGCTGCTGTCGTTGTTGAATGAGAAAGTCAGTTGAACGAGCTGCCCGAAACTGTCCTGCACATACACGTCAATGGTCTGCTGGTCGGTGGATGCAGAGGTGTAGTAGAGCCGGAACGTCTCTTTCTCCAGCGGGTAAAAATCGTTCGGCAGGAAAATAGTACCGTTATCCATTTTTAGTTCTCCTTTACCATCCGGTTGAAAGAATCGAATTTGGTAGGTGGTCGGGATGTAATACCCGTCCCGTTTTAATTGACACCTGATTTCTGCGGTTTCACCAACTTTTAATTTCTTGGGAACAGGCATCGTTTCGATGGTGAACGGATATGCCTGTTGAATCTCCAGCTTGTCGTTGCACGAGCCGACGCAGAGGAGGGCGGCAATCATACAGCAGCCTATCCCTATTTTCGATAATATCTTTCGCATATACACTCCTTGTTAATTGATTATGAATTTCATTCCGATGCCCACCTGTGTGTGAAACTTCCCGATAGAAGAGCCGAACAACGCCCGTTCCCGAACATTGAGTAGCAATACCCATCGGTCGGTCAGGTAGGTTTCCAGCTCCAGTGTCAAAGCCCCGCCATAGACGAACGCATCTTTGTTCAGGAGCGTAGAGCCATCCGGCAACAGTTTGTTGCTCCGATTGCTGGTCTCATATCCGGCAAGGGCAGATAGCCCCGCCGAGAGGAAAAAGGTTTTGCGGCGGTCGGAAAGGAAATTCAGATAGTAGCCGCCCTCTGTGGTAAATTGCTGCACAGGTATTCGTATATCCTTGTAGTCATACCGCTTTTCGAGATACTCCCCACCAATCACCCAGCGGTTGGTGTTCTTGGTGTAGACACTATATGCCGCTCCGATGTGGTAAGCAAAATCCGATTTGTCGCTCCAGTGAAAACCGTCTGCCATACCTGCCGTAACCTGAATGGCTTTCATTCCGGGCAGGTATCTTTGTGCGTGTGCCTGATTAAAATACAGACACACCACAAAGAGAGATAATATACACAGAATCTTTTTCATCCCTATTTGATTTTAAGTTCGTTAATCACTTCGGCATTCACAATGTCGGCGTTCTCCACACGGATGGTCTGATGTCGTCCGCCGTTCTTTTCGTATAGTTCCACCAGCAGGATTTTGTCGTCCGGTATGGTAAACTTCGGCAAGGCATATACCGTGCGAACGGTCGCTTTGCCGCCAATCTCCACCACCTCGTTGTAGCTGCGTACCGCATCCAGCACCGTTTCCTGAATCGCCGTGCGTTTCGGCACAACGATATTTCCGGCTTGGAGCGGTTCGAGCAGCCGAAGTTTTACCGTCTATCCGTCCGTCAGCGTTTGGTCTTGGTGGATGCAAGCAACAATCGTGTTTTTACCGATGGCGTACCCCGAACCCACTGCCGTGTTGAATCCGTAATTGCGGGGCTGGCTGTATGCTTGTATAAACTCCGCATCGCTCATAGGTTACTGCAATCCCGATACGGTATTCTTCCGAAGAGCCTACACGGGTGCGGGTTGTGGCTTTTGGGTGATGGGTGCGGTAGGCGTAACCTGTGGCATCCCTGTATTTGTAGCCTGTCCCGGCTGCTGTCCGCCGTTCATACATTTGGCGGCGAGTTCATAGGACTTCTCCAGCATCGCCATTTGGTCGTTCACCTCAATGAAAGCACTGCTTTTCTGTTCCAACTGGGCGGACAGCTCGGCAATCTGCTGTTTCAACTCCTCCTTTTCGACATCCTCTTTCAGGGTTTCGTAGAAACTACCCAACTACTCGTTGATGTTGCGGTAGGCATTTGCCGAATAGTCAATCGAAGAACCGTCGCCCCGATAGGACGAACCGCCACTTCTTTGACGGTTGCGGCTCTTCGTCAGGTATCAGGTTCAGGCTCTCCCGTATAGCACTCTCCTCGCCCAGTGTGAAGCCGAAATCCTGCAACGACTTCATCTTCTCCTGCTCCTTGCGTTTCATTTGTTCCTGCTCATAGGCTTTCTGCTTGTCGGCGATAATCCCGTCCCCGGCAGGTAGCGGAATAGCGGCATTAAATCCGCCCACGCTTTCCACCTTTTCATCTTCAATTGAAGACGGTGCAAAAATCAGGTACATAGACCCCAAGAAAACCAGTCCCATAAGCGGGTAAACCAACATCTTTTTTCGTTGCTGTATCTGCTGTGGTGTCAGTTTCCTCTCTCCGCTAAGAATCAAAAAATCCCGTAGAATTAGAGTTCTACGGGATTTTTTTCACAGTTATAATTTCGTCAAAGACAGCAAAAAACAGATTGCTTTAAAACAAAACCACCGTATGTCATATCGGTGACATTTATATTTTTAACAGACAGTATTAACACTTTTTTATATATATATAAAATAATTATATTTGCACAATCAATCAAGGATTACGTTGTAGAATATATCGTATTTAATATTAAAATTCATCCCTGCAATAATTATTTACAGGATATTACATATAAAAAACGTTAGTTTTTACCGGTTTCTGGAAACTTAAATAACTTCACAGTGTGCAAAATAAAGCGTAAATACTCCTATTCACCTATAGGTTTTATTCCGGCTGGCAGACCCAAAACATCTAAGATTTCAAAAAGCAGATAGAAACATTGTCCCACGTTTTTTATTCATTATTAGGAACCGTCAGGGGACAGACAGTAAAACAATCATTAAAATGAAAAAAACACTATCAGCTTTTTTAACAGGTCTTCTGTTTTTATTTTCAGCATGCAGCAGTGACAACGGAGGTGATAAAGATGATGTAACTTTAGAAACGATTAGTGCCAAATGGAATGTAAGCGATCAAAGCAATTATGAGTCATTTGAGTTTAATAAAAGCGGTAACTACATTGTTGTAGCAAAATCCGGAGTAAGATCGGAAGATAATAATACAGTTACTTTCGGTACTTACACGATCAAAGACAATGTAATAATAATGTCAGATTTCGGTAAATTAACCGTTACTGATATTTCTTCAAACGCGATCAATTTTACACTGACATTAAATAATAGTTCGGACGCTGTCAATGTTTCAGCTTCAAAGCAGCCGGAAGTAGCCAATACAACAAAAACAGAATTACTATGCCGTACCTGGATCAGTACAGGTGAACCAGTCGATGGTCTGGATGGCAGTATTACAGAAGAAGGTATTATTGTTATATTCAGTCAGGCAGGAACATATCTCGTATACAATGATGATTTTGTTGACGGAGTAGGACTTGCCCAGTGGAAGTGGAAAGGAAACAATGAAAATGAATTCTATTACTCGTGGGGCAATTGGAACGACAATTGGGAAAATACCCGGGTTGTCATACACGAACTGACAAAGGACAGGATGGTCGTAGTTGAAAAATTCCCGGACGAGGACGATGAAATAACCGTACTAAAGCCGCTTGAAAACCTATAAAGATACAATCATCATAATCCTTGTGTACCTATATTTTTTATTCTTTATTCACAACAGGGTATACAGACAAATATGCTTCAAAGGCGTAACTGCCTTTGAAGCATACCGGATGCATTGACATTTTCGGAAGAAATAACATCAAAATACCCTATAAAACTCTGCCTTCCCTTTATATCCAGACAAGGTATTCACGTGAGATTCACACATAAAAGCACATTGTTCGTTATTTGTTAAAAACCGATTGCAAAAGGTATATAAAATACAGCATATAATGGATATGCAAGAAGGATAAAGCAATGCGATCAGCAATTAAAATGCGATCTTTCATTCCATGAAACCGGCATTTTTCAATTATTTCAATCCACAGAAAGTGTAATAGAATGTAATCTGAATTATTGATAATTTAAATTAAATTACTAATTTTAGCACACATGCCCGTTAATTCCTGAACATTCGCCACCGGAGAAGCAAAGTAATTGACAGGAGTTTATCAATCCTTTCTATAGTCCGGAGAATGCATTCAAGAATATGAGAATAATAAAGACCGATGAGCCGGTGATATCCTATTTGTCGTGTATAAAAAACAGGACTGAGTTCATAAAACTGTATTACAATTATAACCATCGCTTATGAAACTTTGCTTCTTATATTTCGTCTTATGGAGTTGCACTGTACTGGCCGTGCAACCGGTAAAGCTAACAAAAGTACAGATGCTGGAAGATTTTGAATTCCTGCAAAAAACAATAAATGATTATGCTGTATTTATTCCGCTTGTAGAAAAACGCATGGGAATCTCGGTTCGTGATCATTTAAAAGCCCTGCAACAGGAAATAACTTCCGAAACGACCCCGGAAGAATTTGCCGTTTTAGTGAGACACGGACTAAATATTTTATATGACGGACATTCCAATTTTTGCGGAAAAGACGCTCTCAAATGGAATGTTACATCGACATATAATTATTTAAAAGAGGTAAGTAATGCAGAATTAGGCGATACCCTGTATGCCGACTACTATGCCTCTGTCGTTGCTGACCGTATCTACCAAAAAAACAAGAGCAATATCTTTTTTAAATATGCTGACGGGAAATATTATGTCACAAGTCCTTTTACCGTAAACGGTATATCTATAAAATCCGGTGAAGAAGTCACAGCAGTAAATGGGACTCCTATCGATACTTTTGTAAACAACCTGTTTCCCAAACTGTATTATACAGGTTGGGACCCCATTCATAAAAAGCTATACAGCGATATGCTGCTAACCTCTTTGCCTCCGGCCGGATATGAAACCTGTATTTTTACCATCGGCGATAAAAAAATACCTATTGACACACGGACACAAATCCCCGGAGTAGAAAAAATAAAATACGGTTTACCCCGAACACCTTTGGTTACCCTTCTGGAAAATGATATACTGTATATCCGGATGCCCATGATGATGAGTTACGGGTGGTATGTGAACCAAATTAAGGAAATATATCATCCGAAAATCAAAAAGGTAATTTTCGATATACGGCTAAACGGCGGTGGGGATGACAATGTGTGGAAAAAAATTTTAAGCCATTTACTGAAAACTCCTTTTCAATATACCTACCGGGTGGAGATGAACCATCGTGAAAATCTGAAAAATGCAATTGCAAACTTCGGAGAAATTGAAATACAAGGTAATAAGATGACTGTAAGCCGCGACAGGACCATTCTCCCCGACAGTAACAGCGTCGGGTTTGACGGACACATTTATATCTTACAGGGCCGCTATACCTATTCAGCCGCATCAGCTTTTATTTCAGCCGCAAAACAAAACAAGGAAAAATTTACAATTATCGGGGAACCCGGTGCCATGATCTCGGGATATACCTTCCCGGGGATTGTTTTTGTCCTGCCACATTCAAAAATTGTTTATAAAATAGCCTTTTCAACGGATGTAACAGGAGGAACAACCGATCCTTATATGGATCAGCCGGACATTCTCATTACTGAAAACATCGACGATTACCTGGACCGCTTTTTCACTCATAACCCACAGGAAATAAGTTATCTTCAGGAACGAGATAAATGTATAAAGTACGTGAAAGGATTACAATAAAACAGTGTGGTTTAAAATATTCTGCCAACGGAACTTGATTTTTGTCAAAAAATATATTATAATACAAAAATACATGTTATTTCATCCTACATTTGTAAAAACAGGAATTCAATACGTATCCGGGTCGCATATATTATTCCGGAAACAGCCTTTTTCCCCTGGCACAATAAACGGTAATAAATAATTATATTTATGCAAAGATTAAAAACATACGTTATCCTGATCATCATAGTTATTACAGGGATTTCGTTTACAGCCTGTACATTTTGCCGAGGGCTTCTATACGGAGGTCCCGGTATTACAGACCATAAACATTTCACTCAGGCTATCATACACAAGGGGGACTGCCCGTTTCATTTTGCCACAGGAGATGATCCTATATGCAAAAAGTTGAAATTCAAGGTATCTCACAAAGGAAAGTTGATCGCCTATGCACCGCTGGACACATTATTATCCTATACTCCGACAGTAGCTTTTGTAATTATTCGCAATGATTCCATTCTGTTTGAACAATATGCCCACGGATATGACCGTGACAAGATTTCAACTATCTTTTCTGTTTCCAAAACACTCACCTGTTTACTCGCAGAAATAGCTATTGATGAAGGAATAATATCTTCTATTGATGATCCTGTGGTAAAATATGTTCCGGAGTTAAGCGAATGTGATCCCACGTGGAATCAGGTTACGATACGTCACCTCATGGATATGCGCGCGGGAATAAAATTCGACGAAAACTACGCAAGCAGATCCCCTTTCGGTAAGATGGCACGAATGTACTATGGAAGTAACAGTCTGGGACAAATAAAAAAAATGAAATTTGAATCCCAACCCGGTACCACATCCAATTACCAAAGTATTTCAACGAATGTGCTGGGACTTGTCATTGAACGTGCAACCGATAAACCGCTGGCAAAATATATGGAAGAAAAAGTATGGCAACCGTTAGGGATGGAATACAATGCTTCGTTGAGTCTCGACAGTAAAAAACATCGTTTCCCGAAAGCGTTCGGCGGCTTTTCCGCAACAGCCATAGACCTTGCCAAAATAGGCCGCCTATACCTGAATAACGGGAACTGGAACGGTCAGAAAATCATAGATTCTACCTGGATCAACCAATCCTCCAGCCCTTATATTGAAAATTACGGTTATCAGCTCAGTTGGCGTACGATTCGGAACACAGTACTCGATACAACAAAGAAGGCTTTCTTTACAGATTCGCTGGCCGTCGTCGCAAGAATCAGAAAACTCGGAGGCAATCCGTCAGAACATACAATTGTAAAATTGGATAAAAGGCGAGGTGCAAAGAAAACGACATGGGTCGGATTTAATTATAATTCGGGAGCCTATTATGCACTGGGTATTCTGGACCAGGTAATATATATAAATCCGGCAAAGCGGATAGTTATGATCCGGACCGGCAAAAAGGACAAAATATATGATTACCCCTACCTCATGCACCGCTTAACAGATTATTTATAAAAAAGAAGATTTTTTGCAGATATTTAGTATATTGCCGATATAACAGTAAAACCTAATAGCAAATTCGATGAAAAAAAGATTGATATTCATTTTAGCCGCCTCAGTCATCCTTACTTTTCAAAGCAATGCCCAACTCCTTTGGAAGATATCTGGAAACGGACTGGAAAAGCCGTCTTATCTTTTCGGTACCCACCACGTAGCGCCTATTCATATTTGCGATAGCATCGCCGGTTTTAATGAAGCATTTAACAGCTGCAAACAACTATACGGCGAACTGGAACTGGATGATATACAAGCCGTATCAAAAGAAATTGCTAAATATACGCTGTTACCCCAAGACAGCCTGCTCGATAAATTATATACTCCGGAAGAATATAAACTGATAGATGAGGTAGTTAAAAAAAATATGGGCGTAAGTGCCGATCAACTGAAAATGCTGAAACCCGTCACCATATCTACCCAATTGTCTGTAATCATCAGTATGCAGGCTTTTAATGATTTTAATCCGACCTTACCATTGGATGCTTTCCTGCAAAAAAAAGCGAAAGAACAAGGCATGTCCGTAAAAGGATTTGAAACATCATTGTTTCAAGCCCAGATACTATTTGGCGAACCTCTGCCCCAACAAGCCAGTGCTTTACTGAAAACAATCAAACATTTCGACAAAATGAAACCTTTTATCATTGAAATGTGTGATGTGTATATGAAACAAGATCTGGACAGCATATTTAAGCTAATGCAAGATCCGGAATTAAGTTTTACTCCGGAAGAAATGAACAGATTGGTTAATAACAGGAATCACAACTGGAGCCAACAATTAAAAGATATTCTCCCGCAGCAACCCACCTTTATTGTGGTCGGAGGCGGACATCTTCCCGGTAGCAACGGGCTGATCGAATTGTTACGTAAGCAAGGTTTTACTGTCACTCCTGTCGAATAAACTCAGGTATCATCCAGGTAATTATTAACCTTGTATATAAGAAAATAATTTACAATCTCTCAAAACCGGCAATATTACATTCAGTATTAAATTAAGGCAGAACTAAAGAAATCGTTTCTCTATTATCAAAATTATCGTTTACATTACAGGATAGTATTCAATTGGAGAAATAATTTTTTATTCAGATCAATCGAAGCGCTATTGCATCTCTTCAGTCTCACGTTACTGAAAAATCTATAAGAATTTATCCGAATAAAAATAATAAGATAACAGTAATTCATTATCTTGTACACAAAACGCTTAACATTATTTAGATGATACGAACAGCCAATATTAATCTCCAAATTATGCCGTTATGAAAAAACGATATCCTTTTTTATTGTGCTTGTTGACATCAGTTCTATTGATAAGCCCTGCAAAGGCTCAAAATTACGATATTAATAAATTAAAAATAATAGCCGACATTTGGGGCGAAGTTTATCTTTTCCATCCCTCAGTCATACGGACAGACAAAGAAGTCAGATGGGAGCAGGAATTAATTTCATTTCTCCCCTCTATTAAAAGGGAAATTACTGAAGATGAATTTATACAAACAGTTAATAATAAATTACTTTCAATATTAGACGACCGTTTTACACGAATACAAAAAATTGGAGGGGAAATACCATATTACAATACCATTCAAAACAACAAAGAATTTGATTATATACGATTTATAAATCTCAATTATCGAATATCGGCAGTTTAATCACTATTGACAGCAGCATTACTGACCAAAATTCTCAAAAACCGCTTGTCATCGACATTCGTATCAATAAAAAACTAAATACAGATTATCATACCAATACCTTTTTCGACTACTTTATATCAATGTTTTTGTCTGAGCCACTCATGTTAAGCCAGCAGATATCCCGAGAACACTTCGGATGGGACGAATGGAATGATTAGTGGTTTTATGAACCAATGTTGTTTTTATCGGTGAACAAACTCAAGGTACAGACGGCGAGGTTTCTAAAATTCACATGCCGGGTAATGGAGAAATCGCATTTACAGGCCAGCGGATTAAATTTGGTAATGGGAAAGATTTTTATGGAACAGGCATCTCTCCGGATATTGTGGTAAAAAATACAATCGATGGAGTGAAAAGCAACCGGGACGAGATTCTCGAGTGTGCATTAAAGTACATGATGGAGAAATAACAATATCTACGACCATGAAAGTAAACATAATAATTCAAAATCAACATTTCAAATGTTAACCATCTTGAAAATGCCGTTTTTCTCCTCATTAATGATATATAAAGGATTTAAACGAAAAATTATTTGAAGGCATACTCTTCTTCTATTACTGAATATGATCTAAAATCAATATCCGACAAACACCTGTTCCAAAACGATCTTTCAATACTTTCCCGTATCGGATAAAGATATTATAACAGCCCTTTCAGCAAACTCGGGACAACCAAGTCAAGCAAAATACATTAAAGAAGAGTTTTCAATTAGTCAGGAATAGTTGATAACTATTTATTATCCTTGACCTATGATTTTTCTTTGTTTCTCAAGTAAGGATAGATATACTATTGTAGAATCAATAATGTATCATCTTAAAAACTATGGTTTATCGGTTTGGTACGATTATCATAAGTTAATTCTTGGAGACGACAGAGACTACCGAAACTTAATCGAAGGCATTGAGCAAAACAATTATGCAATAGTGCTATTAACTGAAAATGTTTTTGATTGTGTCTGTGCAAATGACGAATTAAATGTCATTCACCGGCAATATATTAATGGGCGAATACATGTGTTCCCAATTTTTTATAAAATTACAGCTTTGGAATTGCCTTTAAACTACCAATGGCTTTGTAAACTTATTTATAATGAAGTCGATGACAGAACAGGAACTTTAATGACATGTAATCAAATTATATTAAAATACTTATTAGATAAAAATGCGTTATATGAAACAAAAGTATTGACAGATTATATAAAAATACCTGTCCAGGATACCTATATAAAAGAAATGATATCAATTTATTTCGAGGTCGATTATGACAATATAAATGTTCGAATGGCCATATTATACTCTATCTTTAAATATCTAACTTGTAAATATGATTCATTTCAATACCCTCATTATTGTTTACGGACTTTCAAAAGACTTTATGAATTAACCAAATTGAAAATTCAAATAGATTTTAAAGAATTATCAATATTAGAAAATTCTCTGTTATTAATGCTCAATACAATAGCTAATCAATATTTTGAAGAATGTCAATAATTATTTCTGCTATTATTTCAGGGTCTTTATTTGTTTTTAATTGATCGATATATCTTTCTAAATAAGGATATAGCGTAATATTGTCTTTTACTTCCTGCCATATTATTTCACTTTGATAACCGGTACTCCCAATAGGAATAATTACTTTTTTCTTAGACTTTGCTATTTCAAATTCTTCTTTTACTCCTATAGAATATTTTAAATCTACACTTTTTCCGAAGATAAAGATAACGGAACTTGAATCTTCTATAAGCATATTTCTGTGTCTGAATTTATGTTCAGAAGGCATTAATTCCTGAAAAGGTCTCATAATCAAATAGCGTTCAATATTGAAAATATTATTGGTCAGCATGTACTGCATCGCATGTCCCGCAAGATAATTTTCAATTTTTCTTCCCATTCCGGTTATAATTCTATAACCAGATGACAATATTTTATTTGATAATTCTTTGCATAATCTGTCTGCAAATTGATTTTCTTCTTCAGGCAAGACGTCGAATGAACCGGAAATAAAAACTTTCTTTAAAGTGACTCTTCTATTCAATTCTCTCAATATCGTATGAATATCGGAATATTCATCAATTAAAAGTGTTTTAATATGATATCTTTGTTCAAGATCTTTTATAAAATAAAAAAAATACGGATTATCTGGTTCATTTTTGATTATTGTATAATGATATCCCATACTATTTCCCAAACAATCATGTATTTTTTTTATGCAATTTAATACCAGAGAGTCGGTAAAGCTATAACCTAAAAATAGAAATGTATCTGAAACCAAAGCCTTTTTTAAAAAGGTAATCATTAACTCACGAGTTTTTTCATGTCCTTCAATATCGTCCTGGGTAATAACTATATTTTGTAAATCACTTATATCTCCATTAAGTTTGAATACATTGACAATATTATCATTAATATGAGTCAAATCATAATTAGAATGAATGGTTTTTGATCGAATGTGTCTTTTCTCTAAATTTTTTTCTATAACCTTATCGAAATTAGTCGTCCATATCTGTTTGAATTTACTTTCAATCAATATTTCTATTATCTCACTTTTATATTCAAGACGATCGATATTCTCTGAAATTACATCAGATAAGGCTGGTGCTCCAAATTCATTTACATAGTATTGGGCTAATTTAAATAAATCAATATCTTTTATATTTGAAAGCTTTAGTTGTTTGAGACAAGGAGCTAAAAGATTCTGCCATGCTGGATAACCTGCTTCTATTGATATACCAGCTCCAACAAAAAGTGAAAGATTTTCATCTAAAAGCTTTTTTGAAAGGATAGATAAGAACTGTTCTTTAGATATATTTTGAGATAATGATAGATGCATAATAAATAGTTATCAGTTATTCAAATTTCATCACTTAGTATGTGTACTTTGACTTGAACTCAAGTAAAGAAAAAGATAGTTATTATTTCCTTTACCGATTGTCAATCAACGAGCAAGTGACGTAAATACAATATATATACTTAAATACAACATCTTCAAATTACAGAATAATTCTTTTTTAGAATAGAATTAAAATATAAACCCAAATTAGATTTCGCATAATAAAATTTATATTTGCATAAGCTATCATGCAACAAAATAACTCAACATCTGAATACAACTTCTGTAAATCCGGGGAAACTTTGTATAACACTTAATACACTTGATTCAAGATAACAATAGATATACATACTTCTCTACATCTTATTAAGCAAATATATAATTTGTTTTTCAAATTTACATAAATAATTCTCCAATATTCAAAACAGTAACAAACGTTTTCACTTCATCACAGAAAAATAAGTATAAATAATACAAAACATCTGATTTAACCTAGAATCTGATATTATTCAAACGGCAGAAATATATAAGGATAACTATAAATACTCAATAAGTCCGTAATTACACAAGCACCAGGTAATCGTATTGAAGAAGAATTACCGGAAGGCCGGTATACTATATATTATTCGGATTGGCAAAAATAAATTTCCGGGGCTCTGAAAACCTGAAAAATCTTCTCTCTTCCGGTATTCCCCATTCACGTATAAATTTGAAATTTACAACCGAAATCAATTTCATATTTCTTGTAGTAGAAGTAATCATCTGTAAAGCGTTTTTCAATAGAAAAACGACCATTTTATGACACGATCAACAAAAAGGCTTTTTAGAAACAACAACCCAAGCGGATAATATCCGTAAACACAATTACACTTTTATTTGTTCTTTTTGAATAAATAAGGTGCAGAATAATATGAACACATTAATTATAGACAATCCTTTTACGGATATTTATTTCAACCTGGCAGCCGAAGAATTTCTGTTGAAAAACCGGCCGGAGAATATCCTTATGTTGTGGCAGAATACTCCGTCCGTCGTTCTCGGTAAACACCAGCGGGTAGAAACCGAAATCAACCTGACTTACGTAAAGGATAAACAAATCCGGATAGCCCGGCGATATTCGGGCGGTGGTACGGTTTACCACGATCTGGGCAATCTCAATCTGACATTTATCGAAAATACAAACGTTCCGGACTTTGAAAAATACACCCGAAAGACACTCGAATTTCTGAATTCAATCGGAGTACAAGCTCAAAAAGACACCCGGCTGGGCATAAATATCGGACACTTAAAAATTTCCGGAAGTGCCCAGTGCATCTACAAAACAAGGTGTATGTATCATTGTACCCTACTCTATGACACGAATCTGACAGCCCTGACAGCCTCACTTGCTGTTTCCCGAATCTTACCGGCACCGAAAACCGGATACTCCGTCGCCTCTGTAAAAAGTCCGGTAACCAATATCAGTAAATATTTGCAGTATCCCCCAGACACCGACGACTTTAAAAACCAAGTCCTCGCGTTTTTCCTCAATACAATGCCTCAAAAACAGATTTACAATCTGAATCCCGATGAAATCAATCGGGTCGAACAACTCAAAAACGAAAAATACGCTACCACACAGTGGATTTTCGGTAAAGATTTCTAGGTAATTTATACCCGAACATTCAGGAACGGAAATTCGTTTAACAATAGTCATCAATTCCTAGTTATACTGAATTGATGTTAAATTATAAACATATAAAGTACCACTACCATGTCAATATTCGAAATAAAAATGCCTAAACTAGGCGAAAGCATCACAGAAGGCACCATTACCTCCTGGTCTGCCAAAGTCGGTGACACCATAAAAGAAGACGATATACTACTCGAAGTCAATACTGCAAAAGTAAGTGCCGAGATTCCGTCGCCCGTATCCGGAAAAATCGTCCAGATATTTTTCCAGACCGGAGACGTCGTCCCCATCGGCAAGGTTATTGCTACCGTCGATACAGACGGAAACGGCACAGATAACGCAACCGAAGCTGCACCCCCTGAAAAAACAGAAACATCCGTTCCCGAACCAACGGCCACCACTACGGCTGCTCCGGCAAGTATTCCGGTAACAGCACAGGCCGCCAAATCAGAAACCGAAAGATGGTATTCCCCCATTGTACTTCAAATCGCCCAGGAAGCCAAAATCTCAAATGAAGAATTGGCTCATATCAAAGGTACCGGCTATCAGGGACGGTTAAGTAAAAAAGATATCCATGAATATATCGGACAAAAGAAAAAAAGTATATCTGCTACAACTCCTGTTGCCGGAACAAAAGCAGAAGTACCAATATCTTCCCCGGCGGCTACCCCTTCTCAACATTCATCTACCCCTGATAATGCGGAAAACGAGATACGCCCTATGGACTACGTGCGCCGTCTGATTGCAGACCACATGGTAATGTCAAAAAACGTATCTCCTCATGTCACCAGCGTAATAGAAGTAGACGTTACAAAACTGGTACAATGGCGGAACAAGAACAAAGATGCCTTTTTCCGCCGCGAAGGTGTTAAACTGACATTTATGCCGGTCATAGCCGAAGCTTCAGCCAAAGCTCTGGCTGAGTATCCACTGGTAAATTCTTCAGTAGACGGATACAACATCATACTGAAAAAGCACATCCATATCGGTTTCGCTGTTTCGCTTCCGGACGGAAATCTCATCGTACCTGTCGTACACGATGCAGACCACTCCAATCTGAACGGTCTGGCCGTAGCTATGGATACCTTGGCCCTAAAAGCACGGGACAACAAACTACTCCCCGAAGACATTGCCGGAGGTACTTTTACGATCACCAATTTCGGCACCTTCAAAAGCCTTTTCGGTACGCCGATCATCAATCAGCCCCAGGTTGCCATACTGGGAGTCGGTTACATCGAAAAGAAACCCGCCGTCATCGAAACACCGGAGGGTGATGCCATTGCCATCAGACACAAAATGTACCTGTCATTATCTTATGACCACCGTGTGATAGACGGTGCCCTCGGCGGACAATTTTTACGCAGGGTAGGCGATATTCTGGAAAACTGGCAAAGTTAACTTAACCTTTTAGTACAACAAAAATGAAAAAATACGACATAAAAAACACAGATAAGGAAACCCTGAAAAAATGGTTTTACCTTATGACTTTAGGCCGTGCTCTCGACGAAAAGGCTCCGGTCTATTTGCTGCAATCCCTGGGCTGGTCGTTCCACGCCCCCTATGCCGGACACGATGGCATCCAACTGGCCATCGGTCAGGTATTTAAAAAAGAAGAAGATTTTCTGTTTCCCTATTACCGGGATATGCTCACCGCCCTTTCAGCAGGCATTACGGCAGAAGAAATCATATTGAACGGCATTTCCAAAGCCACGGACCCCGGGAGCGGCGGCCGTCACATGTCCAACCATTTCGCCAAACCGGAATGGCACATTGAAAACGTTTCTTCCGCCACGGGCACCCACGACCTGCACGCCGTCGGAGTCGCCAGAGCTATGGTATATTACGGACACAAGGGGGTAGCCATCACCTCTCACGGGGAATCGTCTACTTCCGAAGGTTTCGTTTATGAAGCCATCAACGGTGCCAGTACAGAGTGTCTGCCTGTTATTTTCGTCATACAGGACAACGGATACGGCATATCCGTACCCAAGAACGAACAAACCGCCAACCGCAAAGTCGCAGATAATTTTTCAGGATTTAAGAATCTTAAAATCATTCACTGTAACGGTAAAGACGTTTTCGATTCGATGAATGCCATGACGGCAGCCCGGGAACATGCCATCAACACCCGTAATCCGGTTATTGTACAAGCCAATTGCATACGGATCGGCTCTCATTCCAACTCAGACAAGCATACCCTTTATCGGGATGAAAACGAATTGGCCTATGTGAAAGCTGCCGACCCGCTGTACAAATTCCGCAGAATGCTGCTTCGCTACAAACGGTTTACAGAAGCAGAGTTACTGCAAATTGAAGAAGAGGCAAAAAAAGAACAAAATGCCGCTCACCGCAAAGCTTTGGCAGCCCCCGATCCGACGGCCGACAGTATATTGAAATTTGTTCTGCCCGAACCCTATCAGCCTCAGAAATACAAAGAAGGTATCCAAAACCAGCCAGGAGAAAAGCAAACCATGGTAACCGCCTTAAACGAAACTCTGAAAGCCGAGTTCCGCCATAACCCGGACACCTTTATCTGGGGACAGGACGTAGCAAACAAAGAAAAAGGAGGCGTCTTTAATGTTACGAAAGGTATGCAGCAGGAATTCGGGGAAACACGGGTATTCAGCGCTCCGATTGCTGAGGATTATATCGTCGGAACAGCCAACGGGATGTGCCGCTTCGACCCGAAAATACATGTCGTCATCGAAGGTGCCGAATTTGCAGACTATTTCTGGCCCGCCGTCGAACAATATGTAGAATGTACCCACGAATATTGGCGGAGCAACGGAAAATTCACACCCAATATTACGCTACGTCTGGCTTCCGGAGGATATATCGGAGGCGGATTGTATCATTCACAAAACATCGAAGGCGCCTTGACCACACTGCCCGGAGCACGTATTGTATGCCCGTCTTTTGCTGACGATGCTGCCGGGTTACTACGTACCAGTATGCGCTCCAAAGGCGTTACCCTGTTTCTGGAACCCAAAGCCCTGTACAACTCCGTTGAGGCAGCCAGCGTTGTGCCCGACGATTTTGAGGTACCTTTCGGTAAAGCACGTATCCGCAGAGAAGGCAGCGATCTGAGTATCATCACTTACGGAAACACCACCCATCTTTGCCTGAAGGCAGCCGATCGTCTGGCAAAAGAAAACGGATGGAATGTTGAAGTCGTCGATATCCGTTCCCTGATCCCGCTGGATAAAGAAACAATATTCGCTTCCGTACAAAAAACAAGTAAAGTACTGGTTGTACATGAAGATAAGGTTTTTTCCGGCTTCGGAGCAGAACTGGCAGCCACGATAGGTACTGAAATGTTCCGTTATCTGGATGCTCCCATACAAAGAGTCGGTTCGACCTTTACTCCGGTAGGTTTCAACCCGATACTGGAACATGCCATTCTTCCCAGCGAAGATAAAATTTTCAAGGCAGCCAAAGAACTGCTCGAATATTAACAACAGATAGAAACAACACCATGAAAAAAATAGGCTTATTTTATAAGACAGACAGCTCCAAAACAGCTCTCGTTGCTCAAAAAATCCAGCAGGAATTCGGAAAAGGCATCGACATTATTCACATCGAAAAAGCCTGGAAAAAGGAATTTGAAAGCTACGATAATATTATCGCAGGTACTTCCACCTGGTTTGACGGAGAATTGCCGACCTATTGGGACGAACTGATCCCCGAATTGGAAACATTGAACCTGCAAAATAAAAAAGTCGCTATATTCGGTTTGGGAGACCAGGTTAACTACCCCGACAACTTTGTCGACGGTATCGGCATTCTCGCCGAAGCAATGGAAAAAGCCGGAGCCACAGTAATCGGCTATACATCCCCCGCCGACTATCAATTCAACCGGTCACTGGCACTGAAAGACAACCGGCTGTCAGGACTTGCCATAGATATCGAAAATCAATCCGATAAAACGGAAAAGCGTATCAAGGCATGGGTCAAGCAACTGAAACAAGAATTTGAGTAACACCCGAAAACGTCCTCCGATAAAACGCTTCCTAAAATCAAATGCTGTTTCCGGAGTCGTTTTTCTACGAAGGACGTTTTTTCTACTTATGCCATATATGCAAACGATATTATTCGACGGATATTGTAATCTATGCAGCTCTTCGGTCAGATTCGTCCGACGCAGAAACTCTGCTGCATCCTTCCATTTCATCCCATTGCAATCAGAGGCCGGACAACGTCTGCTCCAAAAAAACGGAATCAATATCAAAGAAAACAGTACTGTCGTCTATATCAAGGATAACCGCTATTTTCTACGATCGAGTGCCCTTTTGCATATATGCAAAGACCTTGGAAAAGGCTGGCAATTTATTTACTATAGCCTGGTAGCGATCCCTACGTTTATCCGCGACCCCGTTTACACCCTGCTGGCCCGTTTACGATACCGGATATGGGGCCGACGCAACCGTTGTTTCCTACCACCTCCATCATCCCGACCGGAATAGTAAGTATTGATTATTTTTCCATTTCACTACAGGTAAGGACAACCAGTATTTTATCGATACGTGCCCCATCCATATCCATAATTTCGAACTTAAAATCTTTCCATTCTACACATTCTCCGCTTTGCGGAATATGTTCCAGCAGTTTCAACACCAATCCGCCCACAGTATTAAAATCGTTATCACTGGAATACAGGTATTCTTTTTCAAAATAAGATAAAAAGTCGTACAAAGTGCATTGTCCGTCCACCAGCCAACCTTCATTATCTTTCCGCTTGATGATATCCGGTTCGCTGTATACATCTTCAATCGTTCCGACTAAACCTTCCAGAATGTCTTTCAAAGTAATAATTCCCTGACAAGTGCCGAATTCATCACAAATCAATGCCTGACTGACGCGCTGTTCCTTCATCCGCCCGAGTACTTTATAGACATTCATACTTTCATGAAAATAAGTGGCAGGACTCAAAACCTGACCAATATCAAAATCCTCTTTATCAAAGCAAAATACAAGATCTTTCAAGGTAACAATCCCTTTGACATTATCGAAATTATGGTCAATCACCGGATAAACCTCATATAAATTTTGTTCCAATACCTCCCGGATCTGGGTGTTACTCATATTTATATCCAGAGCGACTACGTCCGAACGATGCGTCATCAGGGAACTGACCTTCAAATCCCCCAGCATAAATACCCGTTCGACAATATCCTGCTCAACTTCCTGTACAGCCCCGTCTTTTGTACCTTCCTGAATGATAGACCGGATTTCTTCCTCAGTTACTTTTCCCGAATCGGATTTAAGGCCCAACAGATTAAAAACAAAAGCCGTACTTTTTGCCAGCAACCAGACAAAAGGAGAAGCAACCAATGCTAACAGATACATCGGACGGGCTACAACCTTAGCAGCCCTTTCCGCTACACTCATTCCGATCCGCTTAGGAACAAGCTCTCCGAAAATTAAGGTAAAATAAGTCACTAACGCCACAATAACAGTCTGGGCTAACGGACGTGATACTGAAGCAGAAACACCCCATCCCATTAAAACTTCAGAGAAATCATCAGCCAACACGCTCCCCGAATATATACCGGTCAAAATACCGATAATGGTGATTCCGATCTGTATCGTTGATAAAAACTTATCCGGTTCGTTTACAAGTTTCAGAACCACCCGGGCCGATTTACTCCCTTTCTTTATTTCATTAGACAAATGGGATTTTCTTACGGAAATCAATGCAATTTCAGACATAGCCAAAACCCCGTTCAATACAATTAAAATTATAATTACAATTAACTCGTTCATCGTTTATTCAAAATTATCAATCCGCTATTTTAAATACATTCACATAAAACCTATATTACACAAAAGGAACAACAATCATTCCCAATGAATAACAGAGTTAAATCCGCAAAAACAAAACCAGCAGAAAGAGAGCAGTATGAAACAATACCGTCCTTTTATAGAAAAACCTTGATATACCTCCCTTACAGGCAGATATATCAAGGCAAATTATATGATCATCTAAATCTTCGAAGACAAATTAAACAATGGTTTACAGATACAAATATAGTAATGATACCTCTATCATACAATAGAGTATGCTCTCACTCTACTATTAAATTTAGTAAAAATCACTTAAAAAAAAGATCGACAAAAAAATCCCATTTATAAAATAAATCCGGTATATTCAGATTGATATACAGACACCGGAGATAGTGTTTCAAAAAGTGTGTAAATCCCACTTTTATTATTTTTGTAATGGAAGT
>ERZ835109.1048-NODE-1048-length-25509-cov-4.980475_pt1 | contig 25509 bp, 24 predicted proteins | sample MGYA00519946_ERZ835109 | MGnify/ENA primary metagenome ERZ835109 (study PRJEB31850, sample SAMEA3708771) | human gut metagenome | biome: human gut; feature: human-associated habitat; material: faeces | place: China | collected 2014 ...
TTTTCGCCTATCGAATTTCTTAATAATAGTGTCCAATATGATTGACAAACCTACATGTGGAATTTTGGCTATTTCAACTTTGCTTGTGATAAATTAAAATCTTTGCTTAAGAAAAGACTTAACGAGAAAAGAACAAGAATAGGGGAAGGTATAGACATCACTGTCATGCCCAATATTTCCATGCTTTAACTTTATACCAAAACTTATATCTTCGTATTTATCGGAGAATATAAGTATTTTCATTGATTTCATTTTGAGATTTCACTTCAATGGGAACAAGATTATTAGCAGTGCGCAAGAAAAAGTCTTGTTCCAATTAGCAATTACCTTTTCCGTCATTTCATCAAGTGAACTGAACGGTCTGTGATCAAAACCTATTATGTTCTTGTGTCCGATATGCAGGTCTGACGTATAAAATTTTTTTGGTGCTAAAATATTCGATGATTCTGACAAAACATCCACCTGCTTTGGGTCATTATACTGCTCCATTTTCTTCGTGTTCAGCGGAATAAGTATTTATACACTTTCTGAACGTCCCCCAGGTCAATTTCCAAATCACTGGTATATGTACGACATCATCCTTAAATGTAACACTGCCGGGCAAGACCACATAGTCCACCGCCGGGTATCTGTCGTCCGATAATGCGGCCGACACTGTGCATTTCCTAACAGGTTCACTTTCACACGTTATCTCTACTATACAATTAATGTCAAAACAATCTAAAAATTCTTCTAATCGCATTGCATTTTTCCTTCTTTCTTTTCTGCCGTAAGGGTTTTTATTGCGTCTATTATTTCTCCAGTCCTCGTGTACCAATTTACAAGCTCATTCTTTTCTATAAGATCTCGTATGATCGGCTTGACCACAGGATAATAATCGTTTCGTATGCATATGTGATTGCCAAAGCCCTCATATAAGTGCGTATAATTTTCCGGTGGCTTTGTGTGCTTGAAGTTCCTTTCGTCCTTACTGAGGTAGAACACGAACTCAGTTCTGCATGATTCATCTGATTCAGGACCATTCCAATAGCAATCATCTAACGCAGGAAAATACTCCTTGACCTTTGAATATGGCATTTCTTCAGAAAAGAAAAGCGAGAACTCCTCACCTTCGGCTGTGATAAATTCCATAAGATTGCCGACCCCCATAGCACCAGGCTCGGCAAGAGTAAAGAACGCTATGTCTTTAAACATTTCCTTTGTATATTCTTGATTTTTTACGTTTGCCAATTTCATATCCACCTTTCATATCACTCTTCATAACCATATGGTTCTAATGGTATTTGCCAGTTTTCCGTTACTTGATAATATTCATCTTTGTCAGTATCGACCAGCAGTATGGGGAGTATGCCGTTTGTCAGCACATCGCCGTCAATATAAATGTGGCTATCTCCATCGTAATATATATCGTGAAAATCGCTGTCGTCTGCGATCTCAGAGGTGTATATATGCCCTGCCACGACTTTCTTATCAAGCCCAGCTATCTTGCCAAGCTGATGTGGATATTTCTGCAAAAATTCATATTCGCTTGTTTCCCACTTCCACTCATCGGCTGCTTCTTCGTTGATACCTGCGTGGACAAATATCGTATTGCCCTCAACATAATACTTCGGCAAATTTTCCATCCAGCGGATATATTTAGTATCGCAATGGTCTTGATCACTTAAATAGCCTACATACACATTGTCGATACTAGAAAAGCCCTCCAGCACAAAATCTTCGTGATTTCCCATTAGTGTGATAACTTTATCTGTTCCGTATTTCGCCTGTAGATTCATTATCTTATCAAACACCTGTCGACTTTCATCGCCGCCGTGGATATAGTCGCCAAGCAAGACAAGCTTTGTATCCGGCTCTTCAAGATGTTCCAAAATGATATCCAGCGCATAAAGAAAAGGTATAAAACAGCCGTGTATATCGCTTATTGCATATATTTTCAATAAATATGACCTCCTATATTATAATTTTCTCATCAAAGTCCCAGATCGCTGATATCAAGCAGCGTTCTTTTCTGGCGGTGATCGTTTTTTATGGTCTCAAAACAGTATACCAAAAGCTCTTTACTATCTTCATCTGCAAGATATTCTTTGTACTTTTCTCTGATGTCGGCAAGAGAGAATTTTATACATATAGGCTTCTCGTTCTCGTTACATTTTTCAACCAGCAGATAGCCTTTTATCTTGCAGGCGTCGGAAAAGCGTTGTGCGTCAAATATGCGCATTTTATCACGGACTTCACAGGCAAGCAAGTTGAGCAGATATTCGTCAGAAACAGTTTTCGCTGCCGCATAGTCACATCTGCCAAGCGTTCCTGTGCCGTTTCTAAAAAGCCCCAAAGCCTTATGAACGTTCGGTTCGATCTTTTTGCGGATATCCTCAGCTGTTAAATTTGATGAGTCACGCTCGCTTAAATGCTCTCTGTAAAGCTTGTGGAAAAGCTCAGCATTGGGGTCTTTCATAAATCTTTGCACGGCGTTATCGACTTCTTCCCTGCCCTCTTCATCATAGAACATATAGCGCATATCTAGTTTATCTGCCACATCTTCTGCTAAGATCAGCATTTTCTCAATATCTGTTTCAGTAATAAATTTCACTTGCCATTGCACCTCATTGTATTGCCTAAAGACTGCAAAAACTGATATCTTGCGCATAATTCGGCGCTGTGGTATAGGCTATTATGTCTTTGCCAAACCTTTCCTTGTTCCAATAAACGCCGAGCCATTCTTTACTTCCATTGTTTTCTCTGAATACCAGATAATGTTCATCTGCTTCGTGAATGCGCACTCCTGCATATACCATCATTTCGCTTCTCACGGCTCTTGCAAATATTTTCAAAAGATACTCATCGCAAACGCTTTGTGCGGCGGCATATACAGCAGGAACACCGTGGTGAAAGATCAGTCTGCCATCTCTAAATAGTCTGACAGCGATATCGTTTATCTGCTCAGTCGCTTCGAGTATCTCTGCGCAGGAATATTCTTCAACCTCGGTGATCATAACGTCTCTTCGACAAAGAGATACAAGCAGCGGAACATTATGAAGATATCTGGAAGTGTGATATATCATCAGATCTCTGACGATCGTCTGGGCTAGGTCATACATCTTGTCGATATCTTTTTCCGTGATATAGTTTATCTCTTTACAAACGTTTTCAAGGTAAGCACGTGAATAGAAAATATCCTCATCATTAAAAGCTTTGATAGTATTCTGTATCTGTTTCTCAGAAAAACCAAAATACGTCATCTCATATAAAACCAACGCTGTGAATTTAACATCACCATACTTTGCAATGCTTGCTTCATCGACGGTATAACCTAAGACCTCATCCCAAGGAACCGCCTCTATGCTGTAAGTTTCGTTATTCGATCTATCGAGCAGATAAACATTATAAAAATTTTCGCCCTCTTCCTGTGCTTCTTTAAGCTCCTCAATATATAAAACTTCATTGTCCGATTTGTTGGGAGTTATCTGAGGCAAAGCCTTTATAGTCTCTCTTATCCTCTGATTGGCAGAGCATTTTTCAGAGCTTTTGATCATCGCTAAAAATTCGCTGACAACCTTAAATTCATCGCAGCTTTGGAGCACTTGATAAAAGTACATCATATCTCCCCCATTATCAGTCTGAATCATTCATGTCAATAACATAATCATTTATCGAAAGCCACGCCACTATATTTTCTTTCCCCATATAGAAACACCCCTGTTTGAAATACCCTGGCTCATCATCTGGGTTGTAGGCATGCGAATGCCAAGTTGCTACGTCTAACCCGCCATCCTTATATAGCACGACACAGCCTGTCATATCCTCTGGTTTTTTCTCCTTTAAATTTATAAACTCCGACAATGGAATATTCAATTTCTTCTTTGACATAAAAATAACCTCTCCTCTTATAATCACATATCCTACAACTCATTCATATAGTTTTGTGTGTATTTACCCCAACAGCTTAGCATTTCATCATCTGAAAACTTCCCGTCATATAGATAGTCCTTCAGCTTCCTTTCCGCCTTTACAATCTCATCCAGGTTCGTTATATTCTTTGGGTCGCTCTTTATTACTTCAAATATTCTTTTCAAAGCGTGTGTGTAGCCCTTTTGACCATAGGCTTTCCTACCTTCTGCCCTTATCTTTGGTTGTAAATTATGTGTAACTATATGTGAGACAGTTTCATCTATCCAGGACATCTGGTGATTAAAAGACATTCCCAAAAAGCTAACCTGAACACGACCGCTTTCCATGTTGCCCACTCCTTTCATACTCATCTTCTCTATATTTATAGTATAACACGCTTTCGCCGTTACGTCTAGTACGTTATTTGTCACATATCAAACTATTTATAATCCAACAAACGGCACTTATAGTACCATAATAATGACCACGGTATAATCAAAACGAGCGTACACCAAATCGGTATACGCTCGTTTTGTCAAAAAGCTATTACTCTGAAATATATTTTTCAGCCTTTTCCTTGAATCTCTCGTGAATTTCCTGATTTCTTTCTTCGACAACTTCATCAATAAGCTGTGAAAATGTATTATTGATGTTTACCTTGAGAAGTTCCTGCGTTTTTGTTGATAGAAAATAGTCGAATGTTATTTCCGCCACACAATTCATTAAATGATCGTATTTGCTCTCAGTCTTCATACCGTTCCAATTATTAGCAGACCGATACACATATCCCCTGCCTTCTTCCAAAAAATTCTTTTCAAGAAATTCATCAGCATCAAAGCTTTTTTCATCATAAGGAATATTCTTCTTGATAAAATCAAGAAAACCGCTTTGATTTATACTTATTGTCAGTTCCTGGAAGTAATAACTATCAAACATTTTGCTAAGCTTCTTGCTGAACGTTACCGTAAACGAGGTCAATATCACGTCTTTCAAAACGGAAGATAGCGCCAGATTATTGATCTTATTTACGATCTGCTCAAACAGCTCTTTACCTATTATCTTGCTTACGATGCTGCTATACTGAGGGTTGTTTTTAAGAGTTACAACATTCTCGATGCTAAGGTTTAGAACAGACGCTATGGCTTTATTTTCCACATTAGGCTCTTCTCTCTTTTCGTCAAGAAGATACCTAACATCTACATCATAAAGATCTGCGAGCTTTAACAGAGATTCGACGCTGGGTAGATTTTTTCGATTTGGATTTTCCCACGCAGCTACAGTTGAACGTTTTCCTCCTTCACCAATTAATAGTTCCGCTGCCTCTTCCTGAGAATAGCCTCTCTTTTTGGTCTTTGTGTTATATGCCTCTTTTCTTGCAGATAAAAGCCTTGCCTTAAAATCATCTACATTGAACATCTAATACGCTCCTTTCTTATCATCGATCCATACACTAATTGTAGCGCAATTACTTCAGCTTGTCAATGAATTTCACACAATTAAGGTACTATTAATACCTTTTAGCAAATTAACGGTTGATATATAATATATTGTAGCTAAGTTTACTTTATCTTTATTATTTCTCGCACACATATCTCATCTAAGCCGGAGGAAAAGAGTTCAAAATTTATAGGGCTTAAACGCAAAAACACCTATGACAGACAAGCCTTCTGCCATAGGTGTTTGCGTTTTTCACAACATTACTTCACTGCCTCTGCGATAGTTACTGCCACATTTCCTACTTTTGTGAGATCCGTGACGTCCGATGAAAGCCCACCGCTGAGGGTGAGAGCTGTGCTTATTGTGAGATTCTCATCATCGACAGCCTTGTTTTCTGCTGTTGGTATTGTGACTGCATCATATGTAAATTCGCCCTTAACAAAGCTGTATTTATCAAGTGGCTCATATGTAAAATCAACGTCGATATCCGTATTTGAATGGTTTGTAACGATTATATCATTACCTTTTGCAGACCATTTGCCCTTTGTGTCGATATCATATTCATGAGTTTTTGCATTCCAAGTCTTTGTTCTGCTCACGTTGTATGTAAACTCCATTTCACCCCATACAACGTCAGCCTGGATAGTTTTTGAGGCTTTGATATCCTCAACATACTTTGCCTTTACACTGATATTCTTTTTGATGTTTCCGTCATCAGCCTCCGCTGCAAACGCCGCCGTACCGAGTGTTGCCGCAAGTGCTAATGCCATTACGATCGAGATCGTCTTTTTCATAAGAAATTGCTCCTTTTCAATTTATCATTATTTATGTATTTGGTGCGTCGCCGATCCCGTCCCACCTGCCGTCAAGTCCAATATATCGTCCGTCAATAGTGATGTCCTTTGCTATTGAGCCGTCTCCGTCAAAATAGTACCAATCGTCATCCACTTTGACCCAATCTGTATACAATTTGCCGTCATAATAAGAATAACGCCCATCATTTCCACCGTCATTGTACCGACCTTTGACAAGCTTGCCGTCTTCATCGGCATAATACCATTCACTTCCGCCGTCCTTAAACCAACCTGTGACCAATTTGCCGTTCTTATCATAATAGTACCAATCGCCGGTTTCCTCATCCTTATACCAGCCTGTTATCGTATTGTCGCCTGCATCTCCCGAATCATCGGTGGTAACATTCACTGTAACCGTGCCTACCGTCATGCTTTCAAAATGCGCTGTCGGTTTACCCGACAAAGTAAGTTTGCTGTTTCGGCTTTCTGAGATAGGCACTATTAGCTCACTGCTTGAAAAACTGCCTTTTATCTCGTCCATGCCCTCTGCTTGTTTGTATGAAAAATCCGCCATAACATACACATTCCCTGTGTTTGTCAAAGTAAAATTTCCGCCGCTGTCAGACCAACCGCCGCCTTTATATGAGTGTGTCTCAGGATCCCACTGCCGATCTGTATAGGTAAACTCCAAAGAGTCCCAAGTAATGTCGATGCTCACCTGCACTTTTGAGTCAGAATTATCCGCAGATGCAGAAACAGGCACTAACAACGCCGTGGCAATTCCCATAGCTGCAAAAAAAGCTTTTACCTTTTTATCCATATTTCACCCCTCTTCATCTGACATTATGACAGCCGCCATAGTGTCCGCCATTGCTTTTTCAACTGTTTTAGTATCATAGCTCATCGTCTGCAGAAACACTTTCGCTGAGTTTTTCTATTATTCTCATTTTCATTGTTTAACAAGCATCTCTAATTAACAGCATGAATATTTATAATAATTATCTATCATTCTTAACAAAAAGTCAATAATATTTGCACAAACGGCAAAAAAGTTGCACAAGCGGTGGGTGATTTGGTGTACGGAAAGCAAAGCCTCCCACAGAAACAATTTCCGTGGGAGGCTTGTTTATTATATCAAATACTTATTATCTCACTCATCGTCCTCTCCCACAGCCGAAAGCTTTTTATATCGGCGGTGTTCGATTATCTGCTGTTTGTGCTGTTCAAAATACTCGTCATATCTGTTTCTGCCAAACTTCATTATCAAGTTATGATTATAATTCATAAGTTTGGCCGTAAATTCATCACTATCAGCGTAATACAAATTAAGAAAATCATTATGATCATATCTTTGACCCTTTCGGTCAAAATCAAGCAAGTCAAGAAGCATTGCGGCATTAAAATCTATTTTCAGATCCTTATGGCTAAGGTTTTCTGCCTTTTCATCACCCACCATATACACATGATATAATTCTGAGTCGGCAATAAATCTGTATTCATAGCCACCCTCTTTATTCTTTAATGAAGCGGTGATAATTGCTTTTTTACTCTTGATGTCATTATTGAAAAGGCCCTTTATACGGCTGAGCAAACGATATGTTTCATAAAACTTCTTCTCTTTTATATCTCCACGAAGAATGTTTTCCTCAGAATCCTCCTTGCTGAAAGACTTATTTCCGGCTTCGCTTTCAAACAATGCCTTTGCCGCAACAGCGTTCCAATAATTTTTCACATATACGCCCTGACCATTGTCCTGATCCTGCTCTACTCTGAAATATCCGCCCTCAGGATAAATAGAAAAGGTCGTTTTGTCAAGCTTTTGCGAAAGGCTGTGCCTTTTTGCATCGGCGGCAGCACCACGGACGCTGACGATAATAACATTTCCAACTATTCTTATAATGCCTATGGCAAGATTGGCGGCTATCACAAAAGGCAGAATAAAGCCCCATGTAATAGCAAAGGTCGCACGCAGAGCAATAAGGATTATCCACAAAGGTCCCCATATGGTCATACCTAGATCGACCTCGTATTCCTCACGGGTCATCTCATCTTCAAGGAGGACAACTTTTGAAAAGTTATTATACACAGAACCAAACACATTGAAGCCCTTTCGCCCTATCCTGAACGGAAAGCCTGCCGCAAATATCCAGCAAAGTACGCCTGAGATAAGTGCAGTGAGCCAATAGTATTCAAAATATTTTGCCTGCTTGAAGCTTATTTGCCTGTTCAGAATTTTATTCACAGGCTTTTGCAGTGGAGTCACTTTACTAAAGATATTTTTCAGGCTGTTGTCAATATCAGTATACGAAGCCTTTTCACCGTCTTTGACAACGCCAAAGGCACTTCCCACAGTGACGGTCTGCTTTGAGTTTTCAGCTATGTACTTATCATATCTGTCATCGTTTCCTGCGATCTTAGGTATAGCAAAGGTCACAATGACAAGTGCGACCACAAGTATCACAAACTGCATCAAGGCTGTAACAACGTTTTTCATTTTCCATATGTTCCTTTCAAATATGATTTTCTAAATACATTATAATATATTGGAAGGGATTTGGCAAGAAGTATCATAAGATTTTTTTGCCATTATAAAACAAAAACGATCATTATCGAAATAGCAATTGCGATCCCATAACTATCATCCAGATATACGCACCGCTTTTGTCAATGATTCATAATAGCAGATGATAGTTTTATGCTTATCCCCAAAAAACATTTACTCTTCCCTTTCTCAAAATCGTTCTATTTTGAACCATTATAACATATTCTTCATTATATGTCAGAAAAAAATCAGCGAAGAAGCAATAATGGTTTATTAGGTATCGCAAATTTATTAAAGCGAAAAAAAATGCTCTGCGGGATCACACTCTCCGCAGAGCATTTTGTTTTAGTATAGCTTTCCGTTTTTCTTGTAACCGCCGTCAGCCTCAGAATATTTAAGGCACATAAACTGCCACTTGTAATTCCATTGTGGACTGTCATAGACCTTTTCTCCGACTTCCAGCAGATAAGTCACTCCGTCTATCTTTATCTCGCCCCAGAAGTGCTGTCCTCCGCCCTGGCGGTTGCCCATAACAAGGTTTGCGTCATAGCCGAGATAAACCATCATTTCCACCAGTGCGCCATTGTAATCAGAACATTGACCTTCTTTGTAAACAAAGATATTCTTGCTATGCGAGCCTGTCGGTATCCTGCCATATTTCAAATTCTTTCTTATCCAGTCCGCAGTATATTCGACCTTCTTTGCCGCCGACCAATCTTTCTTGAAATGCTTCGAGGCAAAGTTTTTAAGTATCTTCTTCTCCTCTGCTGTAAGAGTGTGCGTCGAGGTCTTTGTTTTCTTGCCCTGAACGTTGTAGATCTTATAAGTGCTGTGGCTCTTCTTTGTTGCCGCATTAAGTCTTGAAACAGTGTTTATCTTGCATTGGATACCCGTCCAGCTACTGTAAACCACCTTTCCGTTTATGGTCTTATAAGCCCTCATTTTGAAGTGATAATTCTTTGAACCTGAAAGGTTTGATTTTGTATAAGAGGTTGTGCTGTTCTTTGTTATCTTCTTGAGCTGAACATAATCGTTATAGCAATCCTTTGGCATACTATAATAATCGTTATGTGGGATAGTCCACTCATCGCCCTTGCACCAGTATATCTGATATCCATCAGCCTTTGTGTTCTTCTTCCAGCTTATTGTGACTTTCTTATTATAAGCCTTTACCGTCATTTTCGGTGTGGATAACTTCGTGTTGCCTTTTACTGTTATATAAGGGCCGGTCTTAGAATTGTATTCAAGCTTTACAGCATAAGTATAACTCGTTGCCTCTGAAAGCTTCTTGTCAGTATAGCTTGTGGAACTCGTGACCGTCAGTCGCTTGTAGGTCTTTTTCTTTGGATCATAGCGATAAACCCTGTATTTGCAATTGCCGATCTTGTTCCAGCTAAGCTTTACAGAAGTGGTAGAGTCAGCGGTAGCCTTAAATCCCTTTGGCTTTCCAAGGATGATCTTGAATGTTGTCGAAACAGGGTACCTGCTTTCGTAGTTTCCGCCAAGAGTAACAACAGCGGTCGCAGTGCCTATATTTGTGTTATTGTAATATGTTACAGTATAGTCGGAACTCTTGACCATATCTCCGTCCGCCTTGACAAAAAGGCTCGGTCTGACAGCTTTGCCGGTATAATCCACATCAGCTATCTTTAGTATCTCGACCTCAGAAACAGCTTTCGGGCTGATAGTAAAAGGCACTGTCACATATCCTGTATAGCCGTTCATTCCTGCTATGGTCATATAGCCTGTTCCGGCATTCACATTGTTTGTGTATGATACATTATAATCAACGCCACATCTTAGCACCTCACCACTAACTGTAACAACAGGTGCAGGAGTCTGAGCGTAGCCCGTGTAGGTGCAGCTAGTATCCACAGAAATATTCTCGCTGGATATTTCAGCCTCTACAACGTTATACTCAAAGGAATCGGTTCCATTAAAGTTGCCGATACCTTTAATATAAGCATAATGCCAGCCAAGCTCGCCACAGTTTTCCTCATATTCGATCTCATAGTCAACGCCCTCAGCAAGCACAATATCATTGTATGTAACAATAGGTTTTGGCTGAACAGGGTTACCGGCACAATAGCTCTGCTCATACTCGCAGTCAATATCCGCACTATAAATATCAGCTGGCACGATATTGAAATTCTTTGTAAAACTTCCTGTGTAATTACCTATACCAGAGAAAGTAGCCGTCGCAGTACCTACGTTTATGTTGTTCTCATAAGTAACAATATAGTCCTCGGCCTCAGAGAGCCGGTAATAGTTGTTGCTGTCCATAAGTGAATAGCCATAAAGCGTCTTTTCCGTGCCGTCATACGTCTGATCGCCTTCATACCAACTGCTATACATATCCTCCGTCAACTGAATGGCTTCATCGTTCTCCGACGTATAAAGACCGACTTCCTCTCCGCCAGCAGGAATTTGCTCCTCTGCCTCAGCTCCGAAGCATACCACTGCACTTTGCAGTGCAAGACACACTGCCACTGCCGTCGTAAGTGTCCGCTTAAATAACTTCATATTATTTTTTCCTTTCCACTATAATTTTCTCACATATTACTAATTTTATCACAAAGATGTGACAAAGTCAAGATAAAATACAACAAATAGAAAGCCTCATGACATTCAGTTAGATCGTGAAGTGGAGGATGTAAAATACGGTGATACCACACACGAATAAGGAGGTTTGATTATGATCTCTGAATTTGTACGAGAACAAAAAAAGATATATTCTGACGGCTTGATAGAATCAATATAAAGGAAAATTTATATTGGTATATATGTTCATCAACGCAGCGTATATACCGATTTTTGCTTCAAAAAGTTTCTTAATTTTCTGAAATTTAAAAGCAAAGTTTTGTGTACATACAACATATTATACTGCATATGTGATAAAAATTAGTCATATTGTTCAATTAATCTACGAAAAGTTGTGCTAAAATACGAAAATTATTTGTGTAAACGTTTTACTTAAATATTTAAGTTGACTTATTATACTTTTAATAATATAATGTTTTACGTTGACAGAGTTAAGGCAGCAACGCACGAGGATAATACAGTGCTGCCTTAGAATACCGGTATTTAAAAATTAATTGTATAAGAGGAGCTTTTTATGGTACAGAACAAAACTTTTTCTGTAAAGGCATTACAGACTTTTGTTGCTGTAATGTTTGCCGTAATAACCTGCTTCGGTTTTATGACAACACCGACCGCAGAGGCGGCATCAGGATTTTATGTAAGCGGTACTAGTATCTATGACGCTAGCGGAAACAAGTTCGTTATGCGTGGCGTGAACATTGCTCATGCATGGTACACAGAGAAGACTGAAACTTCTATCAAGGGTGCTGCAAACAACGGCGCAAATACCGTAAGAGTCGTACTTGCAAACGGCTCAAAGTACACAAAAACAAGCGCACAGGAAGTAAAGAACATCATAAGCTGGTGCAAGTCAAACAAGCTGATATGCATTCTTGAAGTACATGACGCAACAGGCAGCGACAGCACTTATGATCTTAACAAGTGCGTTGACTACTGGAAGGAAATGAAGAGCGTTCTCAGCGGAACTGAGAAATATGTTATAGTAAACATCGCAAACGAGTGGTGCGGCACATGGAACGGAAGTGCATGGGCTGACGGCTACAAGTCTGCTATCCAATCTGTAAGAAACGCAGGCATTACAAATATGCTTATGGTAGACTGCGCAGGCTGGGGACAGTATCCTGACAGCATCAAGGATTACGGTAAGTCTGTTTTCAACGCAGACTCACAGAAGAACACCATATTCTCCATTCATATGTATGAATACGCAGGCGGAAACGCATCAACTGTAAGAAACAACATTGATAACGCACTCAACATCGGTGTGCCTGTTGTTATCGGCGAGTTCGGCGGTCAGCACACAAACGGCGACGTTGATGAGGCTACTATCATGAGCTACTGCACAAGCAAGGGCGTAGGCTATCTTGGTTGGTCATGGAAGGGCAACAACTCTGACATGAGCTACCTCGACATTGCAAACTCATGGGACGGCTCAAGCCTTTCTTCATGGGGAAATACACTTATCAACGGCTCAAACGGAATTAAGGCAACTTCTAAGACCTGCTCAGTTTACAGCGGTTCAGGAAGCTCTTCCGGCGGTTCTTCTTCAGGAACTTCAACAGATTCCAACGGCGGAGTTCTCGGACTTGACGGAACATATTACATCAAGAGCGCACTCAGCGGCAAGTATCTTGACGTATACAAGGCAAAGGCTGACAACGGCACAAACGTTCAGCAGTACAGAGGTACAGGCGGAAACAATCAGAAATTCAAGCTTGTAAGCGACGGAAACGGCTATTACACTATTTACACAGGTGCATCAAATTACAAAAGCTGTCTTGACGTATACAACTGGAGCAGGGACAATGGTGCTAACATCAACCAGTGGCAGTATCACGGCGGTGACTGCCAGAAATTCCAGCTTGTAAAGATCGGCGACGCTTATGCTATCAAAACAAAGATCTCAGACTGCTACTCATGCCTTGACGTTTACGAACAGAACACAGCTGACGGAGCAAACATTAACCAGTGGAGCTACTGGGGCGGAAAATGCCAGCTTTGGTATCTTGAATCAACATCAGGTTCTTCCTCATCTTCATCTTCTTCAAGCAGTTCAGACAGCAATTACAAATCGATCTTCTGGGGTTCTTCAACTGCTTCAGCATGGGGTCAGGCTGCTTCAGCAATGACTTCAAAGAATGGCGGAAGCTTCAACGCATATGACATTCAGTCAAATGGCTACTTCTACGTTGAATACTCAGGAACACAGAATCAGGTAGAATTTGTTCTTCAGAGTTGGTCAGGCGGAGCAGAGTGGGCAAAGGTTTCACCAAGCGAAACAGGCACAGCAAACGGACACTACTACGCAAAGTATTCTTACAACAACTGCAAGTCAGCATTCGGCACTTCCGATTTCGGCGGAAAGCTGGATCAGATCCATGCAGGTGCAGCAAACGGCACAGTAACGATCTACTCTGTATGCTACTGCTGGTGATCTAAGATTTTTTTCAGACTTCATACTGTTTCACAGCGGTATGAAGTCTTTTTTATGCAAAAAAGTTTTAACTGTACCTTTGATTTTCTTCCTTCAAAAAACAAAAAATCAGAGCCTACTGTTATTTATGAGTTGCCTGTACGGATCGTTCGCTTTAAAATATCAGATGACAGCTATGAAATAATTGCTACAAATTTATCTGAAGATCTTGTTTCCTCTGATGACCTTAAATACACCATGGGGCGTAGATGTTTTCACGCAATTTTTATTTCTTGATTTTATTAGCTTAATGATATTGATAGAAAGCCATGCGAATTTTTTCTTAGATTGTTTGGATCTCTATCACGAATTTTCCTTCGGAGTTCACCTTGAGCCGCAATGTCTTGACATATCTATTGCAAAAGTTCTCCATTTCTTTCATGGTAGCGGTCACTTTTGTGGCTTCATATATCTTGTGAGTAAGCTCCAGAGGGTTCTCTCCAATGAGTGAGGGCAAATGCTTTTCAAGCTCTGCAAAGAGTACGGCACGTTTCAACTCCTCCGTGCCTGCGGTGCAGAAATCATCAATGGCACAATAATAGATGCCATGCTGTGCGAGGGCGTTTTTGATCGCCGTTCCACACTTCTCGTATTCGTACATAACGAGAAACTTTGCTTTCGGCAGGCTCTCGATAAGTCCCCAAAAGTCCGAATCACTTGACACAATAATAAAAGATGTTATCCCGTCACGGTAGAAGTCCGTAACTACGCTTGCGGTCATTCGCACATCGACCAGTGACTTTCTGTCTGTCACTCGGTCGATCTCTATATGTTCAACGGGTATCTGCGTGAATTTAGAGAGCCAATCCCAGCCTGCGGTAGTGTTCGGATCGTCATATAGCGTGATCTTCTCGATCTTAGCAAGCTCCTCCTGATTCAAGCCTTTCAGAACACTATAAAGCTTGTATGGATCAGAGTTCTCACAATCGACAGCTATAGCTGTTTTCTCAGTGCTGTCGATAAAATTATAGATATTGTTTCGTGTTTCATCATCTGCGTCCCGATATTTCGTATAATCGGTGAAACTGTCATTATGCTGACCGTAGATGATCTTCAAAAACTTACGGTCGGAATAGATGATGCTCCCGACTTCGGCAGGCTGCCAGTGAATATACATCTGAAATGGGTAATGTTCGATATTCGCCATATATTTATTGAACTCGGCTTTCATTACACCGTTCTTATTGTATTTCGGGACAAAGAACAGATCTCGAATATACTCCCAATTCAGCCAATCGTAGAATAGTTGAGAGCATTTGTCGATATTTTCATTGATGAGCCTTGTAAACTCCTGCATATACTTCTCTGAACGGCAATTCGCTTGGATAATGGTAAATCCCCATTTTTCAAGCTGTTTGATATTATCCGTATCGTACCATTCTATGTTATGCAAATTTTTGAGCTGAAACCGCATCAGATCATCGGTCTTTTTGAATTTCTGCATCAGTACGGTTCGCAGCTTACATAAATATCTTATCGTAGTGGCGTCCTTATCGGCTTGGAGCTTCTCGATAAGCTCGGAACATTCACCGTAACTCACGGTCAGTGCTGACATTCGGACGCCTATCATATAGGCTATAGTAGTAACTACCTCTTTTGTATCAACGGTCAAGTAAAACCCTCCTATTCATTTAATATGATCATCAATTGCCGTCATTATCCTGTTGAGCCGATTTTATCATGGTCTTGATGACAGAGATTTCTGTGCTCTCCACCCGTTTGATTTTCTTGTATAATACACAGTTTACTAATTCTTCGTTTTCGTTATCCATTGCGATTCACCTCCGCTCTGCCCTATATCCTGATTATAGCACAACTGGCGGTATATTGCAATGAAAAAAGGCGTGAAAAAAAGTGCAGAGATTGACTTTTTCGGGGCTGTTTGGTATAATGAGTATAAGTGAGATGTAATACGGTTTTCTCGCTTAAATCGGAATTTGTGGGAGGTGAGATTGATATGTCAAATTATAGCAGTTGCGGTATCGATTGTGATTCTTGTAGATTTAAAACAGAGCAAAATTGTACGGGATGCTACGTGCATAAGGGACAGCCATTTTGGGGCACTTGTGAGATTTATGCATGTGCTGCAAGCCAAGTTCTACCTCATTGTGGAAAGTGTTGTGATTTCCCTTGTGAAAAACTGATAGAGGCACACAAGGGAGAAAATCCAGATGGAAATGGCATTGAAATTGATAATCTAAGAAAGCTTTAAATTCTGATTTAGCTTAGTAACTGAATATACCCAAACACGGATAGACCGTCCTCATCAGACGGCTATCCGTTTATTATTCCGCATTTCCACAAAAAAGAGTGCAAAAACATTACGGCAAATATCTGAAGTCAAGAAAAAATAAAAGCCTATCAAACAACGTAGATACGCTATTTGATGGGCTTTTTGCGTGGCGGAACTTCTGAATTTTGGGTCATAGCATATATGGCGTAACAACGTCAGAAAAAAATCAGCAAATAAGGTTTATTCTACTGTATTTTCCCTCTCTCCTCCACAAACTCCACCAAACACATATCCTCCACAGCTATCCTGGTCTTGTCCATAAAAACAAGCTCATTAGTATAGCTGTCATAAATTCTCACTATGCCTGTCTTGGTCTGATAACTGCCACCACTTTTTCTCTTATCGGGAACAAAATATGTCACCCTTATCTCAGGGCGTTCATCAAGCATATCAAGCAGGCGGTTGAGATCGTCATTGAGCTTGTTTACCTCGTCCTCGGTCAGCTCCTCCCTGATTTCGGTGTATCTTGCGGTTTCATCAACAGCAGCGTCATAGCCTGTCAAAGCTGCAAAAGGGCTGAACTGCGCCGCCCTGTCCGATATAGACATTTGCGGATGATCGTCATAGTGCGGACGTGAAAACTGCTTTATATCATAATAATTGTCATACATTGTAAGCCCCACCTTTCATGCCTTGTGACCGCCTATACTGCGGTTGCGCTCTCTTGCCGTAGCTCCCTCGGTATAGTTCGTGCCTTTCAAAATGGCATTTTTCCCATATTTGTGCTTTATCAAGAGCATTGCTTCCTGCAATGCTCTTTCTTTTTCTTCTGCGTTGTTATCAGCATTTGCCGCTTCCGCCATATCAAACAAGCTTATCTGCTCATAGCTCTCAGCTTCGGGGATATCCTCTTCTCTTATGACATTACAGGCGGTCAGATTAAGCCGTCTTGCAAGCAAAGTCTTGTCGATAATTCTGTCAAAAAGCGCCATGGTTGCGTCTATTATTTTTCTGGTCGAGGAAGTGTGCCTGCCTAGATTTTGAGTGCCATGGGCGTGCTTTGGTATCTTCCTGCCATAGTGGTCGCAAACCACCTCGCCCGTATAGTGACCGTCCGCCAAGCTTTCTTTATCATACCCCACAGTGAGAACGATCTGATTTGTTACAACGCCCTTATCCACAAGATCAAGTGACAGCATATCAGCCATTTCCCACAGAATAAGCCTTGTGCGCTCATAATTACACGGCTCTTGCAAGACCTGTCCAGAGGAAATGCTGTTGTTTGATGGGCGGTATGACTTCACGTCAGGTATGGCGGTAGGCTCGATACCCCATGCGTGGTCGATAAGAAGCTCGGTATTTTTGCCGAAAACCTTGTAAAGCTTCCCTATAAGATAATGGTCCAGCGACCAGCGTGAGATATCCCCCATGGTGTAAATACCAAGCTTTTCAAGACGGCTTGCTGTGCCTGCGCCCACACGCCAAAAGTCCGTGATAGGGGTATGCCCCCACAGCGTTTCTTTGTAAAGCTGTTCGTTCAGCTCTGCGATACGGACGCCGTTTTTATCCGCAGGGATATGCTTTGCCACAATATCCATTGCCACCTTGCACAGATACATATTCGTTCCAACGCCTGCTGTGGCGGTTATACCTGTAGTTTTCAGCACGTCCAGAATGAGCATTTGTGCAAAGCCACGTCCGTCAACGTTATAAAGCCCGAGATAGCCCGTTGCGTCAATAAAGACCTCGTCGATAGAATAGGCGAAAATATCTTCTGGTGACACATATTTCAGATAAATCCCGTATATTTTTGCACTCACAGCCAAATATTTCGCCATTTGCGGAGTTGCCACGATATAATCAAGCTCACAGGCAGGGTCAGATAGCTCCGAATAGATATAGCTTTTCTTTGCAAACTGTCTTTTAGGAGCTTTCTGCAAACGCTCCTTATTGACCTGCTCCACACGCTGAATGACCTCAAAAAGCCTTGCCCTGCCTGAAATGCCAAAGCTTTTCAGTGACGGTGACACTGCAAGACATATAGTTTTCTCCGTTCGGCTCTCATCAGCCACCACAAGGTTTGTATTCAATGGGTCAAGCTGCCTTTCCACGCACTCCACCGAAGCATAAAAAGATTTCAGGTCTATTGCAACATAGGTCTTTTCCATAGCATCACCGCCTTTTTCCTTTATGTATAATAGTATACCACGAAAATTTCTGTTTTACAATAGAAAATCGAACAAAAGTTCTAAATTTTTAATTAACTCTTTTCATGGCAGTTGACAAAGCAAAAAACGTCCCCGAGGAAAACTTGGGGACGTTAGTGTTATATTGGGTTTTAAGACGGCATACAATAGTCTACCAAGCTTCACTGTCATAAGGCTCAATAGGAATATTGTAATTCTCTGTTACCTTATAATACTTATCAGTGTCAGTGTCTACCATAAGAACATTTATATCTCCTGTGCTGAGCACATCTCCGTCAATGTAGTAGTGACTCGCTCCGTCATAGTAGATATCGTTAAATCTGCGGTCGCCTGAAATCGTGTTGGTATGGACATGCCCTGCCACCACCTTTTTGTCAAGTCCGTGTATCTTGCCAAGCCGGTGAGGGTACTGCTCTGTAAAAATATAATCCTCGGTGCAGTATTCCCAAGCATTGCCCGAATCCTCGTCAATGCCTGCATGGACAAAGATAGTGTTGCCCTCAACATGGTATCTCGGCAGACGTTCAAACCAATATCTATACGAGTCATCAGAGTCATCATATTCGCCGCTGCCTAGCATTTCATTGACCGAAGAAAAACCGCTCATCACCATTTCCTCGTGATTGCCAAGAAGCGCCACCACCTTCCTATGACCATATATATTCTGCAAGCCCATTATCTTTTTAAGCACAGCTATATTGTCCTCACCGCCGTGGATATAATCTCCCAGAAAGATAAGCTTTGTGTCAGGCTCGTCAAGGTGGTCAATGACAAGCTCCAAAGCGTCGCAAAGTGCTGAATAACAGCCATGGATATCACTCATGCAGTATATTTTCATGCTTTTCTCCTTTTGTATCATTAGTTTGGTTGTATTTAGCTATCAGTTTTTCCATGTTCTTTGTTCTATTTGCGACCATATTCATAACTCGTTCGAGTACGTCTTTAAGACCTTTTTCGCAAATATTTTTTAGAATGTCTTCTTCGTAATATAAGCAATCTTTTTCAAAAGGCTCTCCGTTGAGAATATTTATAGGCATATACTCTTTTTTACCGCCTATGCCTATATCCTCTACAAAATCGTTGAACATAAAGAAGTCTACATAGTCCTCGAAGCTGTCAAAGAAGCCAAACCATGTTTGAGCGTCTAAATTATCATAATAACGGAAAAGAATATCTCCGCTATATTTAAAATTCTTTTTATCGTCCAATTCTCTATACTCAAAGTAATGCTTTATTTCCAGTAAAGTCAAGTCAACCCTATCTTCAATATAACCGGCATTACCTTTTATTATTTTGTCTTTAATTTCCCGTCCATTACCTCTACTCATATTGTATCCTTTATACCAACTCTCAGGCCAAAGAAAAGAGCCGCCAAGCGTTCTTGTGGTATAAACATATTTTGTGAGAAAATCAGCTACTACGTCTATGTCTGATTTATTTTTCAGCTTGTCTAATTTATTTTTTTGCATTTCAAGGTATCGGCTCAATGGATAATTATTCCTAAAATATATACATGGAACTGCGCTGAAACCAAGCTGATCTGAGTGTAGTCTGAAACCATATTCTTTACCATTTTGGCCCTTATAGTGAACAGTTATCATGCCGTAGGGAGCTTCATTTGCTTCAAATGACAAAATTTTATTATTTTTCCGACTTATTCTTGATGCATTAAGAAAATCTGACAGGGCTCTATAAAACTTTTCATTTTCCTTACCGTCAGGGTCATTATAGATTTTGCATTCACTCTTACACACATCATATACTATATCGCCAGATTTGTTGAGCTTTGTTAACAGCTCACGGCATGCGTCCTCCGCTTCATCTTTGCTTTTATAAAATTCATATTCATTTTCCAACAGATATATCAGATACTTCTTATAGTCGCCATTCAAACTAGTAAGTCCATACGATTTTATCTTCTTGTTAGTTTCCATAACTTTTCCTCCTAAATATTCACATTATACTTTTTACTGAGTTCTTCAACTCGCTCTTTTATGCTCTTGACCACATTTTCAGGTCCTAGCACCTCCACCTTGTCTGAATATTGCAAAGCCCAATTTACTATGCCGTATGGGCTTGTCCTTACTTCAACTATCTCAAAATCCGTCTGATTTTTAGGGAGCTTGTGCTCCTTTTTATACGCCTCTGTTGTTATCTTATAATCCTCGCCAAAGCTGTCATGGATAAAAGTAAGATTGTTCGTTCCTGTTTTATATGGATTTCTCACTTTCAAGGTAACAGTTGAAGGGGTGTCATAGCTCATTCCAAGGTGATTGTTCTTAAAACGCTCGTAACTGCTCCCTTGAACGGCATTATTGACCTTGTCTGCACCTGTTGCCGCCGCAAAGCTTTTGCCTATCTTTCTTATTTTGATATCAGACATAAGGTCGATACGATATATACAAAGCTTCTTTTTGTCCTCTGTATATCTCGGCTTGTCGCTTTCAAAACAGCCGAGCATATAAAATCTGCCCTTATCGGCAACGATAAAATGCGGGCTTACAAAAGTGTCCTTGCGTTTTGTCAAAACAGGTTTGAGTATATATTGGCTGGCTTTCAGGTCATATTCTGTGGTATAATAATTGAACTTAAAGGCTATCTGCTGCCTGTTGCTGATTGCCTGCTGGATAGTATTCAGATTCTCTCTTAGCCCCTGAGAATCTGTATTTTCGGTGTTGTATATGGGACAGGTATACTCCTTATAATGGCTTGAAGCAAGCTCGGTTTTTATACGCTCAACTAGGTCTGGCTTTTTATCCTCGTCTATCGCCTTTGACATTTTCACGGCATTTATAAGATCTGTGACCTCGCTTTTGGAAAATGGGTGATTGTAGTATATACCTCTCACAGAGTTTATTTTCTCTGCAAGAGTCAGTTCGTCATCATCGTCATCAAAATACTCGTCGCTTTCATATTCCTTGATAAGTGCGTCTATGGAGTCAAACATCAGCCTGCATTCACGTCTTTCATTCAATGTTACGCCGTCGGCGGAATCGAGGGCTATCGCCATGTTCACCATTTTGTTGTGAAATGTGCTTTTGGTACCAAGATATTCGCTTATTTCCTCCACCTTGCGCATTTGCGTCTGACTTGTGGGATTGTCCACATCTGTATTATTTTTCAGATACCCCAGAATCGCAAACAACGACTCTATGATATCCTTATTGCTCTTTCTATGCCCCTCTTTCAGGTTTTCAAGCTTATCTTTTATATTTTCCTTTTCTGCCATAGTTCGCCCTCCTATAACAATTATCTCTATAATTATATTGTATCACAGGGAATATATTCCTGTCAATCAGCTATGCCACACGAATTATAGTATTTGAAATTATCTTGAAAAAAATATCTCCTTTCTCGCTTGTTTCAGGAGTTATACTGTTATAAACAAAGGCTGAAACACAGCCGTCTATACCGTCGCCTTTCGTATCAAGGCACTCACGCTCGGCTTTCCAATCGTTTTTGTACGGACTAACATAAAGCACTGCATTGCCACCTATGATAGCATATGGATAACACTTATCCTCACGATACTTCTGAAACTCATCAAACGCCGCCAGAGCCTCTGCTTCCGCTTTTGTGAGCTTCTTTCTGTTTATTCTTCCACTCCCCATTCTGTCTGTCATGAATTTCATGCGCTTTTTGCTTTCTTCCACAAGCTCTTTTTTAGTTGCAAGGACTAGCTTATCATCGCATGAGTACTGCTCCTCGCCCTGCCATATCATAGCCTTTTTGTCATATGTAAAATCTATTGGCAGGACAAAGAACACCAAATTTTTACCTCTGTATGCAAATCTGTCTATCTCAGCTATAGCCCTTTTTCTTGTAGGATAAATGCCCCCGCACATACACAATCTATCATACTTTCTGCCGTCTTTTCTGTTGTATGCCTCTACTCTCCACTTTCTTGCGTCAGCGTCACAGTACATAGAATAATCATCATATATGACCATCTTTTTGCCCTCCTCGATCATGATGACCTGTGTACCCTTTCTTTGCTCGTCAAATGGTGGAATGTTATCTGACAATGCCAATCTCTCAATGACCTCTGTGTTAAAAATCTTTGTGTTCTTTTTCATAGCCTTACCTCCGTATCAACTCTGTCTTGACCTTATGTGCTTATTATAGCACCTTTAAGGTTCTGTTTACTGTTCCAAAATGGTCTGCGGTGTGTTTTTTTGATTTTATTCCCTTTTCAAGCTTCTGTATATATTATAGCACCCACTTAGTACAGTTTACTGAACCAATTCGGCACAATTATGATATATTCTTTTTTTTATATTTTTTTGCGAGATTTTTTATGTTGTGATTTTTATTAATAAGTAAGTTTCATTCTTGATATAAGGAGAAAAGAATGATATAATGAATATAATCAAAGTTTTCAGTTAAACGGCTCAGATGCCAAAATTTGAGCAATAGTTAATGCTAAAATTCCTGAAATCTAAATAAAAAAGCCCAAGAATACGATCAAAAAAAATCGCATCTGTGAACTTTTCAAAATTTTAACATGGATAGTATAAAGAACTTTGATAATTGCTAAATAGTTTAAAATTGTGGATGAGTATGATATAATAATGCTGACAAAAAATATTAAAGGGGATAGGGCCATGATTTTAAGAATCATATTTGCAGTAAGCGTAGGAGTTGTTTTCGGCTCTATTTGCGGGCTAATCTTCAAAATGCTTAATAAAAGGGTTAAAAAACCTGTTCCTGACGAAAGCCGTATTGATATTCTAAGAAGATACAGCGACTATGAAAGTCAACAGGAAATACAAAAACATTCTATGAAAATGGTGCTGAACAGACCTGCTCCTGAGATATTAGACAAGTATAATTACCGCTCATATTGTGCAGCTGACCTGGAAAACAAAGATGCGCTAGTGTTTTCAATGCTGGATTTTGTATGTGATAACTTTAGTCACACAGGTGACGCAGTGTTACAGTCGGATCATAGCATTACGGGTGTAATAAAAAGCTGCGAAAAGAATGGGCTAAAAACCAACTGTAGGGGCTTGTCTATTATCCTTGCGGAAGCCCTCAGAATGAATGGCATAAAAGCAAGGATAGTGACTTGCAAGCCCTATGAAGAGCCGTTTGTGGATTGTCATGTTGTGGTGGATTGCCTTATGCCCTCCGGTACAAGAATAATGCTCGACCCGACTTATCGGCTTTATCTGACCAATGACAATGGAAAATACATTTCGTTGGCAAAACTGCGTGAGGGGATAATTGCAGGACGGACTTTTCATCACAATGTAAAGGCTTCATATAATGGTGTGGACTTCAACTATCATGACTATATCGAATATATGACGAAGAATGTGTTTCGTTTTAACACGAACTATAACCAAGATGACACGGATTATGTTTTCTCGGAGATAGAATTGGTGCCTAAAGGTTATACGACCAAGGGCTATTCAAAGGTCATACAGTTTACAACGGATAGAGATTATTTTTGGGGTATGGGGTAGGGTTTATTTTTTCAACAATATGTTGGTACAAAATCCAGCCTTTTTGTACCAACCAATCATTTATCCTCAAACTCACTAATATCCTCATCAAACACAAGATAAGCCGAACACTCATTGTTATTTATCATATCTTTTATGTCTTTCAAAGCTTCAGCGTTTTTTATTCTTTCTTTTTTAGAAAAATCCTGCTGGAGCTTTATTATATCCTCCATATCCTCACAAGATAAAAGCTTAATATCATTTCTTCTATCCAGCATACCATACGTACACTTTGTTTTTGATATCTTATTTATCTTTTGCTTTATAAGCTTCATTTCCGGATCACTTGTCCAAGTAACAGAGTGCTTATGATCATATTGATGATTTATTTCACAGCCGCAGTAGTCGCATTTTAATTTTTTATCTACATACAGCGTAAGACGTTCACCGCCAAAAAGAAGAACATTCTTTGATTCTTTTATTGTGCTTATGCATTTAAGAAACATTCTAAAGGCTATACTGCCGGTCAAGACACCATAAGCTAAAATAAAACAAATTCGTTCTGCTTTTAATGCCACAAATAAGATACCTAATATTGAGCATATAACTAAAATGCTCTTGTGTATCCTATCAAAGTCTGGTCTTTCAACAAGTTCCATTTTTACAGACGTTACCCTTGCTCTTATCCTGCTGCCAGGGTGTGTCATTTTATAATCATACATTCTATATATATCAAAAGTATGCCAAGAGTGTTGTTCCTCAAAATATATTCGGATATCATCTATTTCTCTGTCACTTAAAGTTATCTCGGTGGTTTCGCCCTCTTTTATACCAATATCTCTCCGCAGTAACTCTGGAACGACCTTTACAGGTGTTTGTTCTATACTTACCTTTTCCCACCCGATATCCTTTCCACACTCACTGCATATTATCGGCTCTTCTGCCCACATTGTTAAACAATAATTGTTCATTCAAAAACCCCTTTATTTATATAATGTTTACTTCATTACATTTTGACATTAATTTGCCAAATATATTGTAGCATACATCAAAACGATCTGTCAAATTTAAAAGTGAACAATTTTGGACAGCTGTGCTTTTGTATAATACACAATCCATAAAGTATACAGATTTCTGGAATATAACAAAAAGAGAATAAATTAAAAAGACACAAAAAAAGTGATATTTGAAGATAGCCAAAAATTTTTGCTAAAGCTTTTTGAAAAAGCAAAAAAAGAAAGCATATATATTTATCAACTAAAAGTACCCAGATGAAGATACAAACAGTGCCACGGCAGATCACCCTGACACTGTTTTACTATAAATAAAATTGTATTACTCGATATATTTGTTCAACTTATAAGATAAGAAAATAAATGACATATTATATATTCAAAATAAAGAAGATATATTGTTTTAATGCAAATAATAGTTGTTTATTTTCTTTATCACGTTTGCCCTAAAAAAGCAATAGCTCAAGAAGTTTTAAAGATAATACATTAGAAAACAACAAATTTTCATTTATATAAACATAAAACTGTAATAAGTAAGCAAATAAATAAGTAATAAGGATAATTGGTTCAGTTTTATTTGATCATATATACTCAGTATGTTTACTTATTCTTGTTATAAGATAAAATAAGAAGAAACAACACATTTTATATTACAAAGAAAGAATGCAAATAACAGTTGTTTCTTTTCCATATCACGTTCGCCTTAAAAAAGCAATAGCTCAAGTTGTTTCAAAGATAAAATCAGCGTATTGCACAAATATGTTAATGTTTCATTGGCGGTATTGCTGTAATTCTTAAAGATAATGCATTAGAAAGCAACAAATTTTCATTTATATAAACATAAAACTGTAATAAGTAAGCAAATAAATAA
>ERZ835109.1051-NODE-1051-length-25469-cov-21.375816_pt1 | contig 25469 bp, 16 predicted proteins | sample MGYA00519946_ERZ835109 | MGnify/ENA primary metagenome ERZ835109 (study PRJEB31850, sample SAMEA3708771) | human gut metagenome | biome: human gut; feature: human-associated habitat; material: faeces | place: China | collected 2014 ...
GGTAAAAGAAGCGGTTTTCTTTTTTTGAACTGCACCCCATTTGTTAGACAGTATGGTATACTGAAAACAAATGGGGTGATTTTTTATGCCAAAGGGAGTTTCGCAAAAACGATATGCACCGGAATTCAAAAAACTAGTAGTGGAAACTATGAGGAACGAAAATCTCAGCTGCACAGAAACAGCTGAGAGATTCGGAATCCGACACAAGCGAGTGCAGGACTGGGAGCGGATCTATCTGACCGAAGGTCCAGAAGGCTTGTATATTGAGCGGCGTGGCAGGGCAAGTACAGGCTGTCCTCGCAAACTTTCCAAAGAGGTAGAAGAAGATCTTATTGCAGAAAACCAGCGTCTGCGTGCGGAGAATGCCTACTTAAAAAATTTGCAAGCCTTGGTTTTGGAGCGAGAGCGACGCCAGCAGAAAAAACGCTGGTAGTCCAAAATCTAAGGCGAGAATTTGCATTGTCCCTTTTGCTTGAAATCGCTCAGCTGCCCCGTGCATCATTCTATTACCACCTAAAGCAAATGAAGCGTGCTGACAAATATGAGACAGCAAAAGCAGAAATTACCGCTATTTACCACGAGAACAAGGGTAGATATGGATATCGCCGCATTACCGAGGAACTACGGAACCGAAAAATTCATCTGAATCACAAGACCGTTCAGCGTTTAATGAAACAGCTGGGACTTGTTTGCCGTGTCCGAATGAAGAAATATCGTTCTTACAAAGGCGAAGTTGGAGAAGTAGCTCCAAACCTGCTGGAACGGCATTTCAAGACAAACCAGCCGAATCGGAAATGGGTCACAGATGTTACCGAGTTCAAAGTGAACGACCAGAAACTCTACCTGTCTCCAATTCTTGATTTGTTCAATGGCGAAGTTGTCAGCTACAATCTAAGCCGCCATCCGAACTTTAAGCAAATCACGGATATGCTGGAAGGTGCTTTTCAAAAGCTGCCGGACAAGGTTGACAATCTGATTCTGCATTCGGATCAGGGCTGGCAATACCAGATGAAGTCCTACCAGAATCTACTGAAAGCAAAAGGAATTACGCAAAGTATGTCTCGGAAAGCCACTTGTCTGGACAATGCTGTTGCCGAGAACTTCTTCGGACTGCTCAAGACGGAACTGTTCTATCTGGAAAAATTTGATTCCATTGACCAGCTCGAAAAGGCTATTGTCGATTACATCGACTATTACAACAATCGCCGAATCAAATTAAAACTAAACGGTCTGAGCCCTGTACAGTACAGGATTCAGACCGTTGGAGCTGCTTAATTCAATTTTTGTCTAACTTTTGGGGGTCACTTCAGTGTGAGGTGCGGCGGCTCTTTTTGCATCTTTTCAGCGAAAGCTGCGGCGCGGGAATGTTCGGTTCAGCGGGCCTTTTTGGGGCCGCTTTCGTCCGGGGCGGAGTCGGGGGCGCTGTTGCCGCCGGAATTCAGGATCGCCGCAAACTGCTGCAGCTGCTTGAGGGAGCTGACCCCCAGCTTTTCGTAGATGTTCTTGTTGTGGAAGCGCAGGGTGCTGTCCTTGATGTCCAGCTGCTCCACGATCTCCCGGGAGCGCAGCCCGGCCACATAGCCGTCAAAGATGCGGCGCTCGGTCTTTGTCAGGTTGGGGATGCCCTCCAGAAAGGTCTGGAAGGCATCGGGGACGGATTCGTTGCGGCACACGTCCGCCAGCCGGGAAAGTTCTGTCTGCATCTGCTGGCGCTCCATCTGCAGCTCGTCCATCCGCCGCCGGGACTCCCGCCGGTCCTCCTCAAACTGCCGGAACGCAGGCGAGAGGATGTGCTGGTGGAAGTACATGCAGCAGAACACCACAAAAAAGAGGATGAACAGGCCGATCAGCAGCATTTGCAGGTTGCCGGAAAAGATCAGCCTGCGGTAGTCCGTCATGGGGATGCAGACGGCCAGCCGGTAGGACTGGTTCTCGCTCAGGCGGCAAAGCTCCGAGATGCCTGCATAGGCGCTGTCGGAACCGATCAATTGGGTCAGGCTGCCGCCCATGCTGCGCAGCACCAGCATGTCCCGGGGGGCGTGGAAGTAGCCGCCGGTTGTGCCGCTGCTGAGGGCGGCGCTGGCGTTCAGCCCGCTGTCTGCCGGGGCAAGCAGGCAGATCAGGTGGTCAAAGCCGGTGGGCTGGGCAAAGTTCTGCTTGAAAAAGCTCTGGCTGATTTCAAAGCCGCACAGCCCGTACATGGTGCCGTCGCGGCCCCGCAGGGGCAGCAAAAACAGCTGTACTTCCTCCGAGGTGCCGGGGAGGCTGAACCGTTCCGTCAGCGTATAAGCCTGGTACAGCGGGGTGCTGCTGGGGGTCATCCAGCGGTCGTAGTCCGGGAACTGGTCGGTCTGGAATTCCATGCGCCATTTGCGGTGGGGCATCACGCTGTGGGTCTTGCCCACATCCGCGCTGCCGCGGTAGAGCAGCAGGGGCACGGTGGGGGTGTCGGCACCGCCTTTCTGCACATAGAGCCCGGCGCGGGAGTACCCGGCCCCCTCCATGCGGGTGTTGACTGTGGCATCCAGCAGCACAAAAGCACCGGAGCAACTGGTCCGGCGCAGGCTGCGGGTGGTGTCCTTTTTGGTGTTGTGCAGACTGGCAAACAGGAACAGCGCCGCGCCAAAGGTCAGCAAACAAAAAATCCGAACCCTTCTCCTATTGAGAAAAGGTTCGGATTTTCATTGTTTGGTGCGGATAAGAGGACTTGAACCTCCACCGAGTTGCCCCGATTAGAACCTGAATCTAACGCGTCTGCCAATTCCGCCATATCCGCATATTCTGTTGTATTCCTGCGCCGTGGCGCCGGGAACGATAGTTATTATACCAGATGCAGCAAAATTGTCAAGCACTTTTTTGAAAAACTTTTCATCTTTTTGGAAAGGATCATACTTTCGCATTTTTTGCAGACAGTGCGGCTGCGCTGTGCAGGCGTTTTTGCGGCATTTGCAGACGCGTTGCGGTGCCTTGCGTGCGCTGTGCACGGTTTTGGATTTGACAGGGTTTTCGCGGCGATGTAGAATAGAGGTACTGTTTTCTTACAATTATATAGAGGAGCGTTTTGCCATGCTGTATTTTGAAAACGACTACTGCGAGGGTGCACACCCCGCCATTCTGCAAAAGCTGACCGAGACCAACTTTGAAAAGGTCTCCGGCTACGGCACCGACCCCTACTGCGCCAGCGCCCGCGAGAAGATCCGCGCCGCCTGCGCCTGCCCGGAGGCCGATGTGCAGTTCATCTCCGGCGGCACCCAGAGCAACGCCATCGTCATCGCGTCCATGCTGCAGCGGTGGCAGGGCGTAGTAGCTGCTGCCACCGGCCATGTAGCCGGGCACGAGGCAGGTGCCATTGAGTACACCGGCCACAAGGTCATCACCCTGCCCCAGCACAACGGCAAGCTGGACGCTGCCGAGCTGCGGGCACTGGTGGCCACCTTCTACGCCGACGACAACCACGACCACATGGTGTTCCCCGGCATGGTATACATCTCCCACCCCACCGAGTACGGCACCCTGTACACCAAGGCGGAGCTGGAAGCCCTGCACGCTGTGTGTCAGGAGTACAAGATGCCGCTGTTCCTCGATGGTGCACGGCTGGGCTATGGTCTGGCTGCCGAGGGCACGGACGTGACGCTGGCCGACCTTGCCCGGCTGACCGATGTGTTCTACATCGGCGGCACCAAGGTGGGTGCGCTGTGCGGCGAGGCTGTGGTGTTCCCCCACGGCGCACCGGCGCATTTTATGACCATGGTCAAGCAGCAGGGCGCACTGCTGGCAAAGGGGCGGCTGCTGGGCATCCAGTTTGACGTGCTGTTCACGGATGGCCTGTATTTCTCCATCAGCAAAAACGCCATTGTCACCGCCAACCGCCTGAAGGCCGGTTTTGCGGCAAAGGGCTATCGCTTCTTTATGGACTCCCCCACCAACCAGATCTTCCTTGTACTGGAAAACACCCAGCTGGCTGCGCTGGAAGGCAAGGCAAAGTTCGGCTTCTGGGAGAAGTTCGACGACACCCACACCGTGGTGCGCATCGCCACCAGCTGGGCCACCCACATGGACGAGGTGGAAGCGCTGATCGACCTGATGTGATCCAATCATTATAAATCAAGAGGCTCAGAAGCGCCGACAGGTGCTCCTGAGCCTTTTTTATCGTTCTTCTGTATTCCACGGCTGCGGGGTGCTTTCCACCGACTGACCGGGGACGGCAAGGGCGCGCTCCATCAGCAGGGCAAGGTAGGCGTCCTGCAAGGCGTCTGCCAGCGGGTACACCTCTGCCCCGCCGGCAAGATAGCCCTGCATCCTGTCCAGAAAACAGGCGATGGCGGTCTCGTCCTCGTTCAGCCCCGCCTGCGCGGCGGCAGCTGCCAGCGGGTCGGGCAGCGGGGTCAGTTGACGGCACACCGGCTCCCCGGCGGCATCCAGACAGCGCAGGGTGTCGTCGAACACTTCGCCCCGCTCTCCCTGCACACTGGTGTGGGTGCTGCGCAGATAGGAGTGGTACTGCATACCGTTAAAATCCAGAAACGCTGTGCCGCCGCCCGCAAATTCCAGCGTGTGCTGCTGCAAGGTCTTTTCCACCAGTGCGCCGTTATGCACCGCACCCCAGCGGGAATCCGTTTCGATGATCTTTTCCGTCCAGCTGCGTCCGGTCACCCGCACCGGCTGCTGCCCGGCGTTCAGGAACTGCCGCGCCAGACTGACCGCGTGGTAGCCGTGCGCCACCGACAGCCGGGCAAACTGCGGCGTGCCCAGTGCGCCGCTGCGCACTGCTGCCAGCCGTTTTGCCAGCGTGGGGTACAGCCAGTACTGTTCTGCAACCTGCAGCTTTGCGCCCTGCCGGTGCAGCTGCCAGAGGGCGCGCAATGCGTCCTCCTCCAGCGCCGCCGGGGTCTCGCACAGCACGGCAAAGCCCCGGGCAAGCCATTCGGTGCTGACGGCGGCGATGGACGCTTTATTCACTGCCACCACCACAAGGTCCGGGTGCAGGGCAATGCACTGCTCCGCCGAGGTGCTTACCGGCACGCCGTACTCCCGGTGCATTTTTTCGGCCTTTTCCTCGGTGCGGCAAAGCATGGCGCACAGCTCGAACCGTTCCGGCAGCGCCTGCGCGATGCGCCAGTAAAACAGCGACCGCCAGCCGGAGCCTACTACGATAAACCGCAGCTTAGCCATTTTTCTGTTCCTCCTGAATATGCTTTTGCAGCTCCTGTTCAAACCGGTCTGCGTCCAGCGGCAGGGTGATCTTCTCCCCCAGCCATGCGGACAGGTAAGCCACATCGGTCAGTTCCAGCGCCCGCACGCCCTCCACGCCGGGAGCGGTCAGGGGCGTGCCGTGCAGGATGGCGTCCGCAAAGTTTGCCAGCATCTCCGGGTAAGGCTCGGCCTGCGGCGCGAACTGCTCGGTAACGGTGGTCTCGGTAAGCTGCTGGCGCTCGGTGCAGTCTGCGGTGCGGCGGTAGGTCTCGGTGTCCGGCGTGTAGGTGTGCAGGGTGAGGGTGTCCTCTTCCAGCAGGGCGGTGCCCTTGGTGCCCACGATCTCCAACCGCTCGGTGTAGCTGCCCTCGCCGGTGGAAAGGATAAAGGTTGCCGTGCGCTGCTGCGGGTACTCCATGAGCAGGGTGGCTTCGTCGTCCACCATAAAGTCGTTATACTTCCCGTAGGGTATCACGGCATAAATACTGGTTGGCATCCCGAACAGCCACTGCCAGATGTCCAGAATGTGCTGGCCCTGATTGAGCAGCGCACCGCCGCCCTCCCCTGCCCAGCTGGAACGCCAGCTGCCGGAGTGGTGGTACATCCATGTGCGGAAGTAGCGGCTGTTTTCCAGCTGCACCCGCTTGATCTCGCCCAATGCCCCATCATCCAGTAATTTTTTTAGCCGCATATACTTTTTGTAGCGGCGCTGATGGAACATCATGGCAAAAACAAGGCCGCTTTTTTCGGCGGCGCGGTTCATTTCCAGTGCCGGTGCCAGCGCGTTTGCGCTGGGCTTGTCGCACAAGACGTGCTTGCCGTGGGCAAAAGCCTGCATCACCAGCGCCGGGTGGGTCTTGTGCGGGGTGACCACCAGCACGGCGTCAAACTCTTCTGCATAATCGTACAGCTGGTCGGCGCTGGGGCACACCCGCACCGTATCCGGCAGGGTATCCTTTGCCCACTGCTGCGCCCCGGCGCTGCGGCAGACCACGGCGGTCAGGCGCAATGCCCCCGCCTTTCCTTCTGCGATCATCTGGGCATACTTGCGCCCCATGACCCCTGTACCGATAACGGCTGCGCGTACTTCCTGCATGATAGTCCCTCCTGTTTTTCCACAATGCGTTTTGTTATGGGGGAAAACTGCCTTTCACCCCTTCAGGTTTGCTTCAATGGCGGCTTTATCCAGTGCTTCACCGATGACGATGACTACCTCCTGCCCCTGCGGGATGGGCGCAAGGGTGCAGCCGGCGGCGGTGGCGTTCAGCTCCAGCCAGCCGCCTGCCGGGGCGGGCGCAAAGCCCTTGACCCGCAACACCTGCCCGCATTCCGGTGCGTTAAACAGCCGCTGTGCGGCGGCCTGCAGCTGCTGCGGGGTGAGGTGCAGTTCCAGAAAGCAAAGGGAGGTAAAGGCCGCGTGCTGGTCAAAATGCAGCTTTTCGCAGCTGGCCTGCCGGTAGCCGCAGGCGGCAAGGGCGGCAAGGTCGGCATCGGTCAGAGCGTCCCAGTCCTTGGCAAGGATCTCCCCCGGCGCAAAGCGGCGGGAAGATTTTGCGGCTTCCAGTGCACGCTCCAGGTGGGCAGCGGCGGCGGCGCACTGGGCGGGCGCTGCCAGCTGGGCGCGGCTCAGCAGCACGCAGCCCGCGTTCATGGTCTCGGAGGCCAGCAGATACTCTGCCTGCGGCGAAAGCGTTTCCGGCAGAAGGGCGTCCACAATGGCGATGACGCTGCCCAGCTGATACCACCGGTCCAGCGGGTCGTCCCGCAGGATATCGAAAAACTCGTCCACATCAAAGATGCCGCTGGGCTCCACCACCACCCGGTCAAAGCCGCGCATGGCCATGGCGATGAGCTTGGTGCGCATCCGGCGCTGGTGGGTGTCGCAGTCGCAGCCGCCGCTGATGGTCTCCACATCGCAGCCGGGGCCCAGCACCTCCTGCACCAGCATGGCGTCCACGTTCACCGCGCCAAAGTCGTTTTCCAGAATGCACACCTTATGCCCCTGCTGCACCAGATACCGCACATAGCGGCGCAGAAAGGTGGTCTTGCCTGCGCCCAAAAAGCCGGTGATGAGATCCACCTGAACCATATCTTTTTACCTCCGTTGCAAAAACCCTCCCAGCGCCGCAGCGCCCGGGAGGGCATATATTTCAGTCTTTTTTCCGGCGCTGCAACTCCTGGATGATCCCCGCTGCTTCCGGCGCGATCGCTCCCGGCACAATGGCCGGGCGTGCCAGAAAATAGCCCTGCAAAAGGTCTGCGCCCAGCTCGATGACCGTGCGCAGCTCGGCGGCGGTCTCCACGCCCTCGGCAACGATCTTCATGCTGCGGGGGTGGGCGTAGGCCACCATATTGCGCAGGATCTGCTGCTTGTCCGGCGAGGTGTCGATGCCACGGATGATGGTAATATCCACCTTGACGAACCGGGGTGCAAGCTGCAATAGCGTATTCTCGTTGGAATAGCCGCTGCCGTAATCGTCCAGTGCAAACATCCCGGAAAAGCCCGGTGCATTGCGCTTTCTCTCCAGTGCTTCGTAGTCGATTTCTTCCTCTTCGGTGATCTCAATGACCATGCGACGGCACAGCTCGTGCCAATGGCTGTTTATATATTTGCCGTCCTCATGCGACAGGCAGGTGTTGGCGATGGAGTTGACAAAGAGCATGGCATCCCCGGACACGCTGCCCGCCCGGCACAGGCTGTCGAAGGTCTCCAGCGCCTTGGTAAAGGTGAGGCGCTCGATCTCGTACAGTGCCCCCTGCTCCCGCGCCAGCTTCATGATGGTGGCCGGGGAGCGCAGGGTGGGCAGGTCGGAGCGCATCAGCGCCTCGTAGGCGACTACCCTGCCGCTGCGCGCCGAGAAGATGGGCTGGAAGCAGTAGAACACCTGCGCATTGCTGAGCAGCTGCCGGAACTCCCTGCGGGTGCGCTCGGCGTAGGCTTCGCGGTTGTACACCCCGATGTCGAACTCCTCCACCCGGCCCTTCTCCGAATGCTTGACCTGATACATGGCAAAGTCGGCGTATTTTTTCAAAGTCTCCCAGTCCTGCCCGTCGTCCGGGTACCACGCAATGCCGCCGGAAAGGCTGATGTGCAAAGCGTTGCCGCTGGGCAGCAGCGCCACGCTCTGCCGCATGGCATTGGTCAGGCAGTCGATCTTTTCCCGCACTGCGTCCCGGCTGCGGTAGCCGTGGAACAGCACAAGGAACTCATCGCCGGAAAGGCGGGCGCACACCGTCCCGGCGGGGGTATTGTCCCGCAGGCACTGACCGGTGCGGCGGATGTACTGGTCGCCCCAGTCGTGGCCGTAGGTATCGTTGATGTGCTTGAGGTTATCCAAGTCCATCATCATCAGCGCCGCCACGCCCATGCGCTCCGGCGCGGCAAACAGCTCGGTGCACACCCGGTTGAAGGCCTGCCGGTTGTACAGCCCGGTCAGGATATCGTGATCGCGCTCGTGCTCGATGCGCTTCCGTTCCAGCACAGCGGCGGTCACGTCCTCGGCAAGGCCGATCTTGGCGTGCCCCTCGATGGTGCTGCGCAGCATGATGTACCGCACGCCGTCCGGCTGCTGAATGGTCAGCAGCTCGTCGCCCTCGGCGGTGCGGTCACGGGGATTTTTTTCCCGGATGCCCTTGAGCACCTCCTCAAAGCGGCGCACGCTCAGCGGCTTGCCCTGCATCTCGGGCATGCCCAGCAGGGAGAAGAAATTATCGGTCACAAACACGCTGCCGGTATCGGTGCGCAGCTCGTAGCCGCCGATCTCCACACTGGCCATATCCATGATGCGCAAAAACTTGGTGGAGTTGGTCACCAGCTCCCTGTTCAGCTCGGTAATGGTCTCGGCAAAGCGGTCTACCTCCCGGATGGCGGTGCGGGACAGGCGGGGGAAGGTCTTTTTCTCCTGCGCGTCTATCACCTCGCGGTACAAACGGTTGATGGGGCGGGCCAGCCGCGCCGAGACCAGCAGGCTGCCCAAAACGCTCAGCACCAGCGTGATCGCTATGGTGGTCAGCAGCACCTCGCGCACCCGGCTGGAAAAAGCCAGCAGCACCGACTGTTCCATGGTACCGGCCAGAAACCACTTTTCGGCGGCAAAGGGCGCGTTGCGGTTATACACCTGCAGCGGCTCCAGCACCATATAATAGCGCTTATCGTTCAGCTCCACCCAGTTGCCGCCGTTGCCGTCGCTGCGGCAGTTCAAAACGCCCAGCGGTGCATCTGCCGTTACCAGATCCTCGCCGGAGGTCACGGTCTTGCGCAGGGAGAGCACGCCGTCCGTCAGCGCATCATCGGTAGTGGTCACGATAAAATAGGTGCCTGCCTTGTCCTCGTCCAGCTCGGTGAAGGGCAGCTTTGTCTGCAGATAGTCCGTGAGCAGTTCCACGCCCACCACGCCGTATACCGTGCCGTCCGGCAGGATCAGCGGCATCGAGTAGGCAATGGCGTGCCGGTCGTCCCCGGCCAGACAGTAGGAGTTGGTGGTCCAGCGGCCATAGCTTTCCGCCGAAAGGCCGGCATCGCTCTTATACGCGGTCTGAAATACCGTGCGCAGGATGCCGCCCTTGGTATCTCCCTGATAGGGGAAAGCGGGCTGCCAGCCCTTATCCGTGCCGATGGCCAGCTCTTTTACCACTGTGGCGCTGGCGCGTTCCAGCAAAAGGTCGCTGTTGCGCTCCGAAGGGCGGGCGTCCGGGTCCATATCCCGCAGGTAGATGCCGGGCATTTTTTTGCCCACCTCGCAGGTGTCCAGATCATGGGTGTTCAGGATGAGAAAGATGCCGGTCACCTGCTTTGTGCGCAGGGTGTCCAGAAGCTGCGGGGCAAGCGCTACCAGCAAAGCATCGCTCTGTTCGCTGCTGTTATCCAGCGTGTCCAGCGAGATATCGCCGCTTTTCAGCAGCTGCTGGGTGGTGGCGGTGATCTGGTCGCTCAGCTGCTCCAGATCCTCCGCGTTCCGCAGGATCTCCTGCACATAGCTGGCGCGGTTGCGCACCCGCATGGTAAGCAGATCCTTGGCGTTTTCGTCCAGCTGCCCGGTCACGTTGATGGCAAGGATGCTGGCGGCCGACATCAGCAGCTCCACCGCCAGCACCAGCATCATGGTAGCAAAAATATTGTAGAACACGGTTCTTTCCGGTCTGTTTTCCAAGCGCTTCCGCTGGCGCTGTTTCCATGCGTCAAACATCGCCCTGCCTCCTTTCCGTCTTTTTTGCGGGCGGTCAGCCCTCGTACTGCTGTAACTGCGCAAGGGTGGCCTGATACCACGCCTCAAAATAGTCGTCGGTCAGTTCCAGCCCGCTTGCGCGGATGGCGTCCATATCGTTGGCGGCGGTGGTCACCGGCAGATAGCCCGACTCCACCGCGAAAGCAATGTTATTCTGCGGCTCGGTGAACCACTTTAAAAAGGTGACTGCGCCGTTGATCTCGGCCTCGGTGCCGCCGCCGAGACCGCAGCCGCCGCCAGAAAGCTGCGGCGCGAGATCTTGTTCTTCATCCCATACCCTCCCGGAGTACGCGGGCGCATTTTACGCCATGTTATACTATTTTATATAATACCACCGTTTCCGGCATAGTGTAAACTCTTTCTTGAAAAATCTGGTAAAAAAGTGCAGATGACGAATTTTCGTCTTATTTTTTGGTGGTTTTGTCAAGGTGTGTGTCCCCCGTAAAACAAAAAACCGGACAGCCCGCAGACTGCCCGACTTTGTATTTTTTATGGGCGGGGCGCAACTGCCGTTTTCGGTTACGTCCCTGCCCTGTGAAAATGGGATAGCGGAGCGTCCGCAGACGCTCCGCTATCCCGAAGTAAAAATAATTATTCCTCTAAAGATGGCCAAAGCACAAGCGGCGACCATTTTTGATCGTCCCGCGTTACATCCGTATCCGCTGCGCGGCGCGGGCGATGGAGGCAAGCAGCGTCACAAGGCGCTTTTCGTCCATCTGGCCGCAGTAGGTGGTAAAGGTGTAGTAGCACCCCTGCACGCAGAAGGAAAGCACCACCTTGCGCACTACGTCCGTCTCAAAGGTGGGGTCGGTCTGGGCGATGCACTGGCACATGGCCTGTTCCACCCGGTTGATGAACAGCCCCTGCCGGGAGCCGGAGAACAGCACGCTGATCTCGGCCTGATGCGCGGTGAAGGCGCGGAACATCTCCCGCGCAAGCCACTCGGTGCGCTCGCTCACATCGCTGGCGGTCAGGCGGGGCAGGCTTTCCACCACCGCGTGCACCATCTCGTCCTCCATGGCGTTGGCCAGCGCATAGATATCCTGATAATGGGCGTAGAATGTGGATTTATTGATGCAGGCGCGGTCGCACAGCTCCTTGACACGGATCTTTTCCACCGGCTTTTCGCGGCGCAGCTCCATAAAGGCCTGCTTGATGGCGCGCTCGGTCTTTTCAATGCGGATATCCAGAAAACCCACCTCTTTTGCATTTTTGTTGATTTTCCAACATTTTTCCGTTTTTGCGGATAGACAAGCCCCGCAGCCCTTTTTATACTGGGTATAAGCGGAGCGGCGTTACTCCTTGCGATACAAAATCCCCTGCTGTTCCAAAGCATTGCGGATGCGGGCAAAGGTGTCCTTGTCCGGGCAGCGCAGGGTGTGCAGGTGCACGCCACCGGTCATGCGGCTCAAAAGGCTCTCGGGTGCATCGGCTGCCTGACGGATAAAGTTGTCCACATCGTACCGGTTGCACAGGTTCAGGGTGGCACGGATCTCGCCGTACAGGCTGTTTTCCACCGCCACATCCACCACCGTGCCGCCCTGATCCACCACGGTGTACAACTCCCGGCGCATCTCCTCCTGCGTGCGGTGCACACAGGCCAGAATGCCGGTATAGCCCTTCTCCGCCGGGTGCAGCTGATAGCCCCGGGGGGTGGCATCGATCTGCGCCCCACCGGCGCGCAGCAGCGCCACATCCCCTACCACGATCTGCCGCGACACCCCCAGCTCGGCCGCCAGCGTGCTGGCGCTTAAAGGGGCACCGGCACTGTTCAGCCGGGTCAGGATGCGTTCTCTGCGCTGTGCTGCATTCATAGGGGGTCAGGCTTCCTTTCCGTAAAACGACTTTTCTCTCCTTATTGTAGCAAAACGCGGCAAAATGTGCAAGGTTATTCCAATCTCAGCTTTCTGAACAAAGGCTTCCCCCGGAAGGGGGAAACCTATCTCCAAAGGGTAAAGGCTTTTGCGCCGGTCACGCCACAGGCGTGGGTTTATTCCAATCTCAGCAGGGTGGCGTAATTGGAGGGCAGCTGCACCTTCATGCGGTCCCACTCGGTGGAGACCAGCACCTCCTGCGCGCCCACGGTGTCCGCCAGCAGGTCGGTGACCTTGGCGGTTTCCACCGGCAGCTGGAACTCCAGCTGTGCGGGGGTATCGCCGTTGTTCAGCACCGCCACAACCGCCTTGCCGTCCAGCACCCGGGCAAAGGCGTAGCACTGGGTGGTGAGCTGCAATTCCTTTACCTCGCCGTAGGTCATTTCCGGCAATTCAGCCTTGCATTTCCCCAGCGCTTTGTATACACTGGTAACAGGATTTGTACGTTCTGCATCAGCGTAGTCACTGAGCGCCAGACAGGGACGCAGCGGCCAGTCGCTGCCCCACTCCTTTTTGCCCTCGATGCCGAACTCTGAGCCGTAGTAGATGGACGGGATGCCCCACAGGCTGTACACCAGAATGGCAATATGCCGGATGTGCTCCCGGTTGCGCAGCTTGTTGGGCAGGCGCTCCACGTCGTGGTTATCCGAGAAGAGATACAGCCGGGTGTCGTGGCACAGTCCCTGCAGCCGGCGCATGGTGTGGGCAATTTCAAAATAGTTGTGGTCGTTGTGGCCGCTCCACAGGCCCTTGTGCAGCTCGTAGTTGGTCACGGAGTGCAGCATTTCCGGGTTTGCCCAGCGGCTGTAATCGCCGTGGATGACCTCGCCCATCAGCCAGAACTCCGGCTTTACCTCGTTTGCCAGACGGCGCAGCCCGCGCATGAAGTCAAAATCCAACACATCGGCTGCGTCCAGACGGATGCCATCGATGTCGAACTGCTCCACCCAGAAGCGGACGGTATCATAATGGTACTGCTGCACCTCCGGGTTGCGCTGGTTCAGCTTGACCAGCAGGTTGTAGCCGCCCCAGTTGCCGTAGGAAAAGCCATCGTTATACTCGTTGTTGCCCCAGAAGTTCACATCGCAGAACCAGTCCTTATACCGGGCGTTCTCACGGTTTGCTTTCAGGTCCCGGAACGCGAAGAAATCGCGGCCCACATGGTTGAACACGCCGTCCACGATGACCCGCTGCCCGCGGGCGTGGCAGGCCGCCACAAAAGCCTTGAACTCCTCGTTGGTGCCAAGGCGGCGGTCCACCAGACGGTAGTCGATGGTATCGTAGCCGTGGGAGCCGCTCTCGAACAGCGGGCCGATGTAGATGGCTGTACAGCCCAGCTTTGCCGCGTGGGCTGCCCATGCTTCCAGCTTTGCAAAAGCGCCCGGGGTGGGCTGGCCGTCGTTTTCGTGCGCACAGCCGCACAGCCCCAGCGGATAAATGTGATAAAATACTGCTTCGTCATACCAAGCCATGATCATTCGCTCCCATTCTGTTGCTCTAAAAAGTTGCACCGCCCGCAAGGCGGTAGCAACAGTATACCACACCCTCTGGCAAATATGTGTATTTTTGCCGATTTTTGTCAAGATTTGCTAAGATTATCGGCTACTGTGCCGGTAAAAAGCATTTTTCTTGGATAGTTTGCCCAAACAGCCTTGTATCAACCGGCGCACACCGTCGGTCAACATAGAGAAGTAAGGAGATCTTTGCATGAATTACCCTGTGATCCCCCGCACGTTTTTCAGTGGCGACTGCTTCGATGCCTACCGCATTCTGGGTGCGCACCCCTGCACCGACTCAAACGGCGCCGAGGGCTGGCGTTTTGCCGTGTGGGCACCCGGTGCCACCGCCGTGGAGGTGTGCGGCGGCTTTGACGGCTGGGAGCGCGGCGTACCCATGGAAAAAGCCGATACCGGCGTGTGGAGCGCCTTTATCCCCGGCCTTGCGGAAGGAGATCTGTACAAATACCGCGTGCATGGCGCGGACGGCAGCACCGTGATGCGCAGCGACCCCTACGCCTTTGCCACCGAGCTGCGCCCCGGCACCGCCAGCAAGCTGACAAAGCTGGATTTCACCTTTGACGACACCGCGTGGATGGAGCGGCGGGACAAATGCCGCAACCGCCCGCTGAACATCTACGAGCTGCACGCCGGCAGCTGGAAGCACAAGCCCGGCGCCACCCGGCCGGACGGCTCGGACGGGTGGTACAACTACGAGGAGCTGGCGCGGGAGCTGATTCCGTGGCTGCTGGAGCACCACTTTACCCATGTGGAGCTGCTGCCGCTGGCAGAGCACCCCTTTGACGGCAGCTGGGGCTACCAGACCACCGGCTACTTCTCGGTGACCAGCCGCTACGGCACCCCTGCCCAGTTTGCGGGCTTTGTCAACGCCTGCCACCGCATGGGCATCGGCGTCATCATGGACTTTGTGCCGGTGCACTTTGCCGCCAATGCCGACGCACTGGCAAAGTTTGACGGCACCTACCTGTACGAGTACGACAGCGACGTGGGACAGAGCGAGTGGGGCACCTGCAACTTCAACTACTACCGCCGGGAGGTGTGCAGCTTTCTGAGCAGCGCCGCCGGGCTGTGGATGGACGTGTACCACTGCGACGGCATCCGCATGGACGCCATCTCCCGGGCGCTGTACTGGCAGGGCGACCCCAACCGCGGCGTGAATCAGGGCGCGGTGAACTTTTTGCGCAGCCTGAACCACGGGCTGAACGAGCGCTGGCCCACCGGCATCTACATGGCGGAGGACTCCACCAACTTCCTCAAGGTGACTGCCCCCACCCGCTACGAGGGCGTGGGCTTTGACTACAAGTGGGATATGGGCTGGATGCACGACACGCTGGACTACTTTGCCACCCCCTTCGGCGAGCGCCCGGGCTGCTACGGCAAGCTTTTGTTCAGTATGCACTACTTCTACAACGAGCTGTATCTGCTGGCGCTGAGCCACGATGAGGTGGTGCACGGCAAAAAGACCATCATTGACAAGCTGTGGGGCAGCTACGCGGAAAAATGCGCCCAGCTGCGCACCCTGTATTTTTATATGTACACCCATCCCGGCAAAAAGCTGAACTTTATGGGCAACGAGCTGGCACACTTCCGGGAGTGGGACGAAAAGCGGGAGCTGGACTGGAATCTGCTGGAATACCCCTTCCACGATGCCTTCCAGAAGTACTTTGCCGCTCTGAGCCGCACCTACGCCTCCGAGCCTGCCCTGTACGATGGCGAGTACAACCCGGACTGCTTTGAGTGGGTGGCAAACGAAAGCTGCGCCGAGGGTGTGTACGCATGGCTGCGCAAGGGGCGCGGGCAGAACCTGCTCTGCGTGATGAACACCCAGGACCACGCCCACAAAAAGTTCCCCCTGTACCTTAAATTCCCGTGTAGCGCAGAGCTGGTGCTGGACACCGAGGCCGGGGCTTGGGGCGGCGTGCACAAGGCGCACCGCAAGCAGAGCTTCCACACCACCGACGGCGGCGTGTTCGGCCGGGACTACACCCTGACGCTGGACCTGCCCGCCATGGGCAGCTATCTGCTGCGGCTGTCCCCGGAAGCCCCGAACCCGGACGCCGCCCGCCTGAGCGCCAACAGGGCGCTGGCGCAAAAGCGCAAGGCGGCAAAGGCTGCTAAGACCGCTGCAGAAGTTTCCGATAAGTAATATTTATGCAAAAATGTCCCGTCTGCTTTGAAAGCGGCGGGACATTCTGCATTTTTCGCCGCCGGGGTGCTGGACAGTGCCCGGGGGAGTTGTTATACTGTAAGGTGTGAAATTTTGCAAGGAGGGTCCTATTCCATGTCCGAACCCATTACAAAGCCCCGCGTTTCCGCTGCGGCGAAAATCGTGCTGGTGCTGGCGGCAGCAGCGGTGCTGCTGGCCGTTTTTGCGCAGGCTGCGCCCGGCAGCAAATTCTTTTTCCCGCTGGTGAGCCTGTGGTGCAACCTTGCCCTGTTTGCCTGTGTGCTGCTGGTGCTGCGGGTGGCGGGAATCAAATTTGACCTCTTCCACAAGGCGGTGCTCGTCGGCCTGTGGGCGGCGGCGCTGGTCTACTTTTTCTGGGCGCTTGGCCGCCGCAGCTTTGTGTATATCTGGGATTACGTCAACTATATCAACAAACAGTACTGGGCCGAAGCTGCCTTTCTGCAAAGCCCGGCGGCGGGCTTCCAGTTCATCTTCGGCTCCTTTGCCGAGGACTACACCAACTTCATCACCCTGTTTCTGGAGTTTCCCTTCTGCCTGAGCGACCACACCGGCGACAGCTTTGCCTTTTGTCAGGTGTTCAGCATCCTGCCCATGCTGCTGGTGCTGCTGGCAGGGCTTACCATCAAGGTGGGGCAGATGCTGCGGGTGAAAAACCGCTTCTGGTACTTCCTCATCGGCATGACCTGGATGGTCACCTACCCGTGGCTGCGCATGAGCGCCATGCTCAGCCAGCCGGACTGGTTCGGCCTCATCTTCGGCTTCAGCATTCTGCTGCTCACGCTGGACTTCCGGTTTGAAAAGCTGGAGCCGGTGCGCTTTTGCCTGCTGTTTGCCGCCACGGCAGCCATCATCCTTTCCCGCCGGTGGTACTTATATTTTGTGGTGGGCTACTATTTTGCCTACGCGGTGCTGGTGCTGGTAAGCAGCGCGCGCATTGCCCGCGCCGGGCAGAAAAAGCAGGCGCTTTTGCAGGTGCGCAACCTCGTGCTGTTCGGCCTGATGAGCATGGTGGCCATGCTGATCCTGCTGTGGCCGATGGTCAGCCGCATCCTCGCTTACAGCTACGCCGAGCGCTATTCCTACTATAACGGCGGCGGCTTTGTGGCCGAGATCAGCCTGCAGTTCTGGCGCATGGGTCTGATGAACCTTGTGCTCGTGGGCATGGGGCTGTGGTTCAGCCTGAAAAAGCGCAAAATGCCCGCGCTGCCCTGCCTTGCCGGGCTGGAGATCCTGCTGAGTATGCTGCTGTTCACCCGCATCCAGAACACCGGCTCCCACCAGATGCTGCTGTTCCTCCCGGGGTGGTTTATCCTGTTTTTGCTGGGCGCGGCCGCGCTGGCCGAGGGCATCACCCGCCGCCGGAACCTGAAGATCGGCTTCTGGCTGTTCACCATCGCCTTTGCCACCTCGGTGCGCTGCTCTCCCCTGACCACCATTGCCCTGCCGGGCTTTCTGGTGGATCACTTCCCGCTGGCAGTCACCGAGGAGTTCGTCCGGCTGGACAAGCTGATCTATGACCGCAAGGATCTGCCGCAGATCAAGGCCATTGCCAACTGGATCGACACCCACTGCGCCGAGGGCGAGATCAGCTACATGATCCCCCACGATATGCTGTACTGCCCGGATCACTTCAAGAACTGCCAGCTGCCCGCAACCCCCATCAACGACAAGCTGGCCTTCGGCTTCTCGGTGCCGGGCACCCACAACTTCCCTATGCAGTTCTTCGAGGCCAAATATGTCCTCACCGCCGACCCCTTCCCCCAGACCTTTGTGGGCAACGGCGAGATGTCCCACAAGCTGAACGAGAGGTTCCTTGCGGTGCGGGACGAGTACTTTGCGCAGGAAGCCACCTTTGATATGGGCAACGGCACCACCTTTACCATTTGGCGGCGCACCGTGGCCCCCACCCGCGCCGAGGTGGAGTACTACCTGAGCGCCTTCAAGAAAGAGGACGCCCAGTACCCGGAGATGTTCTCCGAGATCGCAGAAAGCTGGCTGGCCGCCCGCGGGCTGTAACGCCGCTTTTATAAAAAGGAGTGTTCGACTATGGAACAAACTGCAAACACCATGCCCGCTGCCGCCTTGGGGCAGTACAAGGGGCTTGCCTTCACCCGCCGGGTGCGCCCGGTATCGGAAAAGGCCGTGGAAGCGGATATCGGCAATCTGGCGCGGGTCCACGCGCCCTTTGTGCCGGTCAGTGCGCCCGCCGCCCGCGGGATGCGCGTCACGCTGGATTTCGAGGGCTTTCTCGCGGGTGCGCCCATCCCGGACAGCCGGATGGAAAAGGTGACCGTAGTGCTGGGCACCGGGCAGCTGATGCCCGCCGCCGAAGAAGCGGTGTACGGTCACTGCGCGGGCGAGACCTTCCGGTTCGATTTTACCTATCCTGCCGACTTCCGGGTGCCGGAGCTTTCCGGCAAGACCGCGCAGTTTGAGATCTGCCTGCACACAGTGGAGCGCAAGCAGGTGCCCCCGGTGGACGATGCCCTTGCAAAATCGCTGGGCTATGCGGACTTGGAGGCCCTGCGGGAGAGCCTGCGGGAGAAAAAGCGCCTTTCCCACGAAGCCAACGCCGACCGCATTGCCGGGGCGGCGCTGCTGGATATGGCGGGGGCGAACCTGACCGTGGAGCTGCCCGCAGAGCTGCTGGCGCAGAACGCCGAGTACCAGATGACCCAGCTGCGCCAGCGGCTGCGCAAGAGCCAGATGACCATGGAGCTCTACTGCAAGAGCGCCGGGCTGACCCCGGAGCAGGTGCGGGAGGGCTACCGCAAGGAAGCCGAGCGCCAGCTGCGGGCAATGCTGGCGGTGCGCGCCATCGCCGAAGCCGAAAAGATCACCGTGACCCAGCAGGAGGTGGACGCCGAGATCGCCCGCCTTTCCAAGCTGCACGACACCCCGGAAGAAGAGATCCGCAAGGTGCTCAGCCGGGACGCCATCGCCGCCGCCGTGACCAACCAGAAGGTGCAGCGTTTCCTGCTCGACCACGCCGCCCTTACCTCTGTTGTGGAAAAGGAGTAAGACCATGGGCTTTTTTACCAGAACTGCAATGGATGCCCTGATGAAGACCAGCCATCCCGAGATCAACCGCCGCCAGTGCTGGAACCTGCACCCCCACCGCAAGCCCTGCACGACCTGCAAGGACATCTGCCCCTACGGCGAGGAGATCTTTACCCGCCCGAACCTCGTCAAGGACTGGGACCCCTGCACCGACTGCGGACTGTGCGTTTCCGCCTGCCGCAGCGGCTGCATTGCGCCCTCGCCCGAGCAGGTGCAGCGGGATACCGCCGCAGCGGATTCCGACAACGATACCATCTGGATCGGCTGTGAGAAGTCCAGCCGCAAGAACACCGTGGTGCGCAGCTGCATCTGTGCCCTCTCGTGGGAGGCGCTGGCGTATCTGGCGCTGAACAAAAAGATCGTGCTGGACCTGACCCCCTGCGGGCAGTGCGAGAACGACCTGTGCGCCGAGCAGCTGCGCAAAGAACTGACCCGCCTTGTGGACTTTTTCGGTCAGCCGATGTTTGAAGCGCGGTTCTCGCTGGCATACGAGGAAAAGGAGTACCCCTACCATGTGCAGGAGCTGACCCGCCGCGAGATGCTGGAACAGGTGAGCCACGGCTCCAAGAGCGGCACCAAAAAGCTGCTGCAGATGCTGCCCGGCCTGCGCAGCGAGGAGGACAGCGGGGTGGACTTCCGCCTGCTGCTGCACCAGCGCACAAAGCAGCTGAAAGCCGCCATGGAGACGCCCCTGCAGTACGGCTACTATATGCCCAAGTTCACCGACAACTGCTTTGGCTGCGGCCGGTGCGAGAAAGCCTGCCGCGCCAATGCTTTGAAGTTTGAGGAGATGCCCAACGGCCAGACCCGCATGGTGCTTACCCCGTGGAAGTGCAGCGAGTGCGGCGTGTGCATGAACGTATGCTCCAACAAGGGCTTTGACGGCATGAAGCTGTACCAGCTTACCACCCTTGGCCCCGTGGTGCTGTACAAGTGCACCAAGACCCTGTGCAAGCAGTGCGGCAAGCCCATTGCCCCGGACAGCGCCGAGGGTCTGTGCTCGGTGTGCCGCATCAAGGCGCGCACCCTGAAACGGCAGGAGGAGGCGCGTCAGCGCGCCGAGCAGCTGAAGGCCGAGCGCGCCGCCAAGGCCGCCGAGGAGGCCGCCAAGGCAGCGGAAAACGCCGCGGAGACCGCTGCCGAAGCCACCGCCCCGACCGTGGAGACTGCCGCAGCCCAGCCTGTGGAGACCGCTGCCGCCCTGCCGGAGACCATCCCCGCCGGGCAGAGCGCTGCCCCTGCCAATGTAACTGCACCTGCTCTCGGAGAGCCGGTCTCCGAATGATGATAAAGAAAGGTCTGATCCTATGATGGAAGATGACAAGGAGCCGGTCTACGCCTCCAAGGCAAAGCCATGGCTGAAATATTATGACGAAAAGTACATCCACCAATCCGTGCCGGAGTGCTCGGCCTTTGCGCTGGTCTGCCGCAACAACGAGCGGCATCTGGGCGACACCGCGCTGGAATACTACGGCCGCAAGTTCAGCTACGCCGACCTGATCGTGCAGATAAAAAAGACCGCCGCCGCCCTGCAGGCGCTGGGGGTGAAAAAGGGCGATATCATCACGGTGGTCAGCGTGATGACCCCGGAGGTGGTCTACACCTTCTACGCCGCCGACCTGCTGGGCGCTACCCTGAATCTGGTAGACCCCCGGTACAGCGCCGAGGGCATCCGGGAGTACATCGAGGAGGTGGAGTCCCGCCTGCTGATCTGCCTGAACGTGGTGTACCCCCGCTGCCATCAGGCCGCAAAGCGCACCAGCGTGGAGCGGGTGGTGGTGCTCAGCCCCGCCGACAGCCTGCCGCTGGCCAAAGCCGTGGGCTACAAGCTGACAGAGCCGGATAAAAACCGCTACGCCTCCAACGTGCTGCGCTGGAAGGATTTTATCGCCGCAGGCAAAGGGCACAGCCCCGCCGCCGCGCCCTACGACCCCCAGCACACCTGTGTGGTGGTGCACACCGGCGGCACCACCGGCTCGCCCAAGGGCGTTATGCTGACCGACTACTGCTTCAACGCCCTTGCGCAGGAGTTTGCCGCCCAGAGCCGTCTGTTCCACCGCGGGCAGAAGCTGCTGAACGTCATGCCGCCCTTCATCGCCTACGGTTACAGCTGCGGCATCCACATGCCGCTGGTCATGGGGCTGCATGTCATCATCATCCCCAATCTGGACCCGGATAAGCTGGGCGCACTGGTGTGGAAGTACAAGCCCGCGCATATGTTCGGCGTGCCCACCCACTACCAGCAGCTTGCCGCCGACCCGCTGCTGAAAAACAAAGACCTCTCCTTCATCCGCAACTACGCCGCCGGAGGCGATTCCCTCTCGCTGGGCGCGGAGCAGACGGTGAACCGGTTCCTCAAAGCCCACGGGGTGGAGTTCCCGCTGGCAAAGGGCTACGGCATGACCGAGGTATCCTCGGCTGCCACCATCGCCGCCGGTAACGTGACAAAGCCCGGCAGCGTGGGCATCCCCATGGTCAACACGGTGGTCTCCATTTTCGAGCCGGGCACCGAGACCGAGCTGCCCATCGGTCAGCGCGGCGAGATCTGCATCTGCACCCCCACCGCCATGAAGGGCTACTACAACAAGCCCGAGGAGACCGCCTACCTGCTGCGCCGCCACGCCGACGGCCAGCTGTGGGCGCACACCGGCGATATCGGTTCCATGGACGAGGACGGTTTTGTGTATCTGGATGCCCGCATCAAGCGCATCATCATCCGGCACGACGGCTTCAAGGTGTTCCCCTCCATGATCGAAAACGTCATCAGCCGCCACCCCGCCGTGCACCAGTGCTGCGTGGTGGGCTGCGCCGATACCGACCACACCCAGGGACGTCTGCCCTTCGTCTTTGTGGTGCTGGAGCCTGCCGCCACCGGCAAAAAGCGCCAGATCCTGCGGGAGCTGCGCCAGCTGTGCCTGGAGGAGCTGCCGGAGTATGTGCAGCCCGCCGCCTCGGCCTATAAGATCATCCCCGAAATGCCCCTGACCCCCGCCGGTAAGGCCGACTACCGTAAGCTGGAAGAAGAGGTAGGGTAACCCCCCTGCCCTTGAGAAAGAAGGAATCATCCATGAAACATCCCCGTTTTACCGCATGGCTGTGCAGCGCCGCTGCGCTGGTGCTGCTGGCTGTGCCTGCCTTTGCCCAGCAGCCCGACGCCCTGCCGCCGGAACAAGCCGCCCCCGCCGCGCAGGAGCAGACCGCCGAGGCAGCCGCCCCCGCTGCGGAAGCCCCCGCCGCCGATCCTCAGCGCACCTATGTGGCGCTGGGTGACAGCATCGTTTCCGGCGTGGGTCTGCCGGATTTCAAGTACACCGAAGCCGCCATCGGCATAGACGCGGCCCCAAACTTCGAGGGCTACCCGGAGCAGTGCTATGTTTCGCTGGTGGGCAAAGGCCTTGGGCTGGACCGTCAGCACGCCATCAACCTTGGCCTGCCCGGCCTGACCACCGGCGACCTTGCGGATATGCTGCGCACCGGCGCAATGCCCCAGATGAACCAGCAGGCGGGCACCTACTACGTCTACCCCCAGATGCTGGACTACCTCAAGCGCGCGGATGTCATCAGCGTGCAGATCGGCTCCAACGATGCGCTGGTGCCCGCCCTTGTGGCGCTGGGCAACGCCACCAACTGGAAGAGCGAGCAGCTGGTAGCCACCATGGTCAGCGGCGTGCTGCGCGAGCCCAGCTTTGAGAACCTGCAGCGGCTGAACAGCGACCTTTCCCGCCTGCGGCTGACAAGGGAAGAAAAACAGGCCACCACCCAGCTGCTGCTGGGCGGCGGTACGGACGCCATCTGCGAGCAGGCGTATCAGGAAGCCGCCGTGCATATGCCGCAGGTGGTAGCGGAGCTGCGGGCGCTGAACCCGGACGCGCAGATCATCCTTTTGGGCTACACCAACCCTGTGCCCCTGCTGCCGGAGTGGACACAGCTGTTCCGGCGGCTGAATGCCCTCAGCAAGAGCCTTGCCGCCCAGAACGAGAATGTGACCTATGTGCCCATCCCCTTTGCCATGACCGCCGCCGACGCCCACCCCACCGTGAGCGGGCATAAGTACATCGCCAACCGCATCCTGCGGGCGATCAAAAAATAACCACAACGCACCATGCCGGGCAGCCTGCAAGCTGTCCGGCATTTGCTGTCTCCCCCAAAAATCGCACGTTTTCGGTGGATTACGCGGGGGGAAATACTTCGCCAGTTTTTGGCAGAGTTTTCCCGCGCGGCGGGCGCTGCCATGCGCTGCTGCGTTTGTTTTTGTTTTGCAGCGGCTGCGCTTGTATTTACAACGTGTATATCCAGCGCGCAATAATACCCTCTGGCCCTCAAAAAGTACACACTGGTTTTTCCGCGTCCATCGCCTTAGGATAAGGGTAGATACTTTATGTCCAAAGGAGGTTTTTACATGGACGCAAACAAGTACCGTACCGCCTACGACAAGGCGCAGGCCGTCCAGCACGAGGTGTGGACGGAGCTGTGCCAGCATCTGGAGCACGCGCCGGACGCCCAATTGCTCAGCGATTACACCGCCACACTGGTGTATACGCTGGACAAAGACCGCCGCGAGGAAGCCCTGCGGCTGCTGCGGGGGCAGCTGTACAGCCGTCAGCTGCGGGACACCGGCCGGGTGGAGAGCTGGTTCACCGACTGCGGGGCGCGCATGGGGCAGGATATCGAGGGCTTTGTGGCAAACGCCCGCCAGCAGTATGTGCAGGCAGGCCTTGCCGAGGAGCAGCGCGCCGAGGCCGAAGCCAAACAAAAGGCCGGGCGCGGGCGGTTCCGCATCCGTCCCGCCAGCGCCTTTGCGCCGGAGCGCGCCGCCTATCTGGTGCAGCCCTACCTGCCCCGGGGCATGGTAAGCATTCTGGGCGGCGTGTCCGCTGCGGGCAAGACCAGCCTTGCGCTGGACGTGTGCGCCCGGCTTACCCGGGGCGCAGCCTTTGCACCGGACACCCCGCCGCAGCCCCCCGCCACCGTGCTCTACCTTACCGCCGAGAACGACCCCAACAAGGTGCTGCGTCCCCGCGCCGAGGCCATGGGGGCAGACCTTGACCGGCTGTATTTTCAGGATGGTGCCAGTTACAGCATGGGCGACGAGGAGCTTGCCGCCCTGTGCCGGGTATACCGCCCGGCGCTGCTGGTGTTCGACCCCATCCAGAGCTATCTGGGGCAGGGGGTGCAGATGAACCGCGCCGAGCAGGTGCGCCCGCTGCTGGACCATCTGGGTGCCCTTGCTAAGGAGCTGGACATGGCGGTGCTGCTCATCAGCCACATGAGCAAGCCCGGCCCCGGGGTATGCAGCGCGCTGGACCGTCTGCTTGGCTCCAGCGATTTCCGCAACGCCGCCCGCAGCATCCTCATCGCCGGGCGGGACCCGGAGCACCCGGAGGTGCGGGTGGTGGCCCACGCCAAAAACAGCCTTGGCCAGCCCGGCGAAAGCCAGCGCTACCGCATCTGTCCGCAGGGCACGGTGGCCTACGACGGCCCCTGCACCCTTACCGCCGACGCCATCATCCGGGAGGCGGGCACCCCCGCCACCGGCAACGGCCGCCCCTCTGCCGCCCTTGCCAACGCCATCGAGGCGCTGGAAAAGCAGCTGTCCTTCGTGGGCTGGGTAGAGGCGGGCGAGGTGTACCGCCTGTGTGCCGAGCGGGATATCTCGGTAAGCACCATACGCCGCGCCCGTGTGGCGCTGGGGTTGAAAACACTCTACATTGGAAATCAGCCCAACCGCAAAAACTATTGGTATCAGCCAGAACTGGAGGAAGCCTCTGTGGTTGCGGATATCACAAACCAGAACCAGCAAATACAGCTGGCTTGATGCACCGCAGGGCTTCTGAATGTTCAAAACCCCTTTATAAAACTCTATTACTACTATGGACTTTTGAACAGCTAGAACTTTTTAACGTATCTATGCCTATTCCTAGTTGTTCAAGATGAACAACTAGGGCAAAAACCACCGTTTTTGTACGGTTAGCGTTTCTAGTTGTTCAAAACCCCCTCTGCTTTTTGAACAACTAGAGATATAGCGTATATCCGTTGTTTGTTTTCTTGCAAGGCTCAAAAGCCGCCGAAAGCTGCGCCTTTCTGCGCATTATTTTTTAGTTGTTCAAAACCCCCTGTGTATCATAGGAGACTTTTGAACAGTCGCCCTTGCCGGGAGTGGGACGATTTAAAATGCGCTCCGCGTTGCTCTGCGCATCATCAGAGGAAAAATTATTTATAATTTCGCGTTTGTCGCGGCCTGCGGGCCGCTCCAAACGCTATTTTCACGGGAGGGGTCGTAACGGGAAACTGCATTTGCAGCGCCGCTTTCTACGAAAGCATGGCGCTGCGGGCGGGCGCTTGCTCCCCCGAGAGGGCCGACTTCCCCCGGCCGGGGGAAGATGTCACCGCAGGTGACAAAAAGGGGAATCTG
>ERZ835109.1061-NODE-1061-length-25244-cov-4.083171_pt1 | contig 25244 bp, 18 predicted proteins | sample MGYA00519946_ERZ835109 | MGnify/ENA primary metagenome ERZ835109 (study PRJEB31850, sample SAMEA3708771) | human gut metagenome | biome: human gut; feature: human-associated habitat; material: faeces | place: China | collected 2014 ...
CCGATTCGGTTCGATAACCGGAAGTACACTTCGGAAGCTGGTAACAAGGGACGTCAGGGAAATGCCGCCGATGCGGAAGCAATATGCGGGAGTGTGGGTGATGGTTGGCGCCTGCCTACTGCCAGCGAGTTGTTGATGTCATATGTATACATAAATGCTTTGGGAGGTAATGCATTGGATAACAGCTACTATAACGGTCAGAATATATATGGATGGTATCAAAATTGGACTGGCAACTACTGGTCTTCATCCTATTATACAGCTGCGGGTCCGGCTACCCGGTTCTCATTAGAAATCTCGACAGGCTATCCTTATTCTGAGCCTGCCGATGACACTAAGTATTTTCGTTGCGTAAGAGATAATAACAAGAGTGGAACGAAGTATCCTTATCTTATCAAATCTGCTGATGGAGTTACTGTTGTTTCCCGTGATGCTAATGGAGGTGTGGATCCGTCGATGCTACTCGCTTCTGGTGATAGTCCGGGTACAACGAATAAGGTTGCACCGAAATTCCAGATAGAAAATGCCAGCAGTGGCACCAAAACCTGGGAGGAAGCGAAGAATATATGTGAAGCTAAAGGGGGTAACTGGCGTTTACCCACTCAGCGTGAAATGTATCTGGTTCTTAGCTTGGGGGCTTCTGTTTTAGGAAATGATAATCAAGGTTTTGGCAGTTCTTCAGCTTGGACCGGGAATGGCTTTCAGGAGATTAGCGGTGTACACTGGACCTTGACTAATCGCGATGCTAATTATTGGGTAGTGGGAGAAAATAGTGGAATATTTGGTGCATGGCCTCAGGGAGGAACTGTGAGCTGGCCCAAATACCGCTGTGTGAGAACTGTGAATTAAGTCGGTTCTAAAAAAGTCCGTCTCAGGATGATGCAGACATCATCCTGAGACGGACTTTTTTAGAGCATATCTATAATATTCTTCTGCTTCTCTATAAATTCTATTCGCTGCGCCTCTCCGCTACCCGAAATCAGTGTAGAGTGCCTCCTCAAAGACTGTATCCAGTTCTTTTGTATCTGACAAATCTGCGGGCTTTGAGAATCCATGGAGCTGATGGAGTATACCCTGAACAGGCTGATCTGGAAATCCTTGTCGGCAACATACGTATAAGTCGCTTCAAAATCAATGTTCGACAAGTAGATATATAACTCATGGCCCTCACTAAACTCTCCTTTTACGGATAACTGTTCCAATTCTATAAGCAACTGTTGCAGTTCATTCTTCAGGTACATGACATCCGAGGTGGATATCAAGTTCAGTCCGGCAAAGTACTTTATCTCTTTGACAAAAGACAGGAAGACATTGCTGTCCCAAATAAAGTAAGTCTTTTCAGACTTTCTCAATCCCTCGCACAACTTCTTATGCGAGGCAACTATTTTTTCGGGCACATTCATTTCACTCAGAGAATTGGGTGTATTAACCTTCCCGTGCTGATAAATCCACCGGCACAGACGGAACTTCGACAGATACTCATAGGATGAGTAGAGAGTAAAGGGAATGGTATTGGTTGCAGAATACACTTCTGTGTTTCCGTCTGGTTTCAAGAAACCGAAGATCCGCAGATAACGCTCTATAATTTCATAGTAACTCTCGAACAGATTGGGGGAATGCAGCAGGTTCACGTCGAAAGTGACCCGGTTGGTGAGGTGATTGCCGATAATCTGGTCGATGGAAATACCCAGGTTATGAGAGATAACGGCTATTTCATCAAAAGTGAATGCAACTTCTCCGCGAAGCCGGCGATAGACTGCCTCTTTCCCCATATATAATGTATCTGTCAGATAATTGGCTAAGTTTTGCCCTTGGGGAATTCTCTCTTTCATCTGATTAATCAACTCTTTTACAATATAATTCTTTGTCATGACTTTCTTCTTCTTTTATTAATAATCAATACCATAGATGGATTTTGTAACATATGCAAATATATAGTTTGTTTATGGAACTTTTGCATCTGAAAGCGTGTGTGGAAAACAAGGATATTTTCTATTTGAAAAGAATATAATGCGAAATAGTTGATAGACGAAAAAAACAGATAGAAGTACTATCTGTTTGCGAAATTAGATAATTAAATATTGAATAATTACGGCATTCGGAAAAATAGCTATAGTGTGCCGATAATTTCCCGCTGTTGCTTAAAGAACTGAATGCGTTGCATTTCGCCACTTTCCGATATCAGCGTAGAGAATTTCTTCAACGATTGAATCCACTCTTTCAGACCGCGGAACATTTCACTATCCTGCGTGCTGATGGAATTGATGGAATAGATCCGGATCAGGCTGAGCTGTACGGTGTTTGTATCCAGATAACTGTAGGTAGCCTCGAAGTTGATGTTTGAGATATAGATTCTGATGTCATTTCCCATTTGGCTCTTTCCCCGGGTCGCCAATTCTTCAAGGTCATCTGCCACCCTGAATAGTTCTTCTTTAAGCAGGTTCTTATCTTCGTCGGAGATGAGATGGATGTCGCAGAAGTACTGGATGTCATTGATCAGATGACTGAAAATCATATTGTCCCAGATATAATCTACAGAATGGATATGATTTATCGCATTGGCATACTCCTTCTGTTTGTCCACTATCTTCTGCGGGATTTCCATTTCTTCGAAATGCTTGCACTTTATGTTGTCATTCTGGTACATCCATTTGAATAACCGGAATTTGGAGAGCATGTTATAGTTCAGTGAAAGGGTCAGCGGAATGATGTTGGATGAAGTTCCGATTTCCGAGTACTCTTCTTCCTTTGCTTTCCGGAATAACTCTACCTGTTTCTCCAGAATCGAATAGTAAGTTTCGAAAGGCTGGCTGCTATCCACTATATTCATGTCGAAAACGGCATTGTCCTGGAAGCTTACGCCTATCATTTTATCCAGCGATATACCCAGTTTCCGGGATATAACGGCTGCTTCGGCCAAGGTAAAGGGTACTTCGCCCCGGAGCCGCCGGTAAATAGCTTCTTTACCTATATAAAGAATGTCCATTAAAGCATTGGCAAGATTGTCTTTGGATGGGAGTTTCTCTCTGGCGGCATTAACTAATCCTGTGTTTAACTCGTTTGTTATCATAATCTTCTGTGTGAGTTAGAGGTTTGTCTATTGTCTATTTAACACTTTTGGCGGGTTACTTGTTTCGATAATCGTAATATTTCTTTTTTTTTGCACCCTATTTCCGAAAAAAGTGTTTGGGTGAATAGGGAGCATCATACATAGAAAGTCTGAAAGCTTGATCTTTCTTTTTCTTGCCACAAAAGTATATGCATTCTGGTGTAATTTTGTGGTGTAGTCTAAGAGACTCTTATAACTAACTAAAAAGGAATAGAATGGTGAGGAAAGATAGAAAAAAGATAGTGGCTGAGTTGCATCATAATAAACAGGAAGGAAATGAATATCCGGTAATTCTCGGAGAGAATGTTCCTGTTATTAAGGAGATATATGATCCGTTGACAGGTTTGCGTGACGGTACTATTACTCCTAATGCTCCGGTAGTCATTACAGGTGAGAACCTGTGTCTGTCTTCACTTGGAACCATTTACCTGGGGCTTTCTCCCGTCTCCGATAAGGGCACATTGATACATGTTAAAAGAGTGTTTAAGTATACTGACACAGAGGTGTTGGTGATCCTGCCCACATTGGAGCCGGGAGAATATTCTCCGGTAATGATGATTCACGCAGGCGGAAAGGTTGATTTTACCTATACCCTGCCAACAAAATTGAAGGTGCTTGATGAGAGATATGTAAGTCTCTTTGCCAGAAGGAGCTGTAGTGATTTAATATAAGCTCTCTATTTTGATTTAAGTTCTCTATGAAATGAGCGAAGGGTATGCCGGAGATGTGCTTTTCTCCTTAGGCATACCCTTATTATTTTAGTCTAAACTATGTGGTTTTGGAATCTATTCTTTGAAGATAGATTTTGCTATACCCATTTCCAAACCTCTTAATTCCGCTAATCCGCGCAGACGACCGATGCAGGAGTATCCTGGATTGGTTTTCTTCTTCAGGTCGTCTACCATCTGGTGTCCGTGGTCGGGACGCATAGGGATGGATACTTGTCTTTTTTGCTGCAGTTCGAGGAAAGCTTTCATGACGTGATACATATCTACATCACCTTCCAGATGGTTGGCTTCATAGAAGTTACCTTCTGCATCACGCTGTGTGCTGCGGAAGTGTACGAAGTTGATGCGGTCACCGAACTGTTTCATCATGCCTTCCAGATCGTTGGAACTGCTGACCCCGAGGGAACCGGTACAGAGGCAAAGACCATTGCTCTTATTAGGAACGGCGTCAATCAATGCCTGGAAATCGGCAGCGCTGCTCATGATACGCGGCAGTCCAAGGATGGAGCAAGGAGGATCGTCCGGATGGATAACCAACTCTACACCGGCTTCATCGGCAACGGGAGTGATTTCTTGTAGGAAGTAAATCAGGTTGGCACGTAACTTTTCCGGAGTGATGTCTTTATAACGATCAAGCTCTTGCTGGAATTGTTCCAGTGTGAAGCTCTCTTCCGAACCGGGTAGTCCGGCAATCATGTTGCGAACCAAGAGATTCTTATCGTCTTCGCTCATCTGTTCAAAGCGAGCTTTCGCTTTGGCTATTTCTTCAGGAGTATAGTCTTTTTCTGCGTTCGGACGTTTCAAGATGAAAAGGTCGAAAGCTACGAAAGCCGCTTTTTCAAAACGAAGCGCTTTAGAGCCGTCGGGCAGTGTATAGGCAAGATCAGTACGTGTCCAGTCCAATACAGGCATAAAGTTGTAAGTAACTACCATTACGCCACATTTTGCCAGGTTACGGATACTTTCCTTATAGTTCTCGATATATTTCATGAAGTCGCCTGTCTGTGTCTTGATATGTTCGTGCACAGGTACACTTTCTACAACAGACCATGTCAGACCTACTTCTTCAATCATTTGCTTACGCTTCATGATTTCTTCTACTGTCCATACTTCACCATTCGGAATATGATGAAGCGCGTTTACTATACCGGTAGCGCCGGCTTGTTTAATATCCCACAAGCTTACCGGGTCGTTAGGACCATACCAGCGCCAAGTTTGTTCACATAAATACATATTGTTATTAAATTAAGAATTGAAAATTAAGAATTAAGAAATCAAAGTTGAAAATTAAAAGTTGAGAGTCGGCATACGGATGCTACGCAGCCAATTCTCTATTTTTAATTCCCAATTCCCCATTTATTAAATTGAGAATGCATCAAATCCACCATCGATTACAGCTACTGTACCTGTTACGAAGTTGGAAGCATCGCTAATCAAATAATGGATTGTTCCATAAAGATCTTCCGGCTCACCGAAACGGTTGAATGGAGTATGAGCGAGAATTGTTTTTGAACGATCAGTCAGAGAGCCATCCGGATTAGTCAATAATGTACGGTTTTGTTCAGTCAGGAAGAAGCCTGGAGCAATTGCATTTACGCGCAAGCCATTACCGAATTTCAATGCCAGTTCTCCAGCCATGTATTTAGTAAAGTTAGCAATAGCTGCTTTAGCTGCACCATAACCAACGACACGAGTCAATGGACGAAGAGCTGATTCAGAGCAGAAGTTTACAATAGAACCTTTCTTCTGTTCTACCATAATTTCAGCAAATACCATTGTAGGCAATACTGTACCGAAAAGGTTCAAATCCACCACTTTCTTAAATGCGTCAATCTGTAAATCAAAGAAAGTTTTATCCGGAGCGATAGTTGCACCTGCCATGTTACCTCCAGCAGCGTTCAACAAAACATCAATACGGCCATAAGCTTTCATAATTTCCACTTTGTTGCCTTCCAGCACTTCCTTATCCATCACATCAGTGTAAAGGAACATTGCTTCATTTCCTTCTGCTTTGATACTGTCTACCAATGCTTTTCCAGCTTCTTCACTTCTGTCGAGTACAACCACTTTTGCGCCTTCCTTTGCGAGATACGCAGCAATACCTTTACCTAAAATACCAGCTCCGCCGGTGATAACAACTACTTTGTCTTTTACGTTAAATAATTCATTCATGGTTCTTATAAATTTATATGTTTATAATTTATTGTTCAGATAATATTTCAGATTCTCTTTAAGGAGAATATCGATAGGCATCAAATTCACTTTCTCACTATTCTGCTTGAACAGCAAATGATTACACAATGATTTAACACCATCGTACCCCTGACGCTCGGGGCGCTGCGCAATCAATGCGGTTATCACACCTTCGGAAAGTAATTGCGTATTTCTGCCGATAAGATCATAACCAACCAGTTTGACAGCCTGCATTCCTCTTGCTTTCAGGTAATTTCCTAAAATATAGCAAGTTGAATTAAAGATAATAGCGCCTTTAATATTCGGATTAGCTTCAAAGATTTCATCCAGTTTCATGAAGTTATACACTGAATCATTTATTTTCAGTTCTACTTCATGCAGATTTCCATTAAACGCTGTTTCAGTGAGATAATGACAGAAACCTTCGCGCCTGTTCCTTCCCTGGTTAGAATCATTCTTCCCACTATGAATAATCCGTGCCATTAATATGTCGGAAGAAGAAGGAAGCCTGTCCATCAATAATCTGGCAGCAATCACTCCGGCATCATAAGATTCCGTTCCAAAATAAGCCAATTGATGCTGCCCTCCAATGTTGGAGTCAACATACACGTATGGTATTTCATTCCTGTCAAGCTCCTGCGAAAGCCGGATAACAGAATCTGTAAACAAAGTCGCAATCAATACCCCATCCACTTTCTCATTCAGCAGATTTCGGATGATATCATCAAAAGTCTTGTTATTATATTGATCGAAAAAGAGTTTGGTAATGGTGATATTATATGATTCCATTTCCGCCGCAGCTTTATCTATACCTTCCGAAATAGCTTCCCAATACTCCCCCTGCACAAAAGAAGGAGTTATTGCAAGGATATGATATTGTTTTTTGGAGGCAGCTAATGAACGTGCCATCAGATTTGGTTGGTAATGTACCATTTCCAAGATAGCCTGTACTTTTTTCCTGTTTTCTTCAGATACTCTTCCACGATTATGGATTACACGGTCTACCGTGCCAACAGAGACACCTGCCATCTTAGCAATGTCTACAATCCGAATATTTGAAAACTCTTTATCCATATATTGATAAGCATCTTGTTTTTCATCGGCAAAAGTAAAATGAATTATTGAATTAAGCAATAGTGTGTGCGCACACACATTATATCAAAACAAACATATACAATTAATAATCAAATAATTAACTCCAACAAACAGAAAATATACATGTTGTTAAACATAAGAAAAAGTAAAGATAGTATAGAGAAAAAGACTCTTTTCAGATGAAAAGTTAGAGAGAAAGTAACTCCCAATTCTTGAAGGAAACGATAATAATAAAGAAGATTAGCCTAAATGTGTTCGCACACACATTGATACGATGACTAAATAAAGCTAGGGATAAAAGATTAAATATACAAAAAATAAAACAGGTAACCAATTATATTTAAATCGATTACCCGTTTTGGGATTCTTACTTTTCCCACTTATCTTTTGCTTTTCCGGCCATTTTGTCGGCTTCTGCCGCTACTTTATCAGCAATTTCCGCACCGGTTTCTACTGCTTTAAGTCCAAGATCCATTGCTTTTCTTTCAGCATGAGCAGCTGCTATTTCAGCATCGCGACCTATACGATGGATAGCATTATAAATTTCGCTTTCCAACTGTTTTGCTTTTGCTGTACGTGAAAGACGATAAGCTACTGCGCCGAGGATTGACCCAATTCCGAGTCCAATCCAGAAATTTCCATGTCTACATTCCATAATTAAGTTCTGTTTTTAGGATTAAAAATAAATTATATAAATATCTATTTAGATTTCGAGAATAAGGAAGCAATCCATAATACAAGGATAGCCCCTACAGTGGAAGTTATCAAACTTCCGATCAATCCTGAAGCTGACAGTCCGAAAAGGGCAAATACCCAACCGCCCAGTACACCTCCAAGAATACCAAGTAATAAATTTATAATAAGACCAAAGCCTCCGCCGCGCATTACTTTACCTGCGAGGAATCCAGCCACAATACCAATAATGATATACCAAATAAAGCCCATATAATCCTCCTTTTTTATTTAACAACAGCAGGTACGGAGAATAGTTCAGTTAGTCAAAATTGAATTAACGACAATTTAGAATCCTTAGTCTTAGAGAAACGGGAAAGTTTGCGTACCTTTGCAGCCAATTTTTCAGGAACACTTCTAAAGCAATAGGTATCATGGTACAAAATCAGGAACAACCCGTAGGAAAAATTACATTTTCCATCTTAATCGCATTAAGTCTTTCACACTGTCTCAATGATCTTTTACAGTCCGTTGTTTCAGCAGCTTATCCGCTATTCAAAGATGATTTAGGATTAAGTTTTGCGCAAATCGGCCTTATCACACTGGTTTATCAGCTTTCGGCTTCGGTCTTTCAACCGATTACCGGAATCATTTTTGATAAATATCCCGTTGCATGGTCGTTGCCTATCGGAATGAGCTTTACACTGATTGGTTTGATAAACTTAGCATTCTCTGATAATCTATACTGGATATTAGCCTCCGTATTCTTAATCGGAATTGGCTCTTCCGTACTACATCCGGAAGCCTCCCGTATCACATTCCTTGCCTCCGGCGGGAAACGTGGACTAGCACAATCGCTCTTTCAGGTAGGTGGTAACTTCGGAGGTTCATTAGGTCCTTTACTGGTTGCTCTGTTGGTGGCTCCTTATGGCAGACAACATCTCATCGTATTTGCATTTGTGGCTTTAGCTGCTATCGGAGTGATGTACCCAATTTGCAAATGGTATAAAATATCTAAACCGGATGAAAGCACAGACCGTCAGTGTCAGAAAACCTGTTCATCTTCCTTTGCCTATGGATAAGACAGCCCTTTCAATCGCGATATTGCTGATTCTGATTTTCTCCAAATATATCTATATGGCAAGTCTCACGAGTTATTATACTTTCTACTTGATTCATAAATTTAATGTAAGCGTACAAGATTCGCAACTATATTTATTTATCTTTCTGGTAGCTACTGCTATCGGAACATTAATTGGTGGACCTGTCGGTGACCGAATTGGTCGGAAGTATGTGATCTGGGCTTCTATTTTGGGAGCTGCCCCGTTCAGTTTACTAATGCCACATGCTAATTTGATGTGGACTATTATCCTTAGCTTCTGTGTGGGATTGATGCTTTCTTCCGCTTTTCCCGCTATATTGCTTTATGCACAGGAATTGCTTCCTACCAAGCTCGGATTAATATCAGGGTTATTTTTTGGATTTGCATTCGGGGTGGCTGGTGTAGCATCTGCCGTACTCGGTAATTTAGCGGATAAAACGAGTATTGAATATGTATATAATATCTGTGCTTATATGCCGCTACTAGGATTGGTCACATTCTTTTTACCGAATTTGAAGAAGAAAAAAATAGAATAAGATTAGATTAAATAAAATGGGGTGTGTCACATTTTGCGCTCCCTCTTTTCCAAAGAAAACGACCGGTATGCATCGTCACGACGTATACCGGTCTACAAGTTAAGGTCAAAGTCAAAAAATTAAGAGAGCTATTTATATGTTAGGGTTAGCGTTAATTTCTTTCTGTGGAATAGCATACAAATAATAGGTGCTATTTACTGTAAACGGTTTACCGTTCGGGAAGTTGAGGAACCAATGTCCCAGAGGATTTCGTTTTTCAAAGCTACCACCCTCCTGCCAGCAATCGACTTCTGTCTTCTGCATTTCATCCGATAAAGCAGCACGTTCTACTGCCTTTTGTGTACGAAGTATATCGGTAATACCAAATCCTTCCCCCCAAAGTTCACGGCGACGTTCCATCAGAATCTCATTGATTACATCTTCCTGTGATTTTCCTGTCACCTCATAATCCCCTACTCCACGGGCATTACGCAATGTATTCAATGGAGCTACAGCCTGTGCCAACGCTACGCCGTCACGAACTTTCGCCTCCGCTTCTATCAAATACATTTCAGCAGCACGCATCAAGACCAAATCAGCCGTATCATCTGCACGCATGTGAAATTTCTTATATCCCAAATACCCTTCACGCATCCACTGAAACAAAGGTAAACGAATATCACCTTCGGTAAATGTATCTTTCAGATGGGGATCAGCCATAAAGCTGCTATATGCTCCTACGTATGTTGCATCCAAATAATAGAAATTATAGCTGGCATCCGATTGGGAAGGAATTTGAGGAAATCCCCATATCCACTCTTTATTGGAAATGTTATTAAAACCTTCGTACTCGGCTGTAGTTGTCATCAACGTATATCCTGCACGTGCTGCTTCGGCAGCTTTTGCGGCTTCTTCCCATTGTCCGGTCAGCAAGTAAGCGCGAGCCAAAAGACCGTCAACCACTGCAACATTCGGTTTGAACTTTTGATTATCACCGCTGCGGACATAGTTTTTCAAATAGTCCTTCGCCAAAGTGAGATCGTCGAAAATAAGCTGATAAACCTGTGCCACTGTTGATTTTCCTTTCGGTACAGTGGAACTATTGCTAGGTTCGGTATATATAGGAACACACGGAGCATCTTTATCTTTCAAGTAGGTGAATTGATAATGCTGTACCAAGTGCAAATAACAAAAGGCGCGTAATGCCAATGCTTGTCCCTGTGCCTGACGGAGTTCTTCCGAATCCCCCTTGATAGAAATGGCAGTGTTACAATTATCTATCGTTTTATATATCAGATACCAGGCAAACTCTGTTCTACCATTTGAGGATTGCGCTATATCATTAAACTGATACGAAGAGTTAAAACCATATTTCGGACGGGAAACAATATCACTTGCCATCATATCATCCAGACACTGAAGTGCCCGATAACCGATATTGGCATAGGTACTTGAATAATCAAACAGATTATACCAGGCACCATTCACAAGTGCCTCCGCATTTTCGGGTACAGATACCTTATCCGAACTTACCGCATCTGTGGGGTCCGTATCCAAAAAACTGCTGCTACAACTCGTTGCCAGGAAAAGTCCGGCAACTGCCGCAAGAATGGATTGAATTTTTATTTTTCTCATAATTTAGTCTGAATTTAGAAAGAAACATTGATACCTCCGGAGATGGTTCGCATAGCCGGATAACGGTAATAAGTGATACCGGTAATTCCCTGTTCAGGGTCTAGTCCCTGATTCCGGTGAATGGTAAACAGATTATCTCCTTGTACATATACCTGCACACTGCTCAATGACAACTTACTAATCCATTGTTTGGGTAAGTTATAGGAAAGTGTCAGGTTTTTCAATCGCATATACGAATTATTCTGCAAGAAGCGAGTGGAAGCCGAGTTCCAGTTATTAGAAGTAGTACTCAAAGCAGGGACATCGGTATAGCGATTGTCGGGAGTCCATCTTCTTAGAATCTCCGTCGACCAGTCGCGACCCTCCAAACTTCCATTGTGCAGAATCATTGTAACATCACGATTGTAGATATATCCACCGATACTGTAAGCAAAGATAGCCGAAAGATCAAATCCTTTCCAAGAAAGAGACGTATTGAATCCGCCATATACTTTCGGAAGAGACGATTTGTTGACATAATAATAGTCAGCCGAACCATAATCATTTGTTGTGACACGTTTTCCGGTCGGATTCTTATTTGCATCCACCTCATTCTTATACCACAGCGGATCTCCATTTTCCGGGTCTACTCCCGCCCACTCTATCATATAGAAATCATACACCGAACGACCTACCTGCAACTTGTTCACACCACTTCGCGGCATATCTTTCAATGGGAGATCCGTCACCTTATTCTTATAATGCGTCAAGTTCATACCCAGTTTCCATACCCAACCATTCTGATTGATAATCGTTCCGTTAAGCACCATTTCTATACCTGTATTCTTCAAGGCTCCTACATTTTCGTCAATAGAACCATATCCCAGGGAAGGAGCTATCGGACGTGAATAAAGCAGGTCTTTCGAACGACGTGTAAAGAAATCAAATGAACCGGAAAAACGGTTATTGAACAGGGAGAAGTCGATACCTACATTAAAGTTGAGGTTCGTTTCCCATTTCAGATTCGGAGTCGCCATACGGTCGGACACTAACGCATTTTCTCCCAAATTGGAAACAATGGTATAAAGTCCTTTGCTCGCATAATAAGTACCCAGGTTATCATTTCCCTGCGCACCATAGCTCATTTTCAGAGTCAAGGCAGAAAGCCAGTCGGAAGTACTTGCCATAAACTCTTCCCGGTCGATACGCCAGGAAGTACCCAACGACCAGAAATTTCCCCAGCGGGTCTCCGGCGCAAAACGTGAAGAACCGTCGCGACGATAGGATGCCGAGAAGAAATATTTATTTTGATAGTCGTATAATGCTTGAGTCAGATAACCCACCAACGCATAGTCGATGCGATACCCCGAACCTCCGGTCAACTGTGAACCAACTACTAGTTCCGGCATATCAGGCTGCGCCATTTTGGAACGTGATGCCGTCAGTTCATCGTAGCGGTAGGAATAGGCCTCCACACCGGCAAGAACATTAAAATGATGTTCACCAATTGTCTTGTCATACGTAGCAATATTATTCCATGTCCAAGAGAAAGTACGGGTATTCATTCGGCTGACACCGCCGCCGTTTTCTTTAGCCGGACCTAATTGGGGGTTCGTATAATCCAACGTATTATAATTAATCAAGTCAAAGTTGAAACTAGTCTTGAATTTCAATCCCTCAATAATCGTAGCTTCCAAGAAAGTACGACCGGAGACTTCATCTTTCATTCGTTCTGATTTATCCAAAGGCAAAGTAGCCGGCAGATTCCAGTTTGCCATCGAACCGGAAGGACGATAAGAGCCGAAGTCATAAATGCGGTCTCCATTCTCATCCAATTTGTAACTACCGTCGGTATTCATTTCATAAATCGGATAAAATCCCGGCATGGTACGTCCTGCGGTAATCACGTTACTGGTTTTGGAGTCGGAAGAAACCGGATAGTTCTGCATAGAATGTGCAAAACTCAAATTGACTCCTCCCTTCAACCAGGAAGTCATTTCGCTGGTGATATTGGAACGAAGATTGAAACGCTGATAACCCGATTCAAGCGCAATACCTTTATCATTCAGGTAGCCGGCTGAAAAGAAATACTGATTTGCTTTTCCGCCTCCGGAAACACTTAGATTCAACTCTGTGCGAAGTGCTTGTTGTTCCATGGCATCACTCCAGTCTGAATTCCATAATGGACGGGCACCTGCCACCAATTTTCCATCTGTACCGACCGGTTGCGTATATTGGGGACCGTATGGATTGGGGCCACCTCCCATCAATTTCGTAACCAGGTCTTTGGATGCTTGTGCCGCAGCAGTTGCCGGAGTATAATCCGCGCTCTTGGCGTACTGATTGCGAAGTGCTTCCCAATACAATTCAAAGTATTGATCGGTACTGACACGATCATAATCACGCACGGCACGATTGGAACCTCCTAAAGAGGCTTTTACCTTTACGGTCGCTTTGGTATTTTGATCTCCTTGCTTGGTTGTGATAATAATCACCCCATTTGCGCCACGTGAACCGTATAAAGCAGCAGAAGCCGCATCTTTCAATACTGTCATCGAAGATATATCATCAGGATTGATAGAGTTGACGCTACCGTCGAACGGAACACCATCCACCACATAAAGCGGAGCACTGGATGCATTGATAGATCCGATACCACGAATACGGATTTCCGCATCCGTACCCGGCTGCCCGCTTGCCGCACTAGCCTGCACTCCGGACACCGTCCCTTCTAATACGCGCGATACGCTCGAAGTCTGTAGCTTTTCAATCTCACCTGCTTTCATCGTCGAAGCTGCTCCGGTAAAACTATACTTCTTAGCGGTAGCATAAGCTACTACCATTACTTCTTCCAGTTCTTTACTTTCCGATTCCAACGTGACATTAATCACACTTCGGTTATTCACCGGTTGCTCTACCGATCTCATTCCTACAAAGCGGAACACTAAAGTGCCGGTAGCAGGAACTTCAATTGAATAATTTCCATCAATATCAGTGATGGTGCCGGAGGATGCTCCTTTCAATTGTACGGAGACACCAGGCAAGGGCTCCCCTTCAGAAGTCACCGTACCCGTCACGCGTTTCTCCTGCTGTGCTTCCGCATATACTATATTTCCTGCAAAAAGCAGAAGAGACACGACTAATAAACGTAAATAGATTCTCATAATTTTGTGGCTTAAGATTTATTTGCTTGTTGTAACTAACAGTATATTGAACTTTTTTGTTTAGGAAACGAAACATTTTTTAGAAGATTACTAGCATAAATCAACGAAAGGTAGTACATTCGTGAAACGAAAAACATCTAAAACAACAAAGAACCGCATGGGGAAACGGGTTATTCTATATCTTTTTCTGTTATTTTCACTGTCCTTACAGGCACAAAGTGAAGAGAAAGCCCTTTCTACAAATGATAGTACAAGAATAGATTCCACAACGGTCACCCAGTCCAGTCCTTTCAAAAGAGCAATCAAGAAATTTATGAATTTCAGTGATTTTGATACGCTCTATATCAGCCCGAACCGTTATAATTATGCGTTGATGGCTACTCATTTCAGCAACTTCGAATATTACTCTGTCACCAGCGAACAGCCTCAACCACAAAAACTTAGTTTCTCTCCCAACCCGCATAATAAAATAGGATTGTATTTCGGCTGGCGATGGATTTTCCTGGGATGGTCCGTAGATGTGGATGATATCTATCGGAAAACCAACCGGAAGAATAGAGGTACAGAGTTTGACCTTAGCTTATATAGTTCCAAACTTGGCGTAGATATATTCTACCGTCGTACCGGAAACAATTACAAGATACATAAGATCAGAGGATTTTCTGAAGATATTCCCTCCAACTATTCCGAGGATTTCAGTGGAATAAAGGTGGATATAAAAGGACTGAACTTATATTATATCTTTAATAACAGAAAATTCTCTTATCCGGCCGCCTTCAGCCAGTCCACCAACCAACGACGCAACGCGGGAACATTTATTGCCGGTTTTTCTATTTCAAAGCATCATCTCGACTTCGACTACACAGAACTTCCTGTTTTTCTACAGCAGACAATGAATCCCGGTATGAAAGTCAAGGATATAAAATATACCAATGCCAATATCAGTTTCGGATATGCCTACAACTGGGTCTTTGCCCGCAACTGCCTGGCATGTTTGTCTCTCACCCCTGCCATTGCCTATAAAGCCTCTGATGTAGATGCGGAAACTCACGAAGGAAAAGCATGGTACGGCAAATTTAATCTGGATTTTCTACTTCGTGCAGGGGTTGTTTATAATAACGGAAAATACTTTGTAGGTACTTCTTTCGTTGGGAAAAACTATAATTACCACCGGAATAATTTCTCTGTAAACAATGGCTTCGGCACTCTTCAGATATATGCCGGATTCAATTTCAACTTGCGCAAAGAATACAGGAAAAAGAAATAAAAGTACGGATATCAGAAATCGTAAACTTGCTTGCTTATCCAAAGAATCTTTGTACATTTGCCACGTTCTAACGAACAAAAATAAAAAATCAATGAAGCAACAACGCCACATACAGACCACACGTACCCTTCTTTCCCGCTTCCGTTATTGGGGCAGAAAGAACTATGCCGCTTTTGCGAGTATGGGACGTGAATTCCAAATCGGTCATCTGCACATCAATGTGGTGGACGTTGCCCTTCGTAAGCAGAATGCTAAAATTACTATCCCTTATCATACATTTATGACACTTCAGGAAATAAAAGACCAAGTGTTGGCAGGCATTGATATTTCGCCCGACCAAGCCGCTTGGCTAGCCAACATGGCTGACAGCGAGGCGCTTTATGCCGCCGCGCATGAGATTACCGTCACTTGTGCTTCGCACGAGTTCGATATGTGTTCCATCATCAACGCCAAGTCCGGCCGGTGTCCGGAGAACTGCAAATGGTGTGCACAATCCTCTCACTACAAGACTCAAGCCGAGATTTACGATCTCCTGCCCGCTGAAGAATGTCTCCGACAGGCAAAATACAACGAAAGTCAAGACGTCAACCGTTTCTCCCTTGTCACCAGCGGACGAAAACCTTCTCCCAAACAGATCAGTCAACTTTGCGATGCAGCCCGCCTTATGCGGAAACATTCGTCCATCCAACTTTGTGCATCCCTTGGATTACTCAATGAAGAAGAACTCCGCGCCCTGCACACAGCCGGAATCACCCGCTATCACTGCAACCTCGAAACAGCTCCTTCCTATTTCCCCACACTCTGCTCCACACATACACAAGAGCAGAAGCTGGCCACTCTCGACGCCGCCCGCCGGGTAGGAATGGATATCTGCTGCGGTGGCATCATCGGCATGGGAGAAACAATGGAACAACGTATTGAATTTGCTTTCACTTTGGCGGAATTGAATGTACAGTCCATCCCCATCAACCTGCTAAGTCCGATCCCCGGAACTCCACTGGAAAATGAAAAGGCTTTGAGCGAAGAAGAAATCCTGCGAACCATCGCCCTGTTCCGCTTCATCAATCCTACCGCTTTCCTGCGTTTCGCCGGAGGACGTTCGCAGCTCACTCCAGAAGCCATGCGCAAAGCCTTGTTTGTCGGCATCAATTCCGCCATCGTGGGCGATTTGCTGACCACACTCGGTTCCAAGGTTTCCGACGACAAGAAGATGATTCTGGAAGAAGGTTACCACTTCGCCGACTCTCAATTTGACCGCGAGCATTTGTGGCATCCTTATACTTCTACTACCGATCCATTGCCTGTCTACAAAGTAAAGCGGGCGGACGGAGCAACGATCACACTCGAAGACGGGCGGACACTCATCGAGGGAATGTCGTCCTGGTGGTGTGCTGTGCACGGATACAATCATCCGGTATTGAATCAGGCGGCAAAAGACCAGTTAGACAAGATGTCCCATGTCATGTTCGGAGGACTGACTCATGATCCGGCCATCGAGTTAGGCAAACTGCTGTTGCCCTTGGTTCCCCCATCCATGCAAAAGATATTTTATGCGGATTCCGGTTCGGTGGCGGTAGAAGTTGCCTTGAAGATGGCCGTGCAATATTGGTATGCAGCCGGAAAGCCCGACAAAAACAATTTCGTAACCATCCGTTCCGGTTATCACGGTGACACTTGGAATGCCATGTCCGTATGCGATCCCGTTACCGGGATGCACAGTCTTTTCGGTTCATCGCTTCCTGTCCGATATTTCGTTCCGGCCCCCTCTTCGCGATTTGACGGAGAATGGAATCCGGACGACATCATCCCCCTGCGGGAAACGATAGAGAAACACTCCAAAGAACTGGCGGCGCTCATCCTCGAACCCATTGTTCAGGGAGCAGGCGGTATGTGGTTTTATCACCCGCAGTATCTGCGTGAAGCGGAAAAACTCTGCAAAGAACACGATATCCTCCTGATCTTTGACGAAATAGCCACAGGATTCGGACGCACCGGCAAACTCTTTGCCTGGGAACACGCCGGAGTGGAACCGGACATCATGTGCATCGGAAAGGCACTGACCGGAGGATACATGACACTGTCTGCCGTATTGGCAAGCAATCAGATAGCAGATACCATCTCCAATCATGCCCCAAAGGCTTTTATGCACGGTCCTACCTTTATGGGGAATCCGCTCGCGTGTGCGGTGGCGTGTGCTTCTGTCCGGTTACTGCTCGACTCCGGCTGGGCAGAGAATGTGAAACGAATCGAAGCTCAGTTAAAAGAAGAACTGGCTCCCGCCCGCAAGTTTCCGCAAGTAGCGGATGTACGGATATTAGGAGCCATAGGAGTCATCCAGACAGAACGTTCGGTGAGCATGGCATATATGCAACGCCGCTTCGTAGAAGAAGGTATCTGGGTACGTCCGTTCGGAAAACTGGTCTACCTGATGCCCCCGTTCATCATCTCTCCGGAGCAATTAAGCAAACTGACTTCCGGAGTACTTAAAATAGTCAGAGAGATGTAACTCAACGATCTTCTCAAAAGGTTAGGCACGGATTACACGGATAACACGGTTGCTTTGCGCAATCACAATGCCTAATCCGTGTCATCCGTGCCTAAATTTATTGTATAAATGAATAGATTATGATTTTAGACTCTATCAATCAAGAACTTCTGACTTTAAAAGAGAAGAAGAATTACCGTTCCCTCCCACAGTTGATTCATGATGGAAGAGACGTGACAGTAGACGGACGACGGATGCTGAACTTATCATCCAATGATTATCTGGGGTTAGCCAATGAAGTCTCTTTAAGAGAAGCGTTCTTAAAGACCATCACTCCGGAAACCTTTCTGCCCACTTCCTCTTCCTCCCGCCTGCTGACAGGCAACTTCACTGCCTATCAGGAACTGGAACAGCAACTAGCCACTATGTTCGGAGCAGAAAGCGCCCTTCTGTTCAATAGCGGATACCACGCCAACACAGGGATACTTCCTGCCGTCAGTGATACCCGTACATTGATCCTTGCGGACAAACTCGTACATGCCAGCCTGATAGACGGAATCAGATTATCATCTGCCAAATGTATCCGGTACCGGCACAATGACTTAGCCCAGCTCCGGCGTCTTCTTGAAGAAAACCACGGTATGTATGAGAAGATAATCATCGTTACCGAGAGTATCTTCAGCATGGACGGAGACGAAGCCGACCTGCAAGCGCTGGTACGATTGAAACACGATTACTCCAATCTTCTTCTCTATGTAGACGAAGCCCACGCTTTCGGAGCACGGGGCGAGAAAGGCTTAGGATGTGCCGAAGAACAAAACTGCATCAACGACATCGACTTTCTGGTAGGAACATTCGGGAAGGCGGCAGCATCCGCCGGCGCATATATCATCTGCCGACAGACCATCCGGGAATATCTGATCAATAAGATGCGTACCTTTATCTTCACAACGGCCCTTCCTCCTGTCAATATCCAGTGGACCGCATGGGTACTGAAACACTTCGCTGATTTCCGGAGCAAAAGGGAGCATCTGCTGCAAATCAGCCGGAAACTGAAAGAAGCACTAACCGAGAAGGGATACAACTGTCCTTCCGTCAGCCACATCGTGCCGATGGTGGTCGGAGCAAGCGAAGATACCATCAGGAAGGCAGAAGAATTGCAACGCAAGGGATTCTATGCCCTGCCGGTACGCCCGCCTACAGTACCCGAAGGGACTTCCCGTATCCGCTTCTCATTGACAGCGGACATCACAGAAAAAGAAATCGATACACTTATAGAAATCATTAACGGATGAAACAGACTTTTATTATCAGGAACAATGAAAAGCACCTTCTACTATTCTTCGCAGGATGGGGAATGGACGAAACGCCTTTCCGACATATCCATCCGGCGGAATGTGACTGGATGATTTGTTACGATTATCGTTCGTTGGAATTCGATACGACTTTGATACAGGCATATTCCAAGATTACGCTGATCGCATGGTCGATGGGAGTCTGGGCGGCTTCGCAGGTAATGAAGCAATATCCCTCCCTGCCTGTTTCCCAAAGTACCGCCATCAACGGAACACTTTATCCGATACACGAAACGAAAGGAATTACGCCATCCGTTTTTGAAGGCACCCTGCAAGGACTGAACGAACAAACCCTACTGAAATTTCAGCGAAGAATGTGTGGTTCCGCTGCTGATTACAAGGTTTTTCAGACAATGGCTCCCAAACGTCCGGTTGAAGAACTGAAAGAAGAGCTTGCCGCCATCCGGCAGCAATACTTGTCATCCCTCCCTTCGGAGTTTGTCTGGCAGACAGCCATCATCGGAGATAACGACCGGATTTTCCTTCCGGACCATCAAGAGCAGGCATGGAGAAATAAGGCAGACTCCCTCCTGCACGTCGAAGCTGCCCATTATCAGCAGGAGCTTTTTAATGAGGTAATCATGAACATTAAATAATCATTGATCAATGAATAAGACAATTATTGCAGAACGTTTCTCAAAAGCCATCTCCACCTATCCCCGTGAGGCAAATGTACAACGGCAGATAGCAGATAAAATGATCCGCCTGCTTCAGAAGCATATTCCCTCTCCCTGCCCGAAAGTGATCGAGTTCGGATGCGGGACGGGCATTTACTCCCGAATGTTGCTCCGCACCCTTCGTCCGGAAGAGTTGCTTCTGAATGACTTATGTCCGGAGATGAGGTATTGCTGCGAAGATTTATTAAGAGAGAAACAAGTCTCTTTTCTTTCCGGAGATGCGGAGACGATTCCTTTTCCGGATAAAAGTACGTTGATTACTTCCTGTTCCGCTTTGCAATGGTTCGAGTCGCCGGAGGAGTTCTTCAAAAGGTGTAATACATTGCTCCACAGTCAGGGATACTTTGCTTTCAGTACTTTTGGGAAAAAGAATATGAAGGAGATACGTGAGCTTACCGGAAAGGGACTGCCCTATCGTTCAAAGGAAGAGCTTGAAGCAGCTCTGTCTTTTCACTTTGATATACTGTACTCAGAAGAAGAGCTGATCCCCCTTTCTTTCGAAGATCCGATGAAAGTGCTGTATCATCTGAAGCAGACGGGGGTGAATGGTTTGTCAGCGCAATCATCCCTCTATCCGAAACACGAGAAACAGACTTGGACCCGTCGTGATTTGCAGCATTTTTGCGAACGTTACACACAAGAATTTACACAGGGCACTTCAGTGTCCCTGACATATCACCCTATTTATATCATAGCAAAAAAGAAAAAAGTATGAAACAGAATGTATATTTTGTAAGCGGTATCGATACCGATGCCGGCAAAAGTTATGCGACCGGCTACCTGGCACGCGAATGGAATAAAAACGGCAAAAGAACCATTACGCAGAAGTTTATCCAGACAGGAAATGTGGGGCATTCCGAAGATATAGACCTGCATCGGCGCATTATGGAAATCCCTTTCACCTGGGAAGATCAGGAAGGACTGACCATGCCGGAGATCTTTTCTTATCCCGCCTCCCCCCATCTGGCTTCCCGACTGGATCATCGTCCCATCGATTTCGACAAGATCAAGCATGCCACCGAAGTATTAAGCGAACGGTATGACTGTGTTCTGCTTGAAGGCGCGGGCGGTCTGATGGTTCCTCTGACTACGGAGCTCCTGACAATTGACTATATCGCACAGGAGAAATATCCGCTTATCTTCGTGACTTCCGGAAAGCTGGGCAGCATCAATCATACTCTCCTGAGTCTTGAAGCCATACAGAAACGGGGCATTGTTCTGGCTACAGTACTCTATAATCTTTATCCGACAGTAGAGGATAAAACGATTCAGGATGATACGATGGAGTTTATACGGACTTGGCTCGAAAAGTACTTTCCGGAAACAAAGTTCTTATTAGTTCCCGAGATAGGAAAGTGAGTATAATATAATCACTTGTAGTTGCTACCCCGAACACTTCCCCAACGCCTCTTCCAATGCTGCTTTTGAAACCGGCTTCGTGACAAAGTCATTGCAGCCGGCTTCCAAAGCCTGCTCCTTGTCCGCTTCGAAAGCATAGGCAGTCAAGGCTATGACAGGAATCTCCTTCGAATAGGAACGAATAATGCGGGTAGCCTCCAGTCCACCCATACGAGGCATCTTGATGTCCATCAGAATCAAATCCGGCTGGAACTGTTTATACATTTCCACCGCCTCAAAGCCATCTTTCGCCCATAGCAGGGTGTAATCTTTGCCGATCATATTCTTGATCAGTACAAAGTTGCTGTCCACATCTTCAGCTACCAGAATTTTCTTGATCTTCTGCACCCTCTTGATGGTGTGGCTGATGTATTTCGTTTCCGAAGCCTCGGAAAATGCAATACGGTCATCTGAGCTTTCTTTATAAGGTATCGTAAAGTAGAAAGTCGATCCTTTGCCTATTTCCGAAGTGGCTCCGATCTCCCCTCCTATCTTCTCTATGATCATCCGGCAGATGGCAAGTCCGAGACCTGTCCCCTGCGCAAACGAGTTCAACTTGACAAAACGGTCGAAAATATGTCCCACCTTATCGGGAGCTATTCCGATACCTGTATCCTTCACATAAAAACGGATACATTGATTATTGACTTTAAAGCCAAAGCGGATTTCACCGGAAAGCGTGAATTTACCGGCATTGGTGAGGAAGTTAGTGATAACCTGCGCAATGCGGTTCCGGTCTTCTTCAATAATCAGGTCATCGTCTTCATTGTCCAAAATAAGGGTCACTCCTTCCTGCACACGATCCTTATGAATCTGATAGATATTCCGACATATTTCACCCAGGTTCATCGGCTGTCTGACGTATTCCAATGTACCGGCTTCTATCTTCGACAAGTCCAAGATGTCATTAATCAGCTGCAACAGGATCTCTGAGTTCTGATTGATAATGCTCGAATAGAGTTTTTCTTCTTCAAGGGTTTCGGCAGAAGGCAACAGATTGGAGAAACCGACAATCGCATTCAGCGGTGTCCGGATTTCATGGCTCATATTGGCAAGGAAGGCGGTTTTTAATCTGTCGGATTGCTCTGCCTTGATGCGTGCCTTAATCAGTTCCTGTTCGATATTCTGAAAGTTAGTGATATCCCAGGAGATGCCGATCAGAAGCGGTTCGCGCCCTTCCATCGGGACAAGCGCTTTCAGTGTCTGCACAATACGGGTCTCACCGGTGGCCGCCACGTAAGTCTCCTGCATATCAATCCGTTCATGCGTCCGGATCAATTCCAGATCATCCCTGCGAAACCTTTCGGCATCCGCACGCTCCGGAAAGATCTCAAAGTCCGTGCGGCCGATTGCCCGGGAGGCGGGAATCTTGGAATGTTCGGCAAATGCCTTGTTCCAATACAGATATCTGAAATCGTCTTCGGGATCTTTCACATACAGATAGACGGGGACATTATTCAGAATGCCGTCCAGCAGGAGGTTCAATTCACGAAGTTCATCCCGCTTCTTGATCACATCGGTAATGTCCTGCGTAAAAAACCAGATAAGCTCCGTATCATCTTCCTGTGTAAGGTAGGTAGAGACTTGGTGTACTCTGTTTTTCTCCTCGCCTTTGCGCACATACGCTGCACGGTATGAAAAGCTTCCGCCATTATCTCGTATATCTTTCAGTTTGGCTTCCCATAACTCCGGTGTGCGCATAGAGACGGGCAGGTCGTATATTTTCTGGGTACCCATCTGTTGGGTGACACCGTACTCTTCCATAAATTGCTTGTTGGCATATACCAGCGTTCCGTCACTGGAAACGGCAAGAATGCTGTCACTGACTTTGTCGAGTACGCTTTTGAATATCTCCAGCTGTTGCTGGGTGGCCACTCTTTCCGTGATGTCACGACACATGATCAGAACGTATTCTTCATCCAACGGAAAAATCCGGTTCTCGTAGTAATGGTGGGAGCCGTTGAAATCCATGTCGTGATGCGCTGCCGAAACAGTCCGCGTGGCGATCACTTTCTGCATATTGGCATGGATGTTCTGATAGGCTTCGGGAGGCACCATCTGGCACATGTGCATTCCTTCAAAATCTTTGTTGGATATCCCGACATGATTGGTTTCTTCATTGGATACGACTTCAATCCCCACTTCGTTGTGGTTGAACACCGTCAGCATGTCCGGTAAGGAATTTAAGATTTTAACGGCATACCTTTCCTGAAAGCTGGTGGAGCTTTCTTCAGGTTGTTTATTCTGTTCCAGAGATCGAAGTTGTCGCTTCAGTTGCTCATTTTCTTTTCTAAGCAACTCCAATTCCTCTTTCAGTGCTTCTTTTGTTTGTTCGTTGTTCATAAGACATCCGGATATAAATACGTACTTATCTGCCAAAAGTAAAGAAAACTTTTGAGATAAGTACGTAAAACACCTTTATTTTTTCAAGAATCATTCAATCACCATAATCCGGTCGTTCAAACCGACCTTCATACCGTCTTCGACAAAGACTTCTTTCACTACTCCGTCGGTAACAGAACGAATCTCGTTTTCCATTTTCATGGCCACCAATACGCAAAGCGGGTCTCCACGCTTGACTTCGTCTCCCTTCTTCACGTATATTTTCAGGATCACCCCCGGCATCGGCGCCTGTACTACCTGACGCCCTACGGCTTCCGTACCAGCACGGGCATTGTGTATCTTTTCCATCTCTCCCTGTAGCTCTATCTGATAAAGCTCACCCTTATTCATGATGGTATAAGAATTATTGGAAGAAGGGGAAATCTGCACTCCATGCGAGTGATGATCGATGATGATCGAATGAATGGAGTCGCCTCCCATATTGTAATCGACCTCATATATTTTACCGTTGACCGCTATCTTCTTGATCGGTCCGTCTTCCAGAATCTCTACCTTATATTCACTGTCCGGCATATCCAGAAGCTTGGCATAATAAGTCGCTAACGATGTACCCATATCTTTCTAATTTTAATAAATAACCAACTCAATTTTCAACTCTCAACTTATTCAATAATTATTGGCAGTCATCTGCAACTTGCCATAATACTTCCAGAGAGATTCGCCCACTACAGGGAGCGTGGTGGCACGGGATGCAGCTTCTTTCTCCCGCTCGTAATGCCTGACGGCGGCAGCGATCACGGCAACAGTCGGGTCGGTATTCTGCCGACGCTTCAAGTCTTCCTTGTCAAAACGGGTGTCGATGAAAGTCGTATCATATTTTCCTTCGAGGAAAGCGGCATTCTTCAACACACGCTGATGGAAAGGAATCGTCGTCTTGATGCCCAGAATCTTATACTCACGCAAGGCACGTGCCATGTTGGAGATGGCGGATTCGCGGGTACGCCCCCAGCAACAGAGCTTGGCAATCATCGGGTCATAGTGCAGGGAAACTTCGAATCCGGCATAGGCGGCACTGTCCAGACGGAGATTACGGCCTTCGGGAGCCTCACGAACGGCTATCACTCCGGGAGATGGCATAAAGTTATTCTCCGGATCTTCGGCATAGATACGGCATTCGATGGCAGCTCCGCTGAATTTTATATCTTCCTGCTTATACGGCAACGGATTGCCCGCAGCCACCGTGATCATGTCACGCACCAGATCGACGCCGGTACATTCCTCCGTCACCGGATGTTCTACCTGCAAACGGGTATTCATTTCAAGGAAATAGAAGTTCTGGTCTTTATCCATCATAAATTCCAACGTTCCGGCACTATAATAACCGATCTTCTTACAGGCTTCCACCGCCACGGCCAACATCTTCTTGCGTGTCTCTTCCTTCACAAAAGGAGACGGCGATTCCTCGATCACTTTCTGGTTACGGCGCTGGATAGAGCATTCACGTTCATAGAGATGGATCACATTCCC
>ERZ835109.1068-NODE-1068-length-25071-cov-15.952950_pt1 | contig 25071 bp, 19 predicted proteins | sample MGYA00519946_ERZ835109 | MGnify/ENA primary metagenome ERZ835109 (study PRJEB31850, sample SAMEA3708771) | human gut metagenome | biome: human gut; feature: human-associated habitat; material: faeces | place: China | collected 2014 ...
GACCCGCTGGCACGCACGGGCAAGATCCTCTCGCCGACGCCGGATAAGATCACGCAGCTCGGCATCGCGCGCACGTTCCAGAACATCCGCCTGTGGAAGAGCATGACGGTATTTGAAAACGTGCTCGTGGCAAAGCATATGCGCGCCAAGCAGAACGTCTTTTCCGCGACCTTCCGCGGCAATGCCAAGGAAGAAAAGCGTATGCGCGACGAGACCATGGCGCTGCTCGCGGAGCAGGGACTGGAAAAGTATAAGGACGACATTGCCACGAGCCTTCCCTACGGTATCCAGCGCCGGCTCGAGATTGCCCGCGCGCTGGCGACCGATCCGAAGCTGCTGCTGCTCGACGAGCCGGCGGCCGGCATGAACCCGCAGGAGACGCTCGAGCTCGCGGCGTTCATCCACGAGCTGCGCGACAAGTACGACCTGACGATCTTCCTGATCGAGCACCACATGGATCTGGTCATGCGCATCTCCGATTATATCTACGTCATCGACTTCGGCAGCGAGATCGCGCAGGGTGTCCCGCAGGAGATCCAGAACAATCAGCACGTGATCGATGCCTATCTGGGGGTTGTGGAAGATGAGTGAACCGATTCTGAAAATTGAAGACCTGCAGGTCAATTACGGCGGCATCGAGGCCGTCAAGGGCATCAAGGGCCGCCGCACCGTGGGCCTGTTCCACGGCGAGTGTGTGGCGCTGGGGATGCTGCCCATGATCGAATCTAAGGCGCTGCAGAAGCGGGTGCGCGCAGTCTACCGCCGCATCGGCCTGCCCACCCGCACCACCTATAACAAGGAAAAGGTGCTGGCCGAGATGCTGCACGATAAAAAGGCCCAGGGCGGCCAGATCACGGTCATCAAGGTGCCGGGTCTGGGCTGCTGGCGGGCCGAGACCATCCCCGTGGAGGGCCTGCGCCCCCTGCTGGGTGTGGAGGAGTAAGCCATGAAAAACACCTTTGGCAGCGACCTTTCGCTGACCATTTTTGGCGAGAGCCACGGCAGGGCCATCGGTGCGGTGCTGGACGGCATGGCGGCGGGCGTGCCCGTGGAGGAAGCCTTTCTTGCGGCCTGCATGGACAAGCGCCGTGCCCGGGGCGACGGCCTTTCCACCCCCCGTGTGGAGGGGGATGCGGTGCAGTTTTTGTCCGGCGTAGTCAACGGCCGCACCACCGGCACTGCCATTGCCCTGATGATCGAAAACCAGAACACCCGCAGCGGCGACTATGCCAAAACGGCTGACCTGCTGCGGCCCGGCCATGCGGATTACACTGCCTACGCCAAGTACCACGGCTATCAGGATGCCCGGGGCGGCGGCCACTTTTCGGGCCGCGTCACCGCCGCGCTGGTGGCGGGCGGTGCTCTGGTGCTGGGAGCCCTGAACCGGGCCGGGATCGAGATCGTGACGCACATCGGGCGGTGTGCCGGGATCGGCGATATCCCCTTTGCGCTGAACGATCCCGCCGCGCTGGCGGCGCAGGCCGAGGCACTGCTGAATCAGTCCGAGGGCTTTGCCCTGCTGGACGGCAGTGTGGAGGAACCCATGAAAGCTGCCATCCGTGCCGCCGGTGCTGAGGGCGACAGTGTGGGCGGCGTGCTGGAGACCGCCATTCTGGGCCTGCCCGCAGGCGTGGGTGAACCCTATTTCGACAGCGTGGAGAGCAAGCTCGCTCACCTGGCCTTCTCCATCCCGGCGGTCAAGGGCATCGAGTTCGGTTCCGGCTTCGGCTTTGCGGACCAGAAGGGCTCGGAGGCCAACGATGCCTTCCGGATGCAGGGAGAGCGCATCGTCACCGCCACCAACCACAATGCGGGCCTGAACGGCGGCATCTCCAACGGGATGCCCGTGGTGTTCCGCACGGCGGTCAAGCCCACCCCCAGCATCTACAAAACGCAGGATACGGTGGATTATATGGCAAAGAAGGACGCGGAGCTGTCCATTCAGGGCCGCCACGACCCCTGCATCGTGCCCCGGGCCGCCATTGTGCAGACCTGCGCCGCCGCGCTGGCCGTGGGCGACCTGCTCACCGCAAAATACGGCATGGCCTGGATGGAGGACCCCACCGGCTACCGCAAGGAGGTGCTGTAAATGGAATACGGACTCATCGGCGGGCGGCTGGGCCACTCCTACTCCAAGGTCATCCACGAGATGCTCTGCGGCTACCGGTACGACCTGTGCCCCCTGCCCACGGAAGAGGAAGTCCGGGCCTTTATGACCCGGCGGCAGTTCAGGGCCATCAATGTTACCATCCCCTATAAGCTGGTGGTCATGGAGTACTGCTCCTACATCGACCCCCACGCCAGGGCCATCAATGCCGTGAACACCATCGTCAACAGGAACGGCCTGCTCTACGGCTACAACACCGATTACCCCGGCTTCTCCTACCTGTGCGATGCACACGGGGTGGAGTTCAAGGACAGGACCGTGCTCATTCTGGGCACCGGCGGCACCCACAACACCACCTGGGCCGTGGCCCATGACCGGGGCGCGAAACAGATCTATACCGTCAGCCGCCATCCCGACCCCGAAAAAGGAGAGCTGACTTATGCCCAGGCCCTGACCACCGGGGCGCAGATCATCATCAACACCACGCCGGTGGGCATGTACCCCAATGTGGGCGTGAGTGCGCTGGATATCACCTCCATGCCCGGGCTGGAAGCCGTGATCGATGTCATCTATAATCCCGATAAGACCGAGCTCATCCTCCGGGCCGAGGAGCTGGGGGTGCCCATTGCCGTCGGCGGCCTGGAAATGCTGGTGGCGCAGGCAGTGTACGCGGCAGAATTTTTCCTCGACCGCAAGTTTGAGGATGCCGGTGCCGAGATCGCCCGTGTGACCAGCGAGCTGCGGCGGGAACAGCTGAACATTGCCCTCATCGGGATGCCCTCCTCGGGCAAATCCACCCTGGGCCGCGCTCTGGCGGAACGGCTGGGCAAGCGGTTCGTGGATCTGGACGAGGAGATCGTCAAGGCCGACGGCCGGAGCATCCCGGACATCTTTGCCGCTGAGGGGGAGGCAGGCTTCCGGAAGCTGGAGGCCGCGCAGACCGCCCGCTTTGCCAGGGAGAATCGGCAGGTCATCTCCTGCGGCGGCGGCGTGGTCAAAGACCCGGCAAACCTCCGGGCGCTCCACGCCAACGGCATCGTGCTCTTTATCGACCGGCCGCTGGAAGATCTGCTGGTGGGCGGCGGAAGGCCCCTTTCCACCAGCCCTGAGGCCCTGAAAACCATGGAAGCCCAGCGCCGTCCGCTCTATCTGGCGGCAGCGGATGCTGTGATCCCCAACAAGACCACCCCTGCGGATGCCGTGACGGCGGCAATGGAGGCGCTGGATGAAATTTTTAGTCATTAACGGTCCCAACCTCAACCTGACCCAGTTCACGGAGCCGGGCATGGAGGGGCAGATCGATTTTAATACACTGCTGGATTATATCGAGGCGGGCTGTGCCCAGATGGATGTTCAGGTGGACTTTTTCCAGTCCAACCACGAGGGTGACCTCATCGATGAGATCCAGTCGGCGGCAGGCCGGGCCGATGGCATCATCCTCAACCCGGGCGGCTACGCCTATTACAGCGTGGCCATTCTGGAAGCGCTGCAGGTGTGCGGCGTGCCCGCCGTGGAAGTGATGCTGGCCGACCCCAGCGGCAAGGAGCCCTTCCGCAGCGTGGACGTGGTCTCCTTTGGCTGTCAGGGACGCTTTGCAGGCGAGGGGGTCAGCGGATATCTCCATGCCTGCGCCTACCTTGTGCAGCTGCTCCGGCTGGATGGCGGCGCGCAGACGCACCTGGTGCAGTAACAACCCTCTCAGTCTCGCATTCGCTCGCCAGCTCCCCCGAAGGGGGAGCCCTTGGCAAGTAGGGCAGGCTGTGCAGCAAAACGGAAAGCATAGAGACAAAACAGAAGGGAAAAGAAACAAGATGATCATTTCGACCAAAAAAGGCACCCCCAAGGAAGAGCTGGAAAAGATCGTAGACAAATTCGAGAAGCAGGGCCTGGATGTGACCCTGATCACCGGCAAGGATTACAATGTGTTCGGTCTGGTGGGCGATACCACCAAGATCGATGAGCGCGACGTGCTGGCCAACCCCTGGATCGACAACGTCACCCGCGTGTCCGCTCCCTATAAGCGGGCCAACCGCCTGTTCCACCCCGCCGATTCCATCATCGACTGCGGCGGCGTGAAGATCGGCAGGGGCGAGAAGATCGCCGTGATGGCAGGCCCCTGCAGCATCGAGGGCGAAGAGCAGGCACTGCGCATTGCCAACGGCGTAAAGGCGGGCGGTGCAAGCCTGTTCCGCGGCGGCGCTTATAAGCCCCGTACCTCTCCCTACTCTTTCCAGGGTCTGGAGACCGAGGGCATCCTCGATATGGTCAAGGCCCGGGAGGCCACCGGAATGCCCATCGTGTCCGAGCTGATGAGCGAGGACCGGATCCCGGAGTTTGAGGAATATGTGGACGTGGTACAGATCGGTGCCCGCAACATGCAGAACTTCCAGCTGCTCAAGGCCGTGGGCAAGATGCACAAGCCTGTGCTGCTCAAGCGCGGCCTGTGCAACACCATCGAGGAGTGGATCATGTCCGCAGAGTACATCATGGCCGGCGGCAACGAGCAGGTCATTCTCTGTGAGCGGGGCATCCGCACCTTTGAGAAGTACACCCGCAACACCCTCGACCTCTCCGCTGTGCCCATCATCCACGAAAAGACTCATCTGCCCATCATCGTGGACCCCAGCCACGCCACCGGCAAGGCCAATCTGGTCGAGCCGATGATGATTGCCGCTGTGGCCGCCGGTGCCGACGGTCTGGAGGTGGAAGTCCACTATGATCCCCGCCACGCATGGAGCGATGGCGCACAGTGCCTGACCCCGGATGCCTTTGCACAGGCCATGGCAAAGTGCCGTCAGGTCGCATGGGCCATTGGCCGGGATATGTAACACGATGAACGGCCTCACCCTCTCAGTCAAAGCCTGACGGCTTTGCCAGCTCTCCCAAAGGGAGAGCCTCTGGCGAAACCACAGACCTTGCGGTGGACTGCCAAGGCCTCGCCCTTTGGGAGAGGTGGCAGCGCAAAGCGCTGACGGAGAGGGCGAGCCAGGTAAAGTAACACGATGAACATTACGATAAAATCAAGCCGGACGGTGGGCGGCAACATCGCCGCGCCGCCCAGCAAAAGCATGGCTCACCGGGCGGTGCTCTGCGCGGCGCTGGCAAAGGGAACCTCCCATCTCCATCATCTTGCTTTCAGCAAGGATATCTCCGCCACGCTGGGCGCGGCGGGCCGACTGTGCGCCCGTGTCACCACCGGTGAAAACGACGCGGTGGTGGAGGGGCTGGGCCGCTTTCTGCCGGTTGATGCCCCCGTGGACTGCTGTGAGAGCGGCAGCACCCTGCGCTTCCTCATCCCACTGGCCAGCCTGACCGGGCAGGAAGTGACTTTTACGGGCCGTGGGCGGCTGATGGAGCGGCCCCAGTCGGTCTACAAAACGCTGTATCAGCAGCAGGGCCTGCGTTTTGAGCAGGGCGCGGACCGCCTGACTGTGGAAGGTGCCCTGACCCCGGGCGAATACGAGCTGGCGGGCAACGTGTCCAGCCAGTTCATCAGCGGGCTGCTGTTTGCCCTGCCCCTGCTGGGCGGCACCAGCACCCTGCACCTCATCCCGCCTGTGGAGAGCCGGAGCTACATCGATATGACCCGCGCGGTGCAGCACGCCTTTGGCGTGGAAAGCCGCTGGCTGGATGAGAACACGCTGGAAATTCCCGGCGGGCAGCACTATCTTCCCGGTGATTACACCGTGGAGGGCGATTACAGCCAGGCGGCTTTTCCTGCCGTGCTGGGCGCTGTGACCGGCGGGGTGGCCATCACCGGCCTGTCTGAGGAGACTTTGCAGGGCGATGCCGCCATTCTGGAGATCCTCCGGCGGTGCGGCGCAAGATTCACCCGCACCGGGCAGGGCGTGGTGTTTGAAAAGGCCCCGCTTCACGGAACGGATATCGACCTTGCCGACTGCCCCGACCTGGGCCCCGTGCTGATGGTGCTGGGCCTGCTGTGTGAGGGCACCACGGTCATCCGCAATGCCGAGCGTCTCCGCATCAAGGAGAGTGACCGCATTGAGGCCATGGAGACCGAGCTGCGGGCCTGCGGCGGGCAGCTGGAGAGCGAGGGCGGCACCATTACCATCCATGGCTGCGCCGGAGCGCTCCATGCCCCGGAGCGGCCGCTCTCCGGCCACAACGACCACCGCGTTGTGATGAGCCTTGCGGTGCTGGCGCTGGCCGCCGGGCTGGCCCTGCCCATCAGCGGGGCCGAGGCCATTGCCAAGAGCTGGCCGGATTTTCTGGAAGCCATCAAGCCTTTGGGCGCGGAGGTGGAACATGTTGGATAAATCAAAGCGTTATCTCATTGTGGGCCTGGGTCTGCTGGGCGGCAAGTACGCCTTGGAGCTGAGCAGGGCCGGGTTCCATGTGGACGGCATCAACCGCAGCGAGGGCCATCTGCAGTATGCCCTCGACCACGGCTATATCGCCAGCGGCAAGACCCACGATTTTGAGGATCTGGTGCGTCAGGCCGACCATATCATCTTTGGTTTGTACCCCACGGCCCTGATCGAGTGGTTCCGGACCTACGGCCACCTGCTGAAGGAGGGCTGCATCTTTACCGATGTGTCGGGCGTAAAGACTGGTCTGGTGGAGCCCATTCAGGCCATGTGCAGGCCGGGCGTGGAGTTCATTGCCAGCCACCCCATGGCGGGCCGTGAGACCTCCAGCGTGGAGCACGCCGCCGAGGTGAATTTTGCCCCGGCCAACTTCATTGTGACCCCCACGGACAGGAACACCCCGGAGGCCGTTCAGTGGGCCAGGGAGCTGGCTGAGGTGCTGGGCTTCAAGCATATCTGCACCCTGACCGTGCAGGAGCATGACAGGATGATCGGCTATGTCAGCCAGCTCTGCCATGCCATCGCCGTCAGCCTGATGTGCGCCAACGACAATACCTCTCTGTGCGAGTACACCGGAGATTCTTTCCGGGACCTGACCCGCATTGCACGCATCAACGATAAGATGTGGGCGGAGCTGTTCCTCTGGAACAAGGAAAACCTCATCTCCGAGATCGACCAGTTCAGCGGGGCGCTGAACGAGATGCGCAACGCCCTTGTGGCCGATGACCGGGAAAAGCTGGAGGAGATGTTCCGCCTGTCCACCCAGCGCCGCGCGGCGTTTGATAAGAAAGCGCCGTAACCTTTTCAGCACACAGCACTGCTGTTTTTTTCCAGCTCCCCCAGTGTGGGAGCTGGTGAGTAAAGCGGGACTGAGAGGTTTAGCACAACACGAAAAAATGAGGTGTACCGAATGCCCAAACAGGAAGGCCAGAAATCCAAGCTGCTGGCGCTATTGCGCATTTTTGAGCAGCAGACCGATGAAAACCACCTGCTGAACGTGCCGCAGCTGGTGGAGCTGCTGGAGGCGCAGGGCATCCGCTGTGAGCGCAAGAGCGTGTACAGCGATATTGAGGCACTGGGTGCGCTGGGCTATGACATCAAGCTGCGCCGGGGCCGGGGCGGCGGGTATTTCCTTGCCAGCCGCACCTTTGATCTGGCGGAGCTCAAGCTGCTGGTGGATGCCGTGCAGGCAAGCCGGGTGGTATCCGGCACCACGAGCAGGCGGCTGATCCACAAACTGGAAAAGCTCTGCTCCAACTACGAGGGCAGCCAGCTGCAGCGTCAGGTCTATGTGGAGGGCCGCCCCAAGACCGACAGCAAGAGCCTGCTGTACAGCATCGATGCCCTGCACGAGGCCATCAACAACGGTAAAATGGTGGAGTTCCTCTACAGAAAAGCCGACAGCCGCGAGAAAGAAAAAAAGATCGTCAGCCCGTGGCAGCTGGCCTGGGAGAACGGGTGCTACTACCTCATTGCCTTTGCCGATGAAAAGGGCATCCGCCATTACCGGGTGGACAAGATGAGCGGGGTCCGGGTACTGGATGCGCCCCGGCAGGGTCAGGAGCAGTTTGCGGATCTTGACCTGCCTGCCTATCTGCGCAAGCACTTTGGAATGTACGGCGGGCCGGAGCATCGCGTTACCCTGCGGTGCACCGCGGATCTGGAAGGTGCCATGCGGGAGCGCTTTGGCGCAACGCCCATGTTTCTGCCGGAAGAGGATGGCTGCTTCCATTTTGATGTCCCCATCTGCGTCAGTGACCAGTTCTACGGCTGGGTCTGCGGCTTTGGTGGCAAGATAGAAGTGGTCGCTCCGCCGGAAGTGAGGCAGGGAATGCGGAAGGTGGCCGCCCGGTTGGCAGAACAGCATCAATAACAAGAAAAGGGACTGCGAAAGCAGTCCCTTTTTGTATGTTTATGGTTCCTTCAATTCCAGATCACTGGGCAGGATCAGATCCAGCGCGGCGGCGGGCTCGGCGACAAGGCGGCGGCTCTGGTGGAAGATGGCCTTTTCCAGGGTGTTGCGGGCAAGGCGGCCATTGCCGGCGGTGCGGGCATCGGCAGCCTGCCAGCGGGCATAATAGCCCAGCAGGGGCTCGGTGCAGCTTTCGGCCAGACGATACCCCTTGTTCTTTGCCTGAACGTGGGTGATCTGCAGCAGCTCCTCAGCGGTGTAGTCCGGGAACTCAATCTTGTTGGGAAAACGGCTGGCAAGGCCGCTGTTGGCGGTGAGGAAGGTCTCCATCTCCTTGGTGTAACCTGCCAGAATGACCACCAGCTCATCCCGGTGATCCTCCATTCCCTTCACCAGCGTGTCGATGGCTTCCAGCCCGAAGCTGTCCTGTTCACCCCGGTAGAGGCTGTATGCCTCGTCAATGAAGAGCACACCGCCCAGAGCGCTCTCGATGACGCTGTTGGTCAGGGGAGCGGTGTGGCCGGTGTAGCGGCCCACCAGGTCGGCACGGGTCACCTCCACCAGCTGCCCGCCCTTGAGGGCACCGATGGCTTTCAGGTATTTCGCCACCAGCCGGGCAATGGTGGTCTTGCCGGTGCCGGGGTTTCCGGTGAAGATCATGTGCATGGACAGGCTGGCCGTTTTCAGCCCGGCAGCGGCCCGGCGCTGCTGCACCTGCAGGTTGTCGGCCAGACCGAACACATATTCTTTCACGGGGGCAAGGCCCACCAGTTCGTTGATCTCGGCCCGGATGGCATCCAGTGCGCCGGTATAGGCCGCCGGCAGCAGGTCAAAGAGCGGTTCCTCCGGGCCATCGTTCAGCCGGAACAGCAGCCCTTCCGGACGGGCGGTCAGGGCCGCCGTGCCGGACAGGGTCTTGTCCGTGCGCAGGCAGTATTCACTCAGGGCACGGAAGATGCGGTCGCAGCATTCGGCCAGCCCGGCGGCACCCTTCTGCGCGGTGCACTGGGCTGCGACATAGTCCCGCACGTCGGCCCCGGCGGAAAGGGTCAGCCCCAGCCGGGTGCGGATCTTCTGGGCCAGCGCGTTGAGCTGCTGCGCGGCAAGGGCGGCCAGGTCCTCCCGGGTGTAGGAGGCCGTTTCGCAGACATCCCCCAGCGCCGACACCAGCGCCGCGCCGAATTTGTCGGCCAGTGCCTCCCGGCCCTTGTGGGAGTAGAAGATGAGGTATTTGCCGCAGGGGTCGATGTGGCTGACAGCTCCCGGGGCAAGCGCCGTGCCTGCATCCACAAGGATGCCCTCCTTGTTTACGAGATACCGGCTGGACAGGGGGGCGCTGCCCTTGACGGCCAGATCGGACAGGGTCTTCAGAAAGCCGGGATAACAGCTCTCATAGTGCTCAAAGGCAAGGATCTCCCCGGGCGCGTGCAGGGCGGCGTAGAGGTCCTGCAGGAAGAGCTTTTCGGCTCCGGAATTGGGGTAAAGGGCCAGATCCAGCGTGGCGATCCTGTCGCTCTGCAAAAGGCCCCGGGCCGCCATGCAGCGGGCAGTTTCTTCCAGTGCAAAATGCCTGCCTGTGCCTGCCCCGCCTGTGAGCAGGATGACGTTGCGGGCGGTGGGGGCTTCGGTGCCCAGCACAAAGGGGCGGCGCATGGCCCGCACCACGCTGTCCACAAAAGCATCCTGCCCCAGCACCGTCTGTTTGACCTCGGCGGCAAGGCCTTCAAAGCTGCCCAGGTGCTCCGGCTTCACGTCGGTGGTGCCCCTGGCCAGCAGGCCTTCGTCCTCCATGTCCCGCAGCATCTGGCGGCTGCTTTCCAGCGCGGCGGCGGTGGCATCGCTCTGGGTTTTGAGCTGGGCGTTCTGCTGCTTCAACAGCTCGTCCAGCCGTTTCTGCTGCTCCAGAAGCGCCGCGTTCAGGTCAGGCAGGGCGGCGCTGTCGCCTGTTTTGGGTGCAGAAGTGCCGGGGGCAGCCTTGAATCTGCCCCCCGGGCCGAACACGCCGTTCATCAGACTTTCCCAATCGTCGGTATATGCCATAAAACTTCCCTCCGTGCAGTGTTTTTTCTTTCAGTATAGTGGAGTCTGGTACGTTTTGCAAGGAAAGGGTTGAAATAAAGGACAAAGTTCGTTACACTATTGTCAAACGAAAGGATGAATTGCCATGGAGCCAAGAACACCTGCTGAATGGAAGACGCTGTTTGAGAGCGAAGCCTTTGCCCGCCAGACGGAATATTACGGCCCGCTGGGGGTGGAGTATACCCCCGCCGGGACACACCTGCGCTTGTGGGCTCCCACGGCAAAACAGGCAGCAGTGAACCTGTACCGCCGGGGCACCGGCGGGGCCTGTGTGGGCACCCTGCCCCTGCAGCAGCAGGACAAGGGTGTGTGGAGCATCTATCTACCCGGCGACCAGCACGGAAAATACTACGATTTCACCCTTACCACCCCGTTTGGCACCTGCAATGCAGCGGACCCCTACGCCCGCTCGGCAGGGGTGAACGGGGTGCGCAGCATGATCTTTGACCCGGCCCGAGTAGACCCGCAGGGCTGGGAACGGGATGTGCGGCCGGTGATTCCACCGGCCCGCCGCAGTGTGTGGGAGGTCAGCGTCCGGGATTTCTCGCAGGACCCGGCCAGTGGTGTGCACACGGCCTGGCGGGGCAAATTTCTGGCCTTTACCCAGCAGGGCACGACCCTGAGCGGCGAGGGCATCCACCCCACCTGCCTGAACTATCTCAAGCGGCTGGGGGTGAGCTATGTCCAGCTCATGCCAATCTTCGATTTTGGTAGCGTGGACGAGAGCCGCCCCCTGACCCGGCAGTATAACTGGGGCTACGACCCCACCAACTTCAATGTGCCCGAGGGCAGCTACTCCACCGACCCCACCCGGGGTGAGGTGCGGGTGCGGGAGTGCAAGCAGATGATCGCGGCCCTCCATGGGGCGGGCATCGGCGTTGTAATGGACGTGGTGTATAATCACATGTATCGTTCCGACAATGTGCTGAACCGGGCGGTGCCCCTCTACTACTTCCGTCAGAACGATGACGGCTCCCTCTCCAACGGCAGCGGCTGCGGCAACGAGTTTGCCTCCGAGCGGCCCATGGCCCGGCGCTATCTCATTGATTCGGTGCTCTACTGGGCGCGGGAATATCACATCGACGGCTTCCGGTTTGACCTGATGGGCCTGTATGACGTGGAGACCATGAACCTCCTCCGGGCTGAACTGGACAAGCTGCCCGGCGGGCGGGATATCCTGATGTACGGCGAGCCGTGGCAGGGCGGCTGCAGCGCCCTGCACCGGTACGAGGCCAACAAGAACAACCTGAATATGCTGAACGAGCGCATCAGCATCTTTTGCGACAACACCCGGGATGCCATCAAGGGCGGCTGCTTCGATGCCCGGGAGCCGGGCTATGTGGAGGGCAGGCCGGGAAGCTTCTGGGATATCGGTGCTTCGGTGGCGGCGTGGTGCCGCAGTGAAAAGCTGCCGCCTCACGCCCCGGGGCAGATCATCAGCTACGTTTCGGCCCACGACAACTTCACCCTGTGGGATAAGCTCCTGATGGTGCGCTACGCCCGCCCGGAGTTTGCCGCTGTGGACAAGACCGCGCTGGCCCAGAACCGGCTGGCGGCGGGCATCTACCTGACCAGCATGGGCCTGCCTTTCTGGCAGGCGGGCGAGGAGTTTGCCCGCACCAAGAAGGGGCAGGGCAACAGCTACCGCTCCAGCCCGGCCCTCAACCGGCTGGACTGGCACCGGGCCGAACAGTTCCACAGCCTTGTGGATTACTACCGCGGGCTCATTGGTCTGCGGGCGGCGTTCCCCCGGCTGGGCGCGCTGGACAAGGCCAGCCCTGCCGCCATCGAGTTCTTTCCGCTGGAACAGCCTCTTGTGGGCTGGCGGCTCCCCGCCCAGTGGGGCGACGGCGCGGCATGGAGCGCCCTGTGCGTCTACTATAACCCCACCGAGACGGCGCAGGTCGTCACCCTGCCCGGCGGCAGCTGGAAGCTGCTGAGTGACGGCATCTTCTCCAGCCTGTGGCGGGGCAGCAGCCGCATCTGCACCGGCCAGACCGTCCTCCTGCCCCTGAGCGCCACCGTGTTCGGGCAGGTATAAAAATACGGTCTGCCGTTGCTTGACAAACCATTGAAAATTGACTATACTACAAATAGAAAAGGCGCTGGCCCGCAAACGACTGGCTCCTTACCTGATGATCAAGAAAAATGACCGTTCAAGTTGGGGAACTGTGAGGCGGTCATTTTTTCTTGCGTTTTTTATCGCTTGTGGCGATTTTCCATGTAATCTGAAACGTTACGAAGATGGTTCCGCCGATCAGCGTTAGCAATACTGCAACATCCGAAAAACTCATGGCTCTCACCCCCTTTCTGCCCGTAAGCGTCCGGGGAGTGGCAACTTCTCAAGAAAAATGCCTTACCCGGCGTTTGGGCCGGTAAGGAGCAGCCGCCTGCGTTGTGGACACAGCGCCTTTGCTGTCATCTCTGACAGCGAGTTTAGTATACCATAACTTTCGACAACCTGCAATTGAAAATCCCCTGACCAGTTCAACGCCGGTCAGGGGATCTTTGATTTATTGATCGGAAAAAGATTTGGGAGAATCAGGAGTTTTTCTGTGCCTGCTGGGTCTGGGCGTTCTTCTCGCCCAGAGTCAGGCTGACAGTCTGCATCTGGCCTTCCCGGGCCACGGTGATGGAAAGGGTATCACCGGCGGCATGCTGCTGGATCAGGGTGCCAAGGTCGTCCTTTTGGGCGATCTCGGTGCCGTCGATGCTCACGATGCGGTCACCGGTCTTGAGGCCGGCCTTGTCGGCGGGGCCGCCCTGCACAACATCCACAACGTAAACGCCGTAGGCATTGACGTTGAGCTGTGCGGCGGTCTGGGCATCGGTCACAGCCAGATAGGTGATGCCCATGTAGGGGCGGCCGGAGACATAGCCGTTCTCCAGCAGATCCTGTGCCACCTTGATGGCATCGTTGATGGGGATGGCGAAGCCCAGACCCTCCGCATCGCTGGAGGAGGACTTTGCGTTGACCAGACCGATGAGCTCACCGTTCATGTTGAACAGGCCGCCGCCGGAGTTGCCGGGGCTGACAGAGGCATCCATCTGGATCAGGGACATGGTGTTGGTGGAGCTGGTGCCCTGGATGGTCACGCTGCGGTTCAGGGCGCTGACGATGCCGCTGGTCACGGTGCCGCCCAGCTCACCCAGCGGGTTGCCCACGGCCAGCACGCTCTCGCCCACGGCAAGGCTGTCGCTGTTGCCAACGGTGGCGGGGGTCAGGTCGGTGGCATCGATCTTGAGGACAGCCACGTCGCTGGTGTCATCCTCGCCCACCACGGTGGCGGGGTAATCGGTATCGCCGATGGTCACGGTGATGTTGGATGCGCCGGATACAACGTGTGCACAGGTCAGGATATAGCCGTCGGAGCTGATCACGACACCGCTGCCTGCGCCGCTCTCCACCTGGCTCTGGCCGTACCAGGACCACTGGGAGTAGACCACCTGCTCGGTGGTGATGACCACAACGCTGGGGCTGACCATCTCAGAGACCTGAGCGGTGGTCATGCCGGAAGCGGTGTTCACTGCGGAGGCAGAGCCGGAATCACTGCTGGACGTGGAGGAAGGTGCCGCCTGCTGGATGACCACCTTGCCGCCTGTGTTGCCCACCCGGGCCCCCACAAAGCCGCCGACAAAGCCCATGGCTGCTGCCAGCACCAGCGCAACTGCACTGCGGGCGATATTGCCATTTTTCCGGCGGCGCTTTTTGGGAGGCTGCTTGGGGCTTCCCTGTGCGGCCTGATACCGGGGGCCTTCCGGAGGCGGCACCGCGCCGCCATCGCTGCCGCTGTTCGGCTCGGCCTGGGGGGCGGCCTGTGCGGCCTCGCCGTAGGTGCCAGCCGTGTTGGCGGTGTTCATGCCGGAGGAGCCGACGTTGGGGTAGCCGGTCTCGCCGGTCTGGCTATGTTCAGAGGAATAATCGTATTCCCACTTGTTCTCGTTATCCATACTGGTTACTTCCTTTCTCAAAGGGAATGGTTCGGAGGGGGCGCTTCTGCCGCACCTCCTTGGAACTGTTTCTATTGTATCCGGTAATTGTGAAAAGGAATCGCTGACCGGGTGAAGAATATGTGAAATAAGGTCGCAGTGGGAAGCCTTGACAGCGGCGCGGGGGCTTGGTATTTTAAGAACGACCCTCTCAGTCATCGCTGCGCGATGCCAGCTCCCCCGAAGGGGGGAGCCAACACATCTGACAGGCGAGCAATCGCTGATTTGCAGGGGCCTTATTCGGAGCCACAATAGGCTCTCCCTTTGGGAGAGCTGTCTGCGAAAGCAGACTGAGAGGGCAAGCTCGCGAAAGGAGCAAATTATGAAACTGGAAAAGATTCCGGGCGGTTATGCCCTGTATAAAGAGAAAACCATCATTGGCACCTGCCAGGCCCGGCCCACGGAGCAGGGCGCGGACATCACTGCCCTGACCATTGTGCCGGAATGGCGGCGCAAGGGCTACGGCTCCTACCTGTTAAAAGAGGTATTGCGTAGCCTGGGCGGCTATGACAAAGAGATGGCCACGGTGTTCACGGCTCCTCTGCCTGCCGATGCGGGGGAGCTGGCTTTCTGGGCAAAGTTTGGTTTTGCGGCAGAGGGCAGCGGCCTGTGCCGCCGCCGCACCCCCGACCTGACGGCCGTGAAGCTTGTGCAGGACTTCCTCGCCGCGCGGCTGACTGACCCGGGGCTCTGCATCGATGCCACCTGCGGCAACGGGGGCGACACGGCCTTTCTCTGCCGCCTTGTGGGTGAAGGGGGCCGGGTGCTGGGCTTTGACATCCAGCCGGAAGCCATTGCCTCCACCCGGCAGAACCTTGCACGGAAGGGCCTTGCGGCAGAGCTTCACTGCGACAGCCACGCCAACCTCTTACAATATGTGCAGCCCGGCACCGTTGATGCCGTGATGTTCAACTTCGGCTGGCTGCCCGGTGCCGACCACGGGGTGTTCTCCCGCGCACAAAGCAGCATCCCGGCGCTGGAAGCCGCCCTCGAGGCTCTGCGGCCCGGCGGGGTGCTCAGCGCCATCCTGTACAGCGGCAAGGTCATCGGTTCCGACGAAAAGACCGAGATCCTTCAGTGGATGCGCTCCCGGCCCCTGAAACAGTGCACCGCCCTTGTCTGCGGTTTCGCCAATTGGGCCGATACCGCCCCCTTGCCCTGCTTCCTCCTGAAAAAATAACAAAAACTCTTGCATCTAGGTGGAATTGCTGGTAAAATATAAGTTGTGTGTAATTTTGGCATCCTTGCCCTCTCAGCCAAAGCCTGTCGGCTTTGCCAGCTCCCCCGAAGGGGGAGCCAACGCATCTGGAAGGAGAAGTGCTGCAGATCTGCAGGGCCTGTACCTGGAGCAGCAACCGGCTCTCCCTTTGGGAGAGCTGGCTGCGAAGCAGACTGAGAAGGCAAGCCAGTTTACGGAGAATCACCAATGTAACGTGAGATTGACCGAATAAAGAGCCATTCTGATTCAGGAGAAATCAATATATGACAAATCGTGAAGAGATCGAGCGCCGCCGGACGTTTGCGATCATCAGCCACCCCGATGCCGGCAAAACGACCCTGACCGAAAAGCTGCTGCTGTACGGTGGAGCCATCAATCAGGCCGGTTCCGTCAAGGGCAAGCAGAGCGCCAAGCACGCTGTGTCTGACTGGATGGATATCGAAAAGCAGCGCGGTATTTCTGTCACTTCCTCTGTTCTGCAGTTCAACTATGCAGGCAAGTGCGTGAACATTCTGGATACCCCGGGCCATCAGGACTTCTCGGAGGATACCTACCGCACCCTGATGGCAGCGGACTCCGCTGTCATGGTCATCGATGCGGCAAAGGGCGTTGAGGCCCAGACCATCAAGCTGTTCAAGGTCTGCACCCTGCGCCATATCCCCATCTTCACCTTCATCAACAAGATGGACCGCGAAGCCCGCGATCCCTTTGAGCTGATGGAGAACATCGAGGAGATCCTGGGCATCAAAACCTACCCCATGAACTGGCCCATCGGCTGCGGCAAGGAGTTCAAGGGCGTGTTTGACCGCAACACCCGCAAGGTGCTGGCTTTCTCCAGCGACGGCCGGGCCAACGGCGTGAAGAAGGTCAACGAGACCGAGGCCGAACTGGGCGATGCCGCACTGGACGAGATGCTGACCCCCTACCTGCACCAGCAGCTGGTGGACGAGATCGAGCTGCTGGACGGCGCTGCCGAGGAATTTGACCTCGACAAGGTGCTGCGCGGTGAGCTGAGCCCTGTGTTCTTTGGCTCTGCATTGACCAACTTCGGCGTGGAGCCCTTCCTGGAAAACTTCCTGCGGCTCACCCCCACCCCGCTGGCCCGTGTGGACAGCCTGACCGGCGAGCCGGTGGACCCCTGCCGTGACGAGTTCTCGGCCTTCATCTTCAAGATCCAGGCCAACATGAACAAGGCCCACCGTGACCGCATCGCCTTTATGCGCATCTGCTCCGGCAAGTTCGAGCGCGGCATGGAGGCTTACCACGTGCAGGAGGGCAAGAACATCAAGCTGGCCACCGGCACCCAGCTGATGGCGCAGGACCGCGCCATCGTGGACGAGGCCTACGCCGGCGACATCATCGGCCTGTTTGACCCGGGCATCTTCTCCATCGGCGACACCCTGTGCACCGGCAAAAAGAAGGTCCAGTTCGCGGGCATCCCCACCTTCTCCCCGGAGCACTTTGCCCGCATTGAGCAGAAGGACACCATGAAGCGCAAGCAGTTCGTGAAGGGTATGGAGCAGATCGCCCAGGAGGGTGCCATCCAGATCTTCCGCGAAGTCGGCGGCGGCATGGAGGAGGTCGTGGTTGGCGTGGTCGGTGTGCTGCAGCTGGAAGTGCTGGAGTACCGCCTGAATACCGAGTACAACGTGGAGATCCGGATGCAGCAGCTGCCCTTTGAGCAGCTGCGCTGGGTGAAGAACGACCCCGACACCTACAACCTGCGCGACCTGGACCTGACCAGCGATACCAAGGCTGTGGAGGATATGAAGGGCAACCGTCTGCTGCTGTTCACCTCTGATTGGGCCGTCCGCTGGGCCGAGACCCACAACGACACGCTGGAATTGAGCGAGTTCGGCAATATCTGATTGGAAAAAGGAGAGCTGCTGTGCGGAGCTGACTCGCACCGCAGTTCTCTTTTTTATAAAAAGCAAAAAACACAACAAAAGATGCCAGCCTCTGTATGAATGGTTCCCATTGCGGGGAACACTGCTGGCATGGAGGGAAACGTATATGGAAAACCTGAACATTGGCCGCAGCGGCATTGAAGTACCTTTTCTGGGCATGGGCACCTGGGCCATCGGCGGCGGCAGCTGGTGGGGCGACAACGATGATGCCCTTTCGGTCAAAGCCATCCAGACTGCTGTGGAGCAGGGCATCCGGTGGATCGACACCGCGCCCATCTATGGCCTGTACCACAGCGAGACCGTGGTGGGCGAGGCCCTGAAGCACATCGACCGGGACAAGGTGGTGCTCTCCACCAAATGCGGCCTGGAGTGGCGGCACGAAACGCCGGTGCTCCACAAGGTCGTGGACGGCACCGCCGTCTACCGGGACCTCTCGGCGCAGAGCATCATCGAGGACGTGGAGGACAGCCTGCGCCGCCTGGGCACAGACCACCTGGATGTGCTGTACACCCACTGGCAGAGCCCGGACCTCGGCCTCTATCCGCTGGAGGAGACCGTGGAGGCCATGATGAAGCTGAAGGAGCAGGGCAAGATCCGCGCCATTGGTGCGTCCAACGTGACGGCGGATCTCATCCGGGGCTACTGCCGGTACGGCCAGCTGGATGTCATTCAGGAGAAGTACAGCCTGCTGACCCGCCGCATCGAAAAGCAGCTCCTGCCCACCTGCAGGGAGCTGGGTGTTTCGGTGCAGGCCTACTCCCCGCTGGAGCAGGGTCTGCTCACCGGCAGGGTCACTATGGAGACCACCTTCCCCGAGGGCAGCACCCGGAACAGCAATCTCTGCTTCCAGCCTGCCCGCCGGAAGCAGGCGCTGGATCTGCTGGCCAAGTGGGACGACCTGACCGGGAAATACGACTGTACCATGGTCCAGCTGGTCATTGCCCTGACGGCCCGGATGATCCCCGGCCTGCATGTGCTGTGCGGTGCCCGCACCCCGGAGCAGGTGCTGGACAATGCCGGTGCACTGAATATCAAACTGGATGGCGCAGATGCCGTCCGCATGAAGTGGGACGTGGATGCCATTTCCTGAGCCGGTGCTTCAGAACAAAAGCAGATAATCAAAAAGGGACGATGCCGCAAAAGCATCGTCCCTTTTTGGTTATTTGTGCTCCTTCAGTTGGCAGAGGAAGTCATCGGCTTCGATGGCCTCCGGGGTGAAGGAATTGTTCTTCCACCAGCTGACCAGCGCGGTGGCAATGGTCAGGCCGGTGGAGACCAGTTGCTCCAGCTCTGCCGATTCAATGGGCAGGACGCGGTGGCCGGTGGCGCTGAGCACCTGATTGGTCAGCGCCAGTGCCAGCGCCGCCGTGCGGGCCAGCGTGGCGGGAGAGATCTTGCATTTCTTCATGGGGAACTCCTTTCTTTTATAAGATGGTACGGTCGAGCCCCGCCCGGTGGAGCAGGGCGGGATAATCCTTTTCGGTGCGGCTCAGGTCCACGGGGCCGGAGATGCCGGGTACCCTGCCCCTGCTGGTGTACTGCCACATTCCGTGCCTGCGGGCCGGGCGTTTGCCCCGGTAGTCCGCCAGCCAGAGGTCAAAGGGGACCAGTGTGTCCATGTGCAGGGCGGTATCTGCAAAATGGGTGTAGGTGTATACCATGGCGTACAGGCCCCAGTGCTCCAGCTGCCGTGCCGCTCCGGCAACAAGGGCGGAGCGCGCGTCCGGTGTCAGGGCACGCAGGCGGGCATCCTCCACGTCGATGGCAGCGGGCAGCTGAAGCAGCTTTCCCCTGAGGGCATCGTGCAGGAGGGCCAGCTCGGCATTCCGCTGTGGGGCGGTAACGGCACAGCTGTAATAGTAGACCCCCACCGGGATGCCCAGCCGGGTGCAGGCAGAGTAGTTTGTTTCAAACATGGGGTCGATGTAGGGCGTGCCGTTCCTGCTGCCCAGTGCGCGCAGCATCACGCCGTGGACCCTGCCGCTGGCTTTTACGGTATCCCAGTCTATGCGGCCCTGCCAGCGGGAGACATCCAGCACCGTGAACATCAGGTGGCCTCCAGCAGGGTCTTGAGGGCGGCGGGAGTGACGGTGTCCACCACCAGACTGCCATCGCTGCGGATGGACAGCACCCGCAGGAGAGCGCCGGCCTGCGGGGCCACCGGGGCAGGCAGCGCGCCTACGTCCTGCGCGTCCAGCACCACCGCGCCGCCCTTGCCGTTGACACTGAGCAGGGTGCCGTCCTCGGGCGCAAAGGATTCAGCGCGCAGGGCGGCGCTCTCGGCGCGGGAAGCGGAGGTCGCGGCACGGCTGCCATTCAGTGCGGCCCGCTCGGCAGCGTCGGCAGCGGCCTGCGCCTGCCGGGCGGCACTGGCCTCACTGGCGGAACTGTTCTGGGCCGCCTGCACCGCAGCATCGGCCTGCCCCGATACCTGGGCGATGAACTGTTCGTACACCGAGGGGCTGGGCTCCTCCTCGGTGCCGTCGGTGGGCAGAATGTCGTAGACATCGTACCGGCCCGGGCGGGTGTAAGCGGTATAGCCGCTGCCGTCGGTGGCGGCCAGCATCCATTGCCCGGCGGGCCAGCCCGTGAAGCTGCGGCCCACGGGCGCGCTGTGGGCTGCATCCAGCACAAGGGGTGCGGCAAGGGTGCCGTCGCTGTGGCGGATGTGCAGGGTGACGCTGCACCCGGCCCATTCCGCAGGCAGCTGGAACACCAGCCGGTCCACGCCCTCGGCGTTCTGTGCGCCCAGGTGCAGCCGGGCGGGCTGGGCTGTGAATTCGGTGCCGCCCAGCGTGCGGGGAGTGATCTTGATCTGCATAAAAACCTTCCTTTCTTTGTTTTGACCCCATTGTACCGGTTTGCGGCAGGGCGTGGAAGTGTGGTCTTTTTTTATGGCGTTTTTTACCTTTCGGCATTTTGCTGGAAGCCGGTTTTTGACAGAAACTGCGGAGAAACTCCCCGTTATTTCCGGCAGGAAAACAGCGGGGAATTTGTGCCGCAAAATGTCGGATTACGCATGATTGATGCGCCGGAATGTGCAAAAGAGCCCGGCGATTTCTCCCCGGGAAACAGACTTGAAATGTTAAAAAATTATGAACGGATACGACCAATTTTTTGGGAAAATTTCAGAAGGAAACGCCCGAAATCGTTCTGAATCAGGGAAAACAATGTACAGATTGCACAAAAAACTATGTGAAGCAATTGTCAAACTGAATCACGCGGATTTGACAAATGGGCCGTCGTCTGCTAAAATAGTGCCCGCTCAACGGATCATACACACGTTGGAGCGTCTAAATTTTATTTCTCAGGAAGTAAAACGCCGTATAAAAAGACGGCCCTTTGCAGGGAAAAATGCCCTGCGCTTTGCGGGCAAAGGAAGAGCCCGCCGCATTCCAAAATGATGAAAAGAGAGGAGTTGTCTCGTATCGCTTCCGTCAAATTTCAAAAAGCATTGTCTGACCGCGCTCGTGCGGTCACACCCCGTGTGCTGGCGTTCTGCGTCATGGCGGTGAGCCTTGTGTTCACTTTGGCCGTGACCGCCGCGAATCTGCGGCTGACCTACGTCACCGACTCCGATGGTGCGCGTCAGCTGGTGGTCAGCAGTGAGACTGACCCTGCCCGCGTCATGAGCCTTTCCGGCATTGAGGCCGAAGAGGGCGACCACGTTTACTACACCGCGTTCAGCGGCAATCTTGCCACCCTGAACATTGAGCGGGCCTTCACCGTGAACATCCAGGCCGACGGCCAGGAGTACCCGGTGAAGATGGCCTTTGGCACCGTTGCCGAAGCGCTGGAGCGCGCCGGCATCACCCTGGAGGCAGATGACTACACCGAGCCTGCGCTGGATCAGCTGGTCACTGTGGGCAGTGAGATCACGGTGCACCGGGTGGACTACCAGGACAAGGTGGAGACCCAGACCATCCCCTACGACACCCAGTATGTCTACACCAGCCTGTACTTCCGCAACACCGGCCGGGCCACCACCCTGCAGCATGGCGCGGAGGGTCAGCAGACCGTGACCACCCGCGAGAAGTATGTGGACGGCGAGCTGGAAAACAGCATGGTGGTGGATGTGACCACCACGGTGGAACCCACTGACCATGTCATCAAGACCTATGGTGCCGGTGCGCCCGTTTCTCCCCTGACCGGGCCGGACGGCACCACCAACGCCCCCGCCTCGTACAGCCAGGTCCTCACCGGCAAGGCCACGGGCTATTATTCCCGCACGGGCAAGGGCTCGTCGGGCCTGGGCCTGGGCTACGGCACCGTTGCCGTTGACCCCAGCGTCATCCCCTATGGCACGCTGCTGTACATCACTTCCACGGACGGCAGCTTTGTTTACGGTTATGCCGTTGCCACCGACACCGGTATCGCGGTGCAGAAGGGCCAGATCCTGGTGGACCTGTTCTATGAGACCTACGCAGAGTCGGTCATCAACGGAGCCATTCAGGTCAATGTTTACGTTGTAGGCTGAACCGCATAGCACACGGAAAAATTTGAAAAAGCACCCGCTTCAGTTTCCTGGATTTGCAGGAAAAATGAGGCGGGTCTTTCTTTTTGCCCTATATTCTGTAAGGTTTGCCGAGAATTCTTGTGTAAAATTAGATAAGTTGACCACAATGGAAAAATATTGACGAAAAGATTATGGTAGATTTTGACGGAAAGCCCTTGAAAAATCGGACAAAATTCTTTAATATAAGAGAGTACAAAGGTATAGGCTCACTGCGGCCTGTACGGGGAGGAGCTGTTTATGAGACCGACGGAAGAAAAGATCCAGAAAGATCCCTCGGATCTGCCGATTTATCTGTTCAAGCAGGGCAACAACTGCGAAGCATACCGTTACTTTGGTGCACACCTTGAGACCCGCGCCGGAGAGTCCGGTGTGGTGTTCCGTGTTTGGGCACCCCATGCAACCGCCATCAGTGTGGTGGGCGATTTCAACAGCTGGAAGCCGGGCAGCCACCCGATGCGCAAAGTGGATGGGGATTCTGTCTGGGAGCTGTTCATCCCCGGCGTAAAGGAATACGATGTCTACAAGTACTGTGTGACCACCCGGGGCGGCGACCTGATCTACAAGGCCGACCCCTATGCGTTCCACGCGGAGACCCGGCCCTCCAACGGCAGCAAGGTCTACGATATCACCGGCTTTGCCTGGCACGATGATGCCTGGCAGACTGCTCAGAAAAAGGCGGACGTGATCAACGGCCCGATGAACATCTACGAGATGCACGCGGGCAGCTGGAAGCTGAAGGACGAGAAGGTTCCCTATAACTATTCCGAGCTGGCCGACGAGCTGATCCCCTACATCCGGGAGATGGGCTACACCCATGTGGAGCTGCTGCCCGTGATGGAGTATCCCTTCGATGGCAGCTGGGGCTACCAGGTCACGGGCTATTTTGCCCCCACCAGCCGCTACGGCACCCCCAAGGACTTCATGGCCTTTGTGGACAAGATGCATGAGGCCGGCATCGGTGTCATCATGGACTGGGTGCCCGCCCACTTCCCGAAGGATGGCTTCGGCCTGTACAACTTTGATGGAGAGGCCTGCTACGAGGACCCCAACCCCAAGCGCGGTGAGCATAAAGAATGGGGCACCATGGTGTTCGACTTCGGCCGCAGCGAGGTGCAGAGCTTCCTGATCTCCAGCGCCCTGTACTGGCTGGAGCAGTACCACATCGACGGTCTGCGCGTGGATGCCGTGGCTTCCATGCTGTATCTGGATTACAACCGCAAGCAGGGCGAATGGGAGCCCAATAAGAATGGCGGCAAGGAGAACCTGGAAGCAGTGGCTTTCCTGCGCAAGCTGAACGATACGGTTCTGGGCCGCCACCCCCACAAGTGCATGATCGCGGAGGAGTCCACCGCATGGCCCATGGTCACCAAACCGGCCAGCGACGGCGGCCTGGGCTTCAACTTCAAGTGGAACATGGGCTGGATGAACGACATGCTCAGCTACATGAAGACCGACCCGCTCTTCCGCGCGGGCAACCACAACAAGGTCACCTTCAGCTTCTTCTATGCCTTCAGCGAAAACTTTGTGCTGCCCATCAGCCACGATGAAGTGGTGCACGGCAAGGGCAGCCTGATCAACAAGATGCCGGGCGAGTACGATGCTAAGTTTGCCAACCTGCGCACCTTCTTCGGCTACATGATGGCCCACCCCGGCAAGAAGCTGCTGTTCATGGGGCAGGAGTTTGGCCAGTTCACGGAGTGGAACGAGGAAAAGCAGCTGGATTGGATGCTGCTGGACTACGACAAGCACACCGAGCTGCAGAACTACGTCAAGACCCTGAACGCCTTCTATAAAGAGCACCCCGCCTTCTGGCAGATCGATTACAGCTGGGAGGGCTTCCAGTGGATCGTACCCGATGACTCCAAGCAGAGCGTGGTCGCCTTCCTGCGCAAGGACGCAAACGGCAAGCAGATCCTGGTGGTCTGCAACTTCAACCCCGTCCTGCGCGAGGGCTACACCCTGGGCGCACCTGTGGCAGGTACATACAAGGAAGTGCTGAACAGCGATGACGAGGCCTTCGGCGGTTCCGGCGCGGTCCATAACAAGTCCGTGCGCACCCACAAGAAGCCCCTGCATGGCTTTGAGCAGAGCATTACCATCACCCTGCCGCCCATGAGCACCCTGTATTTTGAGGTGCCCACCAAGCGCACCCGCAAGGCAGCAGATCCGGCCAAGACGGCCCAGACCGTGAAAAAGACCACTGCCAAAAAGACAGCCGCCAAGACCACGAAGACCGCCAAGGCTGAGCCTGCCGTGAAGGAGGAAAAGCCAAAAAAGACCTCCACCCGCAAGGCAAAGGCAGAAGCGGAACCTGCACCGGAAAAGGCTCCGGCCAAGCGCGGCCGGAAGCCCAAGGCAGAAGCCGCTGCCGCACCCGAAGCAGCACCCGCCAAGCGGGGCCGCAAACCCAAAGCCGAGCCCGCTGAAGCTGCCCCCGCGGCAGCCGAAAAGCCTGCCCGCAAGCCCCGCGCCAAAAAGGCCGCCAAGACCGAGGAGTGACCGGGGCGCATCCGCACAACACAGTCAAACCATTTCCAAATCCAATAAATCCGGAAATGTGTAAAAGGGGAGAATAAAGCTATGGCAAAAGAAATTGTGGCAATGATCCTTGCCGGCGGACGTGGCTCGCGCTTGTACGCGCTGACACAGAAAACGGCAAAACCTGCAGTGGGGTTCGGCGGCAAATACCGCATCGTGGACTTCCCGCTGTCCAACTGCGTCAACTCCAACATTGATACTGTGGGCATCGCAACCCAGTATCAGCCCCAGAAGCTGAATGAGTACATCGGCAACGGCCAGCCTTGGGATCTGGACCGCCTGTACGGCGGCGTGCACACCCTGCCCCCCTACGAGCAGGCAAAGGGCACCGACTGGTACAAGGGCACTGCAAACGCCATCTACCAGAACATCAGCTTCATCGACAGCTATGATCCCGAGTACGTCATCATCCTGTCCGGTGACCAGATCTGCAAGCAGGACTACGCCGACTTCCTGCGCTTCCACAAGGAAAAGG
>ERZ835109.1069-NODE-1069-length-25067-cov-3.586359_pt1 | contig 25067 bp, 22 predicted proteins | sample MGYA00519946_ERZ835109 | MGnify/ENA primary metagenome ERZ835109 (study PRJEB31850, sample SAMEA3708771) | human gut metagenome | biome: human gut; feature: human-associated habitat; material: faeces | place: China | collected 2014 ...
AATTTGCCCTAAAATTTCATTTTATGGAATTTGGACTACTTGATTTTCTAATTGCATACGCAATTCGTGAAATGTATCATTATACTGTTGATACATCAGACACACAAATGTAAATAGGGACAAAAACTATCAAGAATCTAAAACAGATCTTGATAGTTTTTATTTACAAGTTCAATTGCTTGTTTCCCTGTTAAATATTCAATAGTAATTTCTATGCAACAAAGAGCCTTCCATTCTCTTTGAATTTCTTTTTCAACTGCAACTTCATCATTACAATATTTTAATCCTAAAGCATTTACCGCTTGATAGATTTCATCATCATCTTGTAAGATTTTTGCTTTTCCAAAAAGAATAATACTTCTAAAATAAGTTGTTAATTCTTCTTCAATAACATCTTCTTGATCAATAATACTTATTGATACTTTAGAATTATTTTTAATAGCGTCTATTTTATGTCCTGATTTTGCTCCATGAAAATAAATCTTTCCATCTAAGTAAACATAATTAACAGGAACTGAATATGGATACCCATCATCACCATGTAAAGCAAGTGTTGCTGTTTTTGCTTTTTTTAAAATATCAATACATTGCTTTTCAGTTAATTTTTGTTTTTTTCTTCTCATTTCTCTAAACATATTATTACCTATATTTCCAATGTAAAAAATTTATGTAAGATATCTTTTGTCACTTCTCTATTTTCTTTATTCACTAAGATTGTTAAATGATCACCTAAATGTAAAATTGTATCTCCTCGTGGTACAATTTCTTCAATTCCACGATTAATAGAAATAATAATACATTCTTTAGGTAATCCTAATTCTTTGATTGGTAAATCTAAACAACATGAACCAAGTTCTACAGAATAATGGAGAATTTCTTTTTCTTCTAAGGAAATTTCATGATTGCCATTTTTAATCATTCGATTAAGTAAACTATGATAAATAGGTTCACATTTCATCATATTAGCTACAACATAACCAACAAAACTACATACAGCAATTGGTAAAAACTGTGATAAACTTCCACACATTTCTGCAATTAAAACAATGCCTGTAATAGGAGCACGAACAATACTCGCAAATAATCCCGCCATTGCTACAACTATAAAGTTATTAAAATACATTTGTGGAACACCACAATAAGTTGTCACAATTAAAGCATACGCACAACCTATTAAGCTTCCTAAAACAAGCAAAGGAAAGAAGATACCTCCTGGTGTGCCTGAGCCAAAGGAAATAAGTGAAAAGATAAATTTCATTAATAAAAGTAATAAAATGGTACTTAAGACAAAGTTTCCTTCATGAAGAATATCTATAATATGATGTCCACCACATAAAACATCTGGATAAAAGATCATAAAAACAACAGAAATCAATAAAGGAATATAGATTTTTTGATTGTTTTTCAAGAATGTAATTTTATCATAGAGTTTTAAAGTAAACATAGTTGTTTTATTATAAATAACACCTAATACACCAACAATAATCCCTAAAATAATAAGAAAACCATATTGTCCTAAAGGCAAAGTATCTACAAGTGGAAAATAAAGTGAGGGAGTCATCCCAAAAATATTTTTACTTATAAAATCACCTGTTAAAGATGCTACCATAACAGTAACAAGTGCCAGTGGTGAAAAGTTTTTATGGATTTCTTCCAAAGCAAATAACACCCCAGCAAGTGGTGCATTAAAGGCTGCTGAAAGTCCTGCTGCTGCCCCACACGTTAAAAGATATTTTTCCTCAAGTTTCATTCTTTTAAATGCAGAAGCTAGTCCTTTACCAACCATTGCTCCAAGTTGAATACTTGGTCCTTCTCTACCTAATGATAACCCCCCTACAATAGAAAGTGTCCCTGCTACCATTTTAGCAAGAATAACTTTATACCATTTTTCATCAATTTGATCAATCATTTCTGCTTCTACTTGTGGAATTCCACTTCCTGAAATATAAGATTCATATTTTAAAAGCTTAGAAATAATAAAACCAATAATTAAAACACATACAATCCAAATACATAAATGAAGTGTGTTATTTTTGATATAATCCACTACAAAATAAGCCATCTTTTCTCCATAAGAAAGCAACAATCTATAAACAACACCCACAATACCCGCTAAAATACCAACAATAAATCCTTCTAATAAAACAATATTATCAAAACGACTTTTAGAGCTTAAAAAACGAGCAATTGAAAACTCTTTTCTTTCCATAATTCTCCCCCAATTCGTTTTTTATTATAGCACTTTATTAAAAAGAAAAACACAAGAATCATTACTCTTGTGTTTCATCTTTTTCATCATAATAATTTCTTACTAATGATTGTGTTTTTCTAATATGTTTTTCAACATTTGCTTTTGCTAGTGCTTTATCTTTCTTTACAATCGCTTCATAAATTTCTTTATGTTCTTTTGCTGCTTCAATTAAACGATTTGGTTGTTTAATTGAATGTCTGGAAGTAACATGAATATAATAGTTAATATCTGACAATAATTGTTCAAAATATTGTGAATGAGTTGCTCTATAAATAGCTTCATGGAAATCAATGTTTACTTCTGTAAATCTTTCTTGATCATTTTTTTCAGCATAGAATTCTAATAAATCATAGATTTCTTTAATTCTGTCTAATTCTTCTTGAGTAATACGATCAATAGCAAGTTGTACAGATAAACTTTCTAAAACAACACGAATTTCTAACATATCATCAATATCTCTTGATGAAAAACCTAATACATAAACTCCTTTATTAGGAATACTTTTAACTAATCCTTCTAACTCTAATTGTTTTAAAGCTTCTCTAATAGGTGTTCTAGAAATATTTAGTTCTTTAGAAAGAACAACTTCATTTAATTTTTGTCCTTTTTCATATTCTTCATTTAAAATCTTATCTCTTAAAATACAAAAGATGCGATGTCCTAAGGAACCATGTCCTGCATTTTCTAAAATATTTTTTTTCATACTATAACCTATCTATAATTGCTTGCGTGAATTCCTTTGTAGAAGCATGTCCACCAATATCACGCGTTACAATTTTTCCCTCTTCTACGACTTTTGAAAGTGCATCACGTAGCCTATTTGCTTGATCATTTTGTCCTAAGGCTTCTAACATTAAAGCAAACGCTAAAAGCAATGCACTTGGATTGGCAATTCCTTTTCCTGCAATATCAGGAGCACTACCATGAACAGCTTCATAAATACGGTATTCATCTCCAATATTTCCACTAGGAGCAAATCCTAATCCACCTACTAAACCTGCACATAAATCAGAAACAATATCTCCATATAAATTAGGAGCAACCAATACATCAAATGTTTCTGGTCTTAAAACAAGCTGCATACACATATTATCAATGATTACTTCTTGTTTTTCGATTTCTGGATAATCTTTACCTACATTTCTAAAACATTCTAAGAATAATCCATCTGTAAATTTCATAATATTCGCTTTATGAATGGCCGTGACTTTTTTTCTACCATTTGCTTTTGCATATTCAAAAGCATAACGACAAATCTTTTCACTGGCTTCTCTAGTAATTAATTTAATACCATGCGCAACATCATCACCCACCATATATTCAATTCCTTTATAAAGATCTTCCGTATTTTCACGAATCATGACTAAATCAATATTTTCATATTTAGAATCAATTCCTTTAAAAGAACGAATTGGTCTTACATTGGCATAAGTTGCAAATTTTTGTCTTAAAGCAACATTGACACTTCTAAATCCTGTACCAATAGGTGTTGCTGTCGGACCTTTTAATGCCCATTTATATTCTTTAATAGCATCTACAAGTCCTGGTTCAAAGACTTCTTTTGTTTTAGCAGCATATTCTGCACCAGCTTGATATTCTACCCATTCAATATCTAAATTCATAGCTTTTGTAATGTCAACAACACTTTGTGAAATTTCTTTTCCGATTCCATCACCTGGAATTAATACTGCTTTCATTAAAAGTCACCTCCTAATTCTTTAATTGCATTTAATAGACCACCATATTGAATCATTGTTTTTTCTCTTGGTGATAATTTTAATTTTGCGGTAATTGTTTGATTATTTGTTTTATTTATAACAGTAATATCTTTATTGTTTTCAACACTATCTAATAAATTAATTAATTCATATTCATCTTGATCATTAAAGAAATCGTAATCTTTTTGATTAATAACAAGTGGTAAAATACCATTATTAATTAAGTTCGAACGATGAATTCTTGCAAATGAAATAGCAAAAATTGCTTTGATCTTTAAATAATTAGGAACAAGGGCTGCATGTTCACGTGAAGAACCTTGACCATAGTTATCTCCACCAACAATAAATCCTCCACCATTTTCAATGCATCTATTATAGAATTGATCATCTACTTTACAGAAAGAGAATTTAGCAAGATGTGGCACATTACTTCTATATGGGAGTAATTTAGAATCAGATGGCACAATGTGGTCTGTAGAAATATTATCTCCTACTTTTAAACATACTTTACCTTTAAATGTATCTGGTAATTTATCTCCTCGAGGAACTGGTTTAATATTTGGTCCCATATAAACTTCATTTTGAGGATCATATTCATCAATAAAGAAGTTTTTATTCTTCACAAATGGTGTATTTTCAATATCAGCTAAATACATATCATCTTCAAATTCATCTGTTAAATATCCTTTAATCGCACTTAAAGCTGCAACTTCAGGAGATACTAAATAAACACTAGCGTCATTTGTTCCTGAACGTCCTTTAAAATTACGATTAATTGTTCTTAAAGAAACACCTTTAGATAGTGGTGCTTGCCCCATACCGATGCATGGTCCACAACCACATTCAAGAATTCTTGCCCCAGAGGCAATCATATCCGCTAAAGCTCCACATTTAGAAAGTATTGCTAGAATACTAGAAGAACCTGGAGCAATAACAAGTGATACATGAGTTGCTACTCTTCTTCCTTTTAAGATTTTTGCAGCTTTTAACATATCAGGAAGTGATGAGTTTGTACAAGAACCAATCACTACTTGATTAATTTTCATTCCTTTTAATTCACTTACTGGTACAACAGCATCTGGACTATGTGGTTTAGCAGTTAATGGTACTAATTTTGATAAATCAACGGTGATTTCTTCATCATATGTAGCATCTTCATCCGCTTTTAATTCAACATAATCTTCTTCTCTTCCTTGTTGAATTAAGTATTCTTTAGTAATTTCATCTGTTGGAAAGACGGAAGTCGTTGCCCCTAATTCAGCCCCCATATTACAAATAGTTGCACGATCTGTTAATGATAATTCTTTTAAACCTTCTCCAGTGTACTCAATAATCTTATTAACTCCACCTTTGACAGATAATTGTTGTAAAATATATAAAATAACATCTTTAGCCGAAGCCCATTTTGCTTTTTTACCTACTAAATTCACTCTAACAACACTTGGGCATTGTAAATAATATGTACCTGTTGCCATTGCTACAGCGACATCTAATCCTCCTGCCCCAATAGCAATCATTCCCATCGCACCACATGTTGGTGTATGTGAATCTGATCCTACTAATGTTTTACCAGGTTTTGCAAAGTTTTCTAATTGCAATTGATGGCAAACACCATTTCCTGGTTTAGAAAAAGTAATTCCGTGTTTTTTTGCTACACTACGAATAAACTCATGATCATCCATATTTTCAAAACCTGTTTGTAACATATTATGATCAATATATGCAACTGCCTTTTCAACCGCTACATGTTCAATTCCCATTGCCTCTAATTGTAAATAAGCCATTGTCCCTGTTGAATCTTGAGTTAATGTTTGATCAATTTGAATCCCTATTTGTTGACCAGCGACTAACTCACCACTTTTAAGTTTAGTACTTAAGATTTTATACGCTAAATTCATTATTCTACGTCCCCCTTATTACGATTGTATACAATTATACATTCCATGTGTATTATTGTAAATACATTCTAAGTAAATAAAGGGATTTTTTTACGTATATTCCATTAAAATTGTATATTGTATACAGTTATCAATCATTTAAAAAGGGAGCAAAAGCTCCAACTTTTTATAAATCTAAGGCATATGCAATCGCAAGTTTTGTTGTATCTACGATTGAATCAATATGACAACGTTCTTTACCATGTGAATTGATCACAGCCATACCAAATGCTGCAGCATAAACATTATTACCTGCACGAATTGCAGCATTAGCGTCTGTTCCATAATGGAAGAAAACATCAACACAATAATTTAAGTTTGTTTTTTTAGCTTGGTTGATAATTCTTGTAGTAAGTTCTCTATCATATGGAGAATAATTATCTTTAGCACAGATACTTACTGTTTTTTCATCAGCATGATAATCTGGTCCAATTAATCCGATATCTAAAGCAACATATTCTTCTACTTCTTCTGGTACATAAGCTCCACCATGTCCGATTTCTTCATAAATTGGGAAAGCTAATAATGTACGATATTTTGGTTTTAAGTTATTTCTTTTGAAGTAAGCCATCATTTCGATTAATGCAGCAACTGCAGCTTTATCATCAATATAACGTGAAACAACATATCCTGATGGTGTATATTCGAAATGAGGATCTACAGAGATCACATCACCATGATCAATACCTAAAGCCATAACTTCTTCTTTAGAGTGAACATCTTCATGTAAGATAACTTCCATATGATCTTCATCTCTTGGCATTGTTCTAGCATCTTCAAATACATGAACTGAGTGAGCTTTACAAATAACCATACCTCTATATTTGCGTCCATCTCTTGTAATAAGAGTAACACCTTCACCTTCCATACTATGGTAGTTAACACCACCTAATTGTCTTACAATTAAATGACCGTTATCATCAATATGACGAACAACTAAACCAATTGTATCTAAGTGAGCACCCAAACATACTGTTTTAGAATTATCTTCTCCTTCTAAAGTAATGTAAGCTGTTCTTTTACGATCATAAGTTACTTCTAATCCAAATTCAGCAGCTTTTTTTTCTAATAAAGGGAAAACTTCTTCATAATAACTAACTGGACTTGGTACATCAATAAATTCTTTACATAATTCAACTAATTCATTTTTGTTAATATTCATTTCCATTTTATAATACCCCTTTTACTTTTTATCATATAAATGACATGCGCAGAAATGACCTGGTTCTACTTCTTTAAAATCGGGTCTCTCTGTTTTACAAATATCCATTACTTTCGGACATCTTGTACAGAAACGACATCCTTTTGGTGGGTTGGCTGGACTTGGCACATCGCCACCTAAGATTTGTTTATCTTCAATTCTTTCTTTTCCGATTCTTGGAATTGCTGAAAATAATGCTTGAGTATAAGGATGTAATGGTTTGGCATAAAGTGATTCTGTATCAGCCATTTCCATCATATTACCTAAATACATAACCCCTACTCTATCAGCAATATGTTTTACAACACTTAAGTCATGGGAAATGAAGATATAAGCAATACCCATTTTTTCTTGTAATTCATTTAATAAGTTAATGATTTTTGCTTGAATTGAAACATCTAATGCTGAAACAGGTTCATCACAAATAATCAATTTTGGTTGTAAAGCAATTGCACGGGCAATCCCAATACGTTGTCTTTGTCCTCCTGAAAATTCATGAGGATAACGATACATGTAATCTAAGTTTAAACCAACTTGTTTCATAACTTCCACAACACGTGCATCACGTTCTTCTTTTGTTTTATAACATTTAGCGATATCAATTGGTTCAGCAATAATATCTTTAACTGTCATACGTGGATTTAAAGAAGCATAAGGATCTTGGAAAATCAATTTGATTTTATCACGTGCTTCTTGTAATTCTTTACCTTTTAAGCTTGTAAAATCTTGACCATCTAAGATAACCTTTCCTTCAGTTGGTTCAATTAGACGGATTACACTTTTACCCATTGTTGATTTACCACATCCTGATTCACCAACAATCCCAAAAGTTTCTCCTATTTTAACATCAAAGCTAATATCATCTACCGCTTTAACAACGCTTTTTTTACCTCTTAAAGAAGATGATTTAATAGAATAATATTTCTTTAAATGTTCTACTTTTAATAAAACGTCTTGATTATTTTCCATTTTCTACATCCTCCTTATTCCATCTTTCATGATATTTCCAACAACGAACTAAATGGTTTTCACCATGTTCCATCATTGCTGGACATTCTTGATGACAGATTTCTTTAGCATGTTTACAACGTGGTGCGAAGAAACACCCTTTTGGAAGTTCATAAAGCATTGGTACAGAACCAGGAATAACTTCCAATTCTTCTTGATCATCGCTATCGATATCAGGGATTGATCTTCTTAGACCAATAGTATAAGGATGTAAAGGATTTTTAAATAAATCTTCTACATTTGTATATTCTACGATCTTACCTGCATACATAACGATTACATTATCTGCCATTTCTGAAATAACACCCATATCATGTGTAATTAATAATACGGCTGTATTTAATTCTCTTTTCATTTTATTAATTAATTTTAAGATTTGTGCTTGAATAGTCACATCTAATGCTGTTGTAGGTTCATCACAAATCAATAATGATGGATTACATGAAAGTGCCATCGCAATCATGATTCTTTGTCTCATCCCACCAGACAATTGATGGGGACAAGAAGCAAATACTTTTTCAGGCATTGGAATACCTACAAGTTTAATCATTTCTAAAGCACGTTCTTTAGCTTCTTGTTTACTCATTTTTTCATGAGTTAAAACAGCTTCCATAATTTGTTTTCCAACAGTAATAACTGGATTTAAAGATGTCATTGGCTCTTGGAAAATCATTGAGATTTCTTTACCACGAATATCTCTCATTTCTTTAGGAGATTTCTTTAATAAATCTTCCCCTTTATACATAATTTCACCAGCAGTAATTTTACCTGGAGGAGATGGTATTAATTGCATTAATGATAAAGCTGTCATACTTTTACCACAACCAGATTCTCCAACAACTCCTAAAGTTTCTCCTGGTTTGATATTAAAACTTACTTCTTGTACAGCAGGAAGCGCTCCACGATCTGTAAAGAAGGTAATACCAAGATCTTTGACTTCTAATAATTCTTTATTTTCACTCATATCTTTTCCCCTTTTTACGATCTTAATTTTGGATCAAGCGCATCTCTTAATCCATCACCTAACATATTGAACGCTAATACTGTAATAATAATAGCTAACCCTGGAATTACTGAATAGTATGTTGCACTACGAATATATGGTTGTGAAAAACTAATCATTGAACCCCAGCTTGCCATTGGTGCTTTAACACCTAAACCTAAAAAGCTTAATGATGCTTCTGACATAATTGCATTTGGAATACCTAATGTTACAGTAACGATTAATGTTGATAAACAGTTAGGTAATAAATGTTTCATAATAATTCTAAAACTATTTCCACCGCTGACTTTACATGCATCGATGTATTCCATCTTTTTAAGACGCATAACATCCCCACGGATAAGTCTGGCTGTTGAAGCCCAACCTAAAAGGCCAAGCGCTAAGTAAAGGTTAATTAAACCTGGTCCTAAAACGAACATGATTGCCATCGCAAATAATAAGAATGGAAAAGATGAAAATACTTGAATTAAAAATGAAATAACAGAATCTACTTTTCCACCAAAATATCCGGCACAAACACCCATCGTATACCCAATAACTGTCGCAATAATTTGTGAAATGATACCAACACTTAAAGAAACACGGCATCCATAAATAATTCTTGAAAAAATATCTCTTCCTAAATCATCTGTACCAAACCAATGTTGTCCGCAAGGTTTCATTAAACGATCTGTAAGAACTTGTTTGTTTGGATCATAAGGAGCAATCAATGGTGCAAATAAAGCAATTAAGCATAAAAGAATAACGATGAACAAACATACCATTGCTACTTTATTTTTCTTGAAAATGTTCCAACTGATTGACCAATAACTTTGATATGTTTGATCTTTTTTCTTTTTAAACATTTTATGATGACTCCTTTCCTAAACGAATTCTTGGGTCGACTACTGTATAAAGTAAATCAACTACTAAATACATAATGACACATATAACCGCAATATACATAACGCCACCTTGGACGATTGGTAAATCACGTGTATTAATACTATCTACTAACATTTTTCCAATCCCAGGAATTGAGAAAACTGATTCTACTAAGACAGATCCTGTTAAGATGTTTCCTAAATCAGATCCTGCAATTGTAATAATTGGAATTAACGCATTACGTAAAGCATGTTTAATTGTAACAACCCAACCTTTTAAACCTTTAGCTTCAGCTGTACGGATGTAATCTTGTGATAAAACATCTAACATACTTGTTCTTGTAATACGAGCAATACTTGCTGCATATCTTGTACCTAAGGCAATACCTGGTAAGATAAATGATTTAAAACTATCAATACCTGATAAAGGTAATAAATTAAATTTCAAACAGATAACAATTTGTAAGATGATAGCAATCCAGAATGCGGGAGCTGAAATACCAAATACAGAAATTGTCATTAAAGCTGAATCAACCCACTTACCATGATTAACGGCAGCCACAACACCTACTACTATTCCTAAAACAACAGCTAATATATAAGCAATACCAGCAAGCTTAGCCGTTACTAAAAATGAACTTGTTAAAATATCAATTACTGGTTTATTTTGGAAATATGATGTTCCAAAGTTTCCTTGAAGCATATTTCCTAACCAGCTGAAATATTGAATATAAATTGGTTGGTCTAATCCCATTTCATGTGTAACACGTGCAATCGTTGCTTGATCAGCGAACTCACCTAACATGATTTCAACTGGATTACCAGGCACAATGTTTAACACAAAGAATGTGATTAACGAAATACAAAAAACGACACCAATAGCTTGTAATACACGTTTTAGTAAATACTTCGTCATATTTTTCCTCCTTTTTCCTACAATAAATATATGGAATGCATTGCTGCATTCCATATATGATTAACACTTATTTAATTTCATTTACTATTTTTTAGATAAATCAATATCAATGTTATATAAATGATAAATTAAGTTTCCTAATTTAGCATTTTTTACATATGGTTTAGCAACAAATTGTAACTTACCATAATATAATGGAATTGTTCCATAATCATCACGAGATAAGATATAATCTGCTTTTTTGTATAATTCAACACGTTTATCAGAATCATTTGATTCTCGAGCTTCTTTCATTAATGAATCGAATTCAGGATTATTGTAGAATACACCTTTTCCTACAGCGTTTTCTGAATAGTAATAAGTATACATTTGGTTATCAGCATCTGCATATAATGGGAACCAACCAAGAACTGTAGCTTGTAATTCACCAGCAGCTCTAGCTGAAGACCAAATACCTGCATCAATTGTTTCTACATTCATAGTAATTCCAGCTTCTTTTAAGTAAGCTTGTAATGCAGTAGCGATTTTTTCTTCTTTTTGTCTAACTTTGCAAGTAAATGTAGGGTTTGAAATACCTGCATCAGCTAAAACTTGTTTAGCTTTTTTAACGTTATGTTCATAAGTTTTTAATTTGTCATCATGACCTGGAACACTTGGATTTAAGAATGATGAAGCTGGTTCAGCAGCACCATTTAATACAGTACTACATAATTCTTTACGGTTAATAGCTAATGAGATTGCTTCTCTAACTGCTTTATTACTTAATACTGGATCATTATCTTTAATTGATAAGAAATATGTACCTAATGGAGTTACTTGAGTAATTTCATCTTTTAAATCACTATCTTTATATTGATCTAATAATGAAGTATCTAAGTCACACATATCAATGTTACCTTGTTCATATTCCATCATTTTTGTACTTGCATCATCAATATAAACAATTTCTAAACGATCTAAGTTAGCTTTTTTACCATGATATTTTTTATTTGGTACCATTACAACTTTAGTTTGTTCATCATTTTCTTTAATTACATAAGGACCAGTACCAATTAAGTTAGTTCCTTTACCCCAGTTTTCACCAGCAGCAGCACATGCATCTGAAGGATAAATTGAAGCATAGTCCATACCTAAGTTAGCAACAAATGGCGCAAATTTGTAATCAATATGTAATTTAAAAGTGTAATCATCAACTGTTTCAAAACCACTTAATTCAGTAGCTTTACCATCTAACATATCTTGAGCACCAGTAATCATGTTGTACATATATGTATTTGTACATCCTGTTGCTGGTGTAAACATTCTTTCGAATGTATATTTAACATCTTCAGTAGTTAAATCAGAACCATCTGAGAATTTAACACCTTTTTTAAGTGTAATTGTATAAGTTAATCCATCATCAGATACCTCTGGCATATCTTTAGCAAGAACACATTCTTCTTTATTATCATCATTCCAACGATATAATCCCTCTAATACGTTGTCAGCAACAGAAGAAGCCCCTGAGGTAGTGTTAGTTTGCATATCTAAACCAACTTTTGGATTAGATTGACCAAAGCGAAATACTTTTTCGCCATTTTCTGTACTTTTGCTTGAGCTACTTGAACCACCACATCCAGCTAAGGATACAGCCATTGCAGCAACAGCAAGAACAGATAAAGATTTCTTTAATAAGTTCATTTCCCTTTCCTCCTAGTTTTAACAATTCCCTACTTAAACTTTTTTAAAGTACCTTTGTATTATATCAAAGGGCTTTCTTGATTTCAACAGAATATTGCATTTTTGTATACAATTGAACAATTATCTAATTTCATACCTTATTATTTTATGTTTTTTCACAAAAAATGTTCTTGTTTATGCAAAAAAACAATATCCAATCCACATGGATATTGTTTTTCATTTTAAAGCATACTTGTCATTCCACCATCTATAACAAGTAATTGTCCTGTTGTATAAGTACAAGCGTCACTTGCAAAATAGATAAGTGCTCCGTTCATTTCACCTTCACGACCAAATCTCTTAAGAGCTACTCTGTTTTTTAAAACAAGAGAACCTGGTGCATCTAAAGCATCATGTGTCATTTCTGTATCATAGACACCTGGTGCAATCGCATTAACAAGAATACCATAAGGTGCTAGATCTCCTGCCATGGCTTTTGTAAGGTTAACAACCCCACCTTTAGCCGCAAAATAACTTACTTGAGCAGGTCCAGCTTGAATACCACCAACCGATGAAATATTAATAATTCTTCCATATTTTTGTTTCATCATAATAGTTGAAACTTCTCTTGCCATGAGGAAAACACCTTTTAAATCTGTATCTAAAACTTTATCCCATTGGGCTGTTGTATGATCATGAAGACCACTTGAGTATTCAACAACACCAGCATTATTTACAAGAATATCAATTTTTCCAAAATGATCGACGACAGCTTTAACCGCATTTTTAATACTTTCTTCATCTGTAACATCACATGAAACAGGTAAACAATCATGTCCATTTTGTTTTAATTCTTTAGAAAATTCTTCTAATCTTTCTTTTCTACGTGCAAGGATAGCGACATCGCATCCTTGTTCACTTAATGCTCTTGCAAATTGTTGTCCAAGCCCACTTGAAGCTCCTGTAACAACCGCTACTTTCCCTGTTAAATCAAAACTAATCATCTTTAATATCTCCTATTCCATCACACGGATTGCATGATATCCCTCATGAATTGCAGTTAAAATTTTTCTTGGTGCAACAGCATCTCCAATAACAGCAACTTCATCATATTTTTCATCTAATAAATCTTCTAATTGATTATTAGGTCTAAATCCAACAGCATTTAAAACAGTATCACATTCAAGCGTCATTGTTTTTCCATCTCTTTCAAATGTAACACTTGTTGGTGTAATATTTGTTACTTTAGCGTTTGCTTCTACTTTAACACCACGATCTTTAACCATTTTTCTTAAGTGTTGATCATTATTTAAGCAGTGATTAGCTGTAAATAAGATATCTGGACACATTTCAACTAATGTGACATCTCCATCTTTTCCTGCAATATCACAAGCTGCTTCAGTACCAGCAAGTCCAGCACCGATAACAACGACTTTTTTACCAACCGTTGCTTGATGTGTTAAATAATCACTCGCAAGAACTGTGGTATCAATACCTGGAATTGGTGGCATAGCAGGAGTTGAACCAGCAGCTAAAATAACTTTGTCATAATCTCCTTCAAGATTGTCTTTAGTAATAGGTGAATTTAAATGAATATTCACATCTAGTTTTTTACATTGTGTTTCTAAGTATTTAATTAATTTTAAAACATCCGCTTTAAAATCAGGACCACCTGCAGGCCATAAAGTTCCACCTAATTTATCTTCTTTTTCATATAAATCAACATCAAAACCACGGCGTTTTGCAGTAATGGCAGCCATCATACCAGCTGGACCTCCACCAATAACAAGGACTTTACGTTTTTGACCATTTGGAAGTGGTAAAGCATAAGCTTTTTCTGCATAACATAATGGATTAACTGCACAATAATAGTGTTTACCGCTAAATCCTGCAAGTAAGCATTCATTACATCCAACACATGGAGCGATATCTTCTTCATGATGTGCTTTGACTTTTTTAGGCCAATATGGATCAGCTAACATTTGATGAGCAAGTCCTACATAATCTAAAATACCATCTTCAACAGCTTTTTTAGCCACTTCAGGATCTTTTAAATTACCATCACCTAATACTGGAACACTTACAATATCTTTAATTGCTTTTTGTACATCTAATTTATATCCTTCTTTACTATAAACAGTAGTGATTGCTTGGAACCATTCTTCATAACATCCAGTATCAACATGTAAAGCATCAACCCCTGCTTCTTCTAAAATTTTAGCCATTTCAATACCTTCATCAATGGTTCTAAAGCCTTCTACTCTTTGATGTGGTGTAAATTTAACAAGCACTGGCATTGTATCTGGAACATTCTTTTTAATTGCTTCAATACATTCCAATGTAAAACGCATACGATTTTCAAGTGTTCCACCATATTCATCTGTTCTATTATTCCATTGAACAGAATGGAATTGATCTAATAAATATCCTCCATACGCATGTAATTCAACGCAGTCTGCACCAGCATTTACAGCAAGTGAAGCACTGTACCCTACTTTTTCTACTAAATAATGAATATCTTCTTTTGAAAAAGGTTTACAAATTAAATCTGGGAACCAGAATGCACCTACACTACCCGCACTATAAGGTGGTGTAAAAGGATCAGTAAATTGTTGACGTCCTAAACCTGGTGATAATTGTACACAGACTTTTGCACCATAAGCATGACATCTTTCAATTAACATGTTTAGTCTTTCTACATGATGGAAATCAGAAAGTTCTGTACATGGTCTTGGTTCATATTTTGTCGAAACAACGTTAGCACCTGTAATAATTAAACCAGCACCACCTTTTGCTCTTTCTTCAAAATAATCAATACCTTCATTACAGTAAGCTCCATCAGCTTCTCCTGTCGTTCCCATAGGTGACATGAAAATTCTGTTTTTTAATTTCATTTTACCTATGTATGTCTTATCAAATAAACTCTTAGCCATTTTCTTTTTCCTCCTCTACCATAGTAAATGTTTATTTAACTCAAGTAAATTATATAACTGTAAAAATAAATGTCAACGCTTTCATTAAATAAAAGTGAATTTTTTAACAAGCATCTTTGCGTTAAATTATGGTATATTATTTTTAAGGAGAATTTTATGAAAATAACAAAAGAAAAAATATCACAAACAGCTGTTCAGCTTTTTTTAGACAAAGGTTATACCAATGTCACAATTCAAGATATTTGTAATGAATTACATATCACCAAACCAACTTTATATAAATACGTCAATAATAAGGAAGAACTTATTTTAGATCTTTATGATTCAACAATAGATCATCTTGTAAAAGACACGTATAAACTAGTTGATAGTGATAGTCACTATCAACAATTACTTATTGTCTTTTCTACATTAATTAAAGATACTAAAAAATATGGTTATGATTTATTTAGTCAAATGTTTATTGCGAATTTAAAAGAAAATCGTCATAGCTTTGATATGCGTGATAATCTTACAAAACTATGTATCATCATCATAAAAAAAGCTCAAGAACAAAAGGAAATTCATAATTTATCTAATCCAGAGATTTTATATCAAGCTTTAGCACATACCTTTACAGGTCACGAAGCTTTATGGTGTATTAAAAAAGAAGAAAAATGTTTTGATGAATCTTTTTATTTAAGTATGAATGCTTTATTAGAAGTTGATCCTGCTTATCAAGATTTATATAAAGAGTATTTGTAAACCTTTTATTTTATTGATAGAATAGTCGAGGTGATAAAAAATGTTGATAGAATGTTCAAATATAAAGAAATCATTTCAAGGAATTGATTTATTAAAAGATATTAGTTTTAAAGTAGATGACCATGATAAAATTGCGATTATTGGTGTCAATGGAGCTGGTAAAACAACGATTTTAAATATCTTAATTGGTGAAGAAAGTTATGATAGTGGTGATTTATTTAAAAGTCGTGATTTAAATGTAGGTTATTTAAAACAACATCATGATTTAGATATGAATAAAACCATCTATGAATGTGCTTTAGAAGTCTTTGAACCTTTGATTAAAATAGAAAATCGTATGCGTGAATTAGAAGGCATCATGGCTTATGATCATAGTGATCAAGTCATGAATGAATATGATTCACTTACAAATAGATTTAATGAAAAAGATGGTTTCAGTTATCCTAGTCGTATTGTTGGTGTTTTAAAAGGAATGGGCTTTGTTGAAGAAGATTTTCAAAAATATGTTTATGAACTATCTGGTGGTCAAAAAACCAGACTTTGTCTTGCCAAGCTTTTATTAGAAGAGCCTAAACTTTTGGTTTTAGATGAACCAACCAACCATTTAGATAGTCAAGCTATTTCCTTTTTAGAAAACTATTTAAAGGGTTATAAAAATGCTTTGATTGTGGTCAGCCATGACCGTTATTTTATTGATGTTGTTTCTAATAAGATTATTGAAATAGAAAATGGAAAAAGTCACAGTTATAATTGTCGCTATGAAGAATATTCTATTCAAAAAAGAACACAACGTGCTATTGATTTAAAACACTATATCAATCAACAAAAAGAAATAAAAAAAATACAAGAAAGTATTGATACATTAAAATCATTCAATCGTGAAAAAAGTATTAAACGTGCAGAATCCAAAGAAAAACAACTTGCAAAGATTGAACGTATTGATCGACCAGAAAATTTACCAAGTGCCATCACTGTTCAATTTACACCAGCTATTGAATCAGGTTATGATGTTTTAAAAGTCACTGATTTATCAATGCGTTATGATCAAATGGTTTTTGAACACTGTAATCTTGATATTAAAAAAGGAGAACGTGTGGCTATTGTAGGGGAAAATGGTGTTGGTAAAACAACTTTATTTAAAGCCCTTGTAGGTCAACTTCCTATTGATCATGGAAAAATACGTTTTGGTAGTCATGTAGAAATGGCTTACTATGATCAAGAACATGAATCTTTAAACTATAACAAAACAATTTTTGATGAAATTAGTGATTGTTATCCACGTATGACTAATCAAGAAATTAGAAGTACCCTTGCTATGTTTAACTTTAGAGGCGATGATGTCTTTAAAGATATTGCCATGCTTTCTGGTGGAGAAAGAGGACGTGTTGTTTTAACAGAAGTTTTATTAAAACAAGCCAACTTCTTAATTCTTGATGAACCAACCAACCACTTAGACATTTCTTCTAAAGAAGTCCTAGAAGAAGCTTTAAAGAGCTTTGAAGGAACGATTTTATTTATTAGTCATGATCGTTATTTTATAAACAAAATTGCAACGCGTGTGATTGAAGTACAAAAAGATCAATGTCTTTCTTATAATGGTAATTATGATGATTATTTAGCTCAAAAGACACCTGTTGTAGAGACAACACAAAAAGTGGTTACCGAAGCAAGACAAAGACAGATCATTGATAAAAAAACAAAGAATGAAATTAAAAAGCTTGAAAGAACGATTGATTCTTTAGAAAAAGAAATTAATTCTTTAAAAGAGGAACTAACAAGTGAAGAAGTCATGAATAATTATAAAAAATATAATAATATAAGAAACTACGAAGGTAGAAATTATCCACCAGAATATTTGGAAACTTTATATGCAAATAAATTTTAAAAGAGGGAATACAAATTTGTTTCCCTTTTATATTTTTTTAGGAAATATTATAATTTTAATTGACAAAAGAACGAATGTTTGATAATATATAGAAAATTTGAAAGAAGGTAGATATAATATGGATAACAAATTAATTGGAAATGAAAAAGATATTATATTTTATACTGATGAAGAAGGAAATACTAATATAGAAGTTATTTTACAAAATGAGGATATTTGGCTTAATGCACAAGCAATTGCTGAACTATTCGAGATCACAGATAAAGTTGTATATAAACATATCAAGAACATATATGCTCAAAATGAACTTGAAGAAGATAGCACAGTCGCAAAAATTGCGACTATGGGTAAAAACGGTCAAACATATCAAGTAAAGTATTATAATCTAGATATGATTATATCCATTGGATATAGAGTAAATTCAAAGAAAGCAGTAAAATTTAGGCAATGGGCAAGCAAAATAATTAAAGAATATATAATAAAAGGTTTTGTTTTAGATGATGACAGATTTTTAAAAGGTGGAAAAGTAAACATGCAATATTTTGATGAGTTGTTAGAAAGAATAAAAGTAATTCGCACAAGCGAAAGAATGGCTTATCAAAAAATAACAGATATATTTATAGCAACATCTATTGATTATGATAAAAAGTCAGAAGAAGCTTATACATTTTTTAAAACAGTTCAAAATAAATTACATTATGCAATAACAAGTCATACCGCAGCTGAATTAATCTATGAAAGAGCAAATGCAGAAAAAGAAAATATGGGATTAACTACTTGGAAAGAAGCACCAAATGGAATGATATATAAATATGATGTTGGAATAGCAAAAAATTATTTAGATGAGGCAGAATTAAAAAAATTAAATAATCTTACTAATTTATTTTTAGATTATGCAGAAGCAATGGCAGAAGATAATCAAGTAATGACAATGAAAGATTGGATAAATGAGACTGATAGCCTATTGAAGTTTAGAAAGAAGGAAGTATTACAAGATTCAGGAAAAATTTCTCATAAACAAGCTATTGAAAAAGCCGAAAATGAATATGAAAAATACAAAATTATTCAAGATAGAAAATTTTTATCAGATTTTGATATGTTAATGCTAGAAGCGGGAGATATAAATAAATCGAATGAAACTAAACAATAATTTAATATTGATGGAGATAAAATAATGATAGATATAAAAGATTTACCAAATTCGTATCAAGAAGATATAAAAAAAGCAGTAAAGACACTAAAAGAAAATGGTGCAACAGAAATATTTATATTTGGTTCTATTGTAAATGGTAATTTGAATAGAAATTCAGATATAGATATTGCAATTAGAGGAATAAGACAAGAAGATTTTTATAAAGTAGCAAGCATATTAATGTTTGAACTTGAAAAAGAAATAGACTTAGTTGATTTAGATGATGAAACAGATAGATTTTCTCAAATTATATTAAAAAATGGTAACATAATAAGAGTAGATAATTTGATATAAGTGGCTTAAATAAAAGCATTGCAGAAATAAAATACACCGAAGTGTACGCACTCTGCAAATTCTCTGCATAAATGATAACTGAAAAGAGGATTAGAAAGCTTGACTTTCTAAATGTTTACAGGAAAGCCTCTGCTTTCCTTATCCTGCCATTATAATATTCTATATAATATTAAAATGAATATAAAAAAATTATAAAACAATTATGATTTTTGCTAAAAAGTAAATTGTATGTTACAATAATTCTTGAAGAATAATAGTAATTAATAGGAGAAATAGAAATATGAAAGTAATAACAATTAAACAACCTTTTGCTTCTCTAATAGCAGAAGGATTAAAAGAATATGAATTTAGAACATGGAAAACTAAATATAGAGGAGAGATTTTAATACATGCAGGGAAAGGCATAGATAAAAAAGCAATGAAAAAGTTTGAAAAATATAATTTAGATTATCCAAGTGGATGTATAATTGCAAAAGTTGATTTGACTGATTGTATAAAAATTGATGATGAAGCAAGGAAAATGTTGGAAGAAAGAAATCCATTAGTTTATTCAAGTATAATAAAACACACAGAATGGAATGGTTATGGTTTCAAATTGGAAAATGTAAAAAAAATAGAACCTATTTCGGTAAATGGAAAATTAAGTCTTTGGGATTATGAATATAAATAATAAAAAATTACAGGTATATAGCAGATAGTAAATTGATAATTAATAATAAATAAAAGAAGGTATGTAAAAATGAAAATTATAACAGTATGTGGAAGTTTAAAATTCCAAAAAGAAATGATGGAAATAGCAGAAGAAATTGGTAAACAAGGTAATTGTATGCTTACTCCTGTATATCCAACTAATATTGATAAAAAAGATTATACTGATGAAGAAATAAAAATAGTAGGTCAAATGCATCTGGAAAGAATAAAATTGGCTGATGCAATATTAGTTGTTAATGTAAATAATTATATTGGCAACAGTACAAAAAAAGAAATAGAATTTGCTAAATCTTTAGGAAAAGAAATTATTTATTATACCGATTTGATAGAAACGTATTAATAACATAAATTGCAAGTGAAAGGATGGGAGGATTTATGAATTATAGTTATTTAATGGGAGTTAAAGATATAACTGAATTGAGAAATAATGGGTTTATTATAGAGGAAGCAGAAGGAGACTACTGTATAAAGTTTGAAAAGGATAAAGAAAAATTTTATCAGAATTTTATAATAAAAAATTTAGAAGCTGGGTTTTGGAATGAATATTTAGGCGATGAATGGGTATTTATATTTAAATTTAATGATGGTTCGGTAAAAATATATATTTATGATGAAAATAATGAAGATGAAATATTAAATTTTTGTTGTGAATTTGCTGAATGTAATTTTCCATCATTAAAACAAATGTTAGAGGATAATTCATTTTATGCTAAAAATTATTTTAATAAATAATAAGATATTAAAAATTTAGAAAGGAAAGAGCTATGAATAAAGTTATTGATATTTTTGGAAAAGAAATTGAATTTGAATGTATGGGATGTGATATAGCAAATCATAAATTAATTCCTCCGGGTGGATATGTTTATGAAGATGAATTTATTAATATATCTGCAGATCCAGAGATTCCAATAAAAGGTTTTATGGTATTAGGCATTAATAAACATATAAAAAGTTTAAATGAAATGACTGCTACGGAGAGGGTTAATGTTGTAGAAACATTAAACAAAACAATAGAAGTTATAAAGAAAAGTAATATTGCAAAGGAAGTATTATTAATTCAAGAAGAAAAGGCAAATCATTTTCATATTTGGATTGTTCCTATACATGATTGGATGGATAAATTTGGAAGAAACGTTAGAAATATAAAAGAAATAATAAATTATGCTAAACAGAATTTTAATGAAGATAAAAAAGAAGAATTATTACAAGCAATAGAAGATATTAAAAATGGATTTGAAAAAATAAATTTTAAATAGAGTAGAATTTTATTATATATCTTTTGAAAGAAATAGACATAATATTTTGCAAAAACCTTGCAAAATACTGCAGTATACATAGCAATTTTTATATGATATATTATTACCATCAAATATTATTTCTAGCAGAAGCAAGTCAAACTGGCTTCTGCTTTTTCACGCGTGTAAATATAATATTTGCTTAGGTTTTATGCATAAACCTATCTCAAAAAAATACTTATTTAAAGAGGTGTATGTATTTGAAAAAAGTAAATTATAATATTAAAATTGAATATGGTGAGCAAGATTTAAAAAATATCATACTACAAATATTTGAGGAATACTGTGCAAATAAAATCCTTAGAAAAGTTTAATACAACCATTTACATTTTACATTACTTTAGCTATAGTAATAAAAGGTGTATAACTTAAATGGTTGTCTAAACTTTAAGAGAAGGAGGTAAAATTGCAAAAGTTAGACAACATATACGAAAAGCAATTCTATGTTGGATTATATAAAAGATTATCAAGAGATGACAATGATGGAAAAAAAGAAAGTGAAAGTATATCTAATCAGGATAAAATCTTAAGACAGTATGTTGCGGAACTTTCAAAAAAAGAGCCACAAAATAGATTTATAATTGTAAAAGATTATACAGATGATGGATATACAGGAACAAACTTCAATAGACCAGGTTTTATAGAGATGATTAATGACATTGAAAATGAAATGATAAATATGGTAGTTGTAAAAGATTTAACAAGACTTGGGCGTAAAACAAATGAGGTACTGAGATATTATCAAGAATATTTTCCATCAAAAAAAGTTAGATTTATTACTGCAACAGAAGATACAATAGATACATATTACAAAGAAGATGATGACTTTATTCCTTTTAAAGCTGTAATGAGTGAGCAATATCCAAAAGAAACATCAAGAAAAATAAAAGCAGTAAAAATTGCAAAAGCAAAACAAGGCTTATTTCAAGGCAATACTGCTCCTTATGGATATAAAAAAAGTCCAAATAATAAAAATCAATTAATAGTGGACAAAGAAGTTTCGTGGATAGTAAAAGAAATTTTTGAAAAATATTTAAAAGGCTATACTCGTACTGAAATAGTAAAAAGCTTAAATGAACAAAATATTAAGCCACCTAGAGAATATTTAAATATAAAAGGAATAAAAGCAAATTTAGAAGGTTGGAAAGAAATTACAATAACAAGAATAGTTAGTAATCCAGTATATATTGGAACAATGGTAGGAGCCAAAACTGTAAAGCCTAGTTTTAGACGAAAAGAGAGAATTATAAATACGAAAGAAAATCAAATAATTGTAGAAAATATGCACGAACCGATTATAGATGTAGAAACATTTAATAAATGTCAAATTTTAAAAGAGAAATTTAAGCATAATCGCGAACGAAAATATGATGACATTTTCAAAGGATTAATTTATTGCAAAGAGTGTGGAAGTATTTCTACATTAAAACATAAAGAAAAGCCTACCAAAAGTGGTAGAAAATGTGAAATAAATTCTTACATATGTTCTGAAGCTAACAAAGGTATAAACAAAAAGTGTAGTAATACTAAGTCTATAAGTAGTCGAAAGTTGTATAATATGATAATACCAATAATAGAAAAAGAATGTAAAAATGTTTCTTTTAATGATAATGATATAAAAATAGTTATGGATAATTTAGAAAAAAGTATTAATTATGAATGCCATAGATTAGAAGATGAAAAACAAAGATTATTTGTGAAAATAGAAAAACTCAATGAACAAATAAAAACAACTTACAATGATAAACTTGAAAACATAATCAATAATGAAACTTTTTTATCAATAAAAGAACAAAAAGAAAATGAGATTGAGAATTGTAAAAGACAAATTAATGACTTAGATAAAAAAATAGATATAGAAAAGTCAAAACATACTATAAGCTATAACCAAATAAAAAAGCTATCTGAGGAATTTTTAAGTGCAAACAATATAACTAAACCAATATTAAATAAATTAATTGACAAAATCGAATTTGATAGCAATCGCAATATAAATTTAAAGTTAGTATTTTCAAATATAAAAAGTGATTAAAATTGATATCCTTAAAAATACTGCAAATGCTGTTGTAGTTTTTATAAGGATACCTAAAAAAGTACCCTTACCGTTATCGCATCACATGTTGCATTAAAAGGAACTCCGGCAGCAGATTGTGGGTATACATCAACACCATGGTCTGTATAGTAAGCACCTAAACCTGCTTTTTCTATTTCTTCTATGGATGCATCTTTTGTTAGTTGATGAACTATTGTTCCTACCATTTCTAAGTGTGCTAATTCTTCGGTGCCAATGTCATTTAAAATAGCTTTGGCTTTTTGATCAGGCATACCAAAACGTTGAGAAAGATAACGCAATGCGGCACTAAGTTCGCCGTCAGGCCCGCCATATTGAGAGATAATAACTTTAGCAAGACGAGGATCAGGACATTTAATATTAATAGGATATTGTAAAGTTTTGTTGTAAGTCCACATTAAAAATTCCCCCTTTCCCAAGGCCAAGGTTCTTCAAGCCATCTCCATTTATTACAAGGGTATTGAATAGTTAAAGGACCGAAAACCTTTTGATATTTATCTTTACAATCTTTTAAATCTTTGCAATATTTTCTATGCAAGCAAAGAGCTTTTTCATCAGTAGGATGGGTATCTAAATAAAGTGCTAGTTCGGTAACAGCAAATTCTAAAGAACGAATTTGTTCCATCATATCACGTCTAGCATCACAATTAACTCTTCTAGTAGGATCAGAAGAAACCTTTTGAGAATCAACAGCAAGAACAGTACCTTCTTCGACACCACATGTTGAATTATCTGCAACGGCAGAAGGTACATAAGAATTTGTATTATTCATGTTGCAATTACAATTTCTATTTTCATCTAACAACATTTATTGCACCCCTTTCCAATTTCATTTGTTTTTTCAATAAAATTAATTTCTTCCATAGATTGCCCAGGAAAATAAGGACTAACTAGTTCTGGAAAAATTGTTCCCATTTTTAAACCAACACTGGGTTTGAAAGTTTTATCCATATATTGAATAGGAACGTAACTTTGAGCTAACATGGGATTTTCTGGAAAAAGATTGGTTTCTTCATCAAATCCACAATTACAGCTATCATACATGTCATCATTTGAATAAGAGATGACATTATTACATGTATCTTCTAATATGTTTTCTGTATTATTACAATCAGTATCCATATTGTTATTCATACAGCAACAATTTCTAGTTCTTCTAAACATTTTAAATTCCTCCTTTTAATGACATTATATGCAAAAAAAAGTGAAAATGAGACTTTAATTTTTTTAAAATGAAAAAAATTATAAAAAACATGGTAAATTAAAAAAATATATGATATACTAAGTACGGTTATATAAAAGACTTAGTATGGAGGGAATGATATAAAATGAAGCATGCAAAAGAAGCAAAAAATATAAAAGACACGAAAAGGTTAAAAAGAAAGA
>ERZ835109.1073-NODE-1073-length-24985-cov-4.197272_pt1 | contig 24985 bp, 18 predicted proteins | sample MGYA00519946_ERZ835109 | MGnify/ENA primary metagenome ERZ835109 (study PRJEB31850, sample SAMEA3708771) | human gut metagenome | biome: human gut; feature: human-associated habitat; material: faeces | place: China | collected 2014 ...
CCTCGATCGAAGTTCATCTGCTTTTCCCGTGCCTGTTGGCTGATCTGATGGCTTGCCACAAACTGCCCGTGTTGCGCATCAAACTGCTGCACACCTTCAGTTACCCCAGCATTCATGACTTCCCCAACGGTCGAAGCATTGAGTGTTGAACCGGAGATTTCGCTCATCCTGGCAGCGTTACTGTCGGCAGCGCTTTGCACATTAGCTGGCGTCGCCTCAAAGACATCAGCATTTCTCTCAATGGCAGAAACAACCGTCCCAGGCCCGAATCGATCAGACGGCGAAACAGATGCACCGGCTCTTACATGCTGTTCTCCGGCAAAACTGGCCACCTCCGCAGGCTGATACATCGCCCGCAAGGCGGCTTCACCGCTGCCGTAGCGCTCAACGGCAGAATTCATCAACGGCACCGAACCATCGGCCGACGTCGTCACCGAACCGGTATCCGACTCGTTTAGGGTGGAGGCAGCAGACATGGATTCCACATGCGACTGCGTTTGATCACGGCCGGCAGAATGGGTTGCATCCAACGACTGCACAAAGCCTCTTGCGTAACTGCGAACACGATCATCCGAATGGCTATTTGCTACAGCAACAGCTGCTGATCGCACCATTGCGTACTCAGTACTCCTGCCTTGCCCCTCTTGGGAACTCATCTTTCCGGTTGCACGGTCTACGAGATTTTGAGCATCCTGCATGGTCAAAGTGCCGACCAATCTTCCACCAATGGTCAAATGACTGTCTTCTGTCATTCCTGAATCGCCTTCCAACGGCGTCATCTCTGTCAGACTCCTGCCTTTGCCCAATAGCAGTGAACTTCCCATCTGATGGCCATTGACTCCAGGATCTCGTACAAAATTCCTTAAGCCTCCCACCTGGGAGATCGGTTCGGCGTTTTCGCCCATAATGTTTCGCCCGAGCTGCAGTTCACCTTTGCTACTGTACGTACTCCCCTCACTCACCGAGCTCGTCCGATCCATCTCCGACGCCCTCGTCAAAGTCACACTATTACCCCACCCGCTCGTATCCGAATAATTCGTCGCAAGAGACTTCTGTTCACTCAACGCATCCTTTAAGGCATGCGCAAAACTCTGCTGCGTGGAATCGCTGCTTGACGCCGACTGCGAGAAAGAGAATCGCGCGGCATCGGTACTCACGGTCGAGGTCTGCCCCACGTTCGAAGCCAAATGTCCGCGCACGAGACTTTGCTGTATCTGAGAGTCCACCCCGAAACTCACGGCAGTGCGCTGCAGACCCGTCACTTCGCCGGATGCGGCTCGCGTCACGGTGCCGTAACCGGACTGCGTCACCGCCATGCCGGTGTCCACGCTTCTTATCGAGGCATCGGCCTTGTTGGAAGAAACGTTGTTCGAAGACACGTTTGACACGCTCACGTTGCCCTGCGAGATATTTCCCGCGGCAATTGCGGCACCTTGAGAAGTCGCGGCGCTTTGTGCGGGCTGCGTCAAACCTCCCACAAGCTGTCCCACGGCCATGTCGCCGGCTCGCACCAAGGCGTAGGAAATCACGGGAACGGCACAAAGCAAGGCCCCCGCTATCGCCTGAGAGCTTGCTCCCGTCTCGCGGATGAGCGTGGCGGCCTGAAGGCTCGAGCCCCCGAAGTTTTGCGCCAGCAGCGTGAAAGGATGCAGATCATGCGCAATGACAAGATAGTTGACGACGCTCGACAACGCAGGCCACAGCTGAACGGTCAAAAGAAGCGTGACGTAGCTTCGAACAACCCCCGCCATCCCGGAGCCTGACACCAACGCAATCAGCGCCACCACCGGGAACATCGCAATCACCACAAATTCCAGAGCGTTTCGGATCTTCGGCAAAGCGTCCTCGGCCATCTTTGCCATCGTGCGGTAGTTGATTTCACCGGCAAGATTTCCCTGAGCGCGGGCCAAGGTGGACGCCATCGCCGCAGGACCGGCCACCGTCACGGCGTGGTCCGACATCACCTTGGGCAAAGCGGTGAGCATGAGCGAATGCTTCAAGGAACTCTCGGCCGATCGCGAAATCCCCAGAAGCAGACTTTCCGTCTGCGTGATGCTTGCGGCAATCGACGTCGACGGATTCAGGGCTTGCGGATCAAGCTTTACGTGCACCCAGCGCTTTAGGGCAGGAATTTCCACGTTGACCAGCACCTGCTCAAGTTCCGCGACGGCGGCAGGACACTTGAGCACCGAACCGTCGGGCATCACCGCAAGGCGCGCGGGATTGACCCAGCCGTCGCCTTTAATGAGCGTCCAAAGGTCGCTCGAAGCCATCGCTTCATCGGCCTTGCGGCCATCCAACACAACTTCCGGCAAGACGCAGTTTTTGAGAACCGCCTGCAGGGTTTCACGTCCCTGCACCGTCACCGGTCCCGTGCGCTGCAGCACCTCCATCACGCGCTGCGGATAGACGGCCCCGAAACTCGAATACTTCGCCACGTCGGCCGGAATGAACGCGGTCTCATAGGCCTGAGTCAGCCAATGCCCGATGCGGCTGGAAGCGGACGCAAAAAAGGCCATCGACAAAGGTACGTTGTCGACGTTGTAGACCGTTTGACTCCTGACGTCTTCAATGACGACCGTCGCTTTGGGAACGATCGCCACAAACCAAAAGAGCACCGCGCAGGCAAAGTAGGAAATCACGCTTCTGCCTTCGCCCTTGACCGCGCCGATCAGAAGGCACGCGACCATGCCGGTCACCACCAAGAAGGCCGCAAGCTGCACAAAGCCCGATCCGTTGGTGACAGACACCAACCCCTCGAACAAATCCCGAATCTGATTGCCGTTCCAATAGGCGTAAAAGACAAACGCGTCGTCCATCACTTGAACTCCTTGGCGCTTTCGGGCCACGCCTCGATCGTAGGCGTCACTTGGTTGACCGCCAGACTCTTTTCGATGTGCTCAAGCTGGAGAATCAAATTCGAGGCGCGTGCCATGCCCTGAAGGAGCTTGTCCTGTCGCTGATAGACACCCTGCTGCACGGCTTCGATTCTCTCTTCCAGACGCCGCACGTGTTCGACATGCTGTGCGGAATGATCCTTGGCGCTTGACCCCGACAAAGCGGCCTTGATGTCACCCGCCAGGGAATTGACTGCGGAGGCGAGCAATTCGTAGGCCGCCGCATCCACGTAGATGCGCACCAAGTCGTCAGCAATACCCTGATAGCGTGAAGTCGAGGCAAGGTTCAGGACTCGCAGCAGAGGCACACCCGTCGTGCCGCCCAAGAGCATCAGTTCCCGGTCGCTTACCAAGGAAGCGTTTCGCTCTCTTACCGCACGGCGATAATTGGCTGCGGCGTCGTGCAGTTGATCGACGAGACTTGCGTCGCTCGTTTCCGCGGGCGAAACCTTCAAGCAGCGCTTGGGTTCGTCGCAATGCAGCCGTTCGATCTTGACGTCGCCGCGCACTTCCCCGAAGAGAATCGGCAGCAGATCCGCGCCCGCGTAGTGAGTGCTCGTCAAGACGGCGTCCTTGCCCGAGCCCGACTTTCTCAGAATCGTCGTGCCCACGAGCGTCATCATCACTTCCTTCAATTCCTGACTGTTGCCCTTGGAAAAGTTTCCGCTGTTGATAAGCGCCCAGGTGAGGTTGATTTCAGGAGCCGAGACGACGTTGCCCGAAGCGTCCTTTTGCACCGGGGCCTTGTCGATCGCCTTTTCGCCGTCGTCACGCACCTGGCGGTCGGCTTCGGACTGATCCGATGCAGCGCCGCTTGCGCGCAAGGCGTTCTTGGCTCCGAAGACAGCCTTTTGCAGGGCGCCGTTTGCCCCCGTATCCTCCATGATCGACTGCGCTGCGGTGCAGGCATCCGTATAGCGGTTGGTGTAGCCTCGGATCAGATCCGAATAGCGCCCCACGATCTCATTTAAGTCCGGCGCCATGTACTGAAGCGCCATCTGAAAGGCGACGCCGGGCAGAGCCGTACCCACGCTTTTTAAGAAACTCACGAACTCCTCGCGGCTCGGAATCGAAAACGCCCCTAAAAAGACATCGATGCCCCCGCAATTGGCGCGTAGCGACGGCGGCGTGATCGCAAAGGGCGAAAACTCCTTTCTCGGCGCCTTAAACACGAAGCCCCCGCCCGTGACCACATTCATGCCGCCGGCCTGCAGAACACCGGCTTGCGTCACGTTGACGTTTGCCTGCGCTTCATCCAAGAAATCGTCCACAAAGCCCGCGTGAACATTGACCGCCCCGCAAAAAACGAGGACCGCCGCAAGTCGCAAACCCAGCCCTTTACTCAAATTCTTCGTTTTCACTCTTCTTATCCTTCGTCGTTATTCACCCGAACCGCCCAGGGCGCCTTCCGCTGCGGTCTGCCCCGCCTTCAAGCCTGCTGCAACCGAATCTCCCGCCGCAGAGGCCCTGTCGCGCAGCATTTCATTGGCCGCCGCATGCGTGTTGCGCACCAACGTCATCGCGTCGGCCGCACCGGTGGCAATGAGCTTTGCCTTAGTCAAATCCTTTTCAAATCGACTCACGAGCACCAAAGCCGGAAACTGTCGAACGCCCCGCGCGACGAACGCGCTCAAGCCCTTGTCTTCCCGGGCCTGCGGCATCAGAGGGTTGTCGGCGCCCGACACCGAGACGAACGCCGCCTCAAACCCGTACTCGGCCTGAAAGGCTCGTACCTGTTCGAGCATGTGCCGGGTCTTCAGCGTGTCGTCACCGAAGAAAATGAAGCCGTGATCCTTGGCCATCAGCCTGACCTCTCGCATCATCCGTCCCTCGCGCTCGCGCGACATGCCCGTAGAGACAACGTTTACCGCGGGCCTCACGGCCGTCCAGTCAAACTGCGGGTTGTCGACCAAGGCACGTCTCCAGCTCTCGGCAAAGACGCCGGCCTTTTGCATCAAAAAGGCATTGGCCTGCAGATAAAGACCGATTGCGGCCGGAGTCGGATTCATCACGGCCGCATCCATCCGGCGGTCCACCTCCTCTCGCAGCTCCTTAACCGTCTTGAGGCTCCTGAGCTTTTCAAGACCGGCGGCCTCCGCTTCGCGCGTCAAGGATTGCCCCGCCGCGGCACGATCGAGCCCATCGGCCGGAAAGATTGCCAATTGCCCGTCGCTCACGTGCGCGGCAGACTTCTTCCCTTCCCCGCCGGCCTTCGACCGATCCTTCCCTTCAACCGCTCTCTTTTCCGTCGGGGACTTCACCTCATCCTCCCGTTTCTCCCCGTAAAAGAGAAAGGGCCTTGAGGGATCGGCCCAGACGTCCTGCGTCCAAAAGCCCTCGGCGCTGCGTGCCGTTGCCCCCGAGGCGCCGGGATCTTTCGATGAAACGCCGCTTGCGCCGGCGCTCAGGCTCACTTGAATCAAACCGAGAAAGGCCGCAGCCACCGCCGCAACCTGCGCCCGACTTTTCCGGATCCCGATCACGGTGCCTCTCCCCGTACGCCGCAGACCGACGCCTCAACGCGACACTCGCCGTGTCCCGTCATGCAGCCCGCCCAAGCGGCGAATTCGGGGAAAATCAATACGCTCACCAGTCCCGAGAGCACCAACACAATGGAGGTGCGCAGCAGCAGTTGTTTGCGTTTCATCACTTCGTCTCCTTTGAAAATTTCTCTTTTTTTTCATTTGTCGCGTCAAAGCCCCGCCGGCAGCAGAAGCGAGGCCCGACGCCCCGATCTCTCGCCTTTTTTATGGCTTCTCATCGGTTTTTCGTAACCTTGAATCAGCGCGTACACGGCCGTGCAGTCCGTCCCCGCGCCCGTCTCGCCCATGAAGCATTTGCCTTCGATCGTGTTGACTTCGGTGTAGTGGTCCGACGACGCGGCAGCCTCCTTCACGCGCACCCGGGCGCGTTCTGTGACGGCGGCCATGTTCACCTTGTTTCCGGCAAGCGTGCCGTCCTTCGTCGACTGCTCGGCAATTTCCGAGACCACCGGTCTCAAATCCATCTTGGTGAAGTCCAGACTCTGAAACTCCTCCAGGGTGAAACCGCGCGTCACCGGGCGCTCGGGCGTACCCCAACCGATTCCGAGTTGCTTGCGCCCTTCCTCCTGCACGGTACGGGCGAGTTTCGAGTTGAAGCACACCCAGGTCTCGCGCTTTTCCAGGCAACCCGCTCCCGACTCCTTGTCGCAGAAGCTGCCCACGTAATGACAAAGCCCGCGGGACTTTCTCAAGGCGTGCATGCGGTCTTCGTCGGTGCAGGAAAAGTATTCGGCGGCCATCTCCAAAGCGATCGAGGCCAAAAATGCCGTCGGCGAAAACTCAAGCGTCAGGCTTCCGGCTGACGAAATTCCCACCGACACCCCGTAGTAGGAAAACGACGGCGAATACACGCCGCTGCCCGCACTTCCGTAGAGGGCCTGCAAGACGCCCTGCGTGGACTCAAAGGAATTGAGAATGTCGTAGACGTAGGGGCTTCCGAGCCACTTGATGAGTTCGGTGCCGGCGTCGAGCCCCACCTCAAGACCGATGGAAAGCGCCGAATTGCTCATGCTGCCCGCCGTCCCCTCCACGTCGTTTCTGCAGCACGAAAAGCCCATCATCTTGACGGTACAGCCCGAGTCAGTCCCCTTGAAGATCATGTCGCCCTCGACTTCCCCGTAGATGCCCGCCTGACGCAGGATCTCCCATACGGCAATGCCTTCCAGGAAGTCCTCGCTTGTCTCCGGTTTCGCGGGCTCGCAAATCCCCGCGATACACAGTTCCCCATCGCAGTCCTTGCCCGTGACGATCTCTTGCGTGCCGCCACCGCACACAAAGGTCTTGGTGAGCATCGTGCAGTTGCCGAATTCATCGCGCCCGAGACACTGGGATTCGGTGAGCTTGCAGTCCTCCCGCCGCTCGAGCCCCTCGCAGCCGTCGTCGGTGACCGCCTCCCCGCTGCCGGAGCCGCAGGTGTAGGTGATCGCAGTGGCCCAGCAGTCCTTGGTGACGGGCACGCCGTTGACAATCTTCGTGCCGCCGGGTTGCGTACAGACTTCCGAAGTCTTGCGGCAGATCGAGTCGGAATCCAAGTCTGAGCACGTATCCACCTCCACGATCCCGACGATCTCGTCGCTTGACTCAATCAACTCGGCCTCGCCCGGATCAACCTCCTCGACCTTGCCGCAGTTGTAGACGACGCGCTCGGCCTCGCACCCGGTCTCGCCCTGCCTGACGCACGTGCGCTCGACTTCCTTGCAGCCGGGACTGGCTTCGAGCCCCTTGCAGGTCGAGGCGGGTTCGGTTCGCTCGCAGCGATACGTGCGCTCATATCCCCAGCACGAGGCTCGATACGCAATGCCGTTGATGACGCGTACGGGCGGGTCCTTGTCGACGCACACCTGGGAAATCTGCGTGCAGGACATGCCGGACGCCAAAAAGTCCTCCGTCATCGTCTTGCAGGAGGCGAGGTCGGGCGTGGGCTGGCCGATGTTGACGGTCTCTTCGTCTTCGATATTCGCGTCTCCATCTTCCACCACGCCTTCCGGGAGTTTTCCCTTGCAGGCTGCCTCACCCACCTTCACAAGGCACGTCGGGTCGTAGTCAGGGTCGCAAACCGGTTCCTTGGTGATCGTGCAACCGCCCGAGGCCAAATCCGAGCACCCCGTCGCGTTTTTCGCGCCGCAGTAAAAGACGCGCTCGCAACCGGCCTGGGTACACTTGACCTCGCCCCTGACGCAGTCCTGTCGATCGAGCAAATCCCCGCAGGCCGACTCGTCGACGTCGTCCTCCGTCTCCACGGTTGACTTCGTCCACTCGGCGTTGATCGGCGGCAGTTCAATCTTCCTGTCGCACACCCAGGTCTCCTTGTAGGAAAGACAGACCGCGTTGCCTGCGGTATCGGCGACTTCTTCCGAACACGTTCTCTCCTTTAAAACGCACCTTCCCGGTCCCGATTCGTCCGCATCGGCCTGAAGTGTCGAGCAGCCGTTTACGGACTGCGTATCGGGCGCAAGGCACGCGTAGGTGTCGCGATAGCTCCAGCAGTCACGCGTCACCGGTACGCCGTCGATGAGGCGCGTGCCGCCTTCTTCCACGCACACGCGCCCGGTGACGATGCAGTTTTCCTGCGAAGCGTCCCCGGCCGGGGCCTTACCCGAAACCGCCGAGAACAAGACCGAGCACAAAGCGGCAGACAGGATCTTCACATTCACACGCCCGTGCATGTCTCGCTCCAATGGTCCGTCTCGGCGTTCTTGATGAAACGCACGAAGGGAAAGCGCAGAAACACTTCGCCCAGATAGACGTGGCTCGTGCCCGAACTTCGGTAGACGGTCATCTTCAGCTGTGCGATGCAGTCGGCCTTCGTGCAGGAGACGTCTCCGGCAAGGCGCGCCTGTCCTCCGGTGATGTTCACCACCGTCTCAAAGATGTTGGTGCGCGCCGTCACCGTCACTTCGGGCTGACTGTTCACGGTCAATCGAAGTTCCAGGCCGTCAGCCGAACACACGCTCGTCGCCGTCAATGTGTCGGCTCCGGGCACCGCATCTTCCCCGAGGCCCCCGAAGTCGCTGTTGGAAGCGGTTTGCGTCTCGCCCACGCGGCATGAGGCTTCGGCCGTCACCACCAGGCGCCTCGTGCAGGTCTTCGTCACCGATCGGTAGACGGGCTTAAAGCAAGCCGCGTGATGCTTTTCCTTTTGACCGGGCGTGACGGTCACCGGACACGTCTCGGCTGTCGCATCCTTTCTGCCCTCAAGGCAGGCAAGCGTGGTCGTCGTCTCCTGACGCACCACGACGGGAATCGAACAGACGGAGTCCTTTTCTTCCTTCATCTTGTTTTCGCACGCCCACACGCTCGTTTCCGACAAAATCTCATCAAAGCGCTTCTCGCAGGACTCCTGCCTGCTGCCTCCGGGTTCTCTGTTGGTGCGCACTTCGCAGGTCATGGTTTCCTCCGGCTTCGGGATCAACGTGACATGGTCCTCGCAGTTGCCGGCAGAACTTCCGTTTCCGCCCACATCCACCCAATCGTCGGCGTTGTCGATCACGTCGTTGCGACCGCCCAGAATCTTGTCCTCCTCGTCGGGATCCAAAACGGGGCGGTTGGCGGAGCCTTTGTCGACCATCTGCACAGCCAGGCACTTGGGATCGTTGCGGTTGCGGCAGACGTCGGCTTCGCTTCGGCCCGGGCCGTAGAGCACGCCCTGGCCGTTTTGCCGCAGAGCCTCCATTTCCGCGGTACTCCCGGTATTCGACGCAATGAAGTCGTTGACGTCCGCGCCCTTCGTGATCTCGTCAAACTCCGGTATCGGCATGTTCCTGCCTGCGTTGACGGCATCCTCGACACCCGCAGGGACATCGCCGTCCGCGTTTGCCGTCGGCGACGAAAGCCCCAAACCAAGCGCTGCGGACAAAAGAACAAACGCGGTCTTGCTACTCACAGGCTTCTCCCATGAAGGACAACCCCGCAAGCGTTCCCGCACTCAGAGCGCAACCGGCTTTCAACACGGCTTCTTTGGCTTGAGACACACGCACCTTGCCCGCCTTTTTCACGACGAAAGACTTCGCATCCGTCAATTCGCTCCACAAAACTTCCAAAGCGTAGCGGGTCGTCACCGCTCCGTGCACGCGCGAGATGACGCCTGCGTCGTCTTCGAGCACAAAGACGGGGGCCGCCTTAATGCCGTTATCCCGGAAAAACGCTGGATCGACGTCGATCTCCCCGAAGGCTTCATGCAATGCGGCGGCCGCCCTCACGATCTCGCCCTTGAGCTGAACCCGCTTGTCTTTCGGCGCCGCAAAGAAGGGCTGCCCTTCAAACCCGTCGGGCACGGGCAAACCGCGCACGGCAAGACGCATCCCCGCTTTGGCCGCATCGTTTTTGAGAGCCTGCCGATAGTCCTTTTCAAGACTCATGCTCACGGCTGCGGTCAGCCGCACGCCGATTCGCCCTTTGGAGGGGGCTGTACTCAACGGCTGCGCCTCGGAGCCGTTTGCCGCCATCTCCTGCGCCGCACCTTGCACGGCACGCATGGCGGCGCTCACAAGCTCCCGATCGGTCATCCTCGCGATCGAGTCTGAATCGTCACCGGCCGATGCCGACAAGGGAAGAACCGCAAGTCCGAAGCCTGTCATCAGACTCAAGGCGGCCTTACGCAACGCCCCGCAGCGTTTTGCTTTCGTGTCTTTCATGTGTTTTTCTTTGTTGAATTGACGTCAAACGGACGTCTCTGCCCTCAAGGCATGCCCGTCATGAGGTTTTTGGAAGCACAGCAGTCGCGCATGCGCCAGAGCAAAATCGCGCCGTCTTCACCCGAGACGGGAAAGGTCTTGCCCGCTCCCCAGTTCATCGTGGGTGCGCCCAAAGGACGACAGCATTTCGAACCCGAGGCCGTCACCGTCGGATAAATCAATTGCGTACGCCAGACGTCCTTTCTCGGAATGGGCTCAAAGTAAGGACCGCACTGCCCCTTCTTGCCGTACGCGGCCCACAGCAGCCCCTCACGCGCGAGTTTCACCGTCATGCGCGCGGCAATCAGATGCCAGGCCTGCAGGGGGCTCGTCATGGAGGCGATCCAGCCCGCCAAGGGATAGAGTCCTCCCTGACAGCCGCTGCACCAAAAGAGTTCCTTGCGGGGCTGCATGACCGAGGCGGCCGTACAGTCCAAGGCGCAGGCGGCGACCGCAACGGGATTGGCAAAGATCGCCGACTCGGGCGCCAGGACAAAGCTCGCGAGAGAATCTCCCCAGACAGGATCGAGTTCCGTGAGGTAAGCCAGATCCCAGGGCGCGTTTTCCAGGCACGAGGTGTCGACCACGGCCTGCAGCACGAAAAGCCACGGCGTGTTGTACCAATGCGCCTGATAGAAGGCCGCGCCGATTTCGGGACTTCCCATGCCGTCTTCGCCGACGTTGCCGGCAAAGGAGGCATTGACTGCGGCGTTGCGCGACGCACTGCGCCCGTGATACGGCGCATCGAGCCCCGGATCCATCGAAATGCCGCCCAAGGACACGAGGCAATAGGGCTCCCGCACCACCTCCACCGTGCGGATCGGCTCCCAAAAGCTCATGTTGAAACCGGGCACCACCATGGGTCCTCGCTGACAGGTGCAGACGATGCGCGCATCGGTGTCGGGATCCGACACGCCGTTGCTGCTCAACTGAGCTCCGGCCACTTTCATGGGAAACATGCACGACCAACAGACGTCCGTGACGGGATTGGGAAAGGTGCCCTCACAGGCGGCCTGCGCGGCAGAGGTCAATCCCATCCCCGCGGCGGCAAGCAGAGCGGCCAAACGATTGCGCCATTTGACAGCGACCGTCTTCATCGGGACGCCTCGGCAGAAAGGTTGCCCTTGGTTTGCGGGAAAGAAGCCGGCAGCACGGCACAGCGCGCCAAGGCTCTTGCAAATCCCGGATACTTGCGGTTTTTGAGGTCTTTTTCGGAAGCCCCGCCCGCGGGAAACGTCACGGTCCAGCCGCCGATGCGTCTTTCCAGGAGCATCACGGTGCCGTAGTTGCCCAAAAGCACCGACAGAAGCCCCGCTTCATCGGTCACAACCGCCATGTCGGGCGCGTAACGGGCAAGGATTGTCCTCGTTTGCGCCGACAGCGGTCTTGAGACGACGGCAACGGCTCCGTCGCAGGTGCGTAGCAGTTCCTGCGCGGCATAGCGCTCGTAGGTGTTGTTGAGGTCGCACACAAAGACGGGCCAGCCCGCGCTCCAGGCCGCATAGGCCGTTCCGTTGCGCGAAAGCGCGGCCATCGCGCGATGCACGGTCTGCGCAAACTCTCCGCTTGTCTTTTCGTAGTAGCGCACGAGACGCAGTCGCAAGGCGGCCTCCCGCGTGATCCAATGGCCGTCGTAACCCGATTGAAAGGCGCTCACCGATGCGCCAAAATATTGCGAGTTGAGCTTCAAGCCGTTGCGCCCGCGCTTGGCTTCAAGCATCTGACGAAACCCTGCGGTGAGGCTTTTGAGGTCCTTCACGGTCGCGGTGAGTTCCTTGGCATCCGGCACGGACAAGGCGGCAAAGAGTGCGGCCAGGTCGTTTTGGGCCTGCTCGGGGTTCTTCGCGGCCTTCGCCTTGATCGGGTCCAGGAGGTGCCGCACGAGCGACAACGCGAGCACGCCCATGTCGGAGGCCGTGCCCACGGGCATGGCCTGCGTCTCGGGAACCCAAAGCGAATGCGCGGCGAAGTCTCGGGCGGCGGCCGGATCCGTCACGATGCGTCCTGCGGCAACGCGCCTGTCGTCGGCGTCCATCTTGGAGGTGTTCTGATTGATCTCGGCGCGGCTGTGATATTTGGTCATTTTTTATTCGGTCATTCGTTGCGGTTGTCGTTGTTCTTTCGCTCAAGGCGCCCGGGCGTCTGCGGGCTCATCCTCCAAGGCCGCCTCCTCGATCTCGGCGACAAGCTCCCTGCCGTCAAAGGTGAGCACCACGACCGTGGGCACGGCCTTCAAGGCAAAGCGGCGCATCAGTACGCCTCCCTGATCGGCGTACAGGCGCAGGTTCATCGCACGCGACGCCTCCGAGACGTTTCCGGCAGTGGCCACCGGCCGCATACCGGAGCCGATGGAAGGCAGCTTCATCACAAACTTCCTTTGCACGGGATCGTCCGCGTTGAAAAAGACGTAGCCGCGGGTAAAGCCCGAGAGCACGTCCTTCACGGGCGTTGCCATCGAGCGCACGGCGTCGGCGTCGAGAATCACCATCCGGCGCTTCGTGCCGACGCGCGCTTTTGGCAGTTTCAGGTCCACGGGCGTTTGCGCATGGCGCTTCATCGTCTCCGCGGTCTTTCGCTGCTCACTCCTGAGCAGCCCCAATCGGTCGGCTTCCGCGACGCGGGTTTTCAGGAGCAGCTCCCAGTCGGGCTCGATAATCGGTGCGGTGTTGGCCACTCTAAGATCAACGCCGTCTTGCTTTTCAAGCGACGGCGCACACAAGGGGCGCTCCGTTGCCTGTGCGCTTCCTAACAGAAAGACCGACACCCATCCCCAACGGACAAGCGCTTTGCCCGTCGAGCTCGATGTCCGAGCCTTGGATGCCGGAACATCGGTCCCCGTGAGCGCTCGCTTTTGCATCCCTCTCATCGATTCTCCCCATCGCGTCGGATTTCCTTGAATCGTGCAACGGCACCCTTTTGCACCAAATCCACGATCTCTTCTTTGATGCGTTCCGTCGCATCCTCTCCGCCGCGGGCCATCGCCACCACAGCTCGCGAATCCAGCAAAAGCAGGTTTTCCCTCGCGGCCACTCGGGCGCAGGCCAACACAAAGAGGTCGTCAAAGGCTTCGCTTGCCACGATCACGTCTTCCAAGGCGGCTCGCCCTGCGAGGTCCAAAAGCGCTTTTCTGGCCGCCTGACGGTCGACGACGGCCGGCTGCGGAGCAAAGACCGTCAAACTCGTCACCGATTCAATGGCCCTGCTGCGCAAACCCATCAAGTCGGCGGCAAGAATCCCGGCGAGCAGACACACCCCCGCCGCAGCCGTCCATACGCCCGTGCGACGCAATCGATCTTTGATGAACCGCAGGCGTTCCTCCCAAATGGCCTCGTCGCCCTCGTGAGCCAAACGTTGCGCCGCGGCCAGAGCGCGGAGATGTTCCTCGCGCCCCACCTCCTCGTTGATGCGGCGTCCGGCCTCTGAAAGACGCCCGACAGGAGGCCGCTCGGATTGATGACAGGAAACGGTTTCGGTCTCGGACGTCACGGGCTGCGGTTGACTTTGTTCCATGGGTTTTGGTTCCGGTTTGGGTTGGGTAACGGACATCGCATGAGGGTCGGGGGCTTCAGTCAACTTGGACCTCGGCTCCTCCACTTCCTCTCGGGGCACGTCGGCTTCATGTTCATTTGTCGGCTCTCGGGCCGATCCTTCCCCGGTCTGCAGCTCGTCAAAGTCGGCGTCCTCAACCTCAGGCACCTCCGCCGTGCGACCCGCAGCCTGAGCGGCGACGCGGATGCGGTGATGATCCTGATGCACGTCCCAGACGCGTCGGACTTCCTCTTCGCTCAATCCGTTAGCCTTGGCCAACTTCTCAAACTCCCCTTGCTGCATGGCGCGAGCGAGCGCCTCCTCGTGAAAGGCCATCGCGTCGGGCTGCAGACGCATCGACTCGTAGCGCGACCGCTCCCAGATGCGGCGTCGTGCGGCTGCGGACAAGGTTTCACCCTTGGCGGGCTTTTCATCCTCGGGAATGCGCACGAGGACGGGCGATTCACCGGGCTCGTCAGTCACGTTTCGTACGCCTTCACATTCGGCCTGTGATTGCTGCGGGGCACCCCAACCCTGCGCCACGGCGGCAAGGCTCTCGCGTGCCTGTCGTTCGGCCATTTGCTTTTTCGGGCTCACGGGGAGACGGACGCCGGTCTTGTTTTCTGTCATGTCAGTCAATTCCTAGCCTGCGCAGGTCTTGCGAACGACCTCGGCGATCGCCTGCACGGCGCTCTTACCCTTGGCCTTTTCCCGTCGCACGGCGTCGAACACGTCGGCTCGGGTGGAAAACGCGGTCATTGAGAACGGATCGAGAATGAGGCGCCCGACGACACCCGGAGCATCGCCCACGCGGGCCCAGACTTCCGAATAGGTTTCGGACACCGTGGTAAGGCCCGAGAGCGTGCGTTGCAGTGCCGGGTCGCTCGTGAAGGCCGCAATCCCCTCGCTTTTCTGGCGAAAGAGAAACACGCTGTCGGCGTTTGCACGCACCGCTCGGGCGGTCCCCGACATCCGAAAGTCCTCCATCGACTGCGAGATGCACACGATCCCCGCGCCGTATTTGCGAAGCGTGCGGCAGGCCCACTCGATAAAGACGCCGGACTCGCCCGTCAGGAGCCGCCAGGCCTCGTCAATGACGATGAGTTTCTTTTCGCTTCTCGGACGCGTACGGATTTCCTGCAGAATGCGCATGATGCAGATGAGCAGCACGGCGCTCTGAAGGACCGGTTTGTTGGCCAAAGCCTCCATCTCGAGCACGACGAGCGCGGCCTCGAAATTGACGTTGGCCTTGCCTTCAAACCATGAGGCAAAGCGTCCGCCCGCGGCAAAGGGCGACAGGCGCACGGCCACGTCGTGCAGAGCCGCGTCGCGCGTTGCCATAAGCTGCAGCACCAAGTCGGACAACTGCGGAATGCGGCCTTCGCTTCTTGCCTTTTGCACCACGGCGGCGATGTTGACCTTGACGAGTTCCATGGCGGTCATCTCCATCGGAGCCGAGCCGTTTGCCATGGCAGCGATGATCTGCGCGACCTCATCGAGCGTTTCGGCCGGATCCTCGCCCATCATGTCCAAGGGATTGAGGCAAAGCTTTTGTTCCGCTTCCCGGGCCTTTTCAAAGTCGATGAACTGACCTTTGGCCAACTCCACGCACGTCTCGTAGCTCTTGCCGATGTCAAAGACCCAGACGCGGCCGCCGGTGGCAAGAACCGACGTGACGATCTCCTGGGTCAACACCGACTTTCCCGAGCCCGAGGTGCCCGCCACCACGGCGTTGTAGTTGCCGTTGCGGTTGGCAAAAATATCGATGGGCATGAGTTCTCCGCTGCGGGCCACGAGCATCAGCATGGGCTTGCGTTTCGTTTCCGACGCTCTTGCCGGACTGCCTCGAAACTCGCCCACCACCGGCAGCATGTGTCCTGCCGCCTGGCGCGTGACCGTGTAGGCGCGCCCTGCCGTCTTGATGTCGCGCATCAAGCTAACGCCCGCTTCCAAAGGAAGACTCTGCATCAGATCCATCACCTGAAGCCCCAGGTCGACCTGCGCCTGGAAACCCGCCGCGGCCAGGACGTTGGCGGCGTTGTGCGCGGCGGCAATGTCTTTGCCCGCAGACGCATACACGATCATGGTCTGCGCGACGCGCGCGAGCCCCCTGCCGTCTTCGCAGGCCTTCTGTGCGATCTCGAGGTCCCGTCCGCGCTCGGCGAGGTCCGTCAAAAAGTGCCCGATTTCGGTGTTGACGAGCTGCCGCACGCGGGCGTGTTTCATGGCAACCAGGGAACGGTCCTGCGTGAGTGCAGAAGGCTCGACGCTCGTCGTCCACAAGAAGGGCGTATTGATGCGCGCTCGGGACGCGGCTGCCGCTCCGAGCACGATTCGCAATCGCGAAAGATGCGTGTGAGCGGGCAACCCGGTCACGGCCAATCCGACGGCTTCGACGGCGTTTTCACGAGCGTCGGCCTCGGCCGTCGGAGACGCAAACACGATCCCGTCGCGGGTGACATCGATCGTGGTGTCGGGAAAGACCGCCGCGGCTCTGAGAACGTCGGGTCGCACGCGGGCTTCGTCGTCGGCCCCTGTCTTGGCGCGATGTCCCGCTAGGCTCGTCTCCGGCAGCAGACCGGCGGCAGCCTTCTGGGGATTGACGATTTCGCGCACGGTGTCGATCCAGTCCTGAGCGTACCAGGCGTAGGCGTAGATTCCGAACTGCTTCAGGGCCACTTCGATGCTCTGCGACGCTCTGAGAAAATGCGTCAGGGCCTGCGAGGAGCGACCTTCGAGAATGTGGAGAAGCTCGACTTCACCCGGCGCACAGACGACCGACAGCCACACGCGAAAGTGCCGCACTGGCGTGTGCGTTTCAAAGGCAAGGCTTCTGGCGCGCTCATCCATCATGCGGGCGCGGCGCACGGCCATCTCTTTGAGGACCCCAGCGGCATCCTTGGGCAAACGCTCGGCCCCGGAGCGGCTCCTGACGTACTCCGTCAGGGTTTCGCGAACAGAAGCGGCGCTTGCAAAAAGCGACACGGAATAGACCGATTGGCCCGGCATTTCAGAAGACAGAATTCGCTCCAGGCCTTCTGCCAACGCGTTGTCGGCAGCCAAAGCGGGCGTCAATTCAAAAACGCGCCCGACGGCGGAAACCGGCGTCTGGCCTCCGTCGTTCAAGAAAAACACGCCCGAATCCTCGGCGTAGTAAAGCACGCTCAGCACGTGGCTGAAGCGGTCCACGACGGGCACGCTCGAGCCTCGGCGCACGTCCCCCGTCATGCCCGTGACGTTGCTCTTGAGCAAAAGAACGTCCTTGAGACGGTCCCTGATGTCGGCAAGCCTGCCCCAAAGGCCTTCGGTCCGGCTGGTGCGTCTCGTCACGGTGCGGTCTCCGGAGTGGCTCGCATGGCGCGCGTTCTCACCGACTCGATTCTCCAGGCGGCATCACGCACGCGCATCCACACGCGCGAGTCGGAATGAAGGTCTCCTGCGGCATCCACCCAAGGCAGAATCCAGAGCATCACGAGACGCTCGGGAGCGCGCGGGGAAAGGTCCTGATGTTTGATCGGACCGTTGAACCGCCGATCCACTTCGACGGGCGTGCTCGTCACCGCGATGCGATCGTTTCGGATCGGCTCCCGGCCGAGCGTGTCGTTGGTGTTTGCCGAGTCGACACCCGTGAGCGTTTTGGCTTCCGACTTGACGTCGTCGGCATGCTCTCGCTCATAGGTCGCCGAAACGGTCGTGCAGTTGACCCCGCCCGAAGCCGGGCAGCCGAAGTCCTCCTGCGCGCCCACGAGTCCGGTGATGTTGCCCGCGCATCCCGTCAAAAAGACCGGCAGGAAAGCGAGCGCCGTGTGAAGAGCCTTTTGTTTGATTCGCTTCATGGTTTGTATCTGAATCTTTATGTGTTTCTTAGTCATAGAGAGCGCTTGCGGCCTTCATCTGCTGCCCGAAGAGTTCGGAGCTGTTGACCGCCTCACCTTCGTCGGCTACAAGCGGCATGGCTTGGCCTGCGGATTCCTGCGGCGTCGTTTCGTCCACGGCCACCGTCAGCCCCTGCGAGAGAATCAGATCGACCTTGCGGCCCGAGTCGATTTCCAGACACGGGAATATCTTGTCGGCCAAGCGGATGTAGTAGTCGGCGATGCGATCGAGCGCACTTTCAAGCCCCTCGCCCAAACCGGCGCGGAAACTGTCGCTCACGGTCGTTCCGACCGCTCCCGACGTATAGGTCGTGGTGTCCTGAGCCGACAGCGAGACCGCTTTTCCCAGACCCGAGATGGAACCGGTGAGAAGCGCACTTGCAATCGCCTGACCGCTTCGGGTCACAAGGCGCGCTCTGACGCCCGTCTTGCCGTCGTCGCCCGTCACATAACCCTGGATGCGGGCGTCCAGAGCCTTGCCGCTTTGGGTCATGCAGCTCAGACGCTCCAGACGAATCCAGACGCGTTCGCTCGAGAGGTCGCCCGTGGCGTTGGCCGTCACAAAGCAAGCCTTGACGTTGGCGCGAAAGGCGTTGGGAAGACGCGCGAGGTCCTTGATTTCGAGCAGCATCGGCACGGGGTTGGAAGAAGCCGTGCCGCCCGTGGATACCGTCGCGCCCGCAAGCACCACGGCTCTGGCGAAACTGCCGGCAGGCAGATAGGTCCCGGCGGCTTCGTTTCGGGCGCGATTGGCGGCAATGGGCGTATCGCCCGCGTTGGCTCGCTTGGGCGTGAAACGTTCTCTGGCCGCCGTTCGGATCGCTTCAAAGTCCTTCACGGGATCGGTGACGGCAAGGCGCTTCAAACGGGGACTGTCGATCGGGACAACGGCAGCAGCACCTGCGTTCATTGCGGTGCCCAGGCTTTGGGCTTCCCTGTTCGCGCCCTGAGCGGAAAACGGAGGCAATTCGGTCACGGGAACCGAAGTGTCGGACGCCGCGTCACTTTTGCCGGCGGTGCGTTTCCCTTCCTTGGCGTCGAGCTCCTTTTGAAGCCGCATGGCAAGTTCCTCGATCGTCTGAAGGCGCTCGGTCATGCCGGCGAGCTTTTCGTCGTACTGCTTCTGATAGCTCTGCTTGTCGAGCGCATCGGGCTCAAGTCGAAAGTCGCTCTTATAAACGCGCACGGGCTCGGGCCGTGCCCGACGCTCGTCGCCGGCGACGATCATGGCGCCCGTCACAAGCACGAACACCACGGTTAGTCCCGCAACGGCCGTCTGCACCTGTTTTTTCTTTTCCTTTTGCTGTGCGGCAACGCCGCTTGCCTGCGAGCGCTCCTTTCTGCTTTGCGCAAAGCCCTGAAAGCGGTTGAACATCGACTTCATGCGCAGTTTCAGGGAAAGCTTGGAATGCTCCTTGGCCATCGAAACGCCTGCGGTCTGCTCGCTCTGAGACTCCGTCGTGCGGCCCTGCGAGTAGATGGCATCACACGTGTCGTCGGCTTCCTGATAGGAACGGGTCTGATCGGAATCGCTGCCTGCGGCGCTCGATTCGGGTACGGGTTCCTGAGCCGAGTTCGGGGTTTCTTCAAAGGCCGAGGTGCGATTGGGATTGCGCTCATTTGCCAGAATCTCAGTGAGCTCCCGTTTGGCCTCTTGCGCTTGCATGTTTTCCTGCCAGAAGACGGCCTTGCCGTTGTCCGAATACGTAAGACCCAGTTCCTTTGCCATCCTGTTGCGCTCGGCTTCAAAATCAAAGGGCTTGTTGCTCATCGACCCTCCTCGGTACGGAACTGCGAGGGCACGGCGCCCGAAAGTTCGGTCAAGGCGCTTTCAAAGACATCGCGACCGCGCAGTGCCGCTTCTCGCGAACGGATGATCGTGACTTCGGTCTGCAGTCTGTCTCCGGTGCGCACTTCCTGAGCAACGGCCAAGACGCCGCGGATAACGCCCGCCAGGCGTGCGGCGTCAGGCACCGACGCCTTGGGTGAGACGCGTGTAAAAAGAAGCGTCTCGGTCAATTTGTCGGCGGTGAGAAAAGCCCGGGTTTCTCTCACCTTGAAGCCTTCCCAGTAAACGGCGCCTTCGGGTGCGGGAAGACTCGCAAAACGACGGTCGTCCTCGGCGCCCGTCAGAGAACCCACGGCACGAACGTCGTCAGCGATATCTGCCGTGACGCTTTTTTGGACCAAGAGCTTCAAGTCGCTCACAAAGTCGCCTGTGTCGAGTTTCATCAGAGGTGCGGCAAGTGCAATTCGCGTCTGCCGATCGTCGGCGGCGCCCGCCACGTCCGTCTGCGGCACCAGATCGACCGTCTGAGACGGCACGGCGCTCACAAAGAACTGCACGGAGAAGTTTTCGGTTTCGGTGTTGAAGAAGGCCGACGTCACGTTCTCTGCGGCCGAATTGAGCCAAGCCGACTTAACCTTCACAAAGACGATCCCGCGCTGCTTGTCGGCGGAGACTTCCAGCGCCTGGGTGTCGTAGACGACGTCGGTGATTTTCTGTCCCTGTACGCGAACGAGGTTGACGTGATCGCGCGAGAGCGGATGCGTGGCGGGATCGGCGGCAGAGGCAGGGTTTGCAAGAGCAAATCCAAGCGCACAGACACCGACGAGCGTCTTTGTCAAAAAGGCGTTCTTCATTTGGTTTGTTTGTGAGCTGTTAAATATGTTTTAAACACACGACGCCTCGGGCTCTGAAAATTGTCTCAGAGCGGCGTTTTGGGTTTGTCGTGCTTGGGTGATTGATGCGCGTCAGTTCAGCGTATCGGGAGTTTCAGCTGAAACGACGGTGGCGTCGCTTTGCGTGAAGGCGTCGAGTTCCGCGGCAGGATCCGAGCTTTGACTCGGGCGGATGGTGAGCTGAGAAATCTGCAGTCGTCCGGCCGTTACAACATATCGCATGCAGACCGTTACGTCGCTTGTTTCGGTCACGGTGCTGGCGATCATCATCCGGCGTTCGCCGGTAAGGCATACGCTCTTGGCGGTTTCGTCTACGGCCGAGGCATGACGGTAAAAGACGCTTGACGCGTAGTTGCGAACGAGTTCAGAAGCGCCGCGGCGCACGGCGCTTGCCATGGCGCCGTAGGCTTGAGGAGCGACGTTTTTCAGGAAGATTTCGGCATTGGAAGAAGCCGTCGCCGGCGTCATCGTCAGAAGAACGGAAGCCGACTCCGAGGCAAAGGACTCCATCAGATTGGGACTCACCGAATCGTCGGTGGCGATGTAGGTTTGCGTGGCCGCCGGCGACAAGACGATCGTGCGGCTGTTGTCGGTTTTGGTAAGAAGCGTGAGCGCCAAGGCGGCATTGGTGACGAGACTCACGCCCAAGGCCGCCACAATGGCGCGTCGGATCTGCAGATGGGCGGCGGCTTCGGCCGAGACTGTCTGAATGATTCGCTGCATGGGTACGGTCTTTTTCGGTTTGACTGACGGCGAGCGACTCGAATCGCCCTGTGTCTTCTCTGTCTGTTCGGTTTGGGTTTGACGTTGTTCGGATTTATCCGATGAAATGGCGTCTGGCGCTTTGCGGGACTCGGATGAAGAAGTCCGCCGGCAGATGCCAGTACGCAAGCGCCACCGCGCGGGAGGTGGAACCCCCGCCACGGGCCTTTTTCCAACCCCAGGCAAAGAGAAATGCTCCGACGATTCCTGCGGTGAGCCCCGAAACCAGAAGCCCGGCAACCAAACCGCCCATGGCGGCCAATACATAGTCGCTCTCCCAGAAAAGCAATCGGGAGCGCGCATCAAGCGTTCTCGGTACGGGAATCGGCTGCATGTGTCTTTCCTTTTGTTCGGTTATGTCGGGGGTTTAGTGCGAAAGGAGCCTGTTGCCGAGAAAGCGATGCAGGCCTCTTTCGCACAGGTCTTTGCTTAGACTCCGACGCCGTTAAAGAGCGTGTCGATGATCGCGGGCAACATCAGCAAGGCCACTGCCGCGCCCATTGCCGTCACCGCCGCAACCACGGAGCCGCGAACCAGACCCGTCAAAAGGCCCACAAGCAGAAAGACCACTGCGATCGCTCTGCCGAGGTAGCCGCGCGCCCAACCCGACACGAGCTCGTAGAGCGATTTGAATTCCGCTCCACCCGTGGCGGCGGCATGCGCCGGATCCGACATCAAAAGCAAAGCCCAAACGGCAAGCACCGTCACGAAGCCCCACTTGAATGCCTTCAGGCGCGCTTCGTCCGACATGGTGAAAAACATCGTTTTCTCCTTTGGGGATTGCACAAAAAAACGATCGGTGGCGGTTTGTCCGTCCCGACCGTTGTCCTCCGTACCGAGCGCAAAGACGTCCCCGCGCCCGGCACGGCGGCGAATTCTTCGCAAAGTCGCCTGCGCCGTCAAGGATTTTTCGGGACGCTCTGGAGCGGTTCCGACAAAGTTTGCCGCAAAAATTTTCGTTGCTCCGTGTCGTGTTTCCGACACGAATTTTCAATGCCGTCAATGGTTTAACGGGTCACACAAGAGCGTTAGCAGGTCCGAACTTTTCATCAAAAATTCGCAACGTGCCTCCGACTCGTGTAGTCTTCGCGGTCTTGCTTTTTCGGTGCCGCAACAATATGTCGATCGCCGACATTCGAATGTCCAATCGAGAACGCATGTGATTTGACGGTTATTCGCAAATTCCCGTCTATTTGATTTCTGCCGTAGTTTTTCAAGTTTGAAAATCGGATAACGGCACTTTGCTCCCGAATCCAGATTTTCAAGACCGCCGTCCCGGCTGCCGGGCTCTCCGGAGCATGCTTTTGATAACTCTTTGTTTCTATTTAGAAATATCTCTTTAGGCTTGACCTTTTCATTTTTATCTGTGCTCATTGTGAGCGCTGTCCCCCTGCTTTCTCCAATCGACGGTTGATGCCGGCGAATTCTGTCCGGCTCAGGACCGCATTTTCTTCCAATCCGTCTTGCAGAAAAAAATATTTTTTCAGGCTATTTACATTTCAGTAAATTTTCCCTAGATTGCCTCCCTTCGCTCGCTCGCGAGCAGCCCGATGTTCCGATATTGGACACCCACCTTAACTCCGAGCGCCTTATCGAACTGCCGTTGCGTTTATTCGAAGCGAATAATCGTGCGGTTGAGAATCGCAAAGTGCGCTCTTACTTATTTGGCCAGAAAGCAGTTTGAAATGACCAAACAAATTGAAGCTAAGGAGAAGACCTTTGTCTCAGCATGCAAAAACCACATCGCTCCGCGGCCAACACCGGTCCGCACACGCTGGAGCGTTCAGCAGGACCTGGACCTGCGCTTTGCCGCCTCGATCTTCGAGGACGTGGAAGGAGGCGTTCGAAGCGCAATGATCGATCGCCTGCAAATGGCCGTTCTGCGCTCTCATCAGCCTCTGGAAATTTCCGTGTTGTCCAATGCCGTTCGCGTTCTCGGCAACTGTCGCCACGACCGCTTTCACACGGTCGCCCGCGCCTGCGACTTGCAATACTTTCTCTCGCTTTTTTGCTCCACCATGACCGCGCCGGAGATCAAAGGCATAAGGAGTCGCTGCAAGTTTCACTTCTGCGCCACTTTTGAGGCTTTGGCAGACTTTGAAAAGAGCGCCACCACAGATCGCAAGGACTGCCGCCTGGTGTTTGTCGACCTCACGCCGATGCGTTTTGAGAGATATTCCCTTTTGCCCGACGACGGGAAAACACCGGAGAGCCGTCGCGGCGGGAAACTCATTCGCTTCACGATGCTGCGCGCAAGCACCAAGATGCATCACGCGATCTTTCGGGCGAAAGTGACGCCGAGCACTGATGTCGTCACTGAAGCCCGGGCTTTCGAGGCGGCCAAGGCCGTCACGAGAGATGTTTTCCCGCAAGGACTCTTTGTGAGTGAACCGCAATCAGAGCCGCGCGAGCACCGCACGATTGTTGCTACCACCAAAGCCATTGATGCGGTGGAAGCCGTCGCGCAGTTCATCGTCAACGCGCTTGCTGCATACCGCACGGGTAGCAAGATTGCGTTGGCGCTTTCGGACGCCACCGGACTGGTTGATCCGACGGCCTTGAAGAAGGCCATTGATCGGCATCCGCTGAAGGTGCAGATTGCGGTTGGGTATTTGCCGACGAGGCTCTAGGGCTTTTAACGACCTCATAAAAAAACAAGGCCCGTTACAGCAAATTTGTTCGGGCCTGCATTTTGTTTATCCGAAGCGTCAGAGTTCACTCCTGCCACAAACGCATAAGGTCACGTGGAGTGACGATGTCCAAGGGACAATCCGGGTAGGCCTTGGTAAAACTTTCCGCGCCTTTTGCTTTCGCGTTGGCCGATAGTTTGCACTCAAACGCCCGCATCTTCACGTTGTCCAACACCTCAACGAAATCGATTTCCTTCTGACTGTAGCCGGTTGTTCGCCAGAAATAAATGTCGACGAAGTCACGTTTAAGAGAATGGTATTTAACGCGCTCCATAAAGAAAAAGTTTTCCCAGAGGGCTCCTGCATCTGATCGCGTCGAAAGCGGAGAAAAGTCTCTGATGATGGCATTTCTGATGCCGTTGTCACAGAAGAACACTTTTTTGCCTTTTCGCATCTCATTGCTCATGTTCTTTGCATACGACGGACACACTTTGATGATGAAGCACTGTTCAAGCAGGCGCAAATAGTCGATAACTGTATTCTTGCTCAGACCTGTTTCCCGACTGAGACCGTCGTAGGAAATGACAGATCCGATGTTGTAGGCAAGGAACTGAACGAGACTCTCAAATTTCGGACTGAAACGAATGCCCGAGAGATCGAACAAATCCTTGAAAAGAAGCGATCTGCAATGGTCAATCAGAATGTTTCTTGCTTCCCCGGGATTTGTGTAAACCTCCGGATACATGCCATACACAATGCGCGTATCGATCGACTGAAGCGTTGATCCCCAGCTGGTTGTCGCCGCGATTTCTGCCGTTGACAGAGGCCACACATACAGCTCCACAAGACGCCCGAGCGCTGATTCCCGAACGCCGGCAGACAGTTCCAACGATGAGGAACCCGTAGCGAAAATTGGTACTTTTTTATCTTGCCATGTGTTGGCGTCTACAAGCCGCTTGATCAACAGACCGATATCAGGGACGCGTTGTGCTTCATCAATGATGATGCACTCAGAACTCATCAACAGTGTCTTGACATCTGCTGAGCTGAGCAGATTCAGATACGAAGCAATTTGAGCCCGATCGTCTCCGTCATACCAAGACACATCCCGACCATTCGCGAACATGCGTAGCAGCGTTGTTTTACCTGCACGTCGAGGGCCGAAGAGGACGCATGCTTTGGGCGGTGTGTGCTGTTCAAGTAGCTGGGTCAGTCCACGCGGTATAAAGTCCATGACAAGCTTCCGTGCAAAAAAAGCAACTTACGTTGACGGAATTTTATACAAAAAAAGGTCAACGCATTGATCTTTTTTTGCATGACCACGCGAACATTTCTTCAAGACCTTATCGGCACAACAGCGCGCACCAATTTGCTATGTCAGCGAAGACGGTGCTC
>ERZ835109.1081-NODE-1081-length-24884-cov-12.390753_pt1 | contig 24884 bp, 19 predicted proteins | sample MGYA00519946_ERZ835109 | MGnify/ENA primary metagenome ERZ835109 (study PRJEB31850, sample SAMEA3708771) | human gut metagenome | biome: human gut; feature: human-associated habitat; material: faeces | place: China | collected 2014 ...
TCGAAATCGCTGGTGCTTTTCTGGTTCTCTTTTGGCACGCAAAAGAGAACTTAGCCCCAATGCAAAAGCGCTCTGCCCCCGCGCCATCGGCGCGAGAACCAGTTCAAAGTTTCTTTAAGAACCCATCCAACTCCCGCTGGTTCCGAATCAATACATATTTCTCCGGGTACTTTTCCCCGATCTTCTCCATCTTCGCCCACTTTTGCTTTGTACGCCCATCGTGGAGGATCCAGCGGACAAATTCGGCATCTATCTTCTCTTCGCACCCAGGCGCAGACGACTCCCTCACACGGCCTTTGTTCTGCTGCCAGCGCCGTATCGCCCGCCAAAGGCAGACCAGCGGTGGAAACCAGAGCACGATGATTTTATCCGCTTCTTTCAGCCGACGGGCATAGCAGGTCTTGCTATAATTGCCGTCGATGACCCAGCCGCCTGTGTTCTCGTCGAGAAACTGCCGGACAATGGCTTCTTCCTCGGCGAAGGGCCGCTCCACCCAGCCGGGCAGGAAATGCACGGTATCCATATGGAGCACCGGCAGGCCGTATCTCTCCCCCAGGCGCTTTGCCAGCGTGGATTTCCCGCTGCCGCTGGTACCAAGTATCGCTATTTTCATCTCTGCCTCCTTTTACCTTATATAAGATGTATCAGACAGTATACGCTGACCGTCTGATAACGTCAAGTTCCGGCTTGACATTTCGTCCACCTGCTCGTATGCTATAATCATAGAGTCTATGACAGGAGGTCTTGCAGATGGCATCTCCAAAAAAACGTGTCAATCCGCTTTTTGTTGCTTTAGCGGTCGTGCTGGTGGCCGTAGTGGTCGCTGTGGGCGTGGTCTTTTTCCAGCTGCACAGCAAAATCTCGGCTCTGCAAACCGGTGCATCCTTCACCTTCCGGTATGAGATAACGCCCAACAGCCCGGATAAGCCGCCGCTGCTGAACATCCTCGAGCGGGTGAACGCTTCCAGCGGCAGTGTCAGCGGCCAGTATGCGCCCGGAAAGCTGCAGCTCTCTTTCTACCAGCTCAACGAAGACGACTCCGTCAAGACGTCTCCCTTCACCCGGGTCTATATCGACTCGGAAGAGACGCTCTTCGACATCGGGCAGCTCTACACCGTTCTGCGTCAGGCTGTCACCGATAAACTCTCCATCGCAAGCGTTCTTCTGCCCGAGTGGAGCCTCGGAGCCTACATCTCCCAGACGCAGGCTTCCGCCGTGCTGGGCGTCGAGACGAACAAGGTCGAGCTTCAGGAGCTTTCCGGCTTCACCCTCTCGCTCAAGGGGCTAAAAAAAGTCTCTCCTTCCGCCGCGCGAGACGGCTACCGCTACTATCAGTTCCCCGCCGCAGCCGACGGCACGACCCTCGTGCTCGGCTTTTCGACGGACGCTCTCTTCTCGAAGACCACGCCCATCCATGTGTTGCTGACCATCCCGGACCACAACGTCCACATCCAGCTCACCGGCACGGTGACCTCTGCCAGGACGGTGCTCTCTCCCCCGGCTTCCCGGATGAGCGACGAGGACATCGCCACGCTGGCTCAGATACGCCAGAGCGTCGAGTCTGTCTGGAAGATGATACAGTCCGCCACCCAGACCACAAACTGAATGATACAAAAAAGCAGACGCTTTGTGCAGCGTCTGCTTTTTTGGTTTGCGATTATTTACCGGTCGAGGATACGGCCATCCACCGAGAAGGTGACGACATTCCAGGGGATGAACTTGCCGCTGTTCTTGAGGGCAGTGACGGCGGCGTGTTCGAGACCTCCGCAGCAAGGCACCTCCATCCGCAGGACGGTAACGCTCTTGATGTCGTTATTGCGGATGATCTCGGTCAGCTTCTCGCTGTAGTCCACGGCATCCAGCTTGGGGCAGCCGATGAGGGTAACATGGCCGCGCATGAACTCCTGATGGATGTTCGCGTAGGCGTAGGCGGTGCAGTCGGCGGCGATAAGCAGCTTGGCACCGTCAAAATAGGGTGCATTCACCGGCACGAGCTTGATCTGGCAGGGCCACTGGGCCAGCTGCGAGGGCTGGGCGGCGGCAGGAGCTGCAGCCGGTGCGGCCTGCTGGCGGTCAAACTGGCGCATGGCGCTGCCCGGGCAACCGTGGAAGACGGGCTTTTCGGCAGCGGCAGCAGCCTTTTTCTGTTTGTTTTCCAGTACAGCCTGCTCATCGTAGGCAGCGGCCTCCCGCTCCTCGAAGGTGATGGCACCGGTGGGGCAGCCGGGCAGGCAGTCGCCGAAGCCGTCGCAGTAGTCGTCGCGCATAAGCTTGGCCTTTCCGTTCACGAGGCCGATGGCACCCTCATGGCAGGCAGTGACACAGGCACCACAGCCATTGCATTTTTCTTCGTCTATATGAATGATTTTACGTATCATATCCACACTCTCCTTTTCTTGATGGGCCTATTATAACAGATGCTTCGTCCTATTTCTGTTGTCATGACCACAAAGAGAGAGGAAGTTTTTCTCAGTAATGCACGACATTGCCCGCATTGCGGATGCGTGCCAGCACCGGCTCTGCCTCCGGGCTGCGGAAATAGTCGAGGCTGGTCTTGGGCAACAGCGTCTCGAGGGTATCCCAGTCGCCGCTCTGCAGGCACTGGCGGACGGTAGAAGCACTGATGGCCTTGCCGTTTGCTTCTTTGCGGGGTACAACAACACACTCGATACCCGCTTTGGGCAGCTGCTCGCACATGATCTGGTTGTAAAGCCCCGTCACCTGACTGGTAGGCTCCTCGCCCACATAGCGGGCCGTGATGTTCAGCGCCGCCGCGATTTTCGTAAAGACGGCGAGGTCCAGCCGGGCGTGGCCGTCGATGACAGCTGCCTCATCCTTCAGGAAGTAACTGGGGAAGGTGGCATTCGAGATGATGTAGGGGCCGCTGTCGTGGAGCACCACATTCGGCAGATGGGCCACGCCCGCCTCCACCAGCTTCCTGCGCACGGCAAAAGGCACGAGGCTGGCGTCCTCACTGACCACGAACAGGTGGAGCGTGTCGCAGGCGGCAGCGGCTTTTTCCACAAGATACTGATGACCGAGGGTAAAAGGGTTCGCGTTCATGACGAGGGCCGCACTTTTGCCCTCGGTTTTGGTCTTTTCCAGATCGCGCAGATAAGCCCCGAAGCCGTCGCGGCGGTTCTCCATGAAGACAAGGGTATCCTCCACCCGGGCGATCTCGTAGAAGCCGAGGTCGCCGAAAAACTTGGAGCTTTTTACCTTGGTGTAGAGAAACAGGTGCATATTCCCCCGCGCGCACTGCACCTCGATGAGATGGGTGATGATCTGGTTCAGCAGACCCTCGCCCTGATGGGCGCTGCTGACGGCGAAGCACCGCAGGGTGTTGCCGAAGCAGCTGCCGGTGCCGATGACGTTGTATTCCTCGTCGAACATGGCGCAGATGTAGTCCAGATTGCCGTCGCGGCGGATGCCCTCCTGACTCAGCAGTGTGTCGATTTGGGTCAGAACGGTTTTATCGGTCGGATAGACCTGCGAAATGGTATATTCACTCATTGATATTCCCCTCAGTAGTAACAAAATGGAGCAGCCAGGTCAGCGCCAGCAGGTCGGCACTGCCGCCGGGCGAGAGATTTTCTGCAATGAACCGGTCATCCAGCGCCGCGAGCGCATTTTTATCCGGGTAAGGTGTCTGGGCCAGAAGGGCTTTCAGCTCTTCGGTGAGGGCCAGCTGACGCTCCCGGCTCGAGCGGGCAATGATGTTGGTATCGGTGCTGTTGGCCAGGATGGCCAGCAGTGCGCCGCCGCCGGCGCGGTCGAAGTCGTAACCCTTGGCAAGGCCCTCTTCCAGCACCGGCAGACCGACATTCAGCACTGCGGGAAGTCCAGCTTCCACCTGCCCGCGCACACCGGCGATGCCGTACTGGATATAAAGCTTCTGGCCCACGGTGGCGGCGTTCTCGGCAGTGACATCTGCAAAGTCCTTCTCGCTCAGGCCCACCGTCATTGCGGATACTTCTGACAGAACGCGGGCTGCATCCACCCAAAGGGAGCGGTCGAGGCGTCCCAGCGCCGCGCAGACGATGCCCACCGAAAAGACCGCGCCCTTGTGGGTGTTGACGCCGCCGGTGGCGTCCAGCATCTCGCCCTCGGCCTCACAACCCAGGGGCCGCAGGGCCGCGAAGGTCTCGGGCGCGGGCTGTTCCGCCGTCTCGCGGCCCGTCCGGGCGCAGGCTTCAAAATAGGGGTAGAGCGCCGCGGCGCTGTCCATGAAGGTGAAGACGTCCATGTCTTTATGGCTTCCGCTGTTGCGCCGGTCCACAAGGCCGGGCTTCGGGGTGGTGGTCACTTCGTAGAGCAGGGCGCGGACGGCCAGACGGGCCGCGTCGGCAATGTCCTGCGCGTCCCGGGCCTCGGTCAAGATTTCCGTCGTCTTTTCCTGCAGTTCGGCCACGGTATGGATGCGGCGGCTGCTGCACACCTTAGCAGGCCCGCCGCAGATGAGACAGCGGCGGCCTTCGAGGTTTAGCTCTTCTCTGTCCACTTTGAGGCCGTCCGGACGGATGACGTCCATGTCGAACAGCCGCCCCAGCGGGGTGGCGTCTTCGATGTCGGTGGTAAATTTCTTGATGGTCAGCGGGTCGGCGTCCAGCACATAGAACGCCTCGCAGCCGGTCACTTCTCGGACGGCGTCCTGATACAGCGGCGTCAGCTTTGCCCGCAGAAACTGCTGGCGCAACAGCTGACGCCCCCGCGCAAAGCCCCGCCGGATGAGGGGTGAATCCTTTATCGGGCCGCAGATATTCATGGTAAAGCAGATGAGCGGCTTGTGGTACTGGGCCAACAGCTCCTGCTGATGCTGCACCCGGCGCTCCCGTGCATCCAGCATCTGGACCAGCGAAACAGTCGTTTCCATGTTTTTCTCCTCTCAGCGGTGCTTTTTGAGCATGTCCATAAAGAGCTGCACCTGCGGCAGCGCAGCGGCGTCTCTCTGGCAGAAAATATAGGTGCGCCGGACGAAGGGCTCGCCGTTCTCGAAGGTGCAGGGCTTGACATATCCCTTGAAGTTATCCAGCGCCACTTCCGGCATCAGCGCCCAGCCAAGGCCCCGCTCCACCATCTCACGGCAGACCATGATGTTATCCACCACAAAATTGCCCACATCGTTGGTCACGCCGTTCTCGTAGCGCCAGCGGGCCATCTGGGCGCTGATGGTGGCGTCGCTGCTGTGGTCGATATAAAGGTAATCGGAGATGGGCCTGTCCTTGTTCTCCTCGCTGCAGATCAGGCAGATATTCTCCTGCGAGAGCAGGAACTGGGTCCCGTCCCACGGATACTCGCCCCGCAGCACTGCCACGTCCAGCGAAGAGTCCAGCATCTGCTGATAAATGTTCCGGCTGTGGCCGGTGGCGATGTCGAGGCGTACCTTCGGGTAGGCTTTGTGGTACTCGGTCAGCACCTCGGGCAAGCGGTAGTAGGAGAAGTTCACCGAGATGCCGGCCCGCAGGGTGCCGCAGGCTTCGCCCTGGATGGAGGCCAGCTGGCGGCGCATCTTTTCCATCTCGCGGGCGGCAGCAGCGCTGTGGAGCAGCACCTGTTCACCGGCCGGCGTGAAGCGGATGCCCTGCCGCGAGCGCAGGACGATCTCCACCCCCAGCTCCTGTTCCAGCGCCTTGATGCGCTTGGAAAGTGCCGACTGGGTCATGTACAGTTTGTCCGCTGCGTGGGTGATGTTGCGTGTCTCGTCCAGCGCGTGCAGCAGCTCGTAATCTTTTTCGTCCATCGTAGCTCTCCCCCTATTGCCCTTTATTCTTCTTATCATTCCTGTTTGCGCTTCATCGCGGCGCTTTTTTCTCAGATTCCATATCTGTTATTCATAATACAATAGATTTCAGCAAATGAAAAGGGGGATATTCGCCTTGATTTTTCCGAAAATCCATTCCCAGATGGAATAACTCGGCACTTTTCTTGCGGTTTTCTTAACCCTGCCTTAATTCCATCTTAATGCGGTGTTGTTGTACACAACATCTTCATTTTTTCTCTGCCGACAGACGGTCTTCCTCCCGCAGTACAGAAAACGCAGATCTCTTTTCATTTTTGCCTGAAAAATCAGCAAAAATCCAGTTTATTGGACAGTATTTTCATTATCATAAAAACAAGAAAAAACTCGTTTCTTTCGTCTTTGTCACTTTGCAGATTTTTCCGTCTGCTTTTTGTGCAAAGTCCCAGAATTTTTCGTCGAAAAGCGCGTTTTATTGACAGCCGCTTTTTGAAAAGCGTATCCTTATTGCAAATCAGAGTCAGGAGGTCATTTTATGGAGCACTCTACACGTCTTGCCCACATCAGCGAGGACGGCACCCGCACCCAGACCGTCTACGACCATCTCGCCGGCACTGCCAGGCTAGCCGGTTCTTTCGCAGTCCCCTTCGAGGCGCAGAGTGAGGCCGAATTTGCCGCGTGGCTCCACGACGTCGGCAAGTACAGCGATGCCTTCCAGCTGCGGCTCAAAGGCGGCCCCAAGGTGGACCACTCCACCGCCGGAGCGCAGGAGGCCTGGGTTCGCCAGCATCTCCACGCCGCCTTTGCCGTGGCCGGACACCACAGCGGCCTGCCCGACGGCGGGAGCCCCGCCGATGACCCGGGCGACGCCACCTTATATGGCCGGAGCAAGAAGCCAGTAGACCCCTACGACGGCTGGCAGGAAATAACGCTCCCCGCCTCGACGCCGCCCGCGTGGGCCTGCGCCGACCCGCTGAGCCTCGCGTTCTTCACCCGGATGCTCTACTCCTGCCTTGTGGACGCCGACTTCATCGACACCGAGACCTTCATGGACGGCAAGGCCGCACCCCGGGGCAGCGGTACGGACATCGCCGCGCTGCGGGACATCGTCTCGGCACAGGCGCAGTGTTATCTCAGGGCCGAGTCGCCCTCGCCCGTCAGCGTCCAGCGCAACACCGTCCTCCGCGCCTGTCTCGAGAAAGGCGCTCACGGCCCGCAGGGGCTCTACACCCTAACCGTACCCACCGGCGGCGGCAAGACCTTTGCCTCCCTCGCCTTTGCGCTGGAGCACGCCGCCGCCCAGAAAATGAAGCGGGTCATCTATGTCATTCCTTATATGTCCATCATCGATCAGACCGCCGCCATCTTCTCGGGCCTGCTGGGCGCAGAAAATGTTCTGGCCGACTTCTCCAACGCCGAGTACAAAACTGTTGAGCAGGACGACCTGACCCCCGCCCAGTACCGTCAGATGCTGGCCAGCGAAAACTGGGACGCCCCCGTCGTGGTGACGACGGCGGTGCAGTTCTTCGAGTCGCTCTACGCCAACCGCAGCAGCCGCTGCCGCAAGCTCCACAACATCGCCGACAGCGTCATCATCTTCGACGAGGCGCAGACCCTCCCGGGCGACTATCTTGCCCCCTGCGTCAGCGCCATCGCCCAGCTCATCCAGCATTACCACTCCACGGCCGTCCTCTGCACGGCCACCCAGCCTGCCCTTGAGCCGCTGTTCCGGCGCTTTGCGCCTGAGCTCCACCCGCAGGAGATCACGCCCGACGCGGCCCGCCTCTACGAAGTGCTCCGGCGCACCACACTGCAAGACCTTGGCACCCTGCCGCAGGAGGAGTTCGCCGCCCGGCTGGCCCGGCACCCGCAGGTGCTCTGCGTGGTCAACCGCCGCAAGACGGCCCAGCAGCTCTACGCTGCTCTGCCCGCCGAGGGCAGCTACTGCCTGACCACCCTGCTCTGCGCCGCCGACCGCCGCCGTCAGCTGGACGACATCCGCCAGCGACTGAAAGAGGGTCTGCCCTGCCGGGTGGTGTCCACCTCTCTTATCGAGGCGGGCGTGGACGTGGATTTTCCCGTTGCTTACCGCGAGCAGTGCGGTCTTGACTCGCTCTTACAGACTGCCGGGCGCTGCAACCGCGAGGGGCGGCGGGGTACAGAGGAAAGCATCGTCTACCGGTTCCGGCTGGACGAGTGTTCCACGCCCCAGATGCTCAGGCAGAATGTCAGTGCGCTGGACTACACCGCCCGGCATCAGGACACACTGGACACGCCCCGGGCCATTCAGCTCTACTTCAACGAGCTTTCCGACCTGCGCGGCCCCGACGCTGTGGACAAGCACGGCATTCTGGATGCCTTTCTCCGGGGCATCCGGGGCTGCCAGCTCCCCTTCGCGCAGGTGGCGGAGGAATTCCGCCTCATCGAGAACGCTGCCCGCACGGTCTATCTGCCCGTCGGCGAGGGCGCGGCCCTCTGTGAGCAGCTGCGCAGCGGACATGTTACCCGGACGCTGCTGCGGAAGCTGGGCGTTTACAGTGTCTCCTGCTACAAAGACCAGTTCGACAAGCTCGACGCCGCCGGGGCGCTGGAACTGCGGCCCGATGGTTCCGCCATCCTCACCGACACCGGCTGCTACAGTGAAAAGACCGGCCTTGCCATGGATGTAGAGACGGGCATCGGCCTTTACTTCTAAAAAGAGAGAAGCGGCAAAGCATACGCCGCTTTGCCGCTTCCCCTTGACATCTCCGACATCAATTAAATATTTCAATCCTCATCAGAGGCATCCAAACCTCCAACGACACCAACAGTATACGGAAAAACGAACTTTTTTTCAACATTTTCCAGATAATTCCTCACAACTCCTTGACAACGCTTTCGAAAGAGAATATACTAAGCTCAGAAAGGATATATAGACATATCCGATTATCAAATAAATGAAGTAAAATAGTGAAGAGGTGGTTGCAATGGCTAACATTCATCTTAGTCTGAAAATTCAACTTCACCCGGAAAGGAGGCGATGCTGATGTCCATGCTCATTGAGGTGTGGGGCGACTATGCCTGCTTCACTCGTCCGGAAATGAAGACCGAGCGTGTGAGCTACGATATGATCACCCCGTCCGCCGCGCGGGGCCTTGTGGAAGCCATCTACTGGCACCCCGGGCTGCGTTATACGGTTGACCGCATCTATCTGCTCAAGCCCTTCGGCCTTGACCCCGAGGATGAAGCGTCCACCGAGGAGTACACCCAGCGGCCCATCCGGTTCACCAACATCCGGCGCAACGAGGTCAAGTCCACCCTGCTGTCCTCCGCCGCCCTCAGTGCGGCCAAAGGCGGCACGCCGCCGGTGCTCTACACCTCGGAGGACATCCAGCAGCGGGCCGCGATGGTCCTGCAGGACGTCCACTACGTCATCGAGTGCCACTTTGATTTGACGGACAAGGCCGTCCCCAGCGACAATCCCGGCAAGTTCCAGGACATCCTGCGCCGACGCCTGCGCAAAGGCCAGTGCTATCACCAGCCCTGTTTCGGGTGCCGGGAGTTCCCGGCCAATTTCCGGGAATGGCCGGGCGGCAGCATTCCGGCGCTGAAGGTCACGCAGGACCTCGGCTTCATGCTCCACAGCCTCGATTACTCTGATTCGGCCAACATCCGCAGCCAGTTCTTCCGCGCAAAACTGGTGGACGGCGTGATGGAATGCCGGGACGTGGAGGTGTTTACATGATACTCCAAGCACTCACTGCCTATTATGAGCAGCTTCTGGCTCAGGGCAAGGTGGAGGCCCCCGGCTGGGACAGTCGCTTCAAAGTCAGCTATGAACTGCGCCTCGGCCCCGACGGCCAGCTCCTCGCCCTCAACGACCTGCGGCAGGAAGTCCCCAAGGGCAAAAAGACCGTCATCGCCCCCCGTGAGCTCCCTGTCCCCCACCGGGTCAAACGCGCCTCCGGCGTCGCCGCAAACTTTTTGTGCGACAATACGTCCTATCTTCTGGGCGCAGACGAAAAGGGCAAACCTGAGCGCTCCCGCCAGTGCTTCGAAGCCTGCGCCGCCCTCCACCACAAGGTACTCGACGGAGTAGACTCCCCTGCCGCCAAAGCCATCCTCGCCTTTTTTGACAGCTGGGAGCCGGATACAGCCCCCACCCACCCTCTGCTGGCAGAGCAGTGGGCCGACCTGAACAACAACGCGAACCTTGTGTTCGGCTACGAATCCCCCGACGGCGCCCACTGGCTGGCCACCACAGATGACGCCATCCGGGACGCCTGGCAGTCCGCCTTTGACACCTCCGATGCCGACGCCGAGACGGCCCGCTGCCTCATCACCGGCAAAGAGGCCGGCATCGCCCGCATCCACCCCGCCATCAAGGGTGTGATGGGCGCACAGGCCGCCGGTGCGGCGCTGGTCTCCTTCAACGCACCCGCTTTCTGCTCCTATGGCCATGAACAGGGTGCCAACGCCCCCGTCAGCGAGTACGCGGCCTTCGCCTACACCACGGCCCTCAATCTGCTGCTGGCAGACCGGAACTGCTGTCAGCGCATCGGCGACACCACCATCGTCTGCTGGGCCGAAAACGCCGCTCCCGCCTACTCAAACGCCATGCTGATGTTTTTCTGCGGCGGTGCCGAGGCGCGCGGCGTCTCGGAAAGCGACCTTGCCGCCGCACTGAAAGCCCTTTCTCAAGGACGCCCTGTCTCCTTCCTCGATGACAAGCTGGACCCGAACCAGAACTTCTATGTGCTGGGCATCTCACCCAACGCGGCCCGGCTCTCCGTCCGTTTCTTCCTGCGCAACAGCTTCGGACAGTTTGCCAAAAATCTGCAGGACCACGCCGACCGGCTCAGCATCACCCGCCCCGCCTTCGACAAGCGGGAAAGCCTGTCGGTCTGGGCGCTGGCGCAGGAGACGGTCAACCAGAGATCCCGAGACAAAAATCCATCGCCTCAGCTGGTGGGCGATCTGCTCCGGGCCATCCTCACCGGCGGGCCGTACCCCGCCACTCTGCTCAACGGCGTGACCCTCCGCATCCGGGCCGAACGAGAAGTCACCCGAGGCCGCGCCGCCATCCTGAAAGCCTACTATCTCCGCAACTACCCCACTGAGCTCAACAAGGAGGTATTTACCGTGAGCCTGAACGAAAGCAGCAATGTCCCCTATGTTCTGGGGCGTCTCTTCTCTGTGCTGGAGACGATCCAGAGCGTCGCCAATCCCGGCATCAACGCCACCATCAAAGACCGGTACTTCAACTCGGCCTGTGCCACCCCGGCAACGGCCTTCCCTACGCTGGTCAAGCTGGCTCAGAAGCATCTGCAGAAGATGAGCACCCCCAACGAGGTGCATTTCAGCAAACAGCTCACCGAGCTGATGGCCCAGCTGCCCGAGACAGGCTTCCCGGCGCGGCTCAGCCTGCCGGAGCAGGGTGCCTTTGAGATAGGCTACTACCACCAGACCCAGAAACGCTACGCCAAAAAGAATGAGGAGGAATAAACCATGTCTGAGCCCATCAAGAACCGCTATGATTTCGTCATCCTGTTCGACGTCGAGAATGGCAACCCCAACGGCGACCCCGATGCAGGCAATATGCCCCGCATCGACCCCGAGACGGGCTACGGTCTGGTGACCGACGTCTGCCTCAAGCGAAAGATCCGCAACTATGTCGAGACCCTGAAAGAGGACGAAAAAGGCTATCGTATCTACATCAAGGACGGCGTTCCCCTCAACCGCAGCGACGCCGAGGCCATCAAAACTCTGGGCATCGACCCCGACCTGAAAGCCGCCAAAAAGGCCGACCCCGACATCGATGCCAAGCTGCGGGACTATATGTGCGAGAACTACTTCGACATCCGCACCTTCGGTGCCGTCATGACCACCTTCGTCAAGGGTGCGCTGAACTGCGGTCAGGTGCGCGGCCCCGTCCAGCTGAGCTTTGCCCGCTCGGTGGATCCCATCGTCCCGCAGGAAGTCACCATCACCCGCGTGGCCATCACTACCGAGGCCGATGCCGAGAAGAAGGGTACTGAGATGGGCCGCAAGCACATCGTGCCTTACGCCCTCTACCGCGCCGAGGGCTATGTCTCGGCCAATCTCGCCCGGAAGACCACCGGCTTCTCCGAGGATGATTTGAAACTTCTGTGGACTGCCATTCTGAACATGTTCGAGAACGACCACAGCGCTGCCCGGGGCAAGATGGCCGTGCGGGAGCTCATCGTGTTCAAGCACGATTCTGAGCTGGGCAATGCCCCGGCCTATAAGCTCTTCGACTCCGTCGCCGTCCAGCGCAAGCCCGATGTGGACGCCGCCCGCAGCTACCGCGACTACACCGTCACGGTGGCAGACACTCTGCCGGAAGGAGTCACCTGCGAGAGGCTGTCCTGATGGGCGGCCCGGACGACTGGCTGCCCCTGTCGGGCATCCAGCACTTCTGCTTCTGCCGCCGCCAGTGGGCGCTCATCCATCTGGAACAGCAGTGGGCGGAGAACCGCCGCACCGTCGAAGGCCAGCTCGACCACGCCCGCTGCCATGACGCAAACCAGACCGAACGGCGCGGCGGCCTGCTCATCACCCGAGGGATGCAGGTGGTCAGCCGTCGGCTTGGCCTGAGCGGAAACTGCGATGTCGTCGAGTTCCGGGCCGACCCGGAGGGTATCCCCCTGCAAAACACGGAAGGGCTCTGGAAGCCCATGCCTGTCGAGTACAAGCATGGCCGCGCCAAGGCCAGCGACGCTGACCGGCTGCAGCTCTGCGCACAGGCCATGGCGCTGGAAGAGATGCTGGTGTGCAGCATCCCGGAGGGTGCGCTCTTCTACGAAGAGACGCGGCGGCGGGAGGTCGTGCCGCTGACCGAAGAACTGCGCCAGACCACCCAGAAGATGGCTGACGAGATGCACGCCTATTTTGCCCGGGGCTATACCCCCAAGTCGAAGCCCGGCACCTACTGCAACGCCTGCTCCCTCAAAGAGCTCTGCCTTCCCGTGCTGTATCAGCGTGCCGACCCGAAAGCCTATCTCCGCGCCCATCTGGACGAGATGCAGGAGGCTGTGCCATGAGAAAGTTTTTGAACACGCTCTACGTCCTCAACAAGGACGCCTACCTTTCCCTCGAGGGGGAGAACATCGTCCTGCTCTGCAACAAGGCTGAAATCGGTCGGGTCCCGCTCCACAGGCTGGAAGGCATCGTCTGCTTCAGCTATCCCGGTGCAAGCCCTGCCCTGATGGGCAAATGCGCCCGCCTCGGGGTCGATTTGAGCTTTTTCAGCCCGCAGGGACGCTTTCTGGCCCGAGCCGTAGGCGAAGAGCGGGGCAACGTCCTGCTGCGGCAGACCCAGTACCGCATCGCAGACAGCGAGGCAGAGAGCTGTCTCTATGCGCGCAATTTCATCCTGGGCAAAGTCTATAACGCCCGCTGGGTGCTGGAACGGGCCACCCGCGACCACCCCCAGCGGGTGCCGGTGGAACAGCTCAAGCACACCAGCGCCCAGCTGGCGGCGGCGCTGCCCCTCATCGAGCAGTGTGACGACCTCGACCAGCTTCGCGGTCTGGAGGGCGAGGCGGCACAGCGGTATTTCGACTGCTTTGATTCACTCATCCTGCAGCAGCACGATGATTTTTCTTTCGCAGGCCGGAGCCGCCGCCCGCCGCTGGACAATACCAATGCCCTGCTCTCTTTCGCTTATTCGCTTCTGGCCTCCGACTGCACGGCGGCTCTCCAAAGTGTGGGCCTCGACCCCTACGTCGGCTTTCTCCACCGCGCCCGGCCCGGGCGCAGGAGCCTCGCCCTCGACCTCATGGAAGAGCTGCGTGCGGTTTATGCCGACCGCTTCGTGCTCTCCTGCATCAACCAGAAAATTCTGAACCCAAAGCATTTCCAGAAGCAGGAAAACGGGGCCGTCCTTCTCACCGATGAGGGCCGCAGCGCCTTTCTGGGCGGGTGGCAGACCCGCAAGCAGGAGACTATCACCCACCCGTTCCTGAACGAAAAGCTTCCGTGGGGCCTCGTGCCTTATGTGCAGGCTCTGCTTCTGGCCCGCACCCTGCGGGGCGATATGGAGCTTTACCCGCCATTTTTCTGGAAGTGAGGGATGTGTATGCTGGTCCTTATCACCTACGACGTCAATACCGAAACTCCTGCCGGGCGCAAACGTCTGCGCAAAGTCGCCAAGCGCTGTGTGGACCACGGCCAGCGGGTGCAGAACTCCGTGTTCGAGTGTCTGCTGGATGCCGCGCAGTATGCCGTTCTCAAGGCGGAGCTGACGTCTCTCATCGACCCTGCGCTGGACAGTCTGCGCTTCTACCAGCTGGGCAACAACTATAAGAGCAAGGTGGAGCATGTCGGCGTTCATCCACCCTTCGAGCAGGACGGCCTGCTGTTGTTCTGAGTTTCCCGCCCCGGTGCGAAGGGTGAGTTCTCAGCATTTTTCCGGCACCTTCGCACCGGATTTTTGTGTTATTTTGCATGATTTGGATAGTTCTTTGACCCGTTGTAAATCAAAGCTCTTCTAAATTCGTGCAGAATGTTGTATAATTTGTTTAAAAATAGAGATTTTGTCTCTGTTTTTGCTGTCGCCCTCCTCGCGGAGGGCGTGGATAGAAATTGGTCAGACAAGGCGTTCTGCATCTCACGGTTAAGTCGCCCTCCTCGCGGAGGGCGTGGATAGAAATACGCTCCCGCTGGGCAATGTTGCCCACTCGGCGCGTCGCCCTCCTCGCGGAGGGCGTGGATAGAAATGAGATTGCTTGCCCTGCCGAACAAGCTGGCGGCGAGTCGCCCTCCTCGCGGAGGGCGTGGATAGAAATCGAAACTGAGCGGAACGCCGACGATCATCTACGGGTCGCCCTCCTCGCGGAGGGCGTGGATAGAAATGATGATACGGAGTACACTGAGATCGACCTGTCCGGGTCGCCCTCCTCGCGGAGGGCGTGGATAGAAATGCTGGCATAATCGTCAGCCGGAGCGGCTGCGGCAGTGTCGCCCTCCTCGCGGAGGGCGTGGATAGAAATCGGCCCAGAGGCAAGCATCGCTCCGGTGCCCAGCGTCGCCCTCCTCGCGGAGGGCGTGGATAGAAATTTCACTCCTCTGCCTGAACAGGTCGAGGTGAAGTGTCGCCCTCCTCGCGGAGGGCGTGGATAGAAATACAGTGGTGGCTGCCGCACAGGTCAGCTCGGCGCGTCGCCCTCCTCGCGGAGGGCGTGGATAGAAATGTTTAATCATGGCTATCCTCCCAACCCTCTGGTAGGTCGCCCTCCTCGCGGAGGGCGTGGATAGAAATAACCCCCGCCGTGGCCAAAAAAGCTAGGCGGGGCGTCGCCCTCCTCGCGGAGGGCGTGGATAGAAATTTGATGTTGAAGTTGATGACGTCATCGACCACGCTGTCGCCCTCCTCGCGGAGGGCGTGGATAGAAATTTCGGTATTTCAGGGCAATGTCACCAGCGGGGCAGGTCGCCCTCCTCGCGGAGGGCGTGGATAGAAATGACAATATGTATGACGGTTACCTGAAAGCCCGGAAGTCGCCCTCCTCGCGGAGGGCGTGGATAGAAATAAGGCGGTCGGCATCTACTGGTATGACGGTGCGGCGTCGCCCTCCTCGCGGAGGGCGTGGATAGAAATCTTCTCGGCGAGCATACCGGTCAGCTCGGCGTAGTGTCGCCCTCCTCGCGGAGGGCGTGGATAGAAATTGCACCAGCGCATTGAACCGGGCTTCATCGACCGTCGCCCTCCTCGCGGAGGGCGTGGATAGAAATTGAGAAAGGAGAACACATGGAAGAAAATAAAAATCGTCGCCCTCCTCGCGGAGGGCGTGGATAGAAATAGCACAAAGGTTTTGTGGTCATGCTCGCCGCTGGTCGCCCTCCTCGCGGAGGGCGTGGATAGAAATCCATCACGGAGGACAGCGCAAGCAAGCTCAAAGAGTCGCCCTCCTCGCGGAGGGCGTGGATAGAAATCAAAAAGGCGACGGGGAGAACGTCTGGACACTCGTCGCCCTCCTCGCAGAGGGCGTGGATAGAAATCGGGCTGCGCTGCCTCTGTGGTCGAGACCACCGTGGTCGCCCTCCTCGCGGAGGGCGTGGATAGAAATCAGCACGCGGGGAGTAATCAGCGTGTCCTCGTACGTCGCCCTCCTCGCGGAGGGCGTGGATAGAAATTTGGAAGCAAAAGAAGCTCTCGACCACGGAAACCGTCGCCCTCCTCGCGGAGGGCGTGGATAGAAATTGCCGATGCGGTACACTGGGCGCAATAGGAGGGATGGTCGCCCTCCTCGCGGAGGGCGTGGATAGAAATAGTTCTACAACTCCGGTTTTAATGGAGGATGGTCGTCGCCCTCCTCGCGGAGGGCGTGGATAGAAATGCACTATGCTCGGCAAGACGCCTACCAAAGAAGGTCGCCCTCCTCGCGGAGGGCGTGGATAGAAATTGGAGGCTGCGTGGCAAGCGGCTACCGCTTAGCGGTCGCCCTCCTCGCGGAGGGCGTGGATAGAAATCTGCCGTGCCTGAAGATCAAGAAATATAAGTACGTCGCCCTCCTCGCGGAGGGCGTGGATAGAAATTGACCACCGTGATGTCCCAGCAGACTGATACCATGTCGCCCTCCTCGCGGAGGGCGTGGATAGAAATATGCGGTCGTAGGTCTTATCGGCCTCCATCGCGGGTCGCCCTCCTCGCGGAGGGCGTGGATAGAAATATCCTGACGGGAGAGTTTGAGCAGCGGTGGGAAGTCGCCCTCCTCGCGGAGGGCGTGGATAGAAATTGGAGGCAATCGACGAGATTGCAGACTCCGACCTCGGTCGCCCTCCTCGCGGAGGGCGTGGATAGAAATGTGACGCCCGAAATAGGGACGTCCATGACGTAATGTCGCCCTCCTCGCGGAGGGCGTGGATAGAAATCATCCGTCACTATCCCCGAGCGCAGCTTTATCCGCGTCGCCCTCCTCGCGGAGGGCGTGGATAGAAATACTAAGACAATAGCCGAGGGCTGGGAGCGCGTCAAGGTCGCCCTCCTCGCGGAGGGCGTGGATAGAAATACCTGACCGAACATCTCAATGCTGCGGATGTACGTCGCCCTCCTCGCGGAGGGCGTGGATAGAAATACGTCGTCTTTTAGGCTGAATCGGTCTCCCCAGTTGTCGCCCTCCTCGCGGAGGGCGTGGATAGAAATATTTCAATGCGCTTGTGCAAAGCGTTCGCGTCAAGGTCGCCCTCCTCGCGGAGGGCGTGGATAGAAATTGATGGCGGCGGGTTTTGTTTCGCTGGCAGTCGGGTCGCCCTCCTCGCGGAGGGCGTGGATAGAAATCTTGCGCAACCGTTCCAAGCGGTCTGGACCGTAGGTCGCCCTCCTCGCGGAGGGCGTGGATAGAAATATCAGCTTCATCCGTGGTGCTGTTCAGCATTTCCAGTCGCCCTCCTCGCGGAGGGCGTGGATAGAAATCAGTCTGGTTGGTGCTTTGTCGAAGTCGGTCACAGTCGCCCTCCTCGCGGAGGGCGTGGATAGAAATGCAATTTTGCGCTTTTGGGATTTTGCCTCGATTTGTCGCCCTCCTCGCGGAGGGCGTGGATAGAAATTATCATTTCCGTGGACAACCACAGAAAAACGGCGCGGTCGCCCTCCTCGCGGAGGGCGTGGATAGAAATCAGCCGCGTGTAGCATTTGGGGCATTGCTCCGGTGTCGCCCTCCTCGCGGAGGGCGTGGATAGAAATATAGAGCTTCCCTTCCTTTTGTGCTTTGAGAAGTCGATCGCCCTCCTCACGGAGGGCGCAGGTAGAAATCGACACAAAAATATGGTAAACTCTTATTATCGCAAGGCAAGAAATTAGTGCAACATGAAAACAGCATATTTGCGATATGCAATTCAACGCTGTTGCTATTGCATTAAAAAGTTGAATTGCTATAAGTTGTTGCCATGCGCTCTCTAAGGAACCGAGTATTTTGACCTACAATTCCGTCTCTTAAAGACGTTGGTTGAAATCAGTTTGTGTTCCCCGGTGCATTCTTCGACTTGAAGTCGCTCCTATTTGAGGGGTGTGGATAGAATAACATAATAATCATATCGCGGTTCTCAAAGGCGTAACCAAGTCGTCCTCTTCACCGAGGGCGTAGATAGAAATCGTCACAACCACGCCGGTCTTTTCAGCATCAAGGTTGCCCTCCCCACAGAGGGTACGGATAGAAACCAGTTTTCACCTCGAATCGGGCATCGCCACAATTTTTCCAAAAAGGAGTTTTCCATGCATACCGTTCCCCTTACCCATCAGCTCGTCACCATCCAGGACGACTTTGACCTCGACAAGATCATCGAGAGCGGCCAGTGCTTCCGGCCACAGAAACTGGCCGACGGGCGATACCGTTTTCTTTCCGGCGGTGCACTCCTTTATCTGACCCCGCTAGGCGATGGGCAATACGACGCCGCGTGGCATGGCTCAAATCGGGAGTACTGGGCCAACTACTTTGATTTGGGCCGGAACTATGCCGCGCTGCGGTGCAGCTTGGCGGGACAGAGCAGCTATCTGGACAAATCGCTCGATTTCGGGCAGGGCATCCGAATCCTGCATCAGGACCCATGGGAAATGCTCATCACCTTTCTTATCTCCCAGCGCAAGAGCATTCCGGCCATCCGCACCGCCGTAGAACGCCTTGCCCGGTGCTGCGGCGAACCGCTCAATGCCGAAGACGATGAAGTTTTCCTCTTCCCCACCCCGCAGCAGCTCTGCGGCCTCTCTGGGGCGCAGCTGATGGGCTGTGGTCTGGGCTACCGCACCCGTTACATCCAGAACGCTGCCGCACAGGCTTCCAGCGGCACACTCGACCTCAGTGCTCTGGCGGCGCTGCCCGACGACGCTCTCTTTTCCCGCCTCCTCGAGCTGGACGGCGTCGGCAAAAAGGTAGCAAACTGCGTCTGCCTCTTTGGCTATGGCCGTACCGCGATGGCTCCCATTGATGTTTGGATACAGCGACTCATTGATGAGGAATTCGGCGGCCGCGACCCTTTTCCTTCCTATGGTCAGCAGGCTGGCATCGTACAGCAGTACCTGTTCTACTACAAGCGCAGCACCCGCCGCAGCGTCGCTCACAAAAAATAAAAAAGTTATTGACAACTCTCCTTTTGGCTGGTATAATGATACACGTCGTCAGGAATGATACGCCAGCTATGGGGGATTAGCTCAGCTGGGAGAGCGCTTGCATGGCATGCAAGAGGTCAGCGGTTCGATCCCGCTATTCTCCACCAAAAAAGCACTGTACTTCGTTTGAAGTACGGTGCTTTTCTTTTTGCTTCATCCAAAAACAGGCCCAAAATCAGCAGGCGGATAAATGGCATCCCCATTTTGCAGGTGCTTGAATGCAGCCCCCAATTTCTGATGCTGCGTTGTTTTTAAAAATGCTTGTTTCAATCCCGACTGCTTTGTAGGCGGACGCATCACTCCCCCTCAATGTAAGGAGTGAGATCGAAGTTGAACGAGATGTTGATCTGATAAATGGTAAACAGCAGCCATTTTGAATCCAGCAATTTTATTTTGAAAAAGAAAACCTGCCGTATGAAATGATACAGCAGGTTTTGAGAGAAAATAATCGTGAAACGCTAGGAAAATTTCTTTACTGGCCCAGATGCCAGATGTCGCGGTCATACTCGGCGATGGTGCGGTCGGAGGAGAACATTCCCGCTTTGGCAATGTTCACCAGACACTTGCGCCGCCAGCCCATGGGGTCGCAGGCGTAATCGCTGAGGGCCTGCCCTTTGCGGACGACATAGGCGTTGAAGTCCGGCAGGGTCTGGAACCAGTCCTTGTGGATCAGCTCATTGTGCAGGCGGGTCAGGTTTTCGGCATGGCCGGCAGCCAGCATCTCCGGGCCGGTGAGGAAGCTGATGGCGCGGCGGATGTTGGCATCGCCCTCCACCCACTGGGCTGGGTCGTAGTCGCCCACGGCGTAGCGGTGGATGACCTGATCGGAGGTCTGGCCGAAGATATAAATGTTCTCTTCGCCCACCTGCTGGCTGATCTCCACGTTAGCCCCATCCATGGTGCCAAGCGTCAGCGCACCGTTCAGCATGAACTTCATGTTGCCGGTGCCGGAGGCCTCCTTGGAGGCAAGGCTGATCTGCTCAGACAGGTCACAGGCAGGAATGAGCTTTTCGGCAGCGGTGACGTTGTAATTTTCCACAAATACCACCTGCAGCCACTTGGACACCTCCGGGTCTGCGGCGATGACCTTGGAGAGGGTCAGCAGGGCATGGATGATGTCCTTGGCAATGGTGTAGGCAGGAGCTGCCTTGGCACCAAAGATGCTTACCAGCGGAGTAGCAGGCAGGTGCCCTGCCTTGATCTCGTAATACTGATGGATGAGGTACAGCAGGTTCAGCTGCTGACGCTTATACTCGTGCAGCCGCTTGGACTGGATATCGAACATGGCATCGGGATTCACTGCCACCTTCTGGGTGCGCAGCAGCCAGTCTGCCAGCGCTGCCTTGTTGGTCTTTTTCACGGCGGTCAGCTCGTCCAGCACGGCTTCGTCGTCGGCAAAGGCCAGCAGCTTCTCCAACTCGGCAGCGTCCTTGCGGAAGCCGGAACCGATGTGCTTTTCCAGCGTGGCGGTCAGACGCGGGTCACATTCCAGCAGCCAGCGGCGGAAGGTGATGCCGTTGGTCTTGTTGTTGAACTTTTCCGGGTACAGCTCGTAGAAGCCGTGCAGCTCGGAGTTTTTCAGGATCTCGGTGTGGAGCGCCGCCACGCCGTTGGTGGAATGGGTGAAGTGGATGTCCATGTGGGCCATGTGCACCCGGTCGTCCTTGTCGATGATGGCAAGGCTCTCGTCCTTGGTGCGGGTGCGGGCCAGAGCATCCAGCTTTTCGATAATGGGCATCAGCTGGGGTACAACGGCATCCAGATAGGCGCGGGGCCACTTTTCCAGCGCCTCGGCCAGAATGGTGTGGTTGGTGTATGCGCAGGTCTTGGTAACGATCTCCACAGCTTCGTCAAAGTCAATGCCTTTTTCACCCAGCAGCCGGATCAGCTCCGGGATGACCATGCTGGGGTGGGTGTCGTTGATCTGGATGGCGGCGTAGTCGGCCAGATCGTGGTAGTTGCAGCCCCGGGCGGCGCACTCGGCCAGAATGAGCTGTGCGCCTGCCGAAACCATCAGATACTGCTGGTAGACCCGCAGGCGGCGGCCGGCCTCATCGGAATCGTCCGGGTAGAGGAAGAGGGTCAGGTTCTTGTCGATGGCGGTCTTGTCGAACGCGATGCCGTCGTGGACGATGCTCTCGTCAATGGTGTCCAGATCGAACAGGTTCAGGGTATTGGTACGGCCCTCGTAGCCGGTGACGGCCAGCTTGTACAGCCGGGCGGTGTATTCTTTGCCTGCCAGCTCCACCGGATAGGTAACGTCGGTCTTTTCGGCCCAGCTGTGGGCGGTCAGCCACGGGTCGGGCTTTTCGTTCTGGACGCCGTCCTCAAAGGACTGGTGGAACAGTCCGAAGTGATACCGCAGACCCACACCGTCGCCGGGCAGGCCCAGCGTTGCGAGCGAGTCCAGAAAACAGGCCGCCAGACGGCCCAGACCGCCGTTGCCCAGAGAAGGTTCCGGCTCCACCTCTTCGATGTCCGACAGGCGCTTTCCGGCAGCAGCCAGTGCATCGCGGGCTTCCTTGTACAGACCCAGATTGATGAGATTGTTGGACAGCAGCTTGCCGATGAGAAATTCGGCACTGATATAGTACAGCTTGCGACCGGTGACGGGCTGTACACGGTCTGCGCTCTTCTGCCGGACAAGTTCCAGCAGAGCGAGGTACAGCTCCTGATCCGTACAGTCGGCCAGCGGCTTGCCCGTAAGATTCTGTAAGGTCTCGGTGAAGTTCATAAACGGATCCTCCTTTGCTACGGAAAACAGGTTTGACATCTGCAATTCAAGATATACCACATAAAACAATCAAAATCTTGCCTTAAAAGTGCAAACTATGGTATAATCCTATCATCAGGAGGTGAGACGATGCAAAATTGGGCTTCTTTGCAGGAAACCAAGCAGCACGGTGCCGTGCGGTTCCCATTCAATCTGTATCCCTGCACCATCCCGGGGGATTTCCCGCAGGTGGCGCTCCACTGGCAGGAGAGCATGGAGCTGGTCTTTGTCAAGCGCGGTGCGGGGCTGGTGCAGGTGGGCGCTGTGTCTTATCTGGCCCGCATGGGGGACATCTTCGTTTTTACGCCCGGCACCCTCCACGCCCTGCGGCAGGCAGAAGAGCAGTCCATGGAATACGAGAATCTCATCTTTGAGCTGGAGCTTCTGGGCGGCGCAGAGGACCTTTGCGCCGAGAAATACCTGCTTCCGCTCCAGAGCGGGCGGCTGTCGCTGCCTGTCCGTCTGACCCCAAACGATTTGTGCTATCTTCAGGCTGCCGCCTGTCTGCGGGAGGTGGAAGAGGCCAGCCGCTCGAAGCTCCCCGGCTATGAGCTGCTGGTCAAGGGGGCGCTGCTGCGCTTTCTGGCCCTGCTCATTGCACAGGGAAAACAGCAGCCCCCCGCAGAGACTGCCGACACCCAGCGGCTGAAAACCGTTCTGCAATGGCTCTCGGCCCATTATGCCGAGGCGCTTCGGGTCGCCGATGCTGCCGGGGTCTGCTCCTTCAGCGCCAGCCACTTCATGCGGTGGTTCCGGCAGATGACGGGGCAGAGCTTCATCGCTTTTCTGAACGAATACCGCCTGAACGCCGCCGCCGAAGCGCTGCAAACCACGGATGAGACCATCCTGACCATCGCCTCCCGGTGCGGGTTTGAAAATCTCTCCTATTTCAATCGGGCCTTCAAGGCACACTTCGGTATGACACCACGGGAATATCGGAAAAAATAAAAAAATCGGAGAGAGCAGGCCAGCTGAAAAAAATCATCCGCGATAAGATCTCACGAGGTCCAAACCGTTCATGAGAAACAATCGCGGATGATTTTTTGCTATAAGATCAGACCTCCGGCGGCGGGCAGCAGCTCTCCCGCTGGATGAGCTGGTGCGGCACGATGATCTTCGTGGCCAGCAGGTTGGGGTTTTCGATGTGGTTGATGGTCTGGCTGGCCGCTTCGATGCCAAGCTGATAGGGATTGACGTCCACGGTTGTCAGCGGCGGATTGGTGATGCGGGAGAACAGCGAGTTGTTGAAGGATACGATGGACAGATCTTTCGGGATGCGCAGGCCCAGCTTGTTGCAGAACTGTTCCAATACCACCGCAAGAATGTCATCGCTGACCAGAACCGCTGTAGGACGGTCAGGAGCGGTAAGCAGCGCTTTCAGGGCAGGTTCATAGGAATCATTCAGGGTATCGATCTCCACGCAGTCCCCTTCGCGCGGGGTGATGCCGTGCTTAAGCAGAGACATCTGATAGCCGCGTTTCCGCTCGGCAGAAAACAGCATGGCATTGCTGACCCCAAAATAGGCGATGCGGCGATGTCCCATCTCGTAGAGATAGTCGGTTGCTTCCTCGCCCGCCAGTGCGTTGTCGTTGTCGATATAGATGGTCTGGTTGGCCGACTGCGCTGCCTTGCCCACGATAACGTGAAGCAGACCCTCGCTGCGCAGATAGGCAGCCACCGGACAATCTTTTTTGGAGTAGAGCAGGATGAATCCATCGGCCTGTGTATTGGTTACCATGCTCTGGATGGCATCCAATACTTCGGCATCGTCCTCGCCGGTGATGACGGTGTTTACATAACGGCGCTGGTTGCAGAACTGCCCGATGCCCCGGATGATCTCCAGATGAAAGGCATTTTCATATACGTCCCGCTGGGAAGAAGGCAGGATGATGCCGATGGTCTTGGAAAACGCTTCTGACGGTTCGGCCTCAAAATTTGGTTCATAGCCCATCTGCGCCATGATGCGGCGGATGCGTTCTTTTGTGTCCCGGCTGATGGATGGGCTGTCCTTGCAGGTGCGGGAGACCGTGGACGGCGAAACGCCCGCAGCGGCCGCAATATCTTTGATCGTAACTGCCATGCTCTGAATCCCCTTTCTGATATCTCTATTGTAAAGGGCTTTGCACGCAAAGTCAACGTTTGCGTGCTCGTTTGCGCAAATCGCGCAACGGTGTTGCTGAAAAGGTTCGACATTTTCAACAAAAACCGCTTCCGACAATATACAAAATGCAGAAAAACGTTCTGCATCTCAAAAAACTCTTGTAAAATTTGCGAAAACGAGTTATTCTTATTGCGCAATTTAACGCAATTGCAGCGCAACGCTTGCGTAACGCAATGCAAAGAGAAACCAAGGAGGAAAATCATGACAACAATAACACATTCTGCTGTTGTGACAGCACCTTTCAGCGGCAAGCTTGTACCGCTGAGCAGTGTCCCGGATGAGACATTCGCCAGCGGCGTTCTGGGCGAAGGCATCGCCATTGAACCGTCCGATGGACTGTTCTGCAGCCCTGTGAGCGGTACAGTGGAGAGCATCGCAGAGACCAGGCACGCTATCGGCTTTGCCGGGGACAACGGGCTGGAAATTCTGGTCCATGTGGGTCTGGAAACGGTCGGTCTGAAGGGCGAGGGCTTTGAGATTCTGGTCAAGGAGGGCGACACCGTCAAGGAGGGTCAGCCCGTGGCCAAGGTAGACCTTGACCTCATCCGGGCACGCGGCCTGAACACCATCACGTCCATCGTCCTGACCGGCGGCGCAGACGATATGGAGCTGAACTGTGCCGAGGGGATCGCGGCGGCAGGCAAGACGCCGGTGCTGACCCTGACGGCCAAAGAGGCACAGCCCGCCGAGGCAGCGGAAGCGGCACCTGCGGCCAAAGAGGCCAGCGCAGAGAAGCCGAAAAAGAAGAGCTTCATCAACTTCGACTTTTTGCAGAAGCTGGGCAAAGTTCTGATGACCGTCATCGCCGTCATGCCCGCCGCCGGTCTGATGATCAGTCTGGGCAAGCTGGTGCAGATGGGCGGCGGCGACATTGCGGCGGTCATGACCATCGGCACCACCATGGAGAACATCGGCTGGGCTGTCATCAACAATCTGCACATCCTGTTCGCCGTGGCCATCGGCGGCAGCTGGGCAAAAGAACGCGCAGGCGGTGCCTTTGCGGCTGTGCTGGCCTTTGCGCTCATCAATGTCATCACCGGCAACATCTTCGGCGTCACCAGCGCCATGCTGGAAGACCCCAACGCCGTGACCCACACCCTGTTCGGGC